>Ga0102851_10002873_pt1 | contig 10563 bp, 7 predicted proteins | sample Mud3Dept3metaG_FD_79558 | JGI IMG/M metagenome (GOLD analysis project Ga0102851, IMG submission 79558) | Freshwater wetland microbial communities from Ohio, USA, analyzing the effect of biotic and abiotic controls - Mud 3 Core 4 Depth 3... | ecosystem: Environmental > Aquatic > Freshwater >...
CTCTCTGTATGACGACCTCATCCGGAAAAAATACTTTGCAACCAACCCTGACCATATCCGTACATCATATACGGTTGCTGCCGCCGTACTCGGGTTCGGTACAGCCTTCGTGCTCTATGTCTTCCTGGGAAACGCTCTCGGCGATGTGAGGCCGCTGGTCACGGGACTCCTCGTCGGCCTCCCGGTCCTGGCCTTCGCCCGGTCAATGCCGGCAAAGACCCGGGAAGGCGCATCGGCCTACATGCATATCCTCGGGTTTCAGGAATTCCTGAACCGTGCGGAAAAAGACCAGCTCGAACGCATGAAAGACCGGAACCTCTTCTCGGCATTTTTCCCGTATGCCCTTGCGCTCGATGTCGCTGACAACTGGGCAAAGGCATTTGAAGGCATCTATCAGGAACCGCCGGACTGGTATGTGTCTCCCGGGGGTATGACGACGTTCAATCCTGTGGGGTTCAACCGTTCATTCCATTCGGCAGTATCTGACATGTCGACCGCCATCTATTCAGCTCCCCGGGGGAGCGGTGCGGGCAGCGGCGGCAGCTTTGGCGGCGGTTCTTCAGGAGGCGGCTTCGGCGGAGGAGGCGGCGGGAGTTGGTAGCGCGAAATTCACGCGCCGCGCAACAGCCTGCGCGGACCGATCTGTCATTACCTCGTTTCCGATTAGTCAGCACCCACCAGGAGATGGTCTCGGAAATAGTTGCACGGAAGTTGCGCAGCGGGCAAAGAAAAAGGGCCGGAAGGCTTTCGCTTCACGGCCCAGTTAGTTTTCTTCTCTGCTGGCCTTAGCATATCCATTTAATGCCTGCAGAGCCGAAAATTGACTTTCACTCCCCTCAGATTCGCAGGGTCGGGAGACTTGGGACAATCAGACCTTTTTTTTACTTCTTTTCAGAGGTTGTTTCGTTATAAAAACCCCGTCGGGATCTAAACAACCAAGGTTAATTATTAATTCCGTTGCGTGTGGTACGTGTATTATCCGTAATTGCTCGCAAGACGTCCCGCCGCAATCCATAACTACTGATCTCTTTTTCACTACGCCCTTCCCCTTCACTGCTTTCTTACTGAGGTCCCTGGTCGTAATTCTCTTCTTGCTGCTGCCCGTTTTTGTCTCTTTCATTGCAACCTCCCTCATTCTTTCTGAATTTTGTATTGCAGAGGAATCTTCAGCATAATTACTGCTGTTTCGCGGTTACCCCGGTAAGATCAGGCATCACCTCCTTCCAAGACACACCATGCACGGAGAAATGCGACTTCAAGACCATCGCACCAGTGCTCATCGATCACTGCCGTCTCTCGTCCTGCAATTCCTCATCCATTTCCTTCAGTCTGTCTGCTATCTTTGTCTCGACCAACTTACCCAGATCATCCCAGAGTTCCGGATTTTTATCAAGTATTCTCAACATGTAATCGAAGCTGAGATGATATTTCTGACGGGTAAACTCGCAGTATTTCGCCCGGGCTTTTGTCCAACACCCGTTCCTCCCATCCAATTTCTCGTAACAAAGCCCGCAAAACCGATGCGCAAAACAGGAAGTACACTCCGGCAAGGCTTCATGAAGCTTGCTGTTTAACTCCCAGATCCTATCGCCATACCATGTCCCTTCATTGACATTTCCTATGACAAATGAAGTGGCCTTGTGGCAGACGGTTATATCCCCATTCGGCTGGACAGCCCCTTCCTGGTAACCCATCAGACACCCTTTGGTGAAGGGTATCTTTGTCGCATTGCCGAAATAGAGATTGTTCACGGATTGCACCTCGGTGAACTCATTGAACGTCTGTTGAAAGAAAATTCGCTCTCTCAGGGTGAAGGGTTCCAGGAGCTCCTTCAGGGTCTTGATCCCTTTCGCCTTCAGGAGCTTTTTGCCCAACGCATGAAATTGTCTGAAGTAGTCCCTATCCTTTGATATATCGTAATGAGGTTCCTTGATCAGTGTCGAAAGATGACCATTCCGATTCACCGTCTGAATGAGCGGGTGCCTGAAGAACGCATCGTCGCCACTGCTGATGGTCTTCATGGTCATGACGCTCTTCACATGTATATGTTCCCGGAAATAATCGGGATAGCGCATGTAAATCCGCTCAAGGTTCCTCAATATCAAATCGTGACTCCCGTTACCCCCATTCCTGAAGCGCCTCTCGCGGTCATGTACTTCTTTATCTCCATCGATGCTGAACTGGAGATAGACGTTGTGCTCCAGAAGAAACTGCAGGATTTCCTCAGTCAGGATCGTTCCATTTGAAGCAATCGTGACAACAATCGGCAGCCTCGAAGTCCCAAGACGCGATCTTGCATACTTGACAATGCGACGCATCAGGTCAAAGTTCAGCAGGGGTTCCCCGCCAAAGAAATCCAGCCGCAGGTTCTTCGATTGTGCTGAGTGGGCCATCAGGAAATCGACCATGTTCCTGGCGGTCTTCCAGGTCATCGTTGTTTGGGATAGTTTTTCATATCGATCATACTCGCCGCCGTAAATACAATAGGAACATGCCAGGTTACACCTGGTGGTGACATAAACGGTGAATCCGCTCACTTTATGTGCAAGCGTATCTTCGAAATAAGCGCGGGAATACTTGCCCCTCCTGCGAAACTGGTAAGGCTTCAAGTACCCTTTAGCCTGCAATGCCTTGATTTCATTAAAAGAATCACGGACGTCTTCCTTTGCATATTGGGGCAATAGAGAGAACAGCTGTTGTATACCGAGATCTTTCTTACGCAATATCTTGAGTATGCCAAAGACAACCTCATCAACGTCCAGAAAGACCACCTTCTTAGCGTCAAACACATGGTATCCGCTCTCAGTTGCGTATAACTCAATGGGGAGATACTTGAATCCGCCGTCGTATTCCCGAAATATTTTCTCCATACTACCCGAGTACCTCAACGTTGCAAATAAATCCATTCAGCAGCTCGCAGAGATGACATCGAGTCTCCCGCTCGATCATTTGGTTGATGACTGGCCAACCTCGTCCCATATCACCGACTCCCCCCTCATTCTCCCTTACAGTTTCAGAAATACCCATGCTTATAATATTACTCCTTTTTCACCCGATTTCTATTATTTTCATGGCGTGATTGCTCACGCCTTTCCTCTCTCTATTTTTCCATATTTGCCCCTGTGTCTCCATATTACCTTGTTAGCCGAAGGCGCACGTCTAACAAATGATTGCAAGCTTTCTGTACAACATGGAGGAATATTTCAAGAGTTGGTTGCTTGAGCGAAAAAGGGCTTTGATACTGCTGACGGAGGTTCGTCTGGTGGCGGCTGCGGCGGCGGAGGCGGCGGGAGCTGGTAACAAGCAGTTAAGCAAACACCCCGCTTTACCGATTAATCGTCGACGGATCATCTTTGTCCAACGTCAAGGGCTGAGCCCGTGTTCTTTACCGCCAATCTACAGAAGTAGCTTATTATTGATGTTCAGGAAGTGAAGATTGAAAATTCGGATAATCGCGCATAACATAGGAGTCGCCAAGAACCTCTCTGCATCGAGTGTGTATCAATGCGTGATCTATTCGTGCTTTTCCACGCCAATATGTTTGTGAATTTCTCTCTATACCTTGGAGCAAATGACGCAGCCTCTCCTCGTCAAATGCAATAAGATTAGGTTCGATGAACTGCGAAAAGTTAGAATCGGCCTTGTTGAAGTTTTCGCTCCGGCAGTAGATATCTATAGCTAAATCATTTGCAGCAGACTGCAAACCATTTTCACGGGACCAGTTCAGCAAACTAGACCACGCTAGTATAGACATATTGAATCTGTCAGAACGCGCAACAATGGCAGCAATATGAGTTGCTGCAGATGAACTCAAGAATGGTGCCAAAACAAAAAGATTGATATTACTCTCAGCATAGTTTCTAATAATGACTTTCGCAGCATCGGACAACGCAGCAAATAGAACAGGGCGATCAGTCAAGAAAAGAATTAGCCGTTCTAAGGGTAGTACCGGGGCAATTATACCCAACTCATCGGGGTCCCCAATATGTGCCATTTCACTAAAAAAAGACCTTTGAGATTCAATGAGCCTCTTAAACTCAGCAGGGCGCCGATTATATAGAAGCTGCAACGTCCGAATATTTATATCACGGTTTTCATCAGTATCACGGTTTGACAGCCTGAAACAATATTTCCAGAGAACCTTGATTAACTCATCTTCAACATCGGGATGAAGATTTCTGAAATACTTTGCAGCCAGATAACGACTCAATGAAGTATCATCAGGAAGTAATGTTTTTTGTGCAGCAAGATCCGTTACAAATTCATTTACAATCCGTTTCGTAAAAATGGGAGGTTTAAGCAATGCTGCCTCTAGTGCATTACGAATGAAGGCACGAACCGTTTCCTTATTAGGCGCAAAGAGTAGCGTCGTACTTCGCAATACCGGATGTGCTGAGAGATGACGTAGTTTTTGTAGCGATTGCAAATAATTATAATCTGATGGCTCAAAGAAGTGCGTTCGAGAACGCATTTCTTCAATCAAGAATGATTCCCATTCCGGGTTTGTAGGGTTTGTAAGTTGCCGATTTTCAATTTCTGTCAGAATAGAAGCAGCTATTGTATCGCCATGAAGATCACGAAGCGCTTGGAGCTTATAGATCAGGTCTGCTATAACAATAGACCAAAGCATAACAACAGAAGATCGATAATTGCCATTAATGAAGGAACTTAAAACCTCCCTGAAATTATCGCGAGTTCGGGCATCATCTATACGCTCCGCGGCAAGCTCTATTGAAAATTCGTCCACGTGTACCCTTTCATGACAGCACCACTCATCAAATTGTTTCTTTCCATTTTCCTGGTGCGTATTTTATCATTTTTTAGGCGGATGGCAACTAAATTTGAGGGAGTGGACTGGGGTATCCAAGGGGACCGCGCCGCCGCTTTTCGCGGTGGCGGCGGTGGAACCTGATAAAGGCAACCGGCGAAGTAGAACACTGCCGGAAGGCTTCTTGAGGCTATTTTTTACAGACCCGCCCAATCTCCGGTCTTCAGTCGTTTCCTTCTCTCATCGACCTTGTGAAGAATGTCCCTGCGCGTGCTGCTGTCGGCAGACTGCCAGGAAATAATCTCCTGTATCGTACGCAGACAGGAACGGCAAATGCTCTGCTCATCGAGCCCGCACTTTTTCAAACAGGGGGACGGCACCTCGCCGGAAGGACCGGTTGCATCATCCACGGACAGCTTTTCACCCTGCCCCATGGTCAGGTTGTGAATGTGATAAGGACCTCATCGGTTTCTACAGCTTTGCCGATGGTTGCAGCCACGTTATCGACGATGCCGTCGCAGGGGGAGGAGACGCCGCTCTCCATCTTCATGGATTCGATGACCACCAGGTCCTGCCCTCGGTACACGCGGTCGCCTTTCTTGACCAGTATGTTCACCACCATGCCGGGCAGAGGTGACAGGAGCACATTTTCGGTAGCGCCTTTTGCTTCCTTCGGCATGTGCTGGGCCAGTTCCCACTCCCGCGGCGTGTAGATCTCAAAGATGCGGGTGATCCCGCAATATGCAGTCCATATGAAATTCTGCCGGTACTGGAGCCGGAAGTACTGGCTCACACCGTTGATCGACAGCTTCAGCCTGCGCCGGTAGAATTCAAATGACGGTGTTATGACGCGGTATTCTTTGCCGTTGACCTTAACACTCCAGTTCGGCGACGAGAGCTGTCCCTGCAGTTCAACGTCAAAGATATCCTTGTAGCCTTTGACGACGTACCGAGGCAACTGGTCCGGCTTGTGAGACGTCCCGACTTTCGCTGCCATCGGCTTTAGGGATTCACGGACCAGGTTCTTGCGGTTATGATACACGACAGTCGTGGCAATGACCATCTCCACAAGCTGCTCCCTCGGGGAGTCGATCTTTGCCTCTCCCCCTTCGTAATGCTCCTCGATAAACCCAGTCGAAAGATCGCCCTTTATGAAGGCAGGGTGATTGAGAATGGAGTTCGCAAAGTTCAGATTAGTGGTCACGCCTTCGATGTGGTAACGGTTCAGGGCATTGATAAGGGTGGTCCGGGCCTCTTCCCGCGTATCGCCCCAGCTTATCGCCTTTGACAGAAGCGAGTCGTAATAGACGCTCACGAAACTGCCTGCCTCTACACCGCTGTCAAGCCTGATGTTTCTGCCCCTGGGGTTCGAGTACCGGGTTAGCAGTCCTGTAGACGGCAGAAAATTGCGGCTGGAATCCTCTGCGCAGATGCGGGCCTCTATGGACCAGCCTTTTATCGAGACATCCTCCTGTCTGATCGGCAGAGGTTCGCCTGCCGCCACCCTGAGCTGGAGTTCGACAAGGTCAAGGGATGTGACCATCTCGGTGACCGGATGCTCCACCTGAAGCCGTGTGTTCATCTCCATGAAGAAGAAATTCCTGTTGCCGTCCATGATAAATTCCACGGTCCCGGCATTCGAATATCCCGCCTCACGCGCGAGTGCGCAGGCCATCTCTCCCATGCGGGCCCTGAGCGCCGCATCGACCGCCATTGAGGGGGCCTCTTCGATCACCTTCTGATAGCGCCGCTGGATCGAGCATTCACGCTCTCCAAGAGAGATTACGTTCCCGTGCTTGTCCGCGATGATCTGGATCTCAATATGCCGGGGGCTGCTCACAAACCGTTCGAGGAAGATCCTGTTGTCGCCGAAGGCCTTGCGGGTCTCCTCCTGGGCTGACTTAAGGGCGGATTCAAGTTCATGAGAAGAGGCGACCATGCGCATGCCCCTGCCGCCGCCTCCTGCAGCCGGTTTGAGGAGTATCGGGTAGCCAATTTCTGCGGCGAGCGCCCTGATCTCTTCAATATCTGCAACGGGCATGTTGTGGCCGACCACCACAGGCACACCTGCCTTTATCGCGATATGCTTGGCCGAGATCTTATCTCCCAGCGCTGCGATCACCTCCGCTGACGGCCCGATGTATGTCAGCCCTGCCTTGACCACGGCTGCGGCAAATGCTGAATTCTCCGAAAGAAAACCATATCCCGGATGGATCGCCTGGCAGCCTTGGGCGACCGCGGCATTGATGATCTTTTCGTGCACAAGGTATGAGGAAGTTGAAGGCGACGGCCCGATATGGACGGCCTCGTCCGCCTCCCGGACATGGAGCGAGCGCGCGTCAATGTCCGAGTAGACTGCGACAGCCTTGATATTCAGTTTCCTGCAGGTCCGGATGATGCGGATCGCAATCTCTCCACGGTTCGCTATAAGGATTTTTTCAAACATGGTCACCCCTTACATGTAAGATCAAAGTATCCCGAATCACTACTATCCAAAACATACTGAAATGACTAAATGCCGAATGAACTCCGGTTACGACACCTTGTAAAAAACAGCGATTCGTTATCCAAAAAAACACTGCTTATCATCGGCCCGAGCCGATATGTCACCGAGGTCCGCCACTATGAAGTGTTGTCGATTAACCGGATTCATGAGGTGTCTGGTCATTTCATCATTAATTATTTTAACAATATTGATCCCAGATATAAGTCACAACGGGATATTCCCGTGTTTCCTCTGGGGCCGATGAGTCCGCTTGTTTTCGAGAAACTGGAGGCTTCGGATCAGCCGGTGCCGTGTATCCCGCGGAGTAATGACGTCGTCGATGAATCCCCTCTTGGCTGCCATGAAGGGATTGGCATACGTCTGCCGGTATTCCTCTGTTTTCCGGGCGAGCATCTCCTCCGGATTTTCTGCCTCTTCGATCTCCTTGCGGTAAATGATCTGTGCCGCACCTTTGGGGCCAAGCACGGCGATTTCGGCTGCGGGCCAGGCAAAATTGATATCACAGCCGATGTGCTTGGAATTCATGACATCGTAAGCGCCGCCGTAAGCCTTTCGGATGATAACCGTTATCCGGGGCACTGTTGCTTCTGAAAAGGCATAGAGCAGCTTTGCCCCATGCCGGATGATGCCGCCGTGCTCCTGGTCCGGCCCCGGCATGAAACCCGGAACATCCACAAGGCAGACGAGCGGTATATTGAAGGCGTCACAGAAACGGACAAAGCGGGCGGCTTTTTCAGAAGCCTGGACGTCAAGCACGCCGGCAAGGACCGCAGGCTGGTTGGCAATAAGACCGATGGTCTGACCGCCGAGACGGCCGAATCCCACAATGATGTTCCGTGCGAAATGGGAATGTATCTCCAGAAACTCGGCGCCGTCCAGAATGCTGGTGATAAGGATCTTCATATCATATGTCTGGTTCGGGTTGGCCGGAACCAGATAATCCAGTGCAGGGTCCGTGCGTTCAGCCGGGTCTCTCAGATCCAGGATCGGCGACTGCTGACGATTGTTTGAAGGCAGATAATTGATCAGCCTTCTTACCTCCCGCAGACAGAGGATATCATTGGGAAGAGCAAAATGTGCCACACCGCTTTTTTTGCTATGCACCATGGCCCCGCCCAGTTCTTCTGCGGTGATGTCCTGGTGCGTAACGGTCTTGACCACATTGGGTCCGGTGACGAACATGTACGAGGAGTTTTCGACCATGAAGGTGAAATCCGTAATGGCCGGGCTGTAGACCGCGCCGCCTGCGCAGGGTCCCATGACACAGGATATCTGCGGCACCACCCCGCTTGCCTGGACATTGCGATGGAAAATTTCTCCATAGGCTGCGAGCGATTCAACCCCTTCCTGGATGCGTGCGCCGCCGGAATCGTTCAGGCCGATGACGGGCGCGCCGACCCGCACGGCATGGTCCATCACCTTGCAAATCTTCTGTGCATGGGCCTCCCCGAGCGCCCCACCCACGATCGTGAAGTCCTGGCTGAAGACAAAGACCTCACGGCCGTCAATGGTGCCGTGTCCGGTGATCACCCCGTCTCCGGGAAACTCGCCGATGCCGAAACTCTGGCCGGCCCTGCCGGTCATGAGCAGATCAAACTCTTCGAATGAACCCTCGTCAAGGAGCAGGTCGATGCGCTCCCGCGCGGTGAGCTTCCCCTTGCGGTGCTGGGCCTCGATCCTCTTGGCCCCTCCGCCGAGAAAGGCCTCCTCTTTCATGACTTCAAGTTTTGTCAGATTATCCTGTTCTATCCGCTGCACGATCACACCCCCTCAAATAGGTCCGATTTACAAACAATGCTGTCCAAATCATGCTGAAATGGCCGAATGCCGAATGAACTCCGGTTACGACACCCTGAAAAAACGCCGTTTCGTGATCCAGGGGACAATGCAATGCGCAGCGCCGGAATGATATGCCGCCGGAGGACTGGCACTATAACATACTGTCGATTAACCGGATTCATGAGGTGTTTGGTCATTTCTCATAAGCTGTCTTGGACAATAATCATTTACAAAATTCGGTGAGTACACCGACTCTGTCCTTCGGATGGAGAAACGCCACCTTCTCATCTCCAACGGCCTCCGAAGGTCACCCCTCAGAACCCCGAATATTATGGCTCCTGAATAGTTCTTTGGCCTGATATTCGTAGATCTTCAAAACCGCTCTTTCCGTTATGATGACTGTGTTCCATGAGTTGTGAATTGCACTAAATTTTATCAGAAAGATATTGATCCGGCAATCTCTTTTAGGCTAGTATCACAGCACATGGAAAGTATTCCAACCTGCTGCAAAGGAATAATTTCCTTCCTGGAGGAGAAGAGTTGCAGGGAAGACACTACCCCTTCGCAGTCAGGATGACAATTTAAGATCCATAAGTGTATATTATAACCCTATAAATGTATGCGCCATTTGATCAGAACGGCAGCTGCACATGAACCCAGGCAGGTCTTGGAGATACAGCAGCATACGTGAAATACTTTGATATTTCTTTCAGGGGGAGACTATGAGGACCGATGACCAACTGGAACATCTGAGCAAACTCAGGGCAGAAGCACGTTTGGGCGGTGGTCAAAAAAGGATCGAGAAACAGCATGAAAAAGGCCTTATAACCGCAAGGGAGCGTATTGATCTGCTGTTAGACAAGGGCTCTTTCGAAGAGTTCGATATGTTCAAGACCCATAGATGCCGGGATTTCGGTATGGAGAAGCAGGTCTTCCTGGGAGACGGTGTAGTAACCGGTCATGGCACTGTCGATGGCCGTGTTGTCTATGTTTTTGCCCAGGATTTTACCGTACTCGGCGGCTCCCTGTCGGAAACCTTTGCGGAAAAAATCTGTAAGATAATGGATCTTGCCATGAAAAACGGCGCTCCGGTGGTCGGATTGAATGATTCCGGCGGGGCGCGTATTCAGGAAGGAATTGAGAGTCTCGCCGGCTATTCGTATATATTCCAGCGCAATGTCATGGCCTCGGGGGTAGTGCCCCAGATCTCGGCGATTTTTGGTCCCTGTGCCGGTGGGGCGGTATATTCGCCGGCCCTCACCGATTTTGTGATCATGGTTCAGAAACAGTCGTATATGTTTCTCACCGGCCCGAAAGTCGTCAAATCAGTGACCCATGAACATGTCAATGAAGAAACGTTAGGTGGGGCATCGATGCATGCCAGTCGCAGCGGAGTGGTCGACTATGCTGCCGGGTCAGGCGCCGATGCCATAGCCTATATTCGCCGGCTGCTTTCATTTCTGCCCCAGAATAATATGGAAAATCCTCCTCTTCTGCCCTGCACCGATCC
>Ga0102851_10002874_pt1 | contig 10558 bp, 10 predicted proteins | sample Mud3Dept3metaG_FD_79558 | JGI IMG/M metagenome (GOLD analysis project Ga0102851, IMG submission 79558) | Freshwater wetland microbial communities from Ohio, USA, analyzing the effect of biotic and abiotic controls - Mud 3 Core 4 Depth 3... | ecosystem: Environmental > Aquatic > Freshwater >...
ACGGCACGCTTACCATCGCCGCGGTTGTCAGACACTTGAAGTTTAGCAGCAGCGCAGGGGCTGCACAACGCGCCGCGGCACGCTGTTCCCGTAGGGCGCATCGCACCCGTGAACGGGAGCGGCGCGACATACGCTAAAATAACGAATCTCCAATGTGGCCGGGAGCCGGGAATGAAAAAGCCGCTGGTCGGGATCGTCATGGGCAGCACAAGCGACTGGGAGGTCATGCAGCATGCCGCCCGGCAGCTCAAGGATTTCGGCGTGGCGTATGAGGCGCGGGCTCTGTCGGCGCACCGTACCCCGGACGCACTGATCGAATGGGTCGAAACCCTGGCCAAAGGCGGCGCGCAATGTTTCATCGCGGGCGCGGGAGGCGCCGCGCATCTTGCCGGCGTGGTGGCGGCGACCACGACCTTGCCGGTGCTCGGCGTGCCGATGCCGTCGCGGCACCTGCAGGGGCTTGATTCGCTGCTGTCGACGGTGCAGATGCCGAAAGGCATCCCGGTCGCCACGTTCGCGATCGGCGAGGCCGGCGCGGGGAACGCCGGATTGTTCGCAGTGGCGCTGCTGGCGCTGCATGATGTGGCGCTTGCAAAAAAACTGCAGGCGTTCCGCGCCAAGCAGGCGGCCGCGGTAAAAGCCTCCAGACTGCCCGCGTTATCCTGAACCGACCTTGATCCCAAGAGAGCCATGACCTACGCGACTTTGTTCGAATCAAACCTGACGAGCCTCAAGTTTCTGCATCGCGGCAAGGTGCGCGACATCTACGCCGTCGGTGACGACAAGCTGCTGGTGATCCAGACCGACCGCCTGTCAGCGTTCGACGTGATACTGCCGGATCCGATTCCGGGCAAGGGCCAGGTGCTTACGGCGTTGTCCGACTTCTGGTTCGCCAAGCTCGCGCACATAATTCCGCACCACCTGACGGGCATCGCTCCGGAGTCCGTAGTCGCGCCGCACGAGCGGGATCAGGTGGCGGGCCGCGCCATGGTAGTGCGCAAGTTCAAACCGCTGATGATCGAAGCAGTGGTGCGCGGTTACATCATCGGCTCGGGCTGGAAGGATTATCAGAAAACAGGCAGGGTCTGCGGGATCAGGCTGCCTGCCGGACTGAAGGAAGCGGAAAAACTCCCGGAAGTGATTTTCACGCCGGCCACCAAAGCACCGGCGGGCCAGCATGACGAAAACATTGCCTACGCCGAAGCGGAAAAAATCGTCGGCGCCGAACTCGCCGCGAAAGCCCGCGCGGTGTCGGTCCAGCTCTACACTGAAGCGGCCGCGTACGCGAAAACCAAAGGCATCATCATTGCCGACACCAAATTCGAGTTCGGTACCGACGACGCGGGCAAGCTGTACCTGATCGACGAAGTCATGACTCCGGACTCTTCGCGCTTCTGGCCGGCCGACCAGTACCGCACCGGTATCAGCCCGCCGTCGTTCGACAAGCAGTTCGTGCGTGACTGGCTCGAAACGCAGCCATGGAACAAAAAGCACCCCGCGCCGAAACTGCCGGCGGACGTGCTTGCCAAAACCAGCGAGAAGTATCGCGAAGCGCTGCGCCTGCTGACCGGCGCTTGATGAATCATGAACGCCGGGAAACGGCGTTCCGGCCATGGTTTCTGACCCCGACATCGATAACGCCGTCGCGATCCTCAGGCGGGGCGGGCTGGTCGCGTTTCCGACCGAGACCGTGTACGGGTTGGGGGCGGACGCGCGCAACCCCGTGGCACTCGGGAAACTCTACGCCACCAAAGGCCGGCCCGCCGGTCACCCGGTAATCGTGCATCTCGCCGACGTGTCGCAACTCGCGCAGTGGGCGCGCGAGCTGCCGCCTGCAGCGGCGAGGCTTGCGGCAAAATTCTGGCCGGGGCCGTTGACGCTGATCCTGCCGCGTGCCCCTGCAGTGAGCGATTTGGTGACCGGCGGCCAGGACACGGTCGGCGTGCGCATCCCATCGCACCCGGTCGCGCAGGCACTGCTGACGAAATTCGGCGGCGGCGTTGCGGCGCCGTCCGCCAACCGCTTCGGGCGCGTCAGCGCGACGACCGCCCAACACGTGAAACAGGAGTTCGGCGAAGGCGTCGACTGCGTGCTCGAAGGCGGGCCGAGCGAGATCGGCATCGAATCGACGATCGTCGCTGTGACGGGCGCGCGGCTGGTGCTGCTGCGGCCCGGCCATATCCCGGCGCGCGAGATCGAACAGGCGGCCGGCGTGCCGCTCGGTGCGCCGGATTCCGGGGCGCCGCGCGCGCCGGGTACGCTGGCCGCACATTACGCGCCGCAAACCCCATTGCGAGTGATGGAGGGCGACCTGCTGCTGGAACTCGCGGCGAGCCTCGCGCGCCAGGGCAAGCGCGTTGCGGTGCTGGCGCGCGGTGCGCGGCAGCCGCTGCTCTCCGGGCTGACGTGGATCGCCGCGCCGCCGGACGCGCCGGTGTATGCACACGACCTCTACGCCAATCTGCGCGCGCTCGATGCGGCGGGGTGTGACGCGATACTGGTGGAAAAACTGCCGCAGCAGCCGCAATGGGATGCCGTCAACGACCGGCTTGGGCGCGCGGCGGCGGGGTCCCCGCCTACTTCAACCTGAGATCGAGAAACTGTTTTACCTGCCGCGAGAGTTCGCCCTCATGGCCGGCGAAGAAATGGTCGGCGCCAGCCACCTCGATCTGCGCCGAGCCCCTGAGAGTCTTCAGCACCGCGGCGCGCGCACCGGCTTTTTGCAGCACCTGCGGGAAGTCGCGCTCGCCATAAATGTCGAGCACCGGCAGCCTCAGTTTGCCGGCAGCGGCGAATTCGCCGCTGCTGACGCCGATTGAAACCCAGGCGCCGACACCGTGGTCGGGCGTGCCGGCCAGAAATAAATTGCTCATGCGCGCGCCCAGGCTGTGCGAGGCGATGGCGATTTTGCGGTGACCTTTGGCCTTGAGGAATGCGACCGCCGCGTGCAATCGTTCGGCGGCATCCGGAAACAGCGGCAGGTATGCGTCGGCTTTGGCGTCGGCCGCGAGCACCGGCATTTGCACCGACAGCGTCGCGTAGCCCTGATCGGCAAGCTGGCTGCGCAGCACGCCGATCAACGCCCAGTCGGGGTGCACGCCGGAGCCGTGCACCGTGATCACCGCCGCGCTTGCCGGGGCGGCTGCGGTGTAAATCGCGAGAAACTTGTGACCGGATTTCTGCGTCAGATAGACCGCATCGCCGACCACCAGCCCCGGCGTGATTTCGTCGGCCCAGCGTTTTTCGCGCGCATAGTCGGGGTCGGCGTGCGCGAGCGCCGCCGCGATCAGCAGCAGAAAAAGGGAAAGCAGCCGCATGTCGGTCTCCGGCGAAACTTAGGGGCTAACGGGCGAATCCGGTGGCGCGCGTCAATCGATCCTGATGTTGGCGGCCTTGACGATGCGCGCGTATTTCACGGCTTCGGCGCGGATGTAGGCTGCAAATTCCTCGGGCGTATTACCGACTGTTTCTGCACCGACGAACGCGATCTTCTCCTTGACATCGGGTTGCCGCAGCAATTTGACGGTCTCGCCATGGAGTCTGGCGACGATGTCTTTGCTGACCGCCCCCGGCGCGACCAGGCCCCACCAGGTGCTCATGTCGAAGCCCGGCACGCCGCCTTCGGTAACGGTCGGGATCTCGGGCAGCAGCGAAAACCGCTTTTCGGAAGTGACGGCGATGGCGCGCAGCTTGCCGTTGCGCACGTGATTGATCACCGGCGGCACCGAGTCGAAATTGAGGTGCACGTGGCCGGCGACCAGGTCGATGATCGACTGCCCGCTGCCTTTGTACGGTACGTGCAGCATGTCGACTTTGGCCTGCAGCTTGAACAATTCCGCCGCGAGATGCTGCACCGTGCCGGCGCCGGGGGAAGCGTATTGCAGTTGGCCCGGCCGGGCTTTGGCGAGCGCCACCAGGTCCTTCACGGTCTTGACCGGAACGGACGGATGCACCACCAGCAGATTGGGGCCGATCGCGGCGAGCGTGATCGGCACGAAATCTTTCTGCGCGTCGTAAGGCAGCCTCGAGATCAGCGACGGCAGGATCGAGATGGCAGCGATGTGCGCCATCATGATCGTGTACCCGTCCGGCGCCGCCTTGGCGACGAGCTCCGCGGCGAGCTGGCCGCTGGCGCCTCCCCGGTTATCGGCGATGACCTGCTGGCCGAGGCTTTCGGTGAGTTTCTGGGCGACGATGCGGCCGACGATGTCGGTGCCGCCGCCGGGCGGGAAACCGATGATCATGCGGATCGTTTTCGCCGGGTAGGTTTGGCCGAGGGCGTTACCAAAGGCGGCGCACAGCAAACACAATGTCGCAGTCAAGTACAGATTGGTTTTCATGCTTCCTCCTCCGGTTAGACCGGTTAAACGCTGCTTTATTATCCGGTGCCGGGCGCTTGTGTAAAGCGGGGCATGCCTCACAGTTGCGGCACGCCGGCTGCCCGCACCACCTTGCCCCATTTTTCCGTTTCCGATCGCAGGTACGCGGCGAGCTCGGCGTGCGTGCTGGACAGCGGCTCCAGGCCCTGCGCGGCGAACTTCTGTTTCATGTCGTCCGACGCCAGCACTTTGCGCGTGGCCTGATTGAGCTTGTCGATCACCGCGCGCGGCGTGCCGGCCGGCACGAATAGAGCGTACCATGTGCTGTAATCGTAATCCGGCACGCCGGATTCGCCCAGCGTCGGTACATCTGGCGACGCGGGCGAGCGCTTGGCGCTGGTGACGCCCAGTGCCCGCAAGCGCCCGCTCTTTACGTGCGGCAGCGCCGAAGCGAAGGTTGAGACCATCATCTGCACCTGGCCGCCGATCAAGTCGGTGAGCGCGGGGCCGGTGCCTTTGTAGGGTACATGCACCATGTCGATCTTGAGGCGGTCCTTCAGCATCTCGCCCGCTAGGTGCGTGCCGGAACCGGCGCCGGCGGAGGCGTACGAGAGCCTGCCCGGTTGCGCGCGGGCGTAGTCGGCGAACTCCTTGATGGATTTGGCGGGCACCGATGGATGGATTACCACGATGTTAGGCTGTACCGCCACCAGCGTGACCGGCGCCAGATCCTTAATCGCGTTGTACGGCAGTTTCTTGTAGAGCCAGGCGTTGAACGCAAGGCTGATGTTGCCAAGCAGCATGGTGTAACCGTCGGCCGGCGCCTTGGTCACTATGTCGGTGCCGAGCGTGCTGCCCGCGCCGCCGCGATTGTCGACGACCACCGGCTGGCCAAGCGTCTCGTTGAGCTGCTGGGCAACGATACGGGCGATGATGTCGGTGCCGCCGCCGGGCGCAAACGGTACTACGAAGCGGATGGGTTTCGTCGGATACGCGGTAGTCCCCGCGGGCTGTGCATTTGCACCGGTTGCGATTACGCAGCACGCGACAGCTGCAATCCACAGCAGTTTCATATTTCTCCTCCTCTGCCTCCGGTCGCGCACAATCAGTGTTATGCGCTTGGACCGGCGTTCAGGACGCTCCACGGTGAAACCGGCTGTTCCGGCTTCGTGCACGGGATAATCGCGCCTCGCCTGCCTAGCGTCAAGTGTTCCGCGCGCGTTCAGTAAATGCGTAACCTTGCGCCTCGATGCGGACGATCCGGCGTTGCTGTCATTTGCCACCCGCCAGCACCTGCTTGAGTTTGCGCCACGCCGGAGCAATCACCGGCCAGAACAGCATGATGAGCGCGAGCGTCGTGATGGTTCCGACGAGCGCGTTGGACCAGAAAACCGCGAGCTCGCCCTTGGAGCCGAGCATGGTCTGGCGGAACGCATTTTCCGCGCGGTCGCCCAGCACCAGCGACAGCACCAGCGGCGCCAGCGGATAGTCCAGTTTCTTTAACACGTAGCCGATCACGCCGAACAGCACCATGAACCAGATGTCAAGCATGGCGCTGTGCACGCTGTAGGCGCCGATCGCACACACCACGATGATGACGGGGGCGATGATGGAAAACGGGATGCGCAGGATGGCCGCAAACAGCGGCACCGTGGTCAACACGATGATCAGCCCGGCGATGTTGGACAGGTACATGCTGGCGATCAAGCCCCACACGAAATCCTTCTGTTCGACGAAGAGCAGCGGCCCCGGCTGCAGGCCCCAGATCATCAGGCCTCCCAGCAGCACCGCTGCGGTCGCGGAACCGGGGATCCCCAGCGCCAGCATCGGCAACAGCGCGCTGACACCGGACGCGTGGGCGGCGGTTTCCGGGGCGATCACGCCTTCCAGCTCTCCAGTGCCGAATTTTTCGCCGCGCGGGGAAAAGCGCTTGGCGATGCCGTAGCCCATGAAAGAAGCCGCGGTGGCGCCGCCGGGCGTGATTCCCATCCAGCAACCGATGACCGAACTACGGATGAGCGTCAGCCAGTAGCGGGGCAATTTTTTCCAGGTTTCCAGCACGACCTTCGCGTTGATCTTGCCGCTTTTGCCCTCGAACGCGAGACCCTCTTCCATGCTGATGAGGATTTCGCCGACGCCGAAGAGACCTATCACCACGATCAGGAAGTCGACACCCCGCAGCAGCTCGGTCCAGCCGAAGGTCATGCGCAGCTCGCCGCTAACGGTATCCATCCCGATTGCAGCCAGGCCGAACCCCAGCATCATGGCGATGATGGCTTTGAACGGATCCTTGCCCGTGCCGACGAAGCTGCAGAAGGTAAGCAGATAAACGGCGAAAAATTCCGGAGGGCCGAATTTCAGCGCAAATTTCGCGACCAGCGGCGCCAGAAAAGTAATCAGCAGCACGGCTACCAGGGCGCCGATGAACGATCCGGTGAATGCGGCGGTGAGGGCCTCGCCGGCGCGCCCTTGCTGGGCCAGAGGGTAGCCGTCGAAAGTGGTGGCGACCGAATGCGTCTCGCCGGGGATATTGAACAGGATCGAAGTTATGGCGCCGGCGAACAGCGTTCCCCAATAGATGCACGAGAGCATGATGATGGCCGAGGTGGGCTGCATGGTGAAGGTGAGAGGCAACAGGATGGCTACGCCGTTGGGTCCCCCCAGGCCGGGCAGCACGCCGATGATGATACCCAGCACGATGCCGATCGCCATCATGCCGATGTTGTACCAGGAGAGCGCGATCGCAAACCCCTGGAACAGGGAGCCGAGGTCATCCACTTGCCATTCTCCTTCTACTGCTTCGGTAGGGGATCTCAGTAGCCGAACAGGGCTTCGAGCGGACCTTTGGGCAGCGGCACCATGAACTGCACTTCAAACATCCAGAACAGCGTCACGGTTACGCCGATGCTGACCACCAGAATTTTCAGCCAGTGGGACTTGTCCATCACGCGCATGAACGCGGCGACAAACAGGGCGGACGCGACATAGATACCGACCAGCTGGATCGCCAACACATAGACCATGGTCGGAACCAGCACCAGCAATACCAGCTTGAACCGTGGCCACGTCACGAAGGTCTTGGTGCTGCGGGTCTTGCCGAAGAGCGTCTGCAACAGCACGATGACGCTGGCAATGCAGATGATGGCGCCGATGCGGAACGGAAAGTATCCCGATTCAGGGCCGTCCTTGGCCCAGCCCGCCCCGAGCTTGTAGTTATCGATCATCATCACCACGCCGACGAGGAAGATGACGATGACGGAGATCGCACCGACGGTGCGTTCCGACACGCCGCCGCGGGGGGCGTTACCGACCTTCGGGTCTTGTTGCATGATGCGGCTCAGGCCGTAGCAACCCGGCACGGCGAGCCCGCCTGAATTGCGGGCGTTCGCCGGTCCGGGGCCTGCCTATTTGGCGAAACCCGCCTCCTTCATCAGCATCAGATGATAGGCGTCGTCCTTCTGCAGGAACTTGACGAAGTCCGGGCCGGTCAGGAAAGTCTGCTTCAGTGCGTTGCGCTCGATGTATTCTTTCCACTCGGATGTGGCCGCGACCTTCTTCATCACGTCGACGTAGTAAGCCGACTGCTCGGCCGTGGTGCCGGGCGGCAGGAACCAGGCGCGCAGCATCTGGTATTGCACATCGACCCCTGACTCCTTGCAGGTCGGAATGTCCGACCAGGCCAGGTCCTTGGTCACCTTGGCCTTGAAAGCCATGCGCTCTGCAGAGAATACGCACAGGGCGCGCAATTGTCCGGCGCGCCACTGCGCGATGTTTTCGCTCGGGTTGTTGACGTTCGCGTCGGTGTGCTTGCCGACGAGTTGCGTGGCAGCCTCGCCGCCGCTCTTGTAGGGGATGTAGATGAATTTCGCCCCGTACACCTTGCCGAGTGCGAACGAGATCAGGTGATCTTCGCGCTTGGAGCCGGTACCGCCCATCTTGAAGGTTTCGGGCGGCGCCGCTTTCACGGCGTCGAGAAACTGCTTGGCGGTCTTGTAGGGCGTCTCGGCATTGACCCACAGCAGAAACTCGTCCAGTGCGAACATCGCCACCGGGTTCAGCGTGCGCCAGTTGAGCGGCAGGCCGGTCGCCATCGGCAGGGTATAGATGAGGGAAAACGCGACCAATATCTTGTGCGGGTTGCCTTTCGATTCCTGCACGTCCATGGCGCCTTCCGCGCCGCTCGAACCAGATTTGATCTGGATGATCGTGGGCTGCTTCATCAGTTGGTGCTTCTGAATGATGCTCTGGATCAGGCGCGCCATCTGGTCGGAAGCGCCGCCGGCGCCCGCCGGTACTATGATTTCAACGGGCCGGGTGGGCTCCCATGCAGCGTGCGCGGGTACGAATGCGGCACCCGCCACTACTGCTGCCGAGAGGGCCAGCACCGGCGCGCCGCTCAAGATTTTACGCATCGTTCGCTTCATGATGTTGATCTCCTGTTGAATTGAATTGCGGTCTCAAAATTGGCATGCCGGAATCCCGGCACGATGCCGTCATGCCGCATTGAGCTTGACGGCAGATTTCGTTCGCCTTGCACATTCGGTCAGATAATCCATAGCCACCGCCACTCCGCCTTTCTGGTGGGGTACGCCGGCAATTTCCAATCCCATTTCGACGCCGGCGAGCGTTCCCATCAGCATGAGATCGTTGAAATCGCCGAGGTGGCCGATGCGGAACACCTTGCCGGCGACTTTGCCGAGCCCCTGGCCGAGCGACATATTGAAATGGTTTAGCACCAGCTTGCGGAATTCGCCCTCGTTATGGCCGTCGGGCATCAATACCGCGGTGAGCGAGCTCGAATATTCGGCGGGATTCAGGCACAGAATCTCGAGCCCCCAGGCGCGCACCGCGCGGCGCGTGGCTTCGGCGTGGCAATCATGGCGTTTGAACACATTGTCGAGGCCTTCCTCGCGCAGCATGTTGAGCGATTCGCGCAGGCCATAGAGCAGATTGGTCGCCGGCGTATAGGGAAAAAAGCCGTTCTTGTTGGGCGCGAGCATTTCTTCCCAGCCCCAGTACGATTTCGGCAGCTTCGATGTTTTTGCGGCAGCGAGTGCCTTGTCGCTGACTGCGTTGAACGAAAGGCCGGGCGGCAGCATCAGCCCTTTCTGCGAGCCGGCGACGGTGACGTCCACACCCCATTCGTCGTGGCGGTAGTCGATGGACGCGAGCGAGGAGATGGTATCCACCATGTAGAGTGCGGGGTGCCGGGCACGGTCGATGGCTTTGCGCACCTCCCCGATGCGTGAGGTGACTCCGGTTGAAGTCTCGTTGTGCACCACGCACACCGCCTTGATCGAGTGCGATTTGTCTGCGGCAAGCCGGGCTTCGACCGCGGCGGGGTCGACACCATGGCGCCAGTCGCCATCGATGAACTCGGGGACCAGCCCGAGTTTCTTCGCCATGTTGTGCCAGAGCGTCGCGAAGTGGCCGGTTTCGACCATCAACACGCGGTCAGCCGGCGACAGCGTATTGACGAGGGCGGCTTCCCACGCGCCGGTACCTGAGGCGGGGAAAATCACCACCGGCGCTTTGGTCTTGAATACGTGCTTGAGCCCGGACAGCACCTCCTGACCGAGCTTCTGGAACTCGGGACCGCGATGGTCTATCGTCGCGCTGTCGATTGCGCGCAGCACGCGGTCGGGAACGTTGGTCGGACCGGGGATTTGCAGGAAATGGCGGCCGTTGATCGCAGGCATAATGGCCTCGTCAGATGAATGCTGGTCGGGTGGGATAGTCAAACAGAATAGTTAAGTTGCGCTTGAGCGTCAACTCGCGAAATAATGGCAATTCAATATCTTGCGGCAGGAGGCCGCGATGTCCAGTAGCACGGCCGGGGTGATCAAACTGCATCCGCGCACCGGCGACAGCCGGCTCGCGGCGCGGCTCAGGCGCGAAATCGAGGGCGATGTGCTGTTCGATGCTTACTCGCGCGGCCGCTATTCGACCGACGCGTCGATCTACCAGCTCGAGCTCGTCGGGGTGGTGATCCCGCAAACCGAGCGCGACGCGCAAATCGCGCTGCAGGTCGCGCTGGAAGAGGGTGTCGCGGTACTGCCGCGCGGCGGCGGCACGTCGCAATGCGGCCAGACCGTTGGCCACGCGCTGGTGATCGACCACAGCAAACATCTGAATCAGGTGGTCGCTTTCGACCGGGACGCGCGCACGGTATGCGTGCAGCCCGGCATGGTGCTCGACCGTCTCAATGCCTGGCTCAAGCCGCACGGGCTGTGGTATCC
>Ga0102851_10002875_pt1 | contig 10552 bp, 9 predicted proteins | sample Mud3Dept3metaG_FD_79558 | JGI IMG/M metagenome (GOLD analysis project Ga0102851, IMG submission 79558) | Freshwater wetland microbial communities from Ohio, USA, analyzing the effect of biotic and abiotic controls - Mud 3 Core 4 Depth 3... | ecosystem: Environmental > Aquatic > Freshwater >...
CGATGGAATTGAAAAAATAGCCTTTTTGAGATCTGCAACCTTTACAGGTACGTTACAAACGAGTGTATGAGATTCGATAAGTTACTGACACCGACACAGTCACGGTCACGTTTTTTTAAGCAGCATTTGGGAGGATTGAGATAATGAGTCAGCTTGGGAAGAGGTATCGATGCTCGGTATGTGGGACGGAGATACTCTGTACAAAAGCGGGAGAAGGGAAACCAATCTGTTGTGAGAAGGAAATGGAGATTCAAGAACCAAAACCGCTTCCTTCCTCCGACTGATGCCGCCATCTCAAATTCTGAAGGAGAATGCTTATCAAGAAGAGAGCTTTCAATCTGGAAGAGGAGGCTCTCCTGGCTTCAGGTATTCAGGATAAGAGTAAAATCGCTTTCTATGTGTCCGGGCTTGATCGAATATCCCAACAATTTCTCTACCAGGTGATTCCTCCCCCTGACCTGGTGGATGAGGCAAGAGCCCTCTTCAACTGGTTATGGATATCAAAACCAGACCGCTACAAATCCCAGGGAAGCTACAAATTAAATGAAGTCATCGAAGCCCAGATGAAGGGAGATGCTGAGCCCGTTGGAAACTGCTTGGGGTTGACGCTTCTCTATAACTGTCTCCTCCGAAAGACAAATATCTACGCAAAGGCGCTGTATATTGAAAATGCCTTTGGGATTGGTCCCCATGTCCTGACCCTTCTTCGGACCGAAAAAAACTTCATAGACGTTGAGAATATCTTGCCGGACGGATTTGATTACAGGGGCCACCATGCTCATCCGGCGAGGACCGGATGGGGAGATCGAGAACTGATCGCGGATATCTACCACAGCGTGGCCAATGAGCACTTCGAAAAGGGAGATTTTGTTGAAGCCTTGAAGAATTATGACATGGCCATTAGCTACAACCCTCTATACGAAAAGGCTCACTTAAATAGGGCAATTTTACTGGACAAAACGGGAAAATGGAGATAATGGTTATACTCTAGAGAAAGAACAATGAAAAGAACAAGACTCTGTTATCTCCTCAAAATCGATTATCCCATTCTTCAGGGCGGGATGCTTTGGCTCGCCACAGCAGAGCTTGCCGCAGCAGTCTCCAATGCAGGCGCCTTGGGAATGGTCAGCCCTCACGCCGGGATGGAAAAGCACGGAGACCCTTCAGAGAACCTGCGCCTTCAAATCGCCGCGGTAAGAAAATTAACAAAGAAACCCTTCGGCATCAACATCCCTCTTGATTTGAACCGAAGCGGAATACTGATTGATACGGTACTAAAGGAAAGAGTCAATATTGTCGTCACGGCAGCAGGAGACCCTCATCTTTATACGGAGGTATTGCGCAGGGAAGGGGTTAAAGTCCTCCATGTCGTTAGCACTGTCAAACAGGCACAATCAGCGGAATCCTGCAAAGTCGATGCTGTGATTGTTGAAGGAGTTGAGGCAGCAGCCCATCTTGGATTCGATGAAATCCCTCTATTCTCATTGATCCCCCAGGTGACTGACGCGGTTTCCATACCTGTCATTGCCGCAGGAGGAATTGTCGACGCCAGAGGGGTTGTCGCGGCTTTTGCCCTTGGAGCTGAAGGGGTTCAGTTGGGGACGCGGTTTGTGGCGGTAGAGGAGAACATTGCGCATTCAAAATATAAGCAAGCCATCCTAAACGCTGGGGATACCGATACTGCGATCACATGCCGTAAGCTATTACCCACCAGAAGTGTAAAGACGGAGTTTACGCGGCGTTTGTTGGAATTGGAAGAATCGGGCGCCACTGCTACCGATATCAGAAGCTTCCTTGACTATGGCCGTGCAAGAACTGGCCAGATTGAAGGAGATCTGGAGAATGGAGAAGCCTACTCGGGTACGTCCGCAGGTTTGATCAAGGACGTCCTCCCAGCAGCTGACGTGGTTCACAGGCTTGTCGAGGAATATCAAAAAGTTGTAAAAAAAATTACATGAATTTTCTGAGAAAACGTGGCGGTGGTTGAAAAAGGACCTCATCCTTTTTTTTCCCCTAAGAAAATTGTGGATTTCTCCTCCCTTTGGAAAAGGGAGGCGGGGAGGGATTTATATGGGTGACGATCCAGCCATCCGGGACCGTGCTGGTTCTTTGCAGTTGAGTGAGTATTGGAGAGGATAGGAAGATGGACCTTCTCAAAGGACTCCAGGTCCTCGATCTAGCAGACGAGAAAGCGAGCTTCTGTTCAAAGCTCGTGGCAGATTTGGGAGCACGAGTAATCAAAATAGAGAGACCGGGCGGGGATCCCTCCCGCAGGATAGGCCCATTTCTGGGAGATCCTCCAGGTTCAGAAAAGAGTTTGTTTTTCTTTCATAATAATACTAGTAAGTTAGGCATCACTCTTAATCTTGAGCATGAGGATGGAAAAGAAATCTTTTCAAAATTGCTGCAAAAGGCAGACGTCCTTGTAGAGACGTTTCCTCCGGATTACCTTAGACAAAAAGGTTTAGGTTTTGAATTTTTAAATCGCGTAAATAAAAGGCTTATTCATGTCTCAGTAACAGGCTTTGGAAAGAATGGCCCGCGAAGCCAATATAAATCGTGTGACCTGGTAGCATGTGCGTTTGGCGGGCAAATGTATGTCAGCGGTTCCCCCTCGACCCCTCCTCTCAAACCCTTTGGAGAACAATCCTACTATACAACTTCTCTTTTTGCTGCCGTCAGCATTCTCCTTGCCCTCCGAAAAAGGACCCAAACAAGAAAAGGGGAGCATTTGGATATCTCGCTCCAGGAAGCTGCCGTTTCGACCCTGGATCATGTCATGGTCCGATATTTCTATGAAAATGCGGTTGCCAAGAGGCTAGGGGGAGTGTATTGGAACCATTCCTTCTGCGTTCTGCCGTGTAAGAGTGGGCATATCTTGCTGGCCCCTTTTCAACAATGGGAGACTTTGGTTGAATGGATGGATAGCGAAGGGATGGCTGAAGACCTGGCAGAGAGGAAATATTGCGAGGAAGATTATTGTCATGCCCATATAGATCATATTCTCCAAGTTTTGCAACGATGGACCAGGACCCATACCGCTCAAGGGCTTTTTGAATCAGGCCAGCTCATGCGTTTTCCTTGGGCATTGATCTCTTCTCTCAAAGAGGTGTTAAGCAACCCTCAACTTAAGGCAAGGGGCTTTTTCGATGATGTGGAACACCCGGAGCTGAAAAGATCGATTCCCTATCCGGGCCCTCCGTACAAGTTTAGTAATTCTCCCACGGGCCGATGGAAACGGGCACCTCTCATTGGGGAAGATAATGTGCGGATCTATCAGGAGGTACTGGGTTTCTCTGATGGAGAACTGCAAAGGCTTTCTTCCTTAGGAGTCATATAAAAATCCTACCCCCCCTTTAGAAAAGGGGGGTCAGGGGGGATTTGAAAGTTATTTTCTCAGCAATGTTTAAGAACATTATCTGAGGGATTTGAATGGATAACCCGCCCCTTCATGGCTTAAGGGTTTTAGATTTTACCTGGATGGTGGCAGGCCCCTATGCGACAAGGATCTTTGCCGACTTTGGAGCAGAGGTTATTAAGGTTCAGTCCAAAAAGACAGCCAAAGGGGCTGAGTCCAACCTGACAGGGTATTTCAATGCCTGGAATAGAAATAAACGAAGTATTACCGTGGACTTAAGCCACCCTGAAGCAAGAGAGATGGTGCTAAAGCTAACGGCAAAGAGTGACGTCGTGATTGAAAATTTCTCTCCAAGGGTGATGGCCAATTGGAACTTGGATTATGAAAGACTGAAAGAAGTGAACCCTGACCTCATTATGCTCAGTATGTCAGCGATGGGGCAGGGGGGGCCATGGAAAGATTATGTGGCCTTCGCACCTACGCTGCATGCCCTTTCCGGTCTAACTCATCTCACGTCTTTTGAAAAGAACGCGCCCATTGGATTAGGCTACGCGTACGCCGACATAATAGCAGGTCTCCATGCTGCATTCGCTGTTTTAGCATCCCTGGAATATCGGGACAGAACTGGTCAAGGTCAATATATTGACCTGTCAGAATATGAAGCCATTTGTACATTAATGGGACCTTCACTCTTGGATACATTGCTCAACAACAAGGAGATTCTGCCGGAAGGCAACTCCCCGGATCACATCGTGGCTGCTCCTTATGGATGCTATAAGTGCTCGGGAGAAGATCGATGGTGTGTCATTGCTGTGTCCAGCGAGGAAGAGTGGCAAAGCCTCTGTCGTGTATTAGGCGATCCGGAATGGATGAAAGAGGATAGGTTTGCCACAGTGACTAAGAGAAAGCAAAACAGGAAGGAACTGGGTGAGCTTCTGACGAGATGGACGACTCAACACAAGGCAGAGAAAGTGGTTAGTCTCCTCCAGGAAGCCGGTATTCCATCGGGTGTGGTTCAGAATGCAGAAGACTTATCAAGAGACCCTCAGCTCATGGCCAGGAATTTTTTTGTTCAATTGGAGCATCCTGTCCTCGGCAAGACCATTTCGGACAGGTCTCCGATAAGATTTGAGGAAGACCACACAGCCTGCTGGAAGGCTGCACCGCTATTGGGGGAGGACAATCGATACGTCTTTCTGGAATTGCTCGGCCTAACAGAGAGTGAATTGTTTTCTTACAGAGAGAAGGGGATTATCGGTTAGTCCATTTTTTTCAAAACGACGTTTCCGTTTTTCCTTTCCGGGGGCCGTCCCATCAAGAAGTACGAGAAAATTGCGCCGAGAATAGCAACCGTGGTGCTGAGAAGAAAAGCCGTGGTAAATGTCCCGGTCGTATCCCTGATCCAGCCGCCAATGAAAGGAGCAAAAACCTGGCCTATCCCGAAAAACAGGGTCACGAGACCGAATCCTGCGGAAGCGAGTTGCCCGCCGACCGCATCACCCACGGCAGCTGCGATAATGACCGGGATTGCGAAAGCGGTGAGACCAAATATGATGGCCGACAGATAGGCGCCAAGAGGTTGTCTGTAGCACGCAAACAAAAGGAAGGAGGCAGCGAGGGTAAGATGTCCGAAGGTCGAGGCATAACGTCTCCCGATCCGATCGGAGAGACTTCCCCATGGAAGGCCGCAGAATATGCTCAGAAAGCCGAGCAGCGCAAAGATCCTGCCGGCCTCTGCCGTAGGCATACCGAGTTCTTTGGTCAGGTAGGCGATGAAGAATGTAAGGTAGATGATGTACGAGAAGCCAAACGCGAGGTAGACACAGCTCAGCTTCCATATCACGCTCTCGCCCACCACCCGGCGCAGCGCGGAACCAAGCGTAATATCTTGCCGCAAACTCGCTTGCTCCTCGTGCTCGTCCCCGCCGTACATGGTCAACCCTTTTTCGCGCGGGTGATCTCGCAGCAAGGCATAGCACACGAAGGAGCATGCGAGGACAGTCACGCCCATGAGATACCACGCGTATTTCCAGCCTTCGGGGCCGTAATAGCTGATGCAGTATGGTAACAGAAGCCCCGCCAGGGAAAGTCCGAGACCGACTCCCATGTTGACCATACCCATCGCTAGCCCTCGTTTTCTTGCCGAGAACCATATGGCAGGGAGGGTGATCATCGGGACCGGGACGCCGCCGTTCCCGAAGCCGGTGATCATCCTTGTCACGAAGGCGAAGGAGAAGGAATCTGAAAGTCCGGTCAGAAACAGACCGACGCCCGTTAAAAGGAGTGATAAGAAAATGATGTTCCTTGCTCCGAACCGTGAAGCAAGAAACCCTCCCACCACGCTGACAATAAGATATCCTATGAAATTTCCGGTAGCGATGAGGCCTACCTGCGTGTAGGTGAGAGAGAGGCCGTCCTTCATAAAAGGGAGGATCACGGTATAGGACATCTTCCCGAAACCGTGGGCCAGCATGAAGGCCAGGATACCCGTGAAAACAATAACCCAGGCGTAGTGCATTTTTGATCCCACTCTTCTTCTCCCACACATTCACCTGTCATGTCAAGAACTAAACCAAGACTCCCGGTTCATCTCTTATGTAGTTGAAATTCCAGATCCACGGGTGTTTACATTTTTACCAGTCTTCTGTCCAATAATTCAACGGTTCCTCCTCATGGTTTGTCAGTCCGATCAAGGATACCCTATCCAATTTCAATAAGTTACATTAACATGAATGGCTTGGCACCTGATATGCACACATTTGCTTTGAATTTTAGCATAGGTGACAGAGGATCTGACAGGTTTTCGAAAAGCATGAAGGAGGCAGGAATTGTGAGAAGAGGGTTCTTATTCTCAGTGTTTATGGGGCTTCTGGTTCTTTCCATTGGTATTCCCGCTCACAGCTGGCAGGGAAGAATGAGTGGTATGGCTGATCCCTACGGCCTGATTTCGGATGAATCCGATCTTCTCATCCATCCCGCAAAGATTACCAAGGGCGAGGGGGTAAAGTTTTACGGAGACTACCGCTTCACCCACACCGGCGTGACGGACTGGGACGATCGGTATGATAATTATAGCGCAACCGGTGTATTTCTGTATTCGCAGCGGACCGACATCTCTGGTGACGAAGTCGGGCACGACGGCTTGCTCGGCGCCTCGTTTCCCCTGGGGCAGGGGAGGATGGGTCTTTTTTTCACCTATGACGCCATGACAGTTGACGATGGTGGGGATGTCTTCTATTTTGATAGATTAGAGATAAAGAGTGACCTCGACAATCTCGCACTGCGGTTCCTCTACGGTCTGCCGATCGGCAGCTTCAGGCTCGGGGCAGAGACCAGGATCGCCTATCGTCGGGAAAAGGACGAGTTGAATCACTATTCTTTGACCGGTGCGGCCTTGAACCAGTGGTGGATACCTTATAAGTTCCCCCATAGGTCCAGGTACTGGGAGGCCTTGTTCAAGGGTTCCGTAGATGGAAAGGTGGGTCCCCTCGACATCGAATTCACCCTCAGGGGGGGCTTTGATTTCGCCGGGGAAGACAAGTGGAGCTCCGAGACTCAAGTACCCCTCGGCACGCCGGTCTCGGGGTATGATGCCAAGGGCGATGTGCATGGGTGGCAGATCGGCAGCGAACTGTGGCTACGCTACCCCCTGGCACAGGATCTAACCCTCCCCTTGCTCGTGCGGCTGGACTATCAGGCACAAAAAAGGGATGGAGATGGGCCAGATTGGGGGACGGCTGCTGGCAATCGTTTTGCCTACAAGGATGAACAAGAGAGTCTGGCGCTAACGGTTGGCGGCGGCATGGACAAGGAGTTTGGCAAAAAGACGAGGATCGCCGCTGGTATCTACTACAACTATCTCCGGGAGAGAGAGGATCTCTCTTCGACCTTCATTAACCCCGCGGGGTGGGGGACGACCGGTGAAACCTACCCTGATTCGGTTGAGCACCAGGTCCTTTTACGAATGGCAGGTGAGTATACCTTTTCCACCGCAGCGGACCTGCGCGCAGGGTTCAATTTTTTCTACGGATGGGTGACTCCGAAGATAAGATATTCTTCTAATAATAGCGCTGGAGGCTTTAGTATTGAGGATCTCTCCGGCCATGACTGTCCCCACTGGGGTGTCAGGGCCTCGCTGGGGGGAACGATAAAGGTTGAGACCATTACCCTGGAGCCCTTTGTCGGCGGCGGATACCGGCAGCTCCACCTGAGAGCTCCGGGATCGTACTTTGGAAGTGGCGGAACCTATGGGCTGTCCAACGAAAATTTCACCCGCAACGAGTGGTTCGTCAGCACCGGATTTTCAGTCCTGTTCGGACTCTAACGCTTTTGGTTCGTGACCCCCCATCCCTTTTATCGTTCCCTATTTCAGTTCGACCAGATAACTCGTGAGCTGTTTGATTTTTGCATTTTTCATGACAAAGACATCGCAAAACACCGCGTTGAGAGAACCACCTTCCTTTTTCTTGGCCCGAACCGCCCCTTCAGCGATCACAACATCGTCCTCTTCGACTATCCGGGTAATGGTTATGACTGGTCTGCCTACAAATGCATCGTTTCCTATTTCTTTGTCAAACGCTTCCTTTCCGACAAGATGAAATACCCCTGGCATTGTCCACTCAACATCTTCGGTTAGGCAAGACACAATTTGGTCGTGGTCGGATTTATTGAAGCCGTCCATATATCTTTTGACGGTTTTCTTGTTTTCGGTCATGCCCTATCTCCCTTTGCTGTTATGAAGGGCTTCAACGATCTGCGGGCCGAAGCGTCTAAGGAGATTGTAAAAAAAGTCACGTTACTTATCCTTCTCTTCAACAGTTCTATATCTTCCGGTTTCATCTATCGTATATTTAAGAAGTCTTTTGTGCACTTCAAAATGTCGGTAAATAGGGTTAAGGTCATCCCAAAATTTATGTAAAGATGAGTCTGGATAATGCCTCTCGAGATATTTTATGCCAATTGAATCAAATTTTGTAGGGAAAATATGTACCTCAATATTGTCTTGTCCTGAATTTCGTGCATACCCGCAGATGATAGATCCCTCTTTTATATGATAATCTCGGATGGGTATGCGTCCGATTGTTACACAGTTTCCATGAATGAATATATCTCCACCTAATTTCCCCTTTTTCCCCAATACTCTGTCAGAAGCGTTTGGATAATTTATTCCTAGTGATGAATAGAAAATGCTGTTCGGGTTAAAAGTGTCTATAACGTATAGCCCTTCTGGAACTTGACCGTCACCTTTTCGTCTTTTGGGCCCTAACATGCCTGATGTTTCACAAATATTGTATGGCCGAATTAATCGAAATGTGTGAGTTCCTTTGTTTCCATCCCAAAGTTCTAATGTTGAATCATGTTTAATTGCTCGTAAATATACTTCCGCATTTTCTAATGACAATCCTTTGGCCTTAAATAATTCTTTAATAATAGGAAGACGTTCCTTCTCTGACGTTCTAAATCTTTCATATCTTCGTTGTATTTCCGAAAAAGAAGTTGCTTTTGAATTTTGTGGGTAGAAGAGGAATACAACCAAAAATATTAATAGAAATTTGTATTTCATAATTCTGTCTTTCCTCTATGGGTTAACCAGCCTGGGGCGGAAAATCACTTTTTACGGACTGCTTCTTCTGCCGGATCGAGAATGTGAAATTATTTTCTGTTATTGAAAGTTGCTGGTCCTGTCAACAAGGCCTAGTTCCAACTTGTGAAAAGGCTTCGGTGATTGTCGAGACCTGACCCTCCTCATTGTCCTTCGAGTACATTATGAACAATGAACCGAATGTCAATAAGACAGACAATAAGAGAATGGTTTTGTACTTCCTTATTTTTGTCTGCCGCAATATGACAATATGGCGTGCAACGAGCAAAATGCGTCGGTCATTTTTTCAAAGTGAGCGAGTCTAACGTTTGTTTCTGATTAATATCGGAGGCTTAGGTAAAATCAATAGGTTTGGTATAGAAAATGCTATGTTATCTCTAGTCAAGGGGGGTGTCATCGATTCTCATTTCATTAGGGAGGAAGAATGCATAAAACAATCCTGATTGCATTTGTGGTATTCGGTTTTTTCGTCTTCACCGGAGACATCTTTGGGCAACAAATCTATAAATCGGTCGATGAGAAAGGAACGATCAATTTTACGGATAACCCTACCTCCCCGGTTCTTGAAACGAAAAAAGGTCCCCCCAGAGAGAATGGGATAGAAGTATTAAAGAAAAGTGAAATGGGAAATCGATCCTCAGTGATAATTGTCGGAGGAAAGACCATCGTACTTGATTATTCAACAAAGTCGGGTAGCGGGCCAAGTAGCAGTGGGGGAAGTTCGAGAACGGTCAGAACGGGTAGAGCCTGACGTTTAAGGAGAAAATAAGTGTCAAGGGTTGACACTTAAGAAGTAGCTTTGCTAGAAGGACGCTTGTTTCCTTTCATTTTATTCTCACCAGGGGTGCCGCCTTCGTAGATGTTCGACTCTCAGCTCTCGTGACAGTCTCGAATTCTTTCTCGACGTATCAGGGGCTTTCCTTCGGCAAACTCCGCGGAGACCGCTATGTGTTGACGGCTACGGAGCTTGTAGAAAGAGTTACTTTCTTAAAGACTGCTTCCTCTGCCGGATCAAAAATACGAAATTATTTACTGTCATTGAAAATTGTTTGGGTCTGGAATGGGGCTCGGTCCCAGGTTTTTGCCGGAACGTGTCCTGTAAGCCCCGCCTTGCAGGCGGGGTCCCTGCCTACCGGCAGGCAGGAAGGGGAACAATATGAACGAAACTTCCTTTGCTCACATTCTGTTCGCCACTAGCGTGCCCGGGAAGCCCTTCGACAAGCTCAGCCGTGAGCTCTGTCGAACGGCCCAGCCCTGGGCGGGAAGCTCGAAAAAGCTTTGGTGATTGTCGAGACCTAACGCTCACTCCGCTTATGTTATGTTCCAAAAACTATTGTTTGCCAAGACCTTCAAGCCATTCCTTGACAATAGGGCGGACTTGAGGGCCAACAACCACACCCATATGAGTGACGCCTTGCAATAGCTTCACGTTTACGGCCGTGTATCGAGAAATAACCGGTTCATATTGTTCAGCGAAGAATGATTCATCTCCTGTGCCGGCGACCACCAATAAGGGTTGGCTTATGGCTCTGAGGTCCTTTTTATAGTTACGAGGGGCGTAGGCCACGTTCAGTCGGTGAGAGTACGACAGC
>Ga0102851_10002877_pt1 | contig 10551 bp, 9 predicted proteins | sample Mud3Dept3metaG_FD_79558 | JGI IMG/M metagenome (GOLD analysis project Ga0102851, IMG submission 79558) | Freshwater wetland microbial communities from Ohio, USA, analyzing the effect of biotic and abiotic controls - Mud 3 Core 4 Depth 3... | ecosystem: Environmental > Aquatic > Freshwater >...
CGGATGACGAACAGGTCGCCCGGAGCGCAGTCCAGTATCAGCGCCGGATCCACCCGTGAATCGCAGCAGGCCACCACGAGCGTGGACGGGGTTTGGCCGAATTGCACCAGATTGTGAAACTGCGCATCATCCCCGATCAGCGAGCGCTCGCGAAAGCGTTTAAACCCCTCGATGAGTTGGAGGGGCGAACTCATGCGCCGATGAGCTTGACCAGTGCTTCGCGGTACTTGTCAGCGGTTTTTTGCAGCACGTCCGGCGGAATGCGCGGTGCGGGTTCCTGCTTGTTCCAGCCTGAAGATTCCAGCCAGTCGCGCACGAATTGCTTGTCGAAGCTGGGCGGGTTGCTGCCGACACGGTATTGGTCGGCAGGCCAGAAGCGCGAAGAGTCGGGCGTCAACGCTTCGTCGATCAAATATAACTTGCCCGCGTCGTCCACACCGAACTCAAACTTGGTGTCGGCGATGATAATCCCACGGGTTGCCGCGTAATCGGCGGCTTCCATATACAGCCGCAGCGTAGCGTCCCGCACCTCGTTGGCTCGTGCATCCCCCAGCAATTTGACAGCCTGTGCAAAGGGTATATTTTGGTCGTGGTCGCCCACCGCCGCCTTGGTGGAGGGGGTAAACAAGGGTTCCGGCAATTTCTCCGCTTCGCGCAGGCCACGGGGCAGGGCGATGCCGCAAACCGTTCCGGTCTTCTGGTAATCTTTCCACCCGGAACCGACCAGATAGCCGCGCACAATCGCTTCGATCGGCAACGGCTTGAGTTTTTTTACCACGAACGCGCGCCCGCGCACCTGCGCGCGCTCTGCATCGGTCTTGACCACCGATTCCGGCGCGATGCCGGTGAGGTGGTTGGGAATAACGTGGCTGAGCTTGTTGAACCAGAAATTCGACACCGTGGTGAGCACTTCGCCCTTGCCCGGAATCGGATCGGGCAAAATCACGTCGAACGCTGACAGGTGATCCGTCTGCAGCACGAGCAACTTGTCATCCCCAACCGCGTAGATATCGCGAACCTTGCCGCAATGCAGAAAGGGCAGGCTCTTGATATCCGATTGCAGCAGCGCTGCACTCATGGATTTACCCCAAACGAAGCGGCAATTTCCTGCTGCAAGCTGCCTGCCGTTTGCGGTGCGGACAGGATTTTTACCCTGTTACCATTGGCATCAAGCAGCACCAGGGTTGCCGGCGCAGCGTTGTTGGTCTCGACAAATGCCCGCCCCCGAGGGGTGTCAAAATCGGTCAGCAGAAACTCCACCTTCCCGGCATATTGATCGCGCACGCCCTCCAGCACGTTCATCAGCTCAACGCTCTGTACCGCATTCTTGTCGCGTATCAGCACCACGGCAGCCTTGCCCTTGCCGATGCGCGACAGATCATCACTGTAACCGCGCGACAAGGTCATCGCTGCGGCTGCGGCGAACAGCAAAAATATACCGCCCACGACCCATCTGATTTTCCGCGCGCGCCTCGGTGTGGATGCGACTTCTGATTCTTTATCGGCCTGGCTCATATCATCTCCCTCAACCCCGTTGTCACAGAGTTGGCAAAGTAGTCGCCGCAATCTGCGCGGCCTGTTGCTTGCGGTAGTCGGTCAGCTTCTGCGCCAATTGCCTGTCATTCAATGCCAGCATAGAAACGGCGAACAATCCCGCATTTGCCGCCCCCGCTTCGCCTATCGCGAAGGTGGCGACCGGAATACCCTTGGGCATCTGCACGATGGACAGCAGCGAATCCATGCCCTTCAGATACTTCGAAGGCATGGGCACGCCCAGCACCGGCAGCGTGGTCTTGCCGGCAATCACGCCAGCCAGATGCGCCGCACCGCCCGCTCCCGCGATAAAACACTGGGTGCCTTGCGCGCTGATTTCCTTGATGTAGTCGAACAGCAGATCGGGGGAGCGGTGCGCTGAGATGACGCGGGCATCGAATGCAACGCCAAAGTCCTTCAACTGCAGCGCTGCCTGCTGCATGATCTCCCAGTCGTTGCTGCTGCCCATCACGATGGAAACAAGCGGCTTGGCCATGGATTTAAGCTCCTTTGTGGTAGCCCACTAAACGCTCGACTTCGTTCTTCGAGCCAAGGATCACCGGCACGCGCTGATGCAATCCGGTAGGTTTCAACTCCATGATGCGCTCACGCCCGGTAGAGCTGATGCCGCCAGCCTGCTCGACGATGAACGACATCGGGTTGGCTTCATACATCAAGCGCAGCTTGCCCGGCTTGGTGGCGTCCTTGGTGTCGAACGGATACATAAAAATGCCGCCGCGTGTCAGGATGCGGTGCACTTCGGCGACCATCGATGCCACCCAGCGCATGTTGAAATTCTTCTCGCGGCCGCCGTCCTTGCCCTTGACGCACTCTTCGACGTAACGCTGCACAGGCGCTTCCCAGAAACGCTGGTTGGACATGTTGATCGCGAACTCTGCGGTGTCTTCCGGAATTTGCATGCCGGGATGGGTCAGGAAGAACTCGCCGACATCGCGATCGAGCGTGAAACCGTTCACGCCGTGGCCGGTGGTCAGCACCATCATCGTGTTCGGGCCGTACAGCGCGTAGCCCGCGCAGACCTGCTTGGTGCCGGGCTGCATGAAGTCCGCAGCGGTCGGGTTGGTCACGCCTTCAGGGCAACGCAGGATGGAAAATATCGTGCCGACGGAGATGTTCACGTCGATGTTGGACGAGCCGTCCAGCGGATCAAAAGTGATCAGGTACTTGCCCCTGGGGTACTGCGCCGGGATTTGGTAGATGTCCTCCATCTCCTCCGAGGCCATCGCCGCCAGGTGGCCGCTCCATTCGTTGGCCTTGATGAATACCTCGTTGGTGATGATGTCCAGCTTCTTTTGCGTTTCGCCCTGCACGTTTTCGCTGCCCGCGCTGCCCAGCACGCCGATCAGCGCGCCCTTGTTCACATCGTGAGCGATCTGCTTGCAGGCGGAAATAACGTCGCTGAGCAAGCCGGTAAAATCGCCGCTCACCCCCGGTATTGCGCGCTGTTCTTCAATGATGAACTGGATCAAACTTTTACTCATGACGGCCCCTTGTATAAAAATAATCGACGGCAATTTTACCGCTTTTCTGCGCGGCTCTCCACGGCTATTTGAAAACGGCAGGCAAAACCGCCGAACCACGGTAGCTGAAACCCGTGGTTCGGCGCTCTTTTCAGATGATTGCGCGGCGGCGAGCTTCTAATGAAGCGCCTGATTGACGCTGCCCAGATCTTCCTCGCCCAACGAGCCTGTGGCCGCTTTCAGGCGCAACTGGCTGACGAGATAGTTATATTGCGCCTGATACAGGTCGCGGCGGGTTGAGTAAAGTTGCTGCTGTGCATTCAGCACATCGAGGTTGGTGCGCACGCCGACCTCCTGGCCCAGCTTGCTGGCTTCCAGCACGCTTTCGCTGGAGGCGAGCGCCTGCTGCAGCGCCTGCACCTGGGCGATGCCGCTGACCACACCCAGATAGGCCTGGCGGGTTTGCGTAGCGACGCCGCGACGGGTGTTTTCCAGTTCCTGCCGGGCGCGCTCACGATTGGCCTCCGCCTCGCGCCATCTGGAATTCGCCGCCCCGCCCTGGAACAGCGGCATATTCAACTGCACGCCTACGCTCTTGTTGGTGCTATCGCTGCCCACGCCGAAGCTGCTGCCGGTGGCAGCGTTCTTAGAATAATTCGCCACTAGGTCCAGCGTCGGATAGTGCCCGCCGCGATTGCGCGCCACCTCTTTATCAGCCAGCTCGGCGCCGGCCTGGGCGATCACCAATTGCAGACTCTTCATCTGCGCATCATCCACCCACTTCTCCATATCGGCCGGTTGCGGGGCATCCAACTTGAATTCCTTGCCGAGCGGCTGGAGGTCCAGCGGCATCGCATTAATCAGTTGCTGCAGGGCGCGGCGTTTTATTTCCAGATTGTTCTGCACGGCGATCTCCTGAGCGCCGGTCAAATCATGGCGTGCCTGCGCCTCAAGCGTGTCGGTAATCGTGGCACTGCCCACCTCGAAGTTGCGCTTGGCCTGCTCCAGCTGCTCGGAGATGGCATTTTTTTGCGCCACAACGAGCTGCAGGCTGTCCTGCGCGATCAGCACATCGAAATACGCCTGCGCGACACGCAGGATCAAATCCTGCTCGGCAATTTTGAACTGCGCTTCAGCCTGCACGACCTGCAATTCGGATTCGGTATAGGCCAGCCAGTTTTGCTGACGGAACAACGGCTGCACCACAGTCACCCCATAGCCGCTGCTGTTGTAGCGGTAGTTTCCGCCCGGAAAGGGGGCAGCCCCGCGATACTGCATGGTCTGATCGTTAAAGGTGCTGTTCGCATTCAGGGTCACGGTGGGCAATAGCGTAGCGCGGCCTTGCGACAGCTTTTCCTGTCCGGCCTGCTGTGCCGCGCGCGCGGCGGCAAACACCGGATCGTTTGATTGGGCGGCGTGAAAGGTTTCCAGCAGGTCGGCGGCCTGCGCGGTGGCGCTTGCGCCAAGCACGGCGGCCAGCAGAAGCTGAAGCGGTTTTAGTTTGGTCATGCTGCACACCTCGTATATTAGAATTTTCTAATACTACAGATTACCGCCGCATTGCGCAACACCCGCCCAGCAGCTCAAAATACGAACCGCTTGGGTTGTTGCGCGTTTTGCAACGAGGCAACACAGGTTTCCATGATCGTGACCGTCTCGAATATGTCGGGCGCGACGCGGGTGATTAGCCTCGCTTCCATCGCCGGCGCATCACCCACGATGGCAAACAAGCGCCCGCCGATATTCAAACTGTTTTGAAACGCTTCGGGCAACACCGGTGTCGAACCGGTCAGCACGATAGCGTCGTAATTTACGTCTTTGCCCCATCCTCGCGCCGCATCGCCGACCACCAAGGAGACATTGTCGCGATGATAAGCGTGCAGATTTTGCTTCGCCAGGGCGCTCAGCTCAGGCACGATCTCGACCGAAGTGACATGCCCCGCCAGCGCGGACATCAATGCGGTCAGATAGCCGCTGCCGGTGCCCACTTCCAGCACCTTATCGGCGCTGCTGAGGTGCAGTTCCTGCACGACGCGCGCTTCCAGCTTGGGATGCCACATGGATACCCCGTAGCCCAGCGGGATTTCCATATCCACAAAGGCCAGCTCTTTTTTTCCGTTCGGCACAAAATGTTCGCGGCGAACCAGCTTGAGCAAATCCAGAATACGTCCCTCCAGCACCTCGCAGGGGCGAATTTGCTGCTCGATCATATTGAAGCGCGCTTGTTCCATGTTCTGCATCTCCCTCTCCGTTTAATTAGGTTAATTTGGTGATATTTTGAGCAGTATAACAATTCGCCCCCGTCACGCTCAATAATCCCGCGCGCCGGTGTCGAACGCGGGACTAGTCGAATGATGCGCCGTGTTGCATCTTAAAACGGGCGATTATCCACTGCACCAGGTCATCCACATAGGTAAACACCACCGGAATCACCAGCAGGCTGAGGAAAGTCGAGGTAATCAAACCGCCGATCACGACGATCGCCATCGGCGAGCGGAAACTGCCGTCGCCCATCCCCATGTCCAGCGCCACCGGCAGCATGCCGGCGCCCATAGCCATCGTCGTCATCACGATGGGACGCACGCGCTTCCGGCACGCATCCAGCAACGCTTCCGCGCGGTTCATGCCGCGATCGCGGCGCGAGGCGATCGCATATTCCACCAGCAGGATGGAGTTCTTTGTCGCAATCCCCATCAGCATGATGATCCCTATCATCGAAGGCATCGAAATCGCGGTACGGGTCAGGAACAGCGCAAGGAATGCACCGGGAATCGACAATATCAGCGCCCACAAGATAGTCGCGGGCTGCATGAAATCCTTGAACAGCAGCACCAGCACGATATAGATGCACAGCACGCCGGTGAACATCGCCAGCCCGAAACTCGCGAACAATTCCTTCATCATCTCGGCATCGCCTATCGGTGCAATTTCCACACCCTCCGGCAAGCCCCTGATCGACGGCAATGCAAGCGCGGCGGCCTGAACCTTGCCCAGCGGCTGCCCGGCCAGTTCAACCTCGAAGGTGATATTGCGCTGGCGATCATAGCGGTCGATCTGGTCCGGGCCGCTTTCAAGGCTCAACGTCGCGACATTGCCCAGCATCACCGGCCCGTGCGAGCCGGGCACAACCAGACGGGACAGCAACTCGATATCCTGGCGCGCATCATCGCGCAATTTGACGATGATCGGCAGCTGCCTGTCCGGAAGGTTGAGCTTGGCCAGCGACTGGTCATAATCCCCGTTCGTCGCGACACGCAGCGTCTCGGCGATCGCACTGGAAGTTACCCCGAGGTCGGCTGCGCGCCCGAAGTCGGGGCGCACCACGACCTCCGGGCGCAACACGCTGGAGTTGGACATCACATTGCCTATGCCGGTTATCGTGCGCAACTCCTGCCCCACTTTCAGCGCTTGTTCATTCAGCAGCGCGCCGTTTTCGCTGGTCAGCACCAGCTGGTATTTGTCGGACGACGAACCCATCCCGACCTTGACGCGCACGCCTGGCAACACCGTCATCGCTTCGCGCAGCTCATCCTCGATCTGCTGTTTGCGCAACGTCCGTTGCTCGCGCGGCTTGAGTTGTATTGCCAGCGTCGCCTTGCGCGCTTCCGGCACGCCGCTCGGCTCGAACGCATTGCCACCGCTCGCCCCGCCGCCGATCGCGGTGTAGACCAGCGTCACATTCGGGTTCTGCATCGCGATGTTGCGCGCCTGTTCGGCAATCGCATAGGTCTGCTCAAACTTGGTGCCCGGCGCCAGCGTCACCGACACCTGGGACTGCGACAGGTTGTCCTTGGGCTGGAAAGCCGTCGGCAGGGTCCCGGCCAGGAAGAACGAGCCAAAGAAAAACACCGCCGTCAGCGCCAGCGTGCTCTTGCGGTTCGCCAGGCACCATTGCGCCCACTTGAGGTAGATCTCGATCCACTTTGGTGTGGGGTGCGCGACCCGCGGACGCAGGATATAAGCGGACATCATCGGCGTCAGCAGGCGCGCAACGACCAGCGAGAACAGCACGGCCACCGCCGCCGTCCAGCCGAATTGCACAAAAAACTTACCCGGTATTCCGCTCATGAACGCGGTAGGCAGGAACACAGCCACCAGCGTAAACGTCGTCGCGATCACCGCCATCCCGATCTCGTCGGCAGCCTCCATCGCCGCCTGGTAGGGCGTCTTGCCCATCTCCAGGTGGCGCATGATGTTTTCGATCTCGACGATCGCATCGTCCACCAGCACGCCGACGACCAGCGACAGCGCCAGCAGGGTCACCAGATTGATCGTGAAGCCGAACAGGTAGATGACTGCAAAGGTGGGGATGATAGCCAGTGGCAGCGCGGTTGCAGCGACCAGCGTCGCGCGGGCATTCCGCAGGAAGTAGATCACCACGATCACGGCCAGCAGGGCGCCCTCGAAGATCATCTCCATCGAGCCCTGGTAGGTCTCGCGAACCTGGTCGACCGTGTTAAATACCTTTTCGACGGTAATCCCGGGGTGCGTTTCCTTAAGGCTTTCCAGCGCATTGCTCACACCCTCGCCGACCGCGACATCGCCTGCGCCCAGCGAGCGCACGATCTCGAATCCGACCACCTGCTTGCCGTTATGCAGCGCTGTCGTGCGCCGCTCGGCAATGGTATCGCTCACGCTCGCCACCTGGTCGAGGCGCACTCGGCGGCCGTCGCGCATGCTGATCTCCATCTGCGCCAGTTGCTCGGCGGTCTGCACCGTCGCCACGGTGCGCACGGATTGTTCCATGCCGCCGAGGTCGGTGCGTCCGCCTGGCGCTTCCTGCTGGATCTGCCTCAGCTGGCTGGAGATTTCTGCGGCGGTAAGATTCAGCGCCAGCATCTTCACCGGGTCGAGCTCCACATGCACCTGCCGCGTCACGCCACCGACCCTGCTGACCGCGCCTACCCCCTTCACGCCCAGCAGCAGCTTGGTCATGTTGTTGTCCACGAACCAGGACAACTCCTCCTCGTTCATGTTCGGCGAGGAAATCGTATAGGTCAGGATAGGCTTGCTGCTCATCTCCACTTTGTTGATGATCGGGTCGAGCATCTCGCGCGGCAGATCGCTGCGGATCCGCGTCACTGCCGAGCGCACATCCTCCAGCGCGAGGCGTGAATCGCGCTCCAGCCGGAACTCCGCAGACACGGTGACGCTGCCTTCCTTGACCTGCGAATACACATGCTTCAGGCCCTGCGCGCTGATCAGCGCATTTTCAATCTTGCGCGCCACCTCGGTTTCCATCTGGTCGGGAGAAGCGCCCGGCATCGTGGCCGTAACCGTGATCATCGGCAGGTCGATATCGGGGAAAAGCTGAATCTTCATGGCCTTGAAGGCCATCAAGCCCAGCAGGGAAAGCATTGCGAAACCGAGTAAGGCCGGGATCGGGTTGCGGATGGACCAAGCTGATACATTCATCGCATTCAACCTTTAACGATCTGGACTATATCGCCTTCGGCTAGGAACGCCCCGCCGCTTTCAACGACAGGTTCATTCGGCTTGAGGCCCTGCTTGATCTCGATACGGTCGCCATTGCGCTGCCCCGTCCGCACCGGGCGCTCGTGCACATGGTTATCGGGGCCGATGACCAGCACATAGGCCACAACACCGCGCCGCAGCACCGCGGTTTGCGGCAACGACTGCAACGTCCTCCGGCCGCCGCTGATATCGAACGCGCCGCGTGCATACGCGCCCGCGATGATCCCGCCGCTACCCGGCAGCGTTACCAGCGCATAACCGTAGCGGGTCTGCATGTTCACCGATGGCGAGATCGCCCGCACCGTGCCCTTGATGATGCGCCCTTCACCGACGGTAACTTCGGCTGTCATACCCTTGCGCAGCAACATCAACTCCTCCGCCGTCAGTTCGGCGCGCCATTCGAGTCGACCTTTACGGATCAGCCGGAACAGCTCCATCCCGGATTGCAGCATTGAACCAGCGTTGGCATTGGCCGCCGAAATGACGCCGTCATCCGGTGCCACGATGCGCCCCTGTGGGGACTGCGATGCAGCCGGATCGTTGCCTGGACGCGCGAGGTTGTCCAGCGTCACCAGCACGTCACCCCGCTTCACATAGTCGCCGATACTGGCCTTCACGTCCGCGATGCGCAGCCCCTGCACCGGCGCTGTAATGACCGCTTCCTGCCACGGGATGATGCTGCCGTTCGCCAGCAGGCTGCGCGCCCATTTATCCTCGCGCAACATCGTGGTGCACACTGTCAGCGCGGGACGGCTGACCGCCGGTGCGGGCGCGGCTTGCTCCGCCGCACTGTTGCCGGCCAGCCAGACCGCTCCGCCCGCTACTACCAGCCCGGACAGGGTGATCTTCATGGCCAGCCGGTTGTGTTTGATGCTCATGCTCATTGCGCTTTTCCTTTCAGGGCGTCTTTAATTTTTTTCTGGATTTTCCCGGATTTTTTCCTGGATGTCCCCGGGACTGCACCCGGGAATTTGCTATTACTTCTTCAGCGGTTGAGCGAGACGGACGGCTCATTTTTCACGAGTCCTGCTTCTGCCCGGCGCGCCCGTTCGTATTTGATCAAGGCGACGGCATATTCGACCAGCCTCTCCACCATCGCCTCCCTGGCATGCTTGCCTTTAACCAGATGCGGCGCCAGCTCCTCGGCGATTGCGCGCCCGCCATGAAAATAAACGCTGGCCAGACCTGCAAGGCAAAAGGCCAGCCTTTCCACTTCCGCATCCGGTCTCTTCAGGCCAATCTCGCGGCACAGCAGCGCCTGCAGTTTCTCGTGGTTGGGCCGAAACGCCTGCGCCAGCGCGTCTCCCAGCACTCCGCTGGGTTCCGCTTCCTCGCGTGCATGCAGGCGCATGAAAAGTTGCATCATCGGGTCTTCTTCCGCCGAGGGCGGGAACAGCCAGCTGTAGAAGGAATTCAGGGCTTCGCGCAGTGATGCCTGCTCGGTATCGAGCGTAGCGAACACGTTGCACTCGTTGAGGAACGGCAGGCGAAACACTTCGCGGTACAGCTCTGCCTTGTCGCCGAAGTGATAATGGATGGAGGCCAGATTGACTTCGGCGCGGCGACATATCTCGCGGGTGGTTGCGGCATGGTAGCCGACCTCGGCAAACACCTCCGTCGCTGCCTGGAGCAGGCGCCAGCGCGTCTCCTCATGCGTGCCCGGCTGGTGGCCGAGCAGGCGCTGCGCCATCTGCATCAGCGGACAGCAGGCTTTGTCTTTCGCGGCCACGGCGCTCCCCTGAATCATTGAGTGGGCCGCAACTATATTTCAGTCATTTGATTAAGTCAATCGACTGAATTGCTGTGCGCAGCTTGCAATTCCAATTCCATTCAAATGGTGGAATAACTTGGTAGGGGCGCGATTCATCGCGCCTTTTTTGGGGGTACGGATAGAACAGGGCGCGATGAATCGCGCCCCTACGATGGCGCTTGAAACTTGCTTTTCGCAACCCTTTCCAGTACCTTGCGGCCTCGCTAGGGGTCTCCATATTAACGGAGTGAGATACACCCTTTGAACCTGCGCGGGTAATGCCGCGAAGGGAAGCATCACCGATGCTCCCCG
>Ga0102851_10002879_pt1 | contig 10544 bp, 9 predicted proteins | sample Mud3Dept3metaG_FD_79558 | JGI IMG/M metagenome (GOLD analysis project Ga0102851, IMG submission 79558) | Freshwater wetland microbial communities from Ohio, USA, analyzing the effect of biotic and abiotic controls - Mud 3 Core 4 Depth 3... | ecosystem: Environmental > Aquatic > Freshwater >...
CTTTTGCATAAGTAAAGGCATTATTGGCCACCTCGGCCAAGCCGATGAATATCCGCATCAAATCTGCCCAGTGGAAATCGGTTTCAATAGTTCACCCTCTGGAGACACGAATATCTCCTCCCAATAGCGAATCATTTGTCTGCCCCACTGCACGGGTGGAATCTCAACACTTTCCCCTAACGCGAGCTTCACAGCAAGATAAGGCATGTTGACACCCGCCATGGTGGCAGAAATGATCGATCCTGGTATACGTGGATTTATTTCAATTATTTTCGCATGTCCGTTGGCGTCCAACTTAAAAGAAAGGCTCACCACATAAGATAATCCAAGTGACGCAACAATTTGGTCGCTCATCATCATGATCTCGGTATGAGGCTCAGTTTTGCATATGAGCGACATGCCATACCACATGGTTTGGTTCCTACGAGGGATGATGCATAGGGATTTGCCATTCAGGGCGAGAACATCCACATCAAACTCATCTCCGGGCAAGTACTCCATCACCACAAGCTCCGGGAAAGGGTCTGCAGACTTTAATATCCGAGCCAATTCATCAAGGGTCATCCATGTGGATGTTGGATTAGCATATAGCAAAAGAGTGAGGCGATCGACCTTTGTATCCAGGATCCTAAAACCCTGTGAACCCGTGCTGAAGGGTGGTTTGAAACAGACCCGGCGACCAGGATACCCGAGATCATACGCGGCTGATTCCAACTCGTCCCAGCTTTTGACAATATGAAAGCGAGGCGTCGAGGGAACACCCTCCCTTTCCATCCACTGGAAGAGCCTTCCTTTATTGTTAGCGGTCTTTAGAGATTCGAGACTTGAGACCACCACGCGTTGCCCCTGTGACTCAAACTCCTCTCGTCCTGCTGCAAACATTTCCAGTTCAGAGGTGGGGACGGGATAAATCACATCAACGGCCTTGCGCGCTGTCAGGTCCATGATGAAGGGCATGAACTCAGGGGTGTTTCGCCGGGGAGCAATATAAAATTCATTTACCATGTAGCGATTTGCTATGAACGGGTCTACATCGACACCGAGTACATGGATGTTACGCTCCCCGTTGACCCGAAAGCTCTTGATGACGCCGTATGCACCCTGTGACCCACAGCCTGTAACAAGCACAACCAAATCCCGCACTATTCTTCCCTTCTGCAGATATAAATGATTTGTCTGTAAATTTGTGGACCATTTTGGGACAAATTGAGAATCATTTCTCTCAATTCTTTCTTCTTTTGAATCCCCGCATTTTTATCCTGGAGGATTCCTCCAAAAATCAAACTGGGTAGGATGCTTATCCCATCCTTTTCTAAAATCTTTAAAGCGGGGTGTTTAAGGAGATGCTTCTCCAGTTCATGGGCATAATATAGTCGGTATCGCCGATCTTTCTGATTCCACATCCTGGCCCTCGTGGATGTCCTCGCAATTCGCTCAAACTCCTCAATGTCTTGACGCACCAGAGCGTAGATTAATCCGTGCTCCAACAGCGGGTCAAAATAGAACAACAAGCCGCCCCGTTTCAATATCCGCATTGCAGAATGAAGAGCCACAGTAAAGTCTGGCATCTCGGCAAACAGTGCAGAGGCTACTACGACATCCATCGTTTGGTCAGCAATCGGGAGATCGCTAAAGTCGTCCACGATGGTCAAGACCCTCTCTTTCTGAACCTGGCTTAATGAATTCACCAAACGATGTACACTTTCTTGATTCAAATCGGCGGAAACGATGCACTGCATTCCTGCCTCTAAAAGAATATGTGTTATTCTTCCATCGGCACAACCGGCATCCATAACAAACGCATCCTTGGGCACTGCATAGTTGTTTAAGAACTTCGAGAGCTTCGTCGTAAGAATTTCCGTCTCGACGCTAGTCGTCGAGAAGGGATTTCTAGTCCTTCCCTGAAAAACAGACCCTTGCCATGTTTCATTCCCCTTCTCGCAGTGAGCAGCATGGATGTTCATCCATCCTCCGGGAATCCGTTGATATCCATCCAGAAACAGCTTGCCCTCGTCCCATTTGCACAAACATGCTTTAAAGATGTCTTCTCTCCACATCGCTATTATCTCTTACAAGAAAATATTCGTTGCGCAGCCTCGATAATTCTGAGCTGGTCCCCAGACATAATACGTAAATGGGCTGGCAAAGAGATCACGTGGTCATACGCGTATTGTGCGTTAGGACAATAGTCCCCTTCTAACCCACGAATGCCGTGCAGCACGCGCTTAACGGGGCGTCGCACAATAATTCCTTTTGAAGCAAAGGCCTCACATACCTCCTCAACAGCGTAGCCTTCCCTTATCATGACGCAATACCGCAAGCTGGATGATGTACGATCCAAAATCCATTGTTTCGGCAATACCAACCCCAATCCTTGCAGGCCTTGTTCGTAAGTCCTGGCGATCTCCTGTCGTCTCACCAGGGAGGCCTCAAAACGCCGTAATTGAGATAATCCTATTGCGGACAAAATATTGGAAAGGTGAAATGTGAGGGTGAATTCTCCAGCATCCAAATCAGGGCTATCATAGTGCTCCAAACGTTCCCATAACTCGGGGTCGCTCGTTACCACCATCCCGCCCTCGCCGGTAGTCAGAATCTTTAACGCTTGAAATGAGAAACAACTCAACGTTCCTAACGCTCCAACCCGCTTTCCTTGGTAGGTAGCACCAATTGAATGGGCACAATCCTCAATCACCGGGACGTTTAGTTTTGTTAACTCGCTCAATCGAGCTGGCATACCGAACATATGGGGGCAAAGGATTGCTCGTGTGTTCTCTGTCACCTTGCGCGCAACGTCCACAGGATCAATGTTAAAGTCATCCAGGCTAATGTCTGCTAATCTTGGTGTCACTCCGGCAAACCTGATGGCAGACAACCCGTCATCGCACACATAAGCCGGTAGTATCACTTCGCTCCCTGCCTTAATATCGAGTGCCCGAAGGGCTAAATATAAGGCGAGTGTACCGGTACTGGTCGCTCTTGCCCATCGAGCACCAGTGTAACCGGCAAACTCTCGCTCGAATCGGGCGGTGGTGTCTGAATCATTAATAATACCGCTTTTCAGTACGGAAACGGCCGCAGCAATGTCTTCATCACTCAGAAATGTTTGGGAATGCTGAATCACTTCCATAACAACACCTTTAAACAATTGCATCCCTTGAGATCAAATCATCGCCTCCAGAGTCAAATTCGCAAAGGCAGATCTCCTTGGGCACAAATATCCGGATGAAATGTCCTTTTGTATATCCTGTGAGCTAAAGAGTCGTATGTTGCCAAATCATCAATAAATGGCGTGCTTATATGACCCACCATTCTATCCAGGATTGACCGAATGAGCCCATCATCGAGTTTCACTCCACTTGTGCCATCACTCCTGTTGGGGAAGTTGTAAGAGAGCGCATAGGCTAAGAGCAGAATTCGTGACGCTCGCCATACTAAATAAACGGAATCCTTTGATATACTGGGCTGATCTAATGAAGCCACTGGCCAGGACGGCGAGAACGTATCCGCAATCTTAAACCCCTCCTTTCTGCAAACATCGTACAATTCTGTTCCTGGAAAAGGGTAGAACATGGTCGATGATAAGTCGAAGACTTCACTCCTTGCGACGAGCTTGATCGTGTCCAACATCAAATCTACCGTTTCGTAAGGCGTTCCAAACATAACAAAAGCTCTCGTCGCCAATCGATGTTTGTGACAAAGTTTGAAGGCTGAGATGATTTCGTCGTCGGTCATCTCACGGTTCAAAACACGTTTTCGATATTCCTCGTTTCCATGCTCTACTCCAAAGATGAGGAGAAAACATCCTGAATCTTTCAGCATCATTACAATTTCTTCGTTGAAGAGCGCAGGATGGATGCGAACTTGACACATGTAAGGTTTCTTGACCTCCAGCTTGTATAGTCTGCAAAACTCAATTAACCATTTGTGATTGATGCTGATATTGGTATCATCGATTCGAACATAATCTGTATTGGGATATTTGGTCAGGTGCTTTACAATCTGACCCACTGCCCGGCTCGGCGATAGAAAACGTAAGGATTTGCTCTTGTCATAGTTTCTCATTAAACGAGTATTGCTACAGAAGGAGCAATCAAAAGGGCAGCCCCGTGAGAAGATGAAGGTAGCCATGGAAGGGCTATCTTTCTTACTATAATCGTAAAGCCTGTGATGATCGAAGATATCTCGATCAGGGTCGGGCAACTGATCAAGATCTTCAATCAACTTCAAGGGATTCTTGATAATCCTCTCCCCTTTCTTAAAAAGAAAATCTTCTGTGTCTGTCACATCTTGTTGATCCTCAAGCTTAGAACAGAGCTCAACGAGAGAGAGTTCCCCCTCCCCGTAACAGACCGCATCGATGGCAGGCACGCTGATGACATGTTCTGGATCCATTCGTGCGTGGATTCCACCGCAGATGATCATGGCACCCTTAATTTCTCGTGCCCACTGGGCCCACTCCTCAACGTATTTAAACATTGGAGTCGTTGCTGAAAAGCCAATAATGTTGGGGCGGAATTCCTTGAGGCGTTGGATAAACTGCGCTTTGTCTATGGGCCAGGTGATGTGCATAAACATCACCTCGTATCCGGCTTTCTTGAGAGAAGCGCTTAGCGATGCAACACCCGTATAATAACAACCACCTACATTCCAATCGGGGAAATCAGGATAGATTAATGCAATCCTCATGGTCTTTCCTATTCGCTGCATCCTTTATTGGACGGAATTTCTGCCAAGACCTGGCACAGAGAACATTCCTCCGCCAAAATCTGTTCTACCTTCATTGGATCTTTTAATTTTTGATTCTTTCGCCATAATAGCTCCCCCACCTTCAACCCCGCTGTATGCAGGTCGATTAGAGGTCGGGGACCCAGGTAATCGGTCGTCACGCTCATATGGCCTGGTGTCGCAAACTCGTTAGGGACACAACGGATGCCAGCTGATTCCAACTCCACCCGATCAACTCCTCCACAGATATGTGCTATAGCTAGATATGGGTTCAGTTTACGGAGCATTTCCGGGCTTATTTTTCCTTCTGGTCCAATCAACATGCCTCGACTGTGATGCTCCGCAACAACGATTGCATCTGCTGACCTCAGGGCTTCATGGCTCATCTTTTCTTCCAAAATACCCGAATTGTGCGGATTAAGAAGCGTAACACTGGCTTTCAAAGATAGCAGGCATTTCTTAATGATATCTGCGAACTCACCGCTTCCGATGATGACGATATTGGAATGATAGACTTCCACGTCCATGGCCAAGAGCAATTTCAATGCAAGAGGTCCTAAATAATCAAAAATCCGTAAATCAGGATGGTGTTCGTTCGTCCCGAGCACAGGGATACCTAATCGGCGGCACTCCTTTAAATCCAAATCTTCAGGCCGATATTCCCACGTCTCCCACATTAACGGAATAACAGCCTTAGGTTTAAGCCGCCTCAGAAAAGGGGCGTCCAAGGGACGGACAAAGCCTAAATTGGTTACAATATCCGCCTTTTGAATACAAGGATCATTACGAGACTCGAATACTTCGATTTTCTTTTCTACGCCCCAATGTGTTGCCAGACGAATCGTTTCATTGCGCACGCTAGAAGCTGTTCCATAACGCGAGTTGCATGTGATGGCATACACTTGACCTGCTCCAGCCAGGGCAGCAATGACAGGGGTCAGGACGTAATACCCCGTTGCCGCCTCTGTGAGAACATGCAGCCCCCTTAGATCTAAAAAGAATTTGTGAATGGCATTTTCAATCAACTGATGGATTCTATTGAGGTTCGTCCACATGGCCTAAATAAATCTCCTTAGCCACCATTCAAAATTAAGCAAGGACCAAATAAATAGGCGCCGGTTTTGCTTTCCTTCCAGATGCTCATTGATGAGTGATTGTACAGAAGCTTTATCCAAGAAATCATAAATGCTCGCTTTTCCGTCAAAAAAGAGATCGCGGATATAATTGATACTTCCACCTTTAAACCAGGAGGCGTCGGGTGCCGAAAAACCTTGTTTTTCGCCCTGGGTGATCTCCTTCGGTATGTACCTTTCCATTGTCTTACGAAGAATCAGTTTTCCATCACGAGTCTTCTCAAAATACTTCTTTGTTTTCCATCCAGGTTCATTTTCATTAAGGCGGATCACATCTGTGAGACTCCTAAGCTTTAGGCCCACGGGCACCTGCATGGCGAAATCTACTAGATCGTTATCTAGGAAAGGGACTCGCGTTTCCAAGCCATGCGCCATGCTGAGTTTGTCCTCGACAACCAATAGGCCGTGAAGAAAAGTTTTAGCCTCAAAATAGAGGGAATGGTTGATATAGTCTTCTGGCCTTTCGAAGGATGAAACCTGTTTTTTGAAAACATTGCGAAATATATCTCTGGTCCAGACATGTTTCACCTCATTCCATATAGGAGTAAATACCTCTTTGATGGTTTTGTTCGGAATAAGCCGCTGCCAGTAGACATAATATTTATCAATATATTGTTCAAAATTATCATTGACCACTGCTCGATAATAGCGCCATGGATAGCCTCCAAAAAGTTCATCTCCTCCTGTCCCGGAAAGAATGACTTTCACAAATTTCGACGCCAATTGCGCAGTATAGAAGTTCGGGTAACTCTGGCCAACACGGGGTTCCTCAAGATGCCAGGCGAGTTTAGGAAGAATTCTTTCCATATCCCCTGCTTTCAAGACCATATCATAGTGTTCCGTCCTGAAAAGGTAGGACATCAATTCAGCTTTCTCCCGTTCATCAAAGGCTAATTCTAATCCTGATGCGGAATGGAGGTCGAACCCGCACGTGAAGGTCTTGATGTAAGGTAGTTGCGACGCAGTGATGCTCGTAATTGAACCTGTGTCCATGCCCCCGCTTAAATAGGAACCGATCTCTACATCACTCACCAATTGACGATTGACAGCCTGACGGAAAAGGTGATCAAGTTCCCCTACGTATTCTTCTTCAGTCGCGGGTTGGTCAGGCTCCCTAAAGTGGAAATCCCAATATTGGTGGAGTTCTAAAGCATTTGTCAGATGGCCCAAAGACAATTTAGCCCAATGTCCAGCCGGAAAGATTTGGAGCCCTCTTAAGAAGGTCTTATCAGTAAAGATATTCTGGAACGTGAAATACTCCAACAACGCTTCCAGGTCTAGCGTTTTCGGAATTTCAGGATAGGCCAATATCGCTTTCTGTTCTGATGCAAACAAAAATGTCGTTCCATAAAAGGTATAATATAAGGGCTTTATTCCATAGCGGTCACGTGCAATAAAAAGTTCCTGTCGCGTCCTGTCCCAGATGGTAAAAGCAAACATACCATTGAACCGATGAATACAATCTGCTCCCCATTGAGCATAAGCATTAAGAATGACTTCTGTATCCGTTCTGGATGTAAACTTATACCCAAGGTTTTGCAATTCTCCTCTCAAGTCTTGAAAATTGAAAATCTCACCGTTATGACTGATGGCAAACGCCTTATCCTCTGTTGTCATGGGCTGGTGTCCAGCCCTGGAGAGGTCGAGGATTGAAAGGCGTCGATGGCCCAGTCCAACAAAACTGTCGACGTAGAACCCCTCCGAATCGGGCCCTCTATGTTTGATCGCATCCGTCATCTTCCGGAGAGAAACGGATGAAACAGGCTCCCCATTTAAATTCAAAATTCCCGCAATGCCACACATAGAACTTAACCCAGCTCTTTGATTGCTTTCACGACGTATTCATAATCTCCAGCCATCATGCGGTTATGAAGAGGGATGGCCATGCTGTACCGGTTACAATTATAGGCAACGGGGAAATCGTCTGGCTGGAGATCAAATCGACTCCTATAGAGCCCCAACATATGGACGGCGTGCGTTCCCGGTCGGGTGCTAACTCCTTTAGCATGAAGAATTCCCATGATCTCATTCCGTGTCATCGGAGACTTACTCTCGTCGATATAACAAACGTATGCCTGCCACCCATGTCGGTAACCGACCGGAACAAAAGGGGTACGGAGCCACGCTACGTCAGCTAACTCTTGCGTGTAATAAGCCGCCCACTTCCTCCGTTCTTCAATAAAACTGTCCAGTTTTGAAAGCTGGACAATCCCCACCGCCCCTTGTAGGTCCGTCATACGGTAATTGAATCCCAGCAGGTTGAAATCAGGCAGATGATAGGGTTGGAAGTCTTGGTGACGTTCTTCCTCCGAAATAGTGCCCCCGTGATTACGCAAGGAATTAACCTTTTGGGCGAGTTCTTCGTTGTTAGTCGTAACCATGCCCCCTTCTCCTGTTGTGATTGATTTTCGTGGGTGGAAGGAAAAAGCTGCTGCCAACCCCAGAGAACCGGCGGGCCTTCCTTTATAATCACCACCCGACGCACATGCAGCATCTTCTATGACGGTTATATCTGGAGCGGCTTCGGAAATAGCATCGATATCTGCGCAAAGACCGAAAAGATGGACCGGAAGGATAGCTTTCGTGCGCCTACTGAGCTTCTTAGAAATTTGGGTGACATCGATGTTAAAGGTGGTACGATCCACATCGACGAAAACAGGTATTGCTCCACAGTAAAGGACGACATTGGCTGTTGCCACCCAAGTGAACGCCGGGACGATGACTTCGTCGCCTGGGCCTATCCCCAGTGCAGTCAAAATTAAGTGGAGGGCCGTTGTGCAGCTGGTTGCTGCCAAAGCATATTTTACTCCGTGCCGCTGAGCAAAAGCTTTTTCGAATGCTTCAACTTTTGGCCCTTGAGTAAGCCAACCGGTCAGGATGGGTTCCCTGAGAGCCTGCCATTCTTCTTCGCCTATGTCAGGACGAGAAATAAGGATATTCCGTTTGTCAACCATCTCTTAAACCTACCTCGTTCCGCCGACGGGATACTTCATCCCTATGGTTTTTCCGCCATTCAATTAGCTTCTGCAAGCCTTCCTTTAATCCCTGCTGGGCTCTAAACCCAATCTCTGCCTCGGCTTTCTTGATGCATCCCACTCGGTTTTTAACAAACGTAGTTCCCTCGGGTCTATATTCAATCTCTAGACTTGAGCCCGTAATTTTCAGAATGGTCTCTGTGAGCTCTTTAATACTAGTCTGTATACCCATCCCGACGTTGTAGAATGTGTCGAAGGTATCTGATTTCAGAGCGCATATATTGGCAACAGCGCAATCTGAAACAAAAATAAAGTCGTAGGCTTGAGATCCGTCACCATAAACAACCGGCGGTAGTCCTTGATCGAGTCTATCCAGAATTTTCATGATGACAGCGATATAGGCACCTCTATAATCCTGCCGAGGACCGTAGACATTCATATATCTAAGACCAACGTAATTGAGACCATAGCGATGATGGAATGCCCGGCACATCTGTTCTCCCGCAATCTTGGTGGCGCCATAAAAGGTCTTGTTGTTATAAGGATGTTGCTCTGTCATTGGGATTTCTGCTGCATCTCCGTAGACGGAGGCAGAAGAGGAGTAAATCAATTTCTTAACCTTGTTGTGCACACAGGCTTCCAGAACGTTGAAAGTTCCTCTAACATTCACATCAAAAGCAGCCCGAGGATATTCATAACATTGTAGCAACCACAACGCAGCAAGGTGGATGATATAATCCATTCCTTTCACGGCGGAGTCCAAAATGTCTGTCTGACAGATGTCCCCCCCGACTTCGTATATTCTTACCCGAGGGTCTTTTTCGGCTTTCTCCAAATTGGTCATCGTCCCCCTGCAGAAATTGTCATAGACGACGATTTCTTTCAGATCTTCATGAACCAATTCATCGACCACATGGGAACCAACAAAGCCTGCGCCACCAATCACCAAGACTCGACTTCCTCTTATATCCATCGATCCCTCAAAATATAACCTTTAAAAAGTTGAAATATTTGAAACCTGAACTCTTTCGATATCAATAAATTTCCCTAATTTTTCTCTTTTTTCATCCTGGCCTAATAGCGAAGTAATCAAAACAGCGTCAGGGTTTAATGTAGCGATCTGGTTGATTCCTTTTAACTCAAAACCAAATAACTCTTTTTTGTCAATCTTATCCTCATCTTCAACAATTCCTACCAGTTTAAGGTTTAAGCCTTGGAGGGTAACATAAGCGATTTCCATCTCATCACTCATACCGTAGAATACCACCCGTTCAGCACCTTTGTTCTGTATTTCCAGCAGCCTCGCACCGATGATATCTTTTAATGTTGAATAGTGCTGTACTGTCCATGAAATCAGATGGAGGGTGAGCTTTGTCTTTTCTGCGAAGCCCTTCGGGGTCAAGAAGTATCCAATCTTGCGATGATCTTGGTCCATCATTCGAATCCAACCTCTCCGCGCCATTCTTTTTAGACAAGCGTTGGTCACCCCGAGCGCTATCCCAAACTTGTGAGACAATTCTCGCTGTGAAATGACAGGGTTTCTCTCCAATTCTTGAAGTAAATTTAACTCCCTTATATCGTGAGGAGGTTTGAATAGTTCAAGGCTTGTCATGGTCAATCCGTCTCATGTAGATCATAAATGGTCGAAAATTGTCCACCCAAAAACCAAATTTGTTCACCTGATGAACGGTTCACTTAAAAAAAATTC
>Ga0102851_10002880_pt1 | contig 10543 bp, 11 predicted proteins | sample Mud3Dept3metaG_FD_79558 | JGI IMG/M metagenome (GOLD analysis project Ga0102851, IMG submission 79558) | Freshwater wetland microbial communities from Ohio, USA, analyzing the effect of biotic and abiotic controls - Mud 3 Core 4 Depth 3... | ecosystem: Environmental > Aquatic > Freshwater >...
ACCTCATTGAGTTGGGTGCGCAGGCGACCCCAAGTCTCCTGGAACTTCTTAAGACGGAATTCACCTGGAGTTGTTATTTTGCCTTAACGATTTTCCGTGAAACCAAAGACCCCCAGGCAATCCCCGCGCTGATCGCGTTTTTAAAACGAGAAACCGATGACTCATTAGCAAATGAAGAAGCGATGTTTGCGTTGCAGGACATCGGAGATCTGTCGATCGCCCCACTCATCGAGGAGATCGAGGAACAATTTAACAATAAAAAATATAACTCATATCTGGTGGGTGGGTTGACTGGGATCCTTGGGCCTGAGTCATACGAGTTCATGGTGAAGATTACCAAGGATTACATTGGGAAACCCTGGCGGTATAAAGGATGGTTCCTCATCGAGGATTTCACATATAATTTTGTAAAACAGGAGCGAACAGATATCATCCCGTTACTTGAGCAGGTCCTTGAGATGAAGAACCTTACCGGCAGTGAGAAAGAAGAACTGCAGGAGACCATCCGGGCGATTCAGGATCCTATAGGGTATGAAAAAGAAATCGAGGAAATCGAAGAGGAGATCCTCGATTCGACTACCACGGATACATAAGAGCAGAACGGAGGAGAGCTTTCTCTGCAGAGGATACCCTTTTCATTTTTATTATCATATGAATATTATCAGTAACTCTATATATTGGGTGTACTATTGATTTATCTGGAGGGAACCCTATCAGTTCTCAAAAACCGACACTCAGAATCCTTGCTGGAAAGAAAATCAATGAATGGGAAAAGTACGTCATTCAGACCACGACGGGGCAACGGGTTCTTGCAGCGTTCTACCGATCCTCTCTCTATCAATTTTTTTCCATGAAAATCAAGGAGTTTCTTGACGTCAAACTCCTCGAGGAGATTCGACAGTACCCACTGCCGCGGCACATCGCGATCATCATGGATGGAAACCGCAGGTTCGCCAAAGAACTCGGATTGTCTGTGGAGGCAGGACACATCTTCGGAAAAGAGAAGATTGAAGAGGTATTAGACTGGTGTTTCGACCTGGGGATACGAGTTCTGACGATTTATGCATTCTCCACAGAGAATTTCAAACGAAGTGAAAAAGAAGTCAAGACCTTAATGACCTTGCTAAAGCAGGAGTTAGATCTGGCAAAGGAGGACTCCCGGATCCATCGAAACAAGGTCCGCGTAAGGATCCTTGGAAAGCTCGATTCGCTCCCAAAAGATATTCAGCAATCCGCAAAATCCATCATGGAATTAACAAAATCATATAAATCCTATCATTTGAATATCGCACTCGCATACGGTGGTCGAGAGGAAATTATTCAAGCGATCCAGCGGATGGGGGGCGATATCAAGAAAGGGAAGTTGAAAGTAAAGGACATCTCCCAAAACACGGTCTCTTCATATCTCTATACGAGTGGGTTGCCAGACCCAGATTTGATTCTGCGGACGTCTGGTGAAGAGCGAATCTCAAATTTTTTACTCTGGCAGCTGGCGTATTCCGAGTTGTACTTCTGTGATATGTACTGGCCAGCGTTACAAAAACGGGATTTTTTGTTAGCGATACGATCGTATCAACACCGAAAACGACGCTATGGGAAATAATAAAAAAAAAGATTAGTGTTCCTCATCGGGTTCTTCGGTGTCGATGAGGGACTCGTCAGTCTCAATTTCTTCTGCGATCTTTGAAAGTTTTGAGAATTGATAGGAGAAGAAATAGGAAATCAATCCTAAGCCGATGCAGAGGATGGCAAACGCAAGGATGGTGCCATTCAAATCCTCGCTCAAACCCAGGGGATGTGCTGCGAACTCAACAAGGTAAATGAAAAGCAGGATGACTCCAAGGATGAGGAACAATTTACTGAAGAATCCTGTCTTTAAATCAGAATGGGCAGAAAAAATATGTTTTTTAACCATTGAGAGGTCCTGTTCCTCCAGCGAGTTTCAAGGAGCTTTCTACTTTACTTTGCAGCTCAGTGAGTTTTTCTCTACTGCGCCCTTCTTGCTTTTCCAGGGTTGTTTTCCGCAATTCCAGGGATTCTTTTGTAGAGGTTAACTCTTTTTTTATCTCACTTTTTCCTTTCGTTTTAATCAGTAATGCACCAATGCTTTTGTAAATAGGGGTTTTCTCAGTCACTGCTTCGATTTCCTTTAATGCCTCCTCTGTTTCTTTCAGCTGGATTTCCACCTGTTGTCGTTGTTGGGAGATCATCTGAAGCTGTGCACGTGCTTGCTGTAATCTGTTGATTTGATCTTGTAGTTGCGGGGGTATTTCTTCACCAGACATACGGTTTTTTCTCCTTTTGTGGTGGTAATAAGTGGTTCCTTCTTAAACGTATTCATTCACTAGGTGTTTTTTCCATAAAATCCCCTCTCCTAGTAATAATAGAAACTATTATATAGAATGTTGTAAATATACAAAGACACAGATTATTATCCATGTTGGAGGATTAAATCATGATTAAGAACGATAAAATCATCGTAGTCGTCGGAGTACTCATCCTTGTTTTTGCCGCGATCGGGGTCTATTACTGGGTTCCACAGAAAGCCACCGCAAAGTCTGTCAATACACTTGACTTCCTTGACATCACCGGTGACATCGAAGAGATGCCTGGTTCGATTACTGTCTGTTCAGATAACCCTTTTTTCCCCCTTATTGCAACTCCCGTATCTATCAACTATGATGCATCTGGTCAGCAGATGGTCATCCCATTATATGTCATGAATTTTTCCGATCCTTCCACTGCAGTCACTCGATTAAAAGACCAATTGCATCGAACAGGCTATGCTGAGACAATTGAACATGAAGAATCCGCGAAAAACGCTTCCTTACGGATTGCTATGACCTATTGGAAGAACAGCCCAGCTGTATTACTAATCGAGGATAACAAACAAGGATATGAGCTTGGGGTCATCGCAACACCAATAGCCTCCTATCTCAGGATACCGGTCATTGTGACTAATGACATCGATGCGGACGTAACCAGAGTGCTCAACGACCTTGGTGTCAAAAAAACCATCATCTGTGGAACAAACCTAAAAGGATTCGGATCTGTTTTAAAGTTCAAATCCGCAGAGGAGATAGTCGAGGCAACAATCATCGTTGTTGAACAAAAACTGAAACATGAAATCGATTATATCACATTAACGAACCCTGTGGATGCATGGCCTCCGGCGGTACTAGACAGCAAGGAGTTCACCTTTGGGCCAACGATTCTTGGCACAGGCTCCCAAAGTCAACTGCTCCGTGCGCTTCGGGGAATGCTTTCGGGGAGCGGCTCAGCCAATTGGGCGTTTACAATCCCTCAGGACTATAAGTATGCGTTAGTGAAGTTTGAGGGGATTAACCATGCTTCTGAGGACTCCGATGAGATGGGGGACGCTGTGACATTTACTATGGGTCCAAATCTGGAAGAGTTACCCTCTGCGTTACAGAAATTTGAAATCGCCCCAGGGTCGACTGCCGCTGGTGGGATTGCGAAGCGAGATACAAGTGGTAATATCATCAAAGATGTCCTGTATTCAGAATCTGTTGTATACGGTCGTGGTGGAGTTGAATATACAATCTCCGCTTCGGGAAGTTGGCTGGTAAAAAAACAAGGTGAAGTATCTGTCAAGGTGGTTGTTGAAAAACTCGAACACCCCATCTATCCGATGATGAAAGGCCTTTCATCAGTTGCACCATATCTTACGGCGTATCATCAAGGAATCCTGTATGGAAAGCCAGAGTTTGCGTTTACCGCTGATGATGATAAAATCACAGATGATGGAGAAACCTGCCCTGGTATTTACGTTGGTGGGAAGAACCCTAAGTTGGCTATTCTCTCAAATAAGCATTTTTTCGATGAGATTCATGCACCGTTGAATAATCTGCTTGCGTTTCTTGCAGGTATCCAAATGAATGATACCCGTGATCTTAAGACCTTACGGGACTATTATGCGAAGGATCCGATGTACATCGCCCTGGTCGGTGATGCAACAGTGCTGCCGAATTATTTTTATCAGAATCATGTGGAGCCTCTTGGGGATCTCGATGGAGATGGTGTTGATGATACTCCCTATTACTGTGGTGGTGGAACCCCAAGTGATGTCCTGTATGGGAATATTGATCCGGTGCAGTATGACTGGTCGAACATGGCAAACGATATTTATAGTGAGACGGAGGAGAAATTTCCCTACATAGAAAATATCGTAGGTCGGATCACCGGTTGGGATGCCCAGGATGCCAGTGCATTGATTCTGAAATGTGTATTCTATAACGATTTAATAAATAATTTAGATACCTGGAAGGACAATTTCGGCCTTCTCGTTGGTGGTGGTCAGGATTTCCAAAAACCATTGATTCGGTATCTGATTTTCGGTGATATCCTGAAAATGGTCAAACGGGGAGAACCGATGAAAGCGTTCACTGGGTACGCGGAAATGACCTATAATCGAGCGGCCGTCGAGGTTGTTAAACCATTAGGATTTAACCTACAGGGAGCCTTATATGAGGAAGGGATGGTGAAGGGACTTAGTGAGGATACCTTATCGAAGATTAAGGGCAGCAACCTTCTTAACAAGGTTCTCTTTCAGAAATGGCAGATTCGCCGGCTCGCCGGTGAAGGGAATGTGAACGGTGGGGAGATCTTCGAGACGAGTAATTATCTATTTGTGAATGGTCATGGGAATCAGTTCTTGTTCGGTGTTGGTGGGAACGATCTTGTCTCATCCGGTCTTGGTGGTCCAATCATGAAATGGTTGCTTACACAAACACTAGTTCCAATCGCTGGTGGTTTTGTCGGACCTGGAGGGGACCTGGGTTCTGCTGGTGATTACACAACTCGGACTGTGTCGAACATGAAACTGGGCCCGTCCTTCATGTGGCTGGAGAGCTGCATCTGCGGGAAACTCGATGGGATGTATGCAAAGGCAAACATCGGGCAATCCTTGTTGCATGCGGGGGTGGCTTCCCTGATTGCTTCCCCGACTGGTTCGAACATTGGGGGTGGGTATCTTGAGCCGAAAAACAGGAAATATGATTTGCCTGTGCAAACCTACTTGAAGTACATCAAGGCAAAAGGTCAATGGGAGCGAGAGCTTTTCCCGGATGCGCACTTTGGGGAGAAGATTTATGAGGACATGTGTTCGGATCTGGAGAAATTCAACTATAGTGTAGGATTGGCTTTCCGGAACGCGAAAAACAACTATCTGATTGCTGATGCGGGCTGGGATCTTTGGTGGTCTCCTCCGTTGAATGTCTACCTTGGTGAGAATGTGGATCAATCAGATGTCTATAAGACGACCTCATCAAAGGGGCTGAGTCCGATGATGGAGTCAAAATACGTCAGTTTCCAGGAGTACATCCTCTTTGGTGACCCCGCGTTTAACCCATACGAGCCCTGTAACGAAGGAAGATAATCCTTTCCTTCTTTATTATTTTATTTTGTCCTTAATAAAAGGGTTTTTTTGTCGTTATAGAAGGATGCCTGCTGCTTTCATTTTCTGTAGATTCTCAGGGTGTGTTTCAAAATATCGATGCACAGGCTCTAGGATAGTGTTGATATGTTGAGCCGTCGCATTCTTCAGGTCCAATGGATGGAGTCCTGCGGCGAATGCGTTTTCTAACTCCTGGTACGTGGTGAACTGCAGGTTTCCGCCGAATTTCTCTGGTCGTTGGATAAGGAATGGTTTTCCTTCAAGGTCCGGGAAGATGACGAACTTACAGACCTCCAGAACCGGGTTTCCCTCGATTTGTTTCTCAGGGCAGAATGCTTTACTGAGTTTCTTTTTCACCAGGTCAGGGGTATCATGGATAGAAATCATGGTCTCTGGTTTGCTTTTGCTCATCTTTGCTTCGATGGGGTTCATCCGTCCGTCTGCCTGAAGGCTCGTCAACAATGGTGTGTGTATGGCGACTGGTGCGGTTCTCCCAATTTTTTTTGCGACATCTCTAGCAAGCATATGGGCATGGCGTTGGTCTGTGCCTCCATAGGCGACATCAAGCTGGAGGTAGAAGATGTCGGAGACTTGCATCGCCGGATAGAAGAGTTTTGAAAGGTCTTTTTCTCCTTCTTCCTCCCCACGTCCCATGATGTCCATAGCGCGTTTCACCCTAGCAACTGATGTTGCTTTGGATGTCTTAAGCACCAGCTCCCAGTATTTTGCGTCATTCACATAATCACTGGCGTACACGAATCGTACTTTACTGGTATCGACGCCCATGGCTGCGAAGCAGTCCTGCATGTAGCGTCCACAGAGTTTGATTTTCTCAAGGTCTCCCCCGAGTTTATCGTTGATGTACGCATGCCAGTCCGCAAGCAGTACTGTAAAATCGAATCCGCAGGTAAGGAAATCTTTTATCTTGTTTGTGCAGATTTTCCATCCAAGATGGACCACCCCGGATGGTTCGAATCCGATGTAGGCTTTCGGATGGGGTTTTTCTAAAACAGTTTTGAGTTCTTCAATGGTGACGATTTCCTGGGCGTTTGTCGTGAGTTTTTCGAGTTTATCCATGGTTTAACACCTTTTGTTATCGGGTGAGTTTTTTGACGACGTGATCGACGATCTTATCGGAGACACCCAGATAGTTTCGAGGGTTCATGACATCTTCTAATTCCTTTTTCTTCAGGAGTTTGATGACTTTTGGGTTCTCAAGTAGCACGGTGAGGAGCTGTCGGTCATCGGTGACCGCTTTTAAGGAGCAGGTTCTGACGAGTTCATGGGCATCCCCGCGTCCCATTCCTTTTTCTACCAGTTTTGTCATGACTGCTTCAGCCATGGGAAGTCCTTTGGAGTTCTCCAGGTTTTGTCGCATCCGCTCTGGGTTTATTTGGAGGTTGCGGAACACTTTGTTCATCTGGAAGACGATCCAGTCTGTCATGATGAGGGAATGAGGGAGGATGAAGCGTTCTGAGGAGGAGTTGCAGAGGTCGCGTTCATGCCATTGGATGGCGTTCTCGTAGGCTGGGATGATGAAGCCTCTGATGACCCTGGCGATCCCACAGACTTGTTCGCAGAGGATGGGGTTGCGTTTCTGTGGCATTGTTGAGGAGCCGACCTGTTTCTTCGCTTCGAAGGCTTCAGAGACTTCGTTAATCTCGCTGCGTTGGAGGTTACGGATCTCTGTTGCGAATTTTTCCATACTGCTGGCGATATTGGCTAAAACGGAGAGAAGCTCGATGTAACGGTCCCGACCGACGATCTGGGTGGCTGCCTCCTCGGTGCCAAGTTTGAGGTCGGTCATGACCAGCTCCTGGATTTTTAGGGCATGTTTTCCCATTGCTGCCCCGGAGCCGACCGCACCGGACATCTTACCTACGAGTAAACGGGATTTGCATTCGTGGAGTCGTTCCAAATGTCGGTCGACCTCCATGGCATAGACCGCCATTTTTAAACCAAAGGTAATAGGGATGGAGAACTGTCCATGGGTCCGTCCTGCCATGATTGTGTTTTTATACTCCTTTGCAAGGTTGACGAGAGTGACTCGGAGCTCTCTTGTCTGTGCTTTGATAAGATCAGTCGCTGCAGCAAACTGTAAGGCGTTGGCGGTGTCAACAATGTCATAGCTGGTAGCTCCCAGATGCACGTATTTCCCTGCATCACCGCTGCAGACCTCGCTGAGTGCTTTGGTGACCGCCATGATGTCATGTCTGGTTTCTTTTTCGATTTCATTGACCCGTTTGACCGTGACGTACTTCACTGTTGCTTTTTTTGATATTTCATCAGCTGCTTTCTTTGAAATGTTGCCAACAACAGCATGGGCACGAGCCAGGGCCGCCTCGACATCTAATAGATATTGGAGTTTGCTTGTCTCGCCAAAGACGTCCTTTATCTCTTTTCGCCCATAGCGGAAATCAAGGGGACAGACAGGATTTTCCATAAGGCATCTGACCATGAATCGTCTATGAGTTAATGTCTTTTGTGGACCGGGTTTGTCTAGGAGATTTTTGCGAGTAGTTCAAAAAGTTCCCTGGAGATTTCTTGGATGCGCGGGTAATGCCGCTGGAGTTTTTCAACCAGTTCTCGATGTTGTTTCACGGTCCCCATGATGAGGATGGTGGCTGGGTTTTTCTGCAGCTCGAATGCCTCTCGAGGGATGGCGACTTCTCCACCGAGTGAGAGCATGTCCTGTTTGATGATGATGGCATCCTGGAGGACGACTTGATTTACTGCGATGATCTTAAACACCGCTTTGGGGGCCATGATGTCGATGCTCTTCGGGTCACTTCCAATCTTTTGTATTTCTGTTCGTGCATCTGAGAGGTTTTCAATGGTGATGAACTGGGGGTGATGTGATGTCATCAGGGATGGAATCAGAATCGGTCTTATAAGAATCTATCCCTTTATCCTTCTGATGAAAGGGACCTATCTGCTGGTGATGGAACTTCCAAATGAGACATCTCTCCAGGTGGGAAAACTAGGAATGGTTGATTTTAAAAAAGGATGTTACGTTTACGTCGGGTCTGCATTAAATGGACTGGAACAGCGAATCCAACGGCATCTACGCAGCCAGAAGAAGATTCATTGGCACATTGATTATCTTCTCCCGTTCACTACGATGGTCGACGTTTTTTATAAAGAAAGTAATCGAAAAGAAGAATGCATAATCGCTCAAGAGGTCGCCAACAATTTGAGTAGTGTTCCTGGGTTCGGATGTAGCGATTGTATCTGTCAGAGTCATTTGTTCTACGGGTCCTCTCAAGAAGTCCTACGAACCATCGATTCCTTAGATGTCACCTGTTATTTTCCTCATACAAATCCTTAAAATCATTCTCCCTATTGGTGTTTTCATGGTTTCTGTTATTTATTCGACCACCGATACTCTTGAGACGGCCCGGACCATCGCCCGTTGCTTGGTAACAGAGAAACTGGTTGCTTGTGTGCATATCCTGCCAAAGATTGAGTCGATCTACCGCTGGCAAGGCAAGATAGAGGAAGCAACTGAATATGTGCTGCTTGCCAAAACCATGAAGCGCAACATCCAGCAGACGATCCAAAGAATCCGCACTCTGCATCCCTATGAAGTGCCGGAAATCCTTGTTCTGCCCGCCGTTGGTGGATTGAAGGAATACCTTGAGTATGTAGATGTGGAGACCCTATGAAGCTGGTCGCGTTGATCTCCAGCGGAATTGATTCCCCGGTGGCTGCGTATCTCCTTTCGAAGAAGGCAGATGAATTGATCCTGCTTCATGCCGATAACCGTCCGTTCACCGATGACCGTGAGATTGAGAAGTTCATCACCCTTGCAAAGTATCTGAAAACAATGGTCTCATCGAAGCTGTCTGCCTACCTGCTTCCCCATGGGCAGACTCTGGATGCATATAAGATTCATTGTAACAATAAATATACCTGCGTGGTGTGCAAACGGATGATGCTGCGCTATGCAGAGGCATTCGCACGAAAAGAACAAGCAGAGGCTGTTATCATGGGGGATTCTCTTGGTCAGGTGGCCTCACAGACACTGCAGAACCTCCGGGTTGTGGAGCAAGCAGTCAGCATCCCTATCCTTCGACCCTTGATTGGATTTGACAAGGAAGATACCATCAAAATAGCCAAGCAGATTGGGACGTTTGATTTGTCCATCGCACCAGCGGAGGGGTGCGCTGCGGTTCCGATGAAACCATCCACCCAGGCGAGATTGGAGCACATATTGGCTGAGGAGCAGAAAATCAACGTCGATGAGCTTGTACGAAATGTCGTTTCGCAGGCGAAAATCGTCACACTCTAGCACGTCGCACTGGTTAATAAATCGACTCGTGGAAAACCTTGTTTTTTCAAAAAATCACAATCTTTAAAAACCACCAAAATATACTACAGTTTGTAGCTTAATTTTTTTGCTATACCATATATTGTATCTGGAGCATATCTGGTGATGGGAGATGAATTGCCCCTATTGCAACCATATTGACACGAAGGTTACCGACTCGCGCGACACCGGTGGGTCCATCCGCAGACGACGAGAATGTCTCAGCTGCAACAAGCGGTTCACGACCTACGAATACATCGAAATGGTACCCCTCTTCGTCATTAAAAAAGACGGCAGACGCGAACGATACGACCGCTGCAAAATCAGAAACGGCATCGCAAAAGCACTCGAAAAACGCCCGATCAGCCACGAGAAAATCGAAGAGATGATCGATGGAATCGAAGAAAAAATCAGACGCACCGGAAAAGAGGAAATTGAAACCAAACTCATCGGCGAATACGTCATGGACGCACTCAAAGACGTCGACCAAGTCGCCTACATCAGGTTCGCATCGGTCTACCGGCAATTCACGGATGTCACCAGCTTTGAAAAAGAGGTTAAAAATCTCACAGAAAAATAATAGGAGAAGGAGAGATACATATGATACGAAAGATAAAAAAACGAGACGGGAAAATCGTTGATTTCAACCCAGTAAGAATCACAGAAGCCATCTGGAAAGCAGCCCAGGCCGTCGGCGGAAAAGACTATAAACGAGCAGCAGAACTCACTGATAACGTCCTTGAAATCTTAGAAAAAGAACTGAAACGCAGTGAAATACCAACCGTTGAACAAGTCCAGGATACCGTCGAAAAAGTCCT
>Ga0102851_10002882_pt1 | contig 10536 bp, 8 predicted proteins | sample Mud3Dept3metaG_FD_79558 | JGI IMG/M metagenome (GOLD analysis project Ga0102851, IMG submission 79558) | Freshwater wetland microbial communities from Ohio, USA, analyzing the effect of biotic and abiotic controls - Mud 3 Core 4 Depth 3... | ecosystem: Environmental > Aquatic > Freshwater >...
CAGGCGCCGGGCCAGGACCTCGGCGGGTGGCACCGTGGCGGAGGTCGGCCACATTCGTCTCATCGAGATGGCGCCGGCGATGTGGATCGCGAGCGGCGCGGGGATCCAGCGCGGGCGGCGGATGCCGACCCACGCATAGGTCGCCGCGATGGCGCCAGCAAAGGGAATCGAGAACGCCAGTCTCGCGGGTGGGACGGTGCCCATCGCGGCCATGTCGACGATGAAGCCGAACGTGGAGAACAGGCAGAAGATGGCGACCAGAAGGACCGCGAACGACGAGGCTGGAAGCCCGGCCCAGAAGGCTCGCGCCTCCCGGTTACGAGCCGCCCGCACGGATCGATTGGTCCACCGCGCCAGCGCACGTCTCAGCAGCGTCCCGAAGCTCGTGGCCATGCGATATAATCCGCGCTTTCGACACGGCGCGTGTCCGGATTCTCGGGCGGTCCCTGTCGGGCATCGAGCACACCGGGCCCGGCGCGCGCGTCACCCGCGAGCAAAAGCATATGTCATTCCAGACCCCGACTCCGGGCTCGGCAGCCGCCTTGGTGCTCGTCCTGACGATCGCGGCCCCGGCCGCCGCTCAGCAGTCGCCCTTTCTCCCCGATCGGACGTTCGGCGCGCTCGTCAACGAGGTGTCGGGGGACATCGCGTTCGAGCACATCCGGTGGTTCACCCACTACCACCGCCCGATGGGAGGTGGGGAGGGGTTTGAAGCGGTCGCCCGCTACGTCGAGCAGAAGGCCCGCGAGTACGGGCTCGAAGACGTGCGCACGATCAGGCTCAAGAGTGACGGACCGAGCTGGTCGCCCCGGGTCGGCGAGCTGTGGCTCATCGCGCCCCACGAGCGCCGCCTTGCGTACAGCAAGGAGATCCCCCTGGCGCTCGCCGACTACAGCCGCGACGCCGATGTGCCGTCGGCCGACCTCGTGGACGTCGGGAGCGGAACGTCCGAGGCCGACTACGCCGGCAAGGAGGTGAAGGGCGCGGTCGTGCTGGCCAGCGGACCGGTGTCGCGGGTGATGGAAGAGGCGGTCTGGAAGCGCGGCGCTCTCGGCATCGTGGCCTTCACCACGGGACGCGTACCTGACCATCCCGACCAGTACCCGTGGATGCGGGTTCCCGTGCAGAGCACCGACAAGTCGAAGACCGGGACCTTTGCCTTCGTCCTCACGAACCGCGAGGGCATGCGCCTGCGACGGCAGATAGCCGATGCGAGCGGCAAGGGATTCAAGGTTCGCGCGCGCGTCGCGTCGCAGTTCCACGATCCGCCTTCGCAATCCATCGTCGAGGCCGTCATTCGCGGCACCGAGATTCACGATCAGGACGTCGTGCTGACTGGACACCTCCAGGAGGAGATGTTCTCGGCCAACGACGACGCCAGCGGGTCGGCGAACGTGCTGGAGATTGGCCGGGCGCTCAAGAAGCTGATCGACGACGGGCGGCTGCCGCGGCCACGTCGCGACATCCGCTTCTGGTGGGTCGACGAGATCAGCGCCGAGGAGCAGTACTTCGCCGACCACCCGGAGGAACGGCGCCAGTTCCTGGCGAATATCAACCAGGACATGGTCGGCGCGAGACAATCGGCCGGCAGTCGCGTCCAGTTCGTCACGCGACCACCCTATTCCCGCGCGAGCTTCCTCGGCGACGTCGTCGAGTCGATTGTCGAGGCGCTCGTTGCAGGCAACACCGCCTACCTCGCGGCTGGCCAGGCTCGGGGACTCACGCCCGGCCAGCCGGCCGGCGACGACGTCGAGTTCTCGCGACCGGTGCTCTCCCGGCTGGGCACACGGGAGCGGTACGACGCCAGGGTGATCCCATTCCACAACAACACCGACCACCAGGTGTTCAACATGGGCCTTGTCGGTGTGCCGGGCGTGACCTTCACCAACTGGCCCGACCCCTACATCCATTCGAGCGACGACGACCTGTGGCAGATGGACGCGACGCAATTGAAGCGCAACGCCGTGGCCGTGGCGGCGGTCGCCTACTACCTGGCGACCGCCGGCGACGCGGACCTGCCCGTGTTGGCCACGGAGATGTACGGTCGGGCCCTCGAGCGGATGAGCCGCGACGCAACGACGGCCATGCAGATGATAGCGTCGGCGCCGGCTGGCGAGAGGGCCGAGAAGTACGCGCGGGGCGCCAACCTCGTGCGAGAAGCGGCCCACCGTGAGCGGCGCGCGCTGGAGACGGTCTACGCGCTTGGGAGCAGGAACGGCGAGGCGGCACGCACCGTGTCGGGCCTGATCGGGCAGCTGCCCACCGACGCCATGGCTGAGGCGCGCATGGCGGCGTTCTGGACGGCCTTCACTGGCGAGAAATACGTGCCCATGGTCGCGGTATCGCCCGACAAGCGCGCCGAGAAGGTGCCCGTGTTCGTCGACGACCTCGCCGCCTTCCTCCAGAAGCGCCAGAAGATCAAGCGGCCAGTGACGCTGCACGGCCTGATGGTCTACGAAGCGCTGAACTTCGTGGATGGCAAGCGGACGTACTTTGACATCTACCGAGCGGTCAAGGCCGAGGCCGACGCCGTCGGCGCGTGGTACTACGGGAGCGTTTCGTTCGAGGACGTCGCCGAAGTGCTCGAGTCGGCCGTCGAGGCCGGGATCATGACGGCGAGGGCGCGGTGAGCACCAACGCCCGGGTCGTTCGCTGGGACGAGCTCGCACTCGAGAAAGTGACCGACATGATCTCCCGCAAGATCGTGAGCGGCGAGCGTGAGATGCTCGCGCAGATCTATCTCAAGAAGGGCGCCGTCGTTCCGATGCACTCGCACGAAAGCGAGCAGATGACCTACATCCTGCAAGGCGCGCTCAAGTTCCTGATTGGAGGCGAGGAGGTCATCGTCCGGGAGGGGGAGGTCCTGCACATACCTTCGTGGGCGGAGCACCAGGCCGAGGCGCTCGAGGACACCTTTGAGCTCGACGTCTTCAGCCCGATCCGCCAGGACTGGCTCGACAGGACCGACGATTACTTCCACCGGACGTGAGGGTGTACCGCACGTTTGACCCAGGACTCGCTGTACATCAGTGGATCCTGTCGGTCCAATCGCGCCCGCCAGGATGCACACCGAACCGCTTCCTCATCCGCGCCATCTTCCATTTGAGATAGCGGTACTTCAGCTCGGCGAGCAACCCGCCGCGACCCCTGCGCAAGTAGAAATACCCGACGACGAGGCCTCCGAGATGCGTGGCATGCGCGATGCCACCCCCACCGGATCCCACCGCCGAGAGGAAGGCGATGGCCCCGAGGATCATGACGAAGTACCTGGCGGGAACCGGGATGGGGATCGGGAAGAACAGCAGGGGGCGGTTCGGGTAGATCAGGGCGAACGCCAGCAGCAGGCCGTAGATCGCACCAGAGGCGCCAATCGTCACCGAGTAGTAGACCGCCCCGGCCAGCTCGATGGGCAACAGGGCCACCAGCAACGTGGTGAGCCCCGCACCCACGCCCGTCACGAAGTAGTAGCGCGTGAACCCCTGCGTGCCCCACAGGCGCTCGAGCTCGACGCCGAACATCCACAACGCGAGCATGTTGAACAGGATGTGGAACAGGTCTCGGTGCACGAACATGTACGTCACCGGCTGCCACAGCCACAGGCGCTCGACCACGGCGACCGGCGCGAGGCCGAGATAGATGACGATGCTCGGCGCGACGAACGCCGCGATGAAGACGGCGATGTTGGCGTAGAGGATGACCTTGACGGCTGGCGTCAGCGGGCCCGGCCCGAAAGAAAAGGACGCGGACGTCGAACGGTAGGGATATCTGGGCACTGCGTGGGAATCGTACCACAGGTATTTCAGCGGGTCCTGCCCCGTCGATACGGGCGCAGGCCCTCGCGTCAGCGCCGCGAGGTGCGACCGAGCAGGCGACCCGCCACGCGACCAAACGCTTCGTCCAATTCCTCGATTCCGAACAGGCGGCCAGCGCCCAGGAACACGGCAAGGCCCACCGCGATCGACATCGACACCTGGAGGGCATGCGACCAGAACGCACGCGCGGGTGCCAGCACCGCCAATTGATGGGCACAGACGGCGACCGCCACCGCCATCACGACCGACGCGCCGAGAATCCTCGCAAAGGTGGTCAGCAAGTGGCGCTCATCGATCCCGCCGATGCGCCGTCGCAGGAGGACGAGCAGGGTGAGCCCGTTGACGATGGCCGAGACGGCCGTCCCGAGCGCCAAGCCCCGGTACCCGAGCACCCGCACCAGCAGCAGGTTGAGCACCACGTTGATGGCCACCGACGACGCGCTCACCAGCACGGGGGTGCGGCTGTCTTTGAGCGCGTAGAAAGTCGGCGAGACGATCTTCACAATGGAATACCCGAGCAGGCCGGGCGCGTAGCACATCAGGGCCGCTGCCGTCGCGGGGGTGTCGAGGCTCGTGAAGCTCCCGCGCTCGAAGATGAGCGCGACGATCGGTGAGGCGAGCACGACGAGGCCGAGCGTCGCGGGCACGTTGAGGACGAGCATCAGGCGCAGCCCTCGCGACACAGTGGCCCGCAGGCCGTCGTGATCGTCGTGTGCCGCCATTGCCGCGATCGTCGGGATGGCCGCGGTCGCAATCGACACCCCGAAGAGCCCGATCGGCAGATAGATGATCCGGAAAGCGTAGTTCAGCCACGACACGGCGCCGGTGCCTTGGCCGGTGGCGAGCACGGTGTTGACGAACTGGTTGATCTGGACCGCCGCCAGGCCGATCGTGCCCGGCACCATCAGCAGCATCACCTCGCGCAGGCCAGGGTCGGACCATGACACGCGCGGCCTGAAGCGAAAGCCCTCACGCCTCAGCGCCGGCCACTGGGTGACGGCCTGTCCCAGGCCACCGAGCAGCGTGCCGAGCGCCAGCCCCACCGTCGGGTGCCATCCGACCATGGGCATCAAGGGCACCAGCACCAGGGCGCCGATGATGGCTCCCACGTTGAACACCGCTGGTGACAGGGCGGGCACGAAGAAGTGGCCCAACGAGTTGAGCATGCCCATGAACGCCACGGCGATGGCCACCAGCGTCAGGAAGGGGAACATGACGCGCGTGAGCAGCACGGTCAGTTCGAGCTTTCCTGACACTTGGGCAAACCCAGAGGCAAACAGGGTCGTCAATGGCCAGGCGCAGGTGATGCCCGCCACGACCACAAGGCTCGTCGCGAGGATGAGTGCGGTCAGCACGAGGTTGCCCAGGCGCCATGCTTCGTTTCGCCCCTTGCGGGTGAGGTACCGCGTGAACGTGGGCACGAACGCCGCTGTCATCGCCCCCTCGGCGAAGAGGTCGCGGACGAGGTTTGGCATCCGGAACGCCACGTTGAAGGCGTCCATCTGGTCGCCCGCTCCGAACAGCCAGGCGTAGGTCACGTCGCGGACAACCCCCAGGATCCGGCTGACGAGGGTCGCGACAGAAATGAGTCCAGCCGATCGCGCGAGCCGCGCGGGCCGGGCCGAGGACGCGGGCGCGGACGGAGGAGCCGTGGCGTCGGGCCCCAGCGGGGTCTCGGTCATGCGCGGTGTGAGCCTAACACAGCCGCGACGGGCACATCCGGCGCAAGCCTGGTGGCCAAAAGACAGAGGCCGCGCGTGGCCGCGCGGCCTCAAGGAGGATGGATGAGGGGCTCGCCGTTAGCCCTCAGGGTGCTTTGACGCAGCGTGACACGAGAAAGTTCACCGAGGCCCTGCTCCCGGGCTCGATCGTCACCGGTCGAGGTCCGAGTCCCCCATGGTGATGTGCCACCGGTCCGGGCGCCGGTGGAAGCTGGCGGGCACCGAAGGCGCGTTGATCCGCGTAAACAAGCCGGTGCGCGACCTGGACGCGAAATAGCCGTTGCGCTTCAAGATCCGCCGAAATCCCCGATGCAGGCAGGAGCAGCGGATCTTGTCGGAGTCGGCTGCCAGGGCCTCGCGGTCGACCCACCGCAGCAGCGTCGCCAGGCCTCGCTCATCGTCAGGAGCCGTGAGGAAGTCGACCAGCAGGGTGATTCGACTACGGGCCTCCTGGACGTGCCGGCAGACCACGTAGCCCGCGGGCTTCCCGCGGCGGACCAAGGAGCCGACCGAGTACCTGACGTGCGGCGCGAGCCTGAAACGCCAGTTCAGGTAGGATTCGTCACGCCGGACGGCCAGGTCGAAGCGTGGCGTCAGCTCCTCCCACAGTGCGGAGAACGACGCGTCGAAGCGACGGATGGGCGCCACCTCGTCCGCCAAAGGGCGCAACCGTGCGACCGACTTCACGACGGGAAGCGCGATGGCGGATACGACCCGGTTGAGGGAGGGCGACCAACTCGCCTGCCGGAACGCGCGCCTGGACAGCGGTTTGACGAGGGAGGGGACGACGCCAACCTCGTGCCAGCCCAACCGGCGGACGACCGCTGCCAGGGCATCCGGCAGGCCGAGCCCCAGCGCTGCGCCCACGGAGCGGTCCCATGTCCCGCACAGCTGATCCGCCAGGCCCTGTCGACGCCGCTCAGGCGCCACGAGCAGATCGCTCAGCCACGCCGCGTCGACTTCCTGGCCGCGGACGTGCAGCCGTACGGGCACCGTGGCGCAGTGGCCGACCACAGCCGGTCCCTCACGTGCGACCCAGGCCGGGACCTCGCCGCGCACGACAGAGGGATTGCGCCGATGCTCCCACTGCCACCGCAACTGAAGTGCGTCGAGCGCATCCGGGCCGATCACCCGGCGATAGAGCGCCGCCACGGCCTCTCGGTCCCTGGAACTGTATCGGTCGAGCACGGCCATGCACGCACTCCGGGCGACCTCAGGATCCTGCCCGAGCGACGTCCCACAGGGGCCTTCCTCGCGGCCGAAGTGGCTCGTTACTCAGACGGAGAACGCGGGATGTCTTGGGTCGCCGGCAACTGTCCGGGCAGGCGAACCCTCGGCACGCCCGGACGGGCTTCCTGCTGGGGCTGAACGATCTGACCCGGTATGGGCGCGTACAGCGGGCTGCCGGGCGTGCCTGGCGGCGCAACTTCTGTGGGCATCGCGCCGGGCTGCGACGCGCCAGCCGGGCTGTTCGGGGACTCGCCGGGTGTTTCCTCAGCGGGGGCATCTGCGGCTGGCGCGCCTTCGGTCTCCTGCGGCAGCGTGGGGCGCGGGAACGCCGGCAGCCGACGCCCGGCCGGCGTGCCCTGGCTCACGGCGACGTCGGCCGCCGGCGGAGGCACACTCGTCGGGAGAATGAACACTCGGTCGAAGCGGGACGCGTCGGCCGCGGGCCGCGCCCGCGGGGCCAGTACGTAGCCGCTCGCCGCGCGGAGGACCGACGCGAGTGCCTCGCCTTCGGGAACGTTGTCGAGTTGCAGGGTGAGGGGCGGCCCGGTCAGCCGCTCCCCGTTGACGATGGTCACACGGCCCACGCGGGCCCACTCGGCGAGCACCTCGCCAACCGACACGTTGCTGGCGACGAGGGTCACCCGGCCATCACGGATGGTCAGCGACAACTCCGACGCGAGCGCGGGGGTCGCGAGGATCATCGCGACGACAACTGCACCCCACCGGCTTGGCGTCGACACCATGATGGCTCCTGAGGCTCAAGTCCCAGTATACCCCGCCCGGCCCCTCCGGGGGCGCTGTCGCCGGATGTGCCCGGCGCGAGGCTACCGACGGAACACCGAGCGCACGACCAGGCGCCACGGCATGACGGCCGACTCGAGCATGACGCGCCTCGACATCTTCGACGAACCGACGCGCCGCTCCACGAACACGATCGGGACCTCGCCGATGCGCAGGCCGCGCCGCTGGGCTTTGAAGAGCATCTCCACCTGGAACGAGTACCCGTCCGAGCGGATGGTATCCACCGAGATCGCCTCGAGGGCCGTCCGCCTCCAGCAACGGTAGCCACTGGTGCAGTCCCTCACCGGAAGCCGCGTGATGCTCCTCACGTACGCGTTGGCGAACGTGCTGAGCGCGAGCCGGCGGAGGGGCCAGTTGACGACGCTGATCCCATTCACGTATCGCGAACCGACGACGACGTCCAGACCGTCGACGCCCGCTCGCACCAACTCGGGCAGATACTTCGGGTCGTGCGACAGGTCGGCATCCATCTGGCAGACGAACTCGTGCGAGCCACGGGTGGCCCTGCCAAACGCATCGACATAGGAGCGCCCGTACCCCTTTGGGCCTCGCCGATGCAGCACGTCGACGCGACCGGGGAATTCTACGCACAGGCTGTTTGCGACCTCACCCGTGCCGTCGGGCGAATCGTCGTCGACGACGAGCACGTCGAAGCCGTCGAGCCGCATGATCTCGCGCACCAGGATCGGCAGGTTGTCGCGTTCGTTGTAGGTCGGGACGACGACGAGAGTGCTCACTCTCGACCCTCCATGCGCAGTGCCGCGATCTGCTCCGACACGAGGCCCACAAGGAACACCACCACGGCGAAGAGGATGAGCAACACCGATCCGTTGGGAATCTTGTGGTCGGCGACGACGATCCAGACGCCATACACGACGCCGATGAACAACGCCGCCAGACTCACCGGCAGGAAGATGCGGAACGGGCTGAAGATGGTGACCACTCGTAGCAGGATGAGAAAGAACTTCACACCGTCGCGCAGGAGTCGGATCTTCGAGCGCCCGACCCGTGACCGCGCCTCGATTGGCTCGAACGCGACGTTGTAGCCAGCCTTGATGAAGGCAAGGGTGGTCGTGGTGGGCGTCGAGAACCCGTTTGGCAGCAGGTGCAGGAACTCCCGCAGGTGACGGCGTGCCGCGGCGCGCATGCCGGACGTCAGGTCCGGGATTGGACGCCCGGTCAGGTACGCCGCGAGGCGGTTCAAGGCCGCGTTGCCCAGCCACCGAGCGCCCGACGCTTGCGTCGCCGTCGACCGGGCACCTACGACCAGGTCGTACTCGTCCAGCCGCGCAAGGATCCTGAGCGCATCGGCCGGCTCGTGCTGGCCGTCGCCGTCCATGATCAGGACGTGCTCGCCCGTCGCGGTCCGGATACCACTCTTGACGGCCGCCCCGTTGCCCTTGTTATAGGGGTGGCGCACCACTGTGGCGCCAGCCAATCGAGCCTGGCCCGCCGTGTCGTCGGACGATCCATCGTCGACGACGATGACTTCGTGCCACTGGCCCGCGGCAAACAGGGCGCGAACGACGTCACCGATGACGATGGCTTCGTTGTAGGCCGGGATGACGACGGAGGTCGAGGAGGGGATGGCCACGGAGAGCCTGCAGTCAGTTGTTGCGCTCTGGGGATGATACCCCCGGCTGGGGGTCGAGTGGCGAACGGCTCACCTCAATGCGCGACACCATGACGCCAAGATCCCGGCCGTCGGCGCTGCCGAGGACCTGTTTTGGCGACCAGGTGCGCACCGCGAGTCGGAGCACTGCTGGAGCGCCAGAGGCGGACAACTCGAGGGCGAGGTCCCGGGGCACCGCGAACACGTAGGGTCGAGTGCTCTCACCGACGACGACGCGTCCAAGCAGGCGACCCGCCAGCGTGACCTCGACGAGGGCCGGAGGGGCCGAGGCCGGTCGGCCGCCGTTTTCCATTGAGATGGAAACGGCCGAGGTGTCGGGGGCGACGTTAGTCAGCAGCGCGTCGGAGGCCGCGCGGCTCCAGCGCCACGCGCCATGCTGGTCGCGCTCGAGGTCGTGGAAGTTGACCAGGTGGACATCGTCCAGCGGGACGACCGGCGTGCGCGCCTGGGCGGCCGGCAGCAGCCGGCACTGCTGGTAACGGAACTCCTTGAGCTTCACCCTGGTCGGGTAGGCGTTGCTGAGCGACTCGTACTCCGGCACCCAGAACACGTCGCTCCAGACCTGCAGAACGTCGAGGTGTCTCGACAGCAGGGGCTGTCCGCGTCCGAGGAAGTACACATTCCGGTAGCGGCCGAGCGCCCACTCGACGAACCCACTGAGCAGTTCCGTGTCGACGCTCGGGCTGGCGAGCACCAGGACGTCCCTGCCGTAGATGTACGCGAGCGGCAGCGCGAGGACGTGCATGTCGGAGGCGCCCCTGGCCTCGAAGAGCAACAGGTCTTCGGGCCCGCTCTGCTCGAGGATCCGCGAGAGGTGGCCAATCATCCCCCGGTACTCGACGTGATCGCGGATGGGCATCGCCGCACGCCAGAACACGACCGCCAGGACCGTCACGAGCACGATCGCGACGCCTGCGACGAGCCGCTGAATACGCTGTCCAAGCCGGCGGACGCGTGCGCCGCCGGCTTCGGGAAACCGCCGTTGCAGCCACTGGGCCACGGGCCCGCCCGGATTGGCGCACGCCACCACGAGACCGGCGATCATGATGAGGGTCGCCGGGAGGATGACGGGCAGGAAGCGTCGCGTCATCCAGAAGTGCTCGGGAACGACCTTGGTCTTGTAGAAGAAGAACACCGAGAACGTCGCCGCGGTCGAGAAGAACGCGGGGCTGGTCCAGAACAGCCTCGGGAAGAGCAGCCCTGTGCCGATCACGGCCGCCAGCAGTCCGGCTGGAGTCACGTACCAAGCGTACGTGCGGAACGCGTAGGCGTCGTGCGGGGCCAGGGTTCCTCCTGGGTGTCGGAAGAAGTACGCGTACACGGCCAGCGCCACGAGCAC
>Ga0102851_10002884_pt1 | contig 10533 bp, 9 predicted proteins | sample Mud3Dept3metaG_FD_79558 | JGI IMG/M metagenome (GOLD analysis project Ga0102851, IMG submission 79558) | Freshwater wetland microbial communities from Ohio, USA, analyzing the effect of biotic and abiotic controls - Mud 3 Core 4 Depth 3... | ecosystem: Environmental > Aquatic > Freshwater >...
ATAGGTGCAGTTTACTTTAGTCATTTTATGTTACATAACTCAGAGCTGTGGAATCCTGAACTCTGTAATAATATTTTGTTTTTTTCGCTCATTTTTTCGCAAATGTTTCATGTGTTTAATATGACTAATAATAAATCCTTTTTCAGATCTGAAGTGTTTTTAAATAAATATGTATGGGGAGCAATAATCCTGAGTCTGCTTATCCTTATCAGCGTGTATAATCTTGAACCTTTGAGAAAAGTTTTATTGATTTATTACATGAGTGTATACGACTGGATGGTTACAATCGGATCGAGTTTTATCTTCCTCGGTATTATTCAAATCAGTAAAAAATAGTTAGCAGAAAAAAATGAAATCAATAAAAAAAATAGCGATTTTAACATCAGGCGGTGATGCACCGGGACTGAATGCGGCAATTCGCGCAGTTGTCCGAAGCGCGATATTTTATAATTTAGAAGTGATAGGAATTCAGCGCGGATTTGAAGGAATGATTGACGGAGATTTTGTTGCGATGGATGCAAGTACTGTTAGTAATATCATTCAACGCGGCGGTACTATTCTGAAATCTTCACGAAGTGATCTCTTTAAAACAAAAAAAGGAAGAGCTGCAGCATTCAAACAACTTGAAAAAAATAATATTGACGGCGTAATAATTTTGGGAGGCGACGGCACTTTTGCAGGAGCAAGAGTTTTTCTTTCCGAGCATAAAATTCAATGTGTAGGTATTCCGAAAACAATTGACAACGATTTATTCGGAACAGATTTTACAATTGGATATGATACTGCCGTTAATACTGCGATGACTGCCATCGATAAAATTCGCGATACCGCCGAGTCACACAACCGTTTATTTTTTGTAGAAGTTATGGGCCGTGATGCCGGATATATTGCATTACGAACAGGAATAAGTGTTGGAGCCGAAGCGATAATTGTTCCTGAAACCAGGACTGATATCGCGCATTTAGTCAGTGTCCTGGAAAGTGGATGGAACCGTAAAAAAAGTTCTATGATCGTGGTTGTTGCGGAAGGCGATACAGCAGGCGGAGCTTTTAAGATTGCGGATATAATGAAGAAAAAATTTCCTGACTATGATATGCGTGTTTGTATTCTTGGTCACATTCAGCGTGGCGGTTCACCCAGTTGTGCGGACCGTGTACTCGGAAGCAAGCTTGGCATGGCTGCGATTGAAGGATTACTTAAAGGAAAGAGCAACGTGATGGTTGGAGAAATAAATCAAAAAATTGTTTACACACCTTTTGCAAAAGCGGTTAAACATAATATGGAAGTAAATAAATCCATGCATAAGCTGATGGAAATTTTATCGAGTTAATAATAAAAATAAATCGACAAGAAATGAAAGACAGGACGAATACATTAGTCGTAATAAATATTGGAATTGATTCCTATCGTGAGAATATTATATTCATGCGCGAAGATTGTAATATTTGCAAATCCGAAGGTTTTAGGGCACTTACAAGGGTTGTTGTTCATTTTAAGAACCGAAGTATAGTTGCAACACTAAATGTGGTTTATTCTGATATAATCCACCACCACGAAGGCGGACTTTCTAAAGAAGCAATGAAAAGATTGGACGTAAAAGAGGGAGATATTATTTCCATCTCGCATCTGAAGCATATTAATTCGTTGAGCAAGCTTAGAGGAAAAATGTATGATAAGGAATTAAATGATAACGATTTCAAAAGTATAATCACAGATATAGTAGATGGCCGCTATTCCAATATTGAACTTGCCGCTTTTATTTCTGTTTGTTCCGGCAATAACCTTTCGATGAAAGAAATATCGGGATTAACAAAAGCGATGATTGCTTCGGGAAAAAAAATTCAGTGGCACAATAAAATAATTCTCGATAAGCATTGCGTTGGCGGACTTCCCGGGAACAGAACAACACCAATTATTGTGAGTATTGTGGCCCATGCCGGTTTAACTATCCCCAAAACATCTTCGCGCGCAATTACTTCTCCTGCCGGAACAGCGGACGCGATGGAAACGATGGCCCCGGTGAATCTTTCAATTGAACAAATTAAACAGGTTGTCGGAAAAGAAAATGGCTGCATTGTTTGGGGAGGTGCCGTTAAATTAAGTCCTGCAGATGACATTCTTATTTCTGTAGAAAAGTCATTAGACATGGACAGCGTTGGACTAATGATTGCATCTGTTTTATCTAAAAAATCTGCTGCGGGTGCAACGCATGTTCTGATTGATATTCCTGTCGGGGAAACAGCGAAAGTGCGATCATCTGAATTTGCAAAGTCACTGCAAAATCAATTTGAAACAGTTGCTAAAATGATTGGACTTAAATTGAAAATTGTGGTAACCGATGGTTCTCAACCTGTGGGAAGAGGAATTGGTCCGGCGCTGGAAGCGATGGATGTATTAGCAGTTTTAAAAAATCAGAAAACAGCTCCGAAGAATCTGAAAGAACGCGCAATATTATTGGCCGGTTCGCTGCTGGAGTTGTCCGGAAAATATGCAACCGGAGTAGGAATTAAAATGGCAAGAGAAATTCTTGAAAGTGGAAAAGCGTGGAAAAAATTTCAGGCAATTTGTGAAAGCCAGGGTGGCCTGACGATTCCAAAATTTGCAAAACTTAAATACGATGTTCTTTCTGAATCTGTTGGTACAGTGACACGAATTGATAACAGAAAACTGGCTCGTTTGGCGAAGCTCGCCGGTGCACCAAGATCGCCCTTATCCGGAATATTATTTCTTGCGCCATTGAAAAAAAAGGTAAAGAAAGGACAAGTATTATTTACTGTCTATGCAGAAACTAAAGGTGAGTTAGAATATGCTTTAGATTATATGAAAACGAATAATCCAATTATCACAATAGAATAATGAAAGAAATTGTATTTGCATTACCGGGAAATGAAATTCTGGCGACTCACATTTCTAATTTTATAAATGCTGAATCCGGCCAAATGATTATTCGGAATTTTCCGGATGGTGAAACTTATGTCAGAGTTTTGAGCAAGGTAAAAAACAAAAAAATTATTTTAGTTTGCACACTGGTTTATCCTGATCAGAAATTATTGCCGCTGTTTTTTCTTTCAAAAACTTTAAAAGATCTTGGGGCTGCAAGTATTACGCTTGTTGCACCTTACCTGGCGTACATGAGGCAGGATACAAATTTTAAACCGGGCGAAGGAATAACCTCAAACTATTTTGCCACGCTTATTTCCGGATTTGCCGATAAGCTGATTACGATTGATCCGCATCTGCATCGCTACCATTCAATGTCAGAAATTTATTCAATTCCGTGTACGGTAATTCATGCAGCTTCTTTGATCTCTGATTATATAAAAGATAAGATCACTGATCCGATTTTAATTGGTCCCGATTCGGAAAGCGAACAATGGGTTTCACAAATAGCTAAAGCAGCTAACGTTCCATTTATCATCCTGGAAAAAACAAGATTAGGTGATCACGAAGTAAAAATTTCTGCTCCGGATTTAGACAGGTTTAAAGGTCATTCACCCGTACTGGTTGATGATATTATTTCAACAGCCGAAACAATGATTCAAACAATTGGTCATCTAAAAAAAAGCGGAATGAAACCGCCTGTCTGCATTGCTGTTCATGGAATTTTTACAGGAAATTCATACCGGGATTTAATTCAGATCGGCGCTGAAAAAATAGTCACTACCGATACCATTCCACATGAAAGCAACCAACTTAATATCGGTTCATTAATTGTTCAAAATCTTTAAATGGAACAAGTTAAAAAGACATATAATTCCGGAAATCATTCCCACACAAATCATGGAAGTTCTGACAACGCTCATGGACAGAATCACCATGATCATAGTCAAATGATGAACGATTTTAAAAAGCGATTTTGGATTTCAATTGTTCTAACTATTCCTGTGCTGTTACTTTCGGAAATGATCCAATTATTTTTTGGATTTGATTTTTCTTTTACCGGTGACAAATATATTTTATTCGCACTTTCTTCTTTGATTTTCTTATACGGAGGCTGGCCTTTTCTGAAAGGTTTACAGGATGAATTAAAGAAAAAAAATCCCGGGATGATGACATTGATTGGTATGGCAATCATTGTCGCTTATGTTTATAGTTCTGCCGTCATATTTGGCCTGGAAGGAATGGATTTTTTCTGGGAACTCGCTACGCTGATTGACATCATGTTGATAGGACACTGGATTGAAATGAAATCAATAATTGGTGCATCACGTTCGCTTGAATTACTTGTGAAAATGATGCCTTCCGAAGCACACAAAATTCACGGAGAACATATAATGAATATTAAAACGGAAGATTTGCGTGCGGAAGATCTGATCCTTGTTAAACCCGGAGAAAAAATTCCGGCCGATGGAGAAATTGTTGATGGAGAAAGTTACCTCGATGAATCTTTACTTACCGGTGAATCCAAACCAATTAAAAAAGGAAAGGACGAAAAAGTGATCGGTGGTTCAATTAATGGAAACGGGTCATTAAAAATTAAAGTGTTACATACAGGTGAGGATTTATATCTCAGCAAAGTAATTAAAATGGTTGATGAAGCACAGAAAGCAAAATCTGCCATGCAGAATCTTAGCGACCGTGCTGCAAAATGGTTAACGTTTATTGCAATTTCTGCCGGATTACTTACGCTGGTTGTTTGGCTGGTATCGGGAAAAGAATTTTCATTCGCAGTGGAAAGAATGGTAACTGTCATGGTTATTTCCTGTCCGCATGCCTTAGGTCTTGCAGTTCCGTTAGTGGTCGCAATATCAACAACAATAGCTGCTCAGAAAGGATTGCTTATCCGCAGCCGGACAGCTTTCGAAGAATCGCGAAAAATTACGACAATCGTTTTTGATAAAACAGGAACGTTAACCAAAGGTAAATTCGGAGTGACAAGATTTGAAAGTGTTCAACCGGAAATCAGCAAAGAAAAGATTTTGCATTTTGCCGCCACGCTGGAAAATAATTCGGAACATCCAATCGCTTCAGGAATAATTATTAAAGCAAAAGAATTGAATTTGAATATTGCCGAAGTCGAAAATTTTTCAGCGATTACCGGGAAAGGAGTGCAGGGAAAAATCGAAGGCAAGGAAATAAAAGTAGTTAGTCCCGGATTTCTCACGGAAAAAAATATTCCGATTCCTCTTAACGCAAACTCCGATAAAGCAGAGACGATTGTTTTTGTATTAATAGAAGAAAAGTTAACGGGTTTTATTGCTCTTGCAGATGAAATCAGGCAGGAATCATTTGAAGCAGTCAAGACATTTAAAGCGAATAATATTAAAGTAATGATGGCAACCGGCGATAATAAAATTGTTGCTGAAGCAGTAAGTAAACAACTTGCATTAGATGGTTTTTTTGCGGAAGTTTTGCCGCATCAGAAAGTAGATATTCTGAAAGATTTACAGGCAAAAGGAGAATTCGTTGCAATGACCGGAGATGGCGTCAATGATGCGCCTGCACTTGCACAAGCGGATGTCGGAATTGCAGTTGGAAGCGGAACGGATGTAGCAGCAGAAACTGCAGATATTATTTTGGTGAATAGTAATCCAAACGATATTTTAAACCTGATTCTTTTCGGAAAAGAAACATATCGCAAAATGGTTCAGAATTTAATCTGGGCAACTGCTTATAACGCCGTTGCAATTCCTCTTGCCGCCGGAATTTTATATTCTTACGGCATTATGATGAGTCCTGCAGTTGGTGCAATTTTAATGAGCCTGAGTACAATAATCGTGGCATTCAATGCGCAACTTTTAAAAAGAAAAATAGCTTAAAAGTTTAGTAAAAGAATACATCAATAGTTTAAGACCAACGAAAAAAAGTAAAAACGAATTTTAAAATATAAATGAAATGGAAAGAGAATTGAGACCAGATGAAAATATTATTTTTAATGAGAGCAAATGGATCAGGCAAGGCTTTAAACGTTATGCCCAGAATCCGATTATTTCTCCACGTCCGGAATTTGCCTGGGAAGCAAAAGCAACTTTTAATCCTGCGGTAATATACGAAGATGGTAAATTTCACATTGTATACCGTGCAATGTCTTTTGATGACACCTCTGTTTTTGGTTATGCTTCCTCAAAAGATGGCGTGCATATCGATGAAAGATCGGAGATTCCTATTTACGAACCCGGTAATCATTTTGAAAGAAAATTGCGGCCGGGAAATTCTGGTTGTGAAGATCCGCGGATAACCAAAATTGACGACACATATTATATGTTTTATACAGCTTTCGATGGCTTTACACCAAGAGTTGCATATACTACAATTAAAGTAGTTGATTTTCTTAACAAACGTTGGAACTGGGAAAGTTCGAAGGTTATTACTCCTCCTGATTATCCTGATAAAGACGCATGCCTGCTTAGCAAAAAAAAGGATGGAAAATTTGTTATTTTTCATCGGGTACTCGAAGGTATCTGCGTTAATATGGAGGACAATTTGAATTTTGATGAGCACAGGTGGTTAGTGCATCACAGTTTTATAATTGAGCCAAGAAAACCTTACTGGGATAATTTTAAATTTGGAATAGCTGCCCCACCCATTGAAACACAATATGGCTGGCTTATGTTTTATCATCGTGCTACTATTCCGGGCAGTATTTACAAAGTTGAGGCAGCATTGCTCCACCTGGATGATCCCTCAAATGTTATATCACTAACTGATGCAACGCTACTCGAACCTGAAATGGATTATGAAACTAACGGCCTTGTACCAAACGTAGTTTTTCCATGTGGTGCTATTTTATTGGACGGGAATATTTATTTGTATTACGGTGGAGCCGATAAAGTTGTAGCTGTTGCTAAAATGGAATTAAAAGATATTTTAAAAAGATTAGGAATATGTCCCTGATAATTATCGGGCCTATTAAGTAAATAAGTAAAAAATAAACCTCAAATCAAATGAAAATAAAAAAATAATAATTAAAAATTAATTGAATATGAAATCAACATCAACATTAAATGGAAGATATCTTGCCTATGAGGGGCGATCATTTCTCAGCGCAGTATTCGGATGGATGGGTCTCGGACTGGCTATAACATCCATTATTTCTTATTGGGTTTATTCAACGCCTGCAATGCTTTCAGCACTGGTTACGGAAAATGGACTGACCGGCTTAGGCTACATAATCATGTTTGCTCCACTCATTTTTGTTTTAATAATGTCGTTTGGATTTAACCGGCTTTCCTATATGGCCCTTCTTATTTTATTCATTTTATATTCAGCACTCATGGGCGCAAGTTTGAGTTTTATTTTTCTCGTTTATTCCGGAGCATCCATCGTCAGCACTTTTATTGTTGGTGCATTAATGTTTGGTACAATGGCTGTAATCGGGTATACAACAAAAACGGATTTAACTAAAATGGGAAATATTTTAGTAATGGTTTTGATTGGAATGATCATCGCTTCGCTGGTAAATCTTTTTATGAAAAGTGATTCATTTTCTTATGTCATTAGTTTTATTGGTGTAATTGTTTTCTCAGGTTTAACGGCCTGGGATCTGCAAAAAATTAAAAATATGTCGGCACAAACAATGTCTGATTCGGAGACAAAATCTAAACTTGGTATACTCGGGGCGTTAACATTATATCTTGATTTCATCAACCTGTTTCTTTCACTGCTAAGAATTTTTGGAAGAAGAAAAAGTTAAAAAAAGTAATAACCCGGAATAAAAAATAATAATTATGGAAAAAGAATTTGAAGGAAAAGTTGCTGTAATAACCGGCGCAAGTTTTGGAATTGGCAGAGAGACAGCACTGACTTTTGCCAGGCGGGGTGTAAAAATTGCACTTGTTGATTGGGTTGAAAATTATGAAACGTTAAGTTTAATCGAGTCATCAGGTGGCGATGCTATTTTTATTAAATGTGATGTTTCCAGTGAAGAAGATGTAAAGAATATGATCGCAGAAGTAATTTCGGTTTACGGAAAAATTGATTACGCGTTTAATAATGCGGGCATTGAAGGAGCGTCAGCAAAGGCACATGAAACTACTGCAGAGGATTGGGATCGCACTATAAACATTAATCTCAAAGGAGTCTGGCTTTGTATGAAATATGAAATTGTGCAAATGTTGAAACAGGGAAAAGGTGCAATTGTAAATACCTCATCAGTTGCAGGATTAGTCGGTTTTCAAAATACTGCTGCTTACGTTGCTAGTAAACATGGCGTTATTGGTTTAACAAAAAGTGCTGCGCTTGACTACGCCCGGTCAGGAATTCGGGTAAATGCAATTTGCCCGGGAGTAATAAAAACACCCATGGTTGATCGCTATACAAGCAAAAATGCTGACTTGGAAAAACAATTGGAAAATATGGAACCTATTGGCAGGATGGGTAAACCGGAAGAAGTCGCGGAAGCAGCAATCTGGCTTTGTTCTGATGCCGCTTCATTTATTACCGGTGATGCGATTGCAGTTGATGGCGGATTCGTCGCACAATAAAATTAGTACTCAGAATAATTAATAAGCAACGTTATGTCATTATCAATACAATCCAGTTTTTTATACTGCAATGAGTTAATGTGTTTAAAACATGTTGGCAAAAAAATCTCACTTTTATTTATCGTGATGACGCTATTTTCTATTAGCGGTTTTACATATTCAGAGCGATTTAAACTTAACAGGCAATTAAGTCTTATCAAAATTTATGGCCACTCAACAATGCATGACTGGACCATTAATGCGGAAGACATGAATGGAACCATGCTTGCAGAAGTAGAATTAAATGAATTAAAAAAAATAGATTCTGTCCAAATTAAGATACCGGTTATTTCATTAAAAAGCGGTAAATCCGGAATGGATGAGCATGTTTATAAAACATTGAAGCAAGAGCAATTTCCTGAAATAAAATATAAAATGAACTATTACACAATCGAAAATAGCCAGATGAATGTTACCGGTCAATTAACAATAGCGGGCGTTTCAAGAGATGTAACAACAATTGTCTATTATAATTCAGGAGAGGCTTACCTGAAATTTGGTGGAAAACTGGATGTCTTTATGTCGCAATATAATTTAAAACCAAATGAATTATTATTTGGTGCGCTGAAAACGACTGACAAAGTTACAATCCGGTTTATGCTTTATTTTAATGCTTCTGATGAACAGATTTCAAATTTAAAAAAATAGTTTTATGAAAAAAAAATATTTTTATCTCGTCATTATCGGATTGATAATTACGTCTCATTCCGTCACTGCGCAAAGTAATAAAAATCTTCAATTTTACCGACCCCCGGGACATTCAGGAATCAATCAGTTTGAAACAACTAAAGAAAGTGACTCGGTACTTTTTACAGGAATCAAAGTGCGTGTTGGTGGCGATTTTGCAATGCAATTTCAGGCATTAAATCACGCAACTCAAAGCGCGGATACACTTGTAATATTGGGAAATAATTTTAATCTGCCAACTGCAAATCTGAACCTGGATGTGCAACTCGCAGACGGGATGAGAATGAGACTGGTTACATACCTTTCATCGCGTCATCACAATGAGGCCTGGGTAAAAGGTGGTCATATTCAAATTGATAAATTAGATTTTATAAAAAAGGATTTTTTGAAAAAATTCATGAATATCACCACGATAAAAATGGGCATGGACGAAATAAATTATGGTGACGCTCATTTTCGCAGATCCGATAATGCAAGAACAATTTATAATCCTTTTGTTGGCAATTACATCATGGATGCATTTAGTACAGAAGTATTCGGAGAACTGATTTTTCAAAAGAAAAATTTCTTACTTGTTGCGGCTGTTTCGAATGGGAATTTGAACCAAAGTGTTGTGAAAGGAACTAAAGATCCGCAGCCATCCTTTTATGGAAAATTCGGATATGATAATCAATTTAATGAAGATTTCAGGTTAAGGCTTACCGGTTCAATGTATTTGTCACCCGGTTATGATAATGGCCAGTATCTTTATAATGGCGACCGCACCGGTTCCCGTTATTACAATGTCTTGCAAATAAATAATGCAACAGATAATTTTAGAAGCGGACGTTTTTCTCCTGGTTTTTCTAAGTATCAATCTTACCAGGTTAATCCTTTTGTGAAATACAAAGGGTTGGAATTTTTTGGTATATATGAAATTGTAAATGGAGATAAAAGCAGAACGGAAACAGGTGGAACATATACCCAAATTGGCGTAGAACTTATTTATAGATTCGGTGCAAACGAGCAATTTTATTTTGGTGGAAGATACAATAGTGTGAGCGGCACTGACACCAGCAATTCTGCTGCGAAGTCAATTGAACGCGTCAACGTTGGAGGCGGTTGGTTTCTGACGGATCACCTATTAGTAAAAGCTGAATATGTCAGTCAAAACTATTACGGAAGTGGTTGGGAAAGTTCAGTTTATGAGCGGGCTAATTTTAATGGCATAATGGTTGAAGCAGTTGTTGGATTTTAGTTTTTAATTCCTATTATTTTATTTTTCATGATGATGAAATAGCCCAAAGAACTGCGTGATATTTTTTACCGGTTTTTCTAAAATTCCGGAGTTCTGTTTTTTTCTTCTTATTCTATTTTCATTTTTATCTGCGCTTTTTTTTCAGTG
>Ga0102851_10002885_pt1 | contig 10533 bp, 9 predicted proteins | sample Mud3Dept3metaG_FD_79558 | JGI IMG/M metagenome (GOLD analysis project Ga0102851, IMG submission 79558) | Freshwater wetland microbial communities from Ohio, USA, analyzing the effect of biotic and abiotic controls - Mud 3 Core 4 Depth 3... | ecosystem: Environmental > Aquatic > Freshwater >...
AAATTTTAAGTCCGCAATTAATAGGAACGCTTTATCTTTTATTAATTCCGCTGGCATTATTTTTTGCGGGAGTTATGATTCCTATTTCAGTTTATTCAAGATCATTTAAAGAAGCGCAAAGTATTTTAACTCCGCTTAATATTGTTATGGTTCTTCCGGCAATGGCTGGTTTTTTTCCGGGCGTTGAACTCGATTATACAACTGCTTTTATTCCGATTGTAAATGTTGTATTAGCAACAAAATCAATCATCGCAGGAAATCCGGATATGATTTTAATCGGAATCACTTTCTTAAGTCTTATTATTTTGGCAAGCCTTTCCGTTCTCATTTCACTTCGCCAGTTTGGTAAAGAATCAATGGTATTGCGTTGAGTATATTTTTCCGCTATATAAAAGATTATTTCAGGGAAGACTTTAAGTTAGTTCCGCATATTATTGTTGGATTATTTCTCGTTGTCACAATTACATTAAATTATTATTTCAGAATTTACGAAAACCTGAGCGCGGCTTATTATAAAACACCTTTTTCCGTCTTAATTTTAGTGTGCTTTTATGCCTTCGCTTTTTTCTCGGCCATTTTGATTATTTCCTATTTTAAAAAAGATGATAAGCCAATTTTTAACCGGAATTTTTTGCTTTTCGGGATGATCGGAATTTTCTTTCTTTCACTTGACAGCAGCTATTATATTCTTGAATTTACAAATTCGTTTATGCCGCGAGATCCCTTTATAAGTAAATGGGTAAAGGCTTGCGTCAGTAATTTATCAAGCCTGGTCACAATCATTGTTCCGCTTTATATCATTTATTATAGTGTCACGCATTTTAAATCTGAACTGTATGGATTCAAATTAAACGGCGCCAGGATAAGTTCTTACTTCTGGTTGATTCTGTGCATGATTCCTTTGATTCTTTTAGCTTCTTTTCGCCCTGATTTTTTAGAAACCTATCCAACTTACAATGATAATTTTGAATACAAATTACTTGGAACAGAACAATGGATAACCGCCGGAACTTACGAACTCTGCTACGGATTTGATTTTGTATCCGTCGAATTATTTTTCAGAGGTTTTATGGTTGTTGCTTTATCACGATTTGTTGGCAAAGACGCAATACTAGTAATGGTTGTTGTATATGCATTCCTACATTTCGGAAAACCAGCAGGCGAAACAATCAGTTCTGTTTTTGGTGGATATATTCTTGGAATTCTTGCCTTTTCGTCGCGTAATATTTACGGAGGTTTGGTTGCACATCTTGGCGTAGCCTGGGGAATGGAGTATTTTGCTTATTTGCAGAGTTAGGCAGCGGTACCTTCGACACGCTTCGCTGATCAGTCACCGCAATATTTCGACACGCTTCGCTGCTCAGGCACCGCGATATTTCAACACGATTCGCTGATCAGCCACGGCGTCACATTTCGAGTTTATTTATAAATCCTGAGCTTTTAAAACTGACTTTCAGTTCTTTTGTAAATCAGGACTATTATGCAATATGATGCTGCTTCGAACGTTTAATTATTGATGTTTTCGGTAACACTTCAAAGATTCTCGGTTAATAACTAAAGGAAATGTTAACAATTATCAACCCAACCAAAACAGTACTTATAACGTTATTAAAGTAGAATGAGTGCTATTTTTTCTAAATTTGTCCCAATGATTACAGGATTAACATACGGTGTCAAAATAAGTGTTGAAAGTCTTTATCGCAAAGATCTTTCAAACGTTGAGAACGAATTGTTCTTTTTCAATTATCGTATTGTTATCGAAAATAAAAACGCTTTTGAGGTTCAACTTAAATCGCGATACTGGTTCATTTTTGATTCACTAAATCCTGCCAGGGAAGTAGAAGGCGAAGGTGTTGTTGGCGAACAACCAATTTTATCTCCCGGCCAAAAACACGTTTACGTTTCAGGTTGCGATCTCCACTCAGAAATTGGTTACATGCACGGTTATTACGTTTTTGAGCGTCTTGATACCAAAGAACAATTCAAAGTAAAAGTCCCGAAGTTTGAGCTTTTTGCTAAGCCTAAGATGAATTAAGAGCTTCCCCATGCTTTTCCAGTGTCGACGGAATGAATTCCGTCGGTAAATAATAGGTCGTCCCTTGCGGGACTTTTCCCCTGTCGAAAGTCCCATAGGGACGAATTATCCAATAACAACGGATTTCAATCCGTTGAAAGAAGCCCGCCATAGATATAAAAGTCCTGTAAGGACGAACCATTTTTTTCCTACTTTTGCGCTACAAAATTCTACTCTCATGCCAAATGCAATTCATAAAGTTCCTGTTCCAACAAACGAACCTGTTAAAGGTTATGCGCCAAACTCAGCCGAAAAAGCAAGTTTACTAGCGAAGTACAAAGAACTTTATAATCAAGCCCCGATTGATGTTCCCATGTATATAGGAGGAAAAGAAATAAGGACAAAAGACAAACGCAAAATGTCTCCGCCTCATGATCATCAACATATTTTGGGCTATTACAATTACGGCGAAGCAAAACATGTTTCTGACGCAATTGATGCAGCTCTTGCTGTAAGACAAGCCTGGGCAGATTTAGCGTGGGAACACAGAGTTGCAATTTTCTTAAAAGCTGCCGATTTATTAGCCGGGCCTTATCGCGATAAAATGAATGCCGCAACAATGCTTGCGCAATCTAAAAATGCAATGCAAACAGAAATTGATGCTGTTTGTGAGCTTGTGGATTTTTTCAAATTCAATGTCGCGTATGTAACTCAAATTTATTCTGATCAGCCAAACTCAAATCCCGGAATGTGGAATCGTTTGGAATATCGACCGTTGGAAGGTTTTGTATTTGCACTGACGCCTTTTAATTTTACATCAATTGCTGCCAACTTAAGTGCTGCGCCTGCAATGATGGGAAATGTTGTAGTATGGAAACCGGCTGAGACGCAAATTTATTCTGCCCAGGTTATCATGGAAATATTCAAAGAAGCAGGATTACCTGATGGTGTTATAAACATGGTAACAGTAAGCGGACAAACTGCTGGAGAAGTAATTTTAAAACATCGCGATTTTGCAGGAATTCATTTCACAGGTTCAACCGGAGTGTTCAAAAATATCTGGAAAGAAATCGGAAACAATATCGGCAATTATAAATCGTATCCAAGAATTGTTGGTGAGACTGGTGGAAAAGATTTTATTATTGCTCATAAATCATCACATGCAGCGCAAGTGGCTACGGCTATTTCAAGAGGCGCATTTGAATACCAGGGACAAAAATGTTCTGCAGCTTCAAGAGCTTATATTCCATCTAATATTTCCAAGGAAATTATTGATTTAGTTGTGAAAGATGTCAACTCATTTAAAATGGGAAGTCCTGAAGATTTTGGAAATTTTATCAACGCAGTTATCTCAGAAAAATCATTTGATAAAATCGCAGAATACATTGAATACACAAAAAAACGTGATGACGCAAAAATTGTTGCCGGAGGAAAATACGATAAATCAAAAGGTTATTTTATTGAACCAACAGTTGTGGTAACAACAAATCCGCAATACAGAACAATGTGCGAAGAAATTTTTGGTCCTTTTATGACCATCTATGTTTACGATGCGGAAAAATATGAAGAAGCATTAGAACTTTTAGATCAGACATCTGAATACGCATTAACCGGCGCTGTTTATTCACAAGATCGATATGCAATAAATCTTGCCTGCAAAAAATTAGAAAACTCCGCCGGAAATTTTTACATCAACGATAAACCAACCGGTGCAGTTGTAGGTCAGCAGCCTTTCGGAGGCGCACGTGCTTCAGGAACAAATGATAAAGCAGGGTCTTATTTAAATTTAATTCGTTGGGTTTCTGCGCGGACAATTAAGGAAACTTTTGTTTCGCCTACTGATTATCGATATCCTTTTTTGGGGTAAGGCCGCTTTCTGTGATTTCACCCTGAACTCGTTTCAGGGTCTGTGAAACGCTTCGGCAAACGCTAAAATGAGTGTGACATGTTGTGCATGTGCCTCAGATAATTCCCTCTCAATTTTTTACTTTGATTGGTATATAATTGGTCAAATTCAATAAATCAAACTTTCCTTTCTTGAATCAGTTACGTAATATTGTTTAACGTCTGATTTTATCCGAAATGAAAACAACAATACTTTTCATATTAAATAATTCAGAAAAATTCAGCATTTAATTCTGAACAGTGAATTTGAAAATTCAAAAAACTATGCGTATGATTTCAACATTTTATTCAAAAGTTTCATCAACCACCAAGGGCTTGATTTTTTTTCTATTATTCTTTTCAAATTCATCATCTGCACAATTGTGGTATGAATTTCCAAGTGATCTTCCTTATAGCTGGCATTTGGGTTTTTATATAGCGAACAATGATACTTTTTATACATGCACAAATTCAGGTCAGGTATACCGATCTGCAAATGGTGGCATAAATTGGACTGAAGTTTATGCGCCTTCAGGTATTATTTTACAAGCCATTCATTTTCCAACAAATGATGTGGGTTACATTGCAGGAAGCAACGATACCTATTTAAAATCAACTGATGGTGGTGTCACATGGGTTCCGCAGAATTTATCAGGACTTAGTAGCAGCGAGGTTTATTTTATAGACGAAAACATTGGATTTCTTTCCGGAGATGGTATATGGAAAACAACCAATGGCGGCGCAAATTGGAACCAAACAAATTTACCGGTTGGCGGATATGGCGAAGATGTTTGTTTTATCGACAATTCAATTGGGTATATTGCCGGCGGCAATATAGTTGTTAAAACATCAGATCAGGGTGGATCGTGGTCCACGATAAGAACCGGACCAAGTGGAGTTTATTATCGCGCAGTTGATTTTTACGACGAGAATCTTGGTATTGTTGTTGGATGGACAGAGAATATTCTCAGAACCACCGACGGCGGTGTAAACTGGACGGTAATTACACCACCTGTTGTAACCGGTAATATTTATGATGTTAATTTTATTGACGCGAATAATGTTTATGCCATTGCATGGGATTATATATTACATTCTTCTGACGGAGGTTTAACATGGGTCTCTGAATATATTACGGATCCGCAGGTCCATCATCATTTTGATGTTACCCCAAGCGGCAAAAGATTTGTTTTCGGAGATGAACTTTTTACAGATGATGCTGATTGTTCCTCACCGCTGCCTATTCCAATGATCACTCAAAATGGAACTTCATTGCAAGCTTCGTCAGGCTTTATCAGTTATGAATGGTTTTTTAATGGCATTCCAATTCCAGGTTCTAATCTTTCGGAAATAATTATTTCACAAAATGGCACCTATACAGTGACCGGTACCTATGCGAATTCTTGCCCATATACGTCCAACTCGTTTATTGTCAATAATATTTCAATTGAAGAAATTAAACTGCTGAAGGAATTGACTCTTTATCCTAACCCAACCAATTCGTATATTCAAATTCCACAGAATTTTCAATCAGTATTAATTTATTCTTTAAGCGGTGAAGTCGTTTTTCAAACAGCAAATAGTGATGAACCGATTTACGTTGGTGATTTGCCAAAAGGACTTTACATGATTAAAGCGATTGATGACAAGGGAATGACTTTTTCTACGAAATTGGTTATCGAGTAATTCGGCCAGTGTCACCCTGAACTTGTTTCAGGGTCTTCATACTATTAGGAGATGCTGAAACCAGTTCAGCATGACCTTTTACAATCAACAAAAAAATGCCATTATCTTTGTTGTAATCCAGATGGCAGAAAAATTCATAGACATAGAGAAAGTACTTGCAGAGAAAAATCCGCGATTGTTGAGATGGATGCCGGGGTTTGTGCTTCGTTATTTAAAACGAATCGTTCATGAAGACGAACTCAATGAGATGATTGAAGAAAACAAAGATGTTTACGGCAACGACTTTTGTGTAAACATCATCAAACGTTTTGGCATAAATATTAAGAGCATTGGGCTGGAAAATATACCTGTGAGTGGCGGCGCAATTTTCGCTTCAAATCACCCCCTTGGGGGCTTTGACGGTATGGCTATTGTTCAGGAAGCTTACAAAGTTCGTCATGACATCAAATTTGTTGTAAATGATATTCTTCTGAATATTAATAGCGTGAAAGGAATGTTTGTCGGTGTAAATAAGCACGGAACAAATACAAAAGAATCGCTTGAAGATTTGAATAAATTATTTGAATCAGATCAAGCTGTTTTTGTTTTTCCCGCAGGACTCGTGAGCAGAAAACAAAAAGGAAAAGTAAGGGACCTGGAGTGGAAAAAAACATTCATCACAAGGTCCAAAAAATATAATCGTGATGTGATACCTGTGTATATTGACGGAGAATTGAGTAATTTCTTTTATCGCCTTGCTAATTTTCGTAAATTTATTGGAATCAAAGCTAACATCGAAATGCTTTATCTTGTTGACGAACTTTTTAAACAAAAAAATAAAACCATAACAATTCGATTTGGCAAACCAATTCCGTATACCACTTTTGATAAGTCAAAAAAAGATCCGGAATGGGCCGAATGGGTGAAGGAAAAAGTTTATGAAATGGAAGTTAAAAAAAAATAATTTAAGCGGACTATTGATTTAATTATTTCCAAAGAATTGCGCAAATTTGCTACTCCGCATGCGCTGAAGTTTTAGCGGAGGAACAAAGACACAAAGACTCTAAGTTTCACAAAGAAAAAAAATAAATGTCAGAAATTAATTTAGACTATATTATTCCTCCTGTTGACAGGGCGCTCATTAAAGCAGAATTAAATTCGGATCGTTTTGTCCGGAAGACCAATAAAATAAACAATCTCATTTATATTGTCAATCATCACAACTCACCAAACGTGATGCGCGAAATCGGCAGATTGCGTGAACTGACTTTTGCTTTAGCGGGCGGCGGAACTGGTCAGCCAATTGATATTGACGAAAACGATACAGCTGAAATTTGTTACGAACAACTCGTAGTTTTTTCACCTGAAGACAATGAGATAATGGGTGGCTATCGTTTTATAGATTGCGCAAAAATTGCTGACAAAGGCGTACATCATTTGTCAACCTCACATTATTTTAATTTTTCTGAACAGTTTATTAAAGAGTATCTTCCTTATGCAATTGAATTGGGACGATCATGGATCAACCCGCTTTTTCAGCCATCTATCAATCCAAGGAAAGGATTATTTGCTTTAGATAATTTGTGGGATGGACTTGGCGCCATTGTCTTACTTCATCCTCACATGAAATATTTTTTTGGAAAAGTTACCATGTATTCAAGTTACGACGAACAAGCCAAGCGCGCCGTTCTTGGATTTATGAACACCTATTTTCCGGATAAGGAAAAACTTGTTACTCCAATTCATCCAATTTATACAACTGTAGGATCACACGAAATTGTTGGAATGATAAAAGGTCTTGATTTCAAAGAAGGATTTAAAGTCTTGCAAAAATATTGCCGTGAACGAAATGAAACTGTTCCGCCGCTAATCAGCAATTACATGCAACTTTCGCCCACAATGAAATCTTTTGGAACAGCAAAAAACCCCGACTTTGGTGGTGTTGAAGAGACGGGTATTCTTATTACGCTTGAGGATATTTATCCGGAGAAAAAGGAAAGGCATTTGAAACCTATTTAGTTTAGCAGCAGCGGCAGTAGCAGCGGCAGTAGCAGCGGCAGTAGCAGTAGCAGCGGCAGTTTTTATAACCGATGTGACTGCTATTTTTTAATTTTTTACTGCTACTGCAACAGCTACTGCTGCTCTTTAATAGTAATGGGTAAACGTCAAAATAACAAAACAACGGTAGAAACCATTGACTAAGCGGTAAACACATAACCAATATATTTCCTTATTTTTGCCCGTAAATTAATTTTTCCGGAATGTTTAGAAAACTTGCTTTTGTTTCCCTGTTTGTGCTTCCAATGCTTTGGACATCTTGTAGAACAGATTTTAGTTTGAATGGTGAATATGAAGTGACACCAATCATTTTTGGTTTGCTTGATCACAAGGCAGACGTTCACATTTTCAAAATTACAAAGGCTTATTTAGGAGATGGAGACAATCTTGAATACGCTCAAAATCCTGATTCCAGTTATTTCACTTCTGTAGACGCAAGAATTATTGAATATATTGACGGTGATAAAACCGGAAGAGAATGGCAATTAACAGATTCAATTATTACAGGTAAAGACACTTCAGGAGTATTTTATGCACCGGAACAAAAAGTATATGTTTTTTATGAAAGCGATTTAGATTCAAGCGCCGAATATCATTTCGTTGCATATTTAAATGAAAGTACCGATTCAGTCACTGCGACGACAGAATTAATTAAAGGATTTAGCGTATCATCTCAACTTTATTTTACGTCCTATAAAATTAATTTTGCTTCAAATACTATCTCAGATGACACAGATTATAATTCATGGATCTTTACGGTATCAGAAGGATTACATGGCTCGCGTTACAATTATCAATACACATTAAACTGGACAGAATTTTATAGTGACAATACAAACCAAAGTTTTTCAGCGACCAGGAATAACGGTGATAAAGAACAAGTTAATCCGGATGTGCCCGGCGGCCAATCTGCATCTTTCGGAGGCCTGGATTTTTATCTTTGGGTTCGGGACATTATTCCGGATGATCCTGATGTTATCAGAAGAAAAATCGATGGTATCGACCTTCAGATTGCAGTAGCACATGAGAATCTCGATCAGTACATGGATGTTGCTCAACCTGTTTCAGGTATAGCACAGGTACAACCTGAATATACGAATATTAATGGCGGACTTGGTCTTTTTTCAAGCAGGGTAGTTTTGAAATTAAACAATTTTAGACTAGACAAAAGTTCAATGCGTCAACTTTGTGTTGGTGGTTATACTTCAACAAAATTATTCTGTTCTTCTTTTATTGAAGACGCTGCAGAATCTTATTATTGTCCTTAGACGAAATAGAACATTAAAAAAAAAGACCGGTCATAATCGACAGGTCTTTTTTTTTTGTCCATCTCACAATGGAATATAATCGTTTTGTTTTTAGAAATTCGGACGAAGTGGATTTGACTTAAAGAAGTCGTTCATGAATTTTACTGCTTCATTTGGATCATCTGTAATTTTCAAATAATTCATATCAGCCTGGTTGATATTTCCTTCAGCGCCAAGCATAATTTCTTCGATCCATTTTACCATTCCTGTCCAGTATTTTGTTCCGAATAATATTACAGGACGCATATCAATTTTTTTTGTCTGCATTAATGTTAACGCTTCAAATAATTCATCCATGGTTCCAAATCCACCAGGGAATGCAATTAACCCTTGAGAATATTTTAGAAACATTACTTTTCGCACGAAGAAATAATCAAAATTAACCGGGTGATTTACAAATTCATTTCCGGATTGTTCGAAAGGCAAAACGATATTTAAACCTACCGATTTTCCTTTTCCTTCCATCGCTCCTTTATTTCCTGCTTCCATAATTCCGGGTCCGCCGCCTGTGATAACGCCATATCCTGATTCAACCAGTAAACGTGAAGTTTCAACAGCAGCCGTATAATAAGGACTTTGTCTATCCGTACGAGCAGAACCGAAAACAGAAATGCACGGACCAATCCTGGCCATTTTTTCAAAGCCTTCAACAAACTCAGCCATGATCTTAAAAATTGCCCAGCTATCGTTGGATCTTATTTCGTTCCAATCTTTATGTGTACTCATAATTGTATTCAATAAATTTTAATAGTCAGGAAAGGTACGAAGATTGTTTTTAATCCCGTTCTTTTTGGTTGATTCTGAATTCTCTCAAGATGAAAAAAGTAGCAGTGGCAGGATCAGAAGCGGAAAAAAAAGGACGCAGAAAAATGAGTAGCAGCAGCAGGAAAAAAAGGACGCTGAAAAAATGAGTAGCAGAAGCAGGAAAAAAAGGACGCTGAAAAATGAGTAGCAGAAGCAGGAAAAAAAGGACCCAGGAAAATGAGTAGCAGCAGCAGGAAAAAAAAAGAACACAGGAAAATGAGTAGCAGCGGCAGTTGCAGGAAAAAATTCGCAGCACCGCAGTTGTAACAGCAAATTCTATAAATCGCTCACCTGGCAACAACGACTCTCGCACCTGCACCTGCTCCTGCACCTGCCCCTTTATAAAAAAAAAGACCATCCGCACAAAGCAAGATGGTCCCTTCATTCTATCAGTGAACTCTTAGATGTCTGTTCTTAATTTAGTATTTGTTATTTTGAAAAGCCACAATTTGAATTTATAGAATACTAAGTACATAGCCGGCGTAATTACCAGTGTTAAAAAAGTTGCAAAGGTCAAACCAAAAATAATTGTCCATGACATTGGTCCAAAAAACATTGTATTATCACCGCCCATATAAATGTTTGGATTATACTCCGTGAACAATGTAAAGAAATCAATATTGATTCCCATGGCGAGCGGAATTAATCCTAGCACGGTTGTTATCGCTGTAAGTAACACCGGTCGCAATCTTGTTTTACCTGCAAGCGAAATTGCTTTAATAACTTCATCCATCGGCAATTGTTCGAATTCAGTCAACCCAAGTTCTTGTCGCTTTCTCTGACGAAGTAAATTCGTATAAT
>Ga0102851_10002886_pt1 | contig 10532 bp, 8 predicted proteins | sample Mud3Dept3metaG_FD_79558 | JGI IMG/M metagenome (GOLD analysis project Ga0102851, IMG submission 79558) | Freshwater wetland microbial communities from Ohio, USA, analyzing the effect of biotic and abiotic controls - Mud 3 Core 4 Depth 3... | ecosystem: Environmental > Aquatic > Freshwater >...
CCTGGAGCGCAAGAAGCTGGCTGTCCTGACGGTGGCATCGACAGGGTGGCAGATTGTGGGACATCTCAATAATTATCTTATTCAGACACTCAACCGGGTGATGAAGAAGAAACGATTGACCCTGAGACAGCTGTCTGAGGTGGAAGGCATTGAGATGAACACGAGCGGGACACGCCTGTTGAACCTTTACAAGAAGAGGTTGGTCATTCGTTTGGAAGGGACGTCTGACCTCCAGAAACCAATGTCCCAGCGAGGCAGACAATACGTTTATCAATCCCTCTTGAGTTGAGGTCACTCCATGGGTGAACTGAGAAGAGAGCCGATTGTGAGACGGTGGGTGGTGATTACCACAGAAAACCCTAAAGGGCCCAGTGATTATCTTGCTTTCAAGTTTCCTTTCCGGGTCGCTGAATCCGGAGAGTCCTGTCCCTTTTGCCGAGGCAACGAATGGATGACCCCTCCAGAAACCTTCTCAACGGGGACGGGAGGAGACGGTTGGACCGTCCGGGTGGTTCCCAACAAATCTCCCTTCTTTCACATTGAGGGGGACTTCGACCGCAGAGCAGAAGGCATGTATGACCTCATGAGAGCCATCGGCGCCCATGAGATTGTGGTCGAATCTCCGGACCATCATCCAAGCTTTGCAACGATGGATCACTCACAGATTCGCCAGGTTCTGCTAGCCTATCGTGAAAGATTCATCGACTTGGAGAGGGACCCGCGGATTCATCAGCTTCTCATCCTAAAGAATTATCCGGGGATTTTCAACCGTCACCCCCATTCACATCTCCTGGCGATGCCGGTCGTTCCCAGAGGGATCGATGAAGAGATTCTGGGGACGTTGGACTATTACCAGCGGAAGGAACGCTGCATTTTCTGCGACATCATACGAGAAGAACTCTCGGCGAAAAAAAGGGTGGTGATGGAGACATCGTCCTTCTTGGTCTTTTGTCCTTTTGCCTCTCGATTCCCTTTTGAGACATGGATTATCCCCAAGACCCACTCTCCCGATTTCCAGGCCATTACGGAAGAGATGATGAGAGATCTTTCAGTGATACTTCAGTCTTTATTTGCCCGCTTTCGCACGTTACTTTCCGATCCTCCCTATAGCTTCGTGGTTCACACGTCTCCGATTCAGGAGCAATTCCATCGAGACGAATACCACTGGCATGTGGAGGCGAGATTGCGCATCGGGCTGAGAGAAGGCTTCGAGTGGGGAACGGGATTCTTTGTCAATCCAACACCTCCCGAGAATGCCGCTACTCTTTTACGTGACAGTGGATGACGAGGAGCCTGGGGATCTTCAAACCGAGGACGTATGACCATCGAGTTTGATTTTAAGAGACTTCGTCCGTCGAGATTGCGGATGAAGAGAATCCAGACGAAAAAACGTCGGTGGCTTCTTGCGGGGGGGACTCTGGTTGGCCTCGCGGTGCTAGCGGTGTTTCTGTTTCTTTCGGCTAAAGCGACTTCACCCCCTCCCGCCTCCTTAAAAGGACTCCCGTCTGAAACGAAAGGTGCCGAATATCGAATGATTGAAGGCAAAGTGGAAGCCGGGAAACCGTTGTTCGAATCCTTATCGGACAAGAAGATTCCTAGCCGGTGGATTGAACTGATCATTTCGAAACTTCAACCTCACCTCGATTTTAAGAAGATGAGAGGAGGAAGCTATCGCATCTTTGTTGATGACCGGGAAGAACTGGCTAAGTTTGTTTACGAGGAAGGCCCTGTGGAGATCTATGAGATCACGAGAGAGGGGACAAACTATGCTGCTAAAAGGGTGAACGTTCCACTGGAGAAACAACTCGTCAAAGTAACGGGAGAAATTCGGTCATCGCTCTTTGAAGCCATGGATACCGCGGGAGAGCAAGATACCCTAACCCTTGCTTTTGCGGAGATCCTCGCTTGGGAAATTGATTTCTACATGGACGTGAGGGAGGGCGATCGGTTCAAGATCGTCGTGGAAAAGATGTACAAGGGAAAAGAGTTCATCGATTATGGAACAATTCATGCTGTGACCTATGCTGGACAAGAGAAAAACATCACTGGGATTCGTTACCGCGACGACTACTATGACGAGAACGGGAGGTCCCTAAAGAAAGCTTTTTTGAAGTCTCCTCTCCGATTTAACAGAATCAGTTCCCGGTTCAGCCGGTCCAGAAGACACCCCATTTTAGGGGGCCTCCGGCCCCATTACGGGGTCGACTATGCCGCTCCTGTCGGGACGCCGGTGTGGGCCGTCGGAGATGGGAAGGTTGTCTTGTGTGGCTGGAATGGGGGGTATGGTAAGCAGGTGGTCCTGCGTCACATGAACGGGTATGTGACTCACTACGGTCATCTGTCTCGTTTTGGACCAGACCTTCGCAATGGGAAACAGGTGGAACAAAAACAGGTCATTGGGTATGTCGGTTCAACGGGACTCTCAACGGGTCCTCACCTTGATTATCGATTGGCGAAGGATGGGCAATTTCGAAACCCTTTAAAGGAAACGTTTCCCACGGGCATTCCGATCACTCAGGGAGAGATGGATCTATTTCTTAAGCGACGGGATGAGGTGCTGGTTTGGCTTCGGGGAGATTCAGGCCCTTTCCAAGATTCCGTGTCTTCTCCCCAAGGGAAAACCGCTGAACGGTAGGGTCGGGAGCTGATGCTTTGCAGCTCGGGTAAAAGAAGTGTTTTGGCTGAGTAATCCAAATTGGGTTTGGAGAAGAGTGCCATGACCACAGAGACGCGCTCGTCCATGCGAAAGATCCATCCAGGGTCTCAGGGAAGCAAGACAGAGGTGAACTCAGTGCTCATCATTCACCAAGGGGCACTCGGCGACTTTATTCTCGCTCTGCCGACGCTTGGGACACTTCGTCAGGCTTTTCCAAAGGCCCATACCGTGATCATGGGATTTCCAAGAATTCTTGAACTTGTGGAAAAGAGGTTCTACGCAGATGAGATCATCTCCGTGGATCAGAAAGGGATGGCCTCGTTCTTTGTTCGCGGGGGAGAGCTTGATCCCGGACTCGCCCAATTCTTCCGGACGTTTGATCTGATCGTTGCCTTCGGCAAGGATGAAAAGGGAGCGATTGTGTCCAACCTTCATCGAGTCTGTGAAGGCCGGGTGGTCCATCTCAACCTCTTTCCTCCTTGGAACGAGACGATTCACATGACAGACCATCTGCTTCGGGAACTCCGCCGGTACCATTTCTCCGTAGAGAGTCAGAACCCTAAGTTGCATCTGACACCGGCGGATCAAGGCTGGGGGAAGGGGTTCTTCAGAAGGAAGGGCCTGACGGAGGAAGAGAGAACGAATGCCATCCTCCTTCATCCCGGGAGCGGCAGTAAGAAAAAAGTGTGGCCTCTGGAGCGTTTCGTCGAGTTATTTCACTATCTGCAGAAGCATACCGAGTCAAGGGTCCTCATCATCCTCGGACCTGCCGAAGGGGCAGAGACCCAGAAGGCCTTTGAGGAAATCCAGTGGGACCTGGGATCAAAGGCCCCAGTTCTCCTGAAAGGGCTTTCGCTCCTTGGGCTTGCTTCAGTGATGGAAGGATGCCGCCTTTACATCGGAAATGACTCTGGAATCACTCATATGGCCGCGGCTCTGGATATTCCGACGCTCGCCATCTTTGGGCCGACGGATCCTGTGCTCTGGTCTCCCAGGGGAAAGAAAGTAATCATGCTCCGGGAGGAGACCGAGTGCTCTCCGTGCCCTCAGGAGAAATTTCTCCAATGCCAAAAGATCGAGTGTCTGTATCGGGTTGAACTGGAGGATGTTCTCGAAGGGCTGAAACAACTCGGGACGGATCGTTGAGCTCGCGTTCCGGCAACAGGAGATCACGACCTTTGGCCGTGAGAGATTGCACCAGGGTGTGACCGGAATGTCGCCCCACATGGGCGTTGGGCGATGCTCCATGGGGTTTGCCCGTGGGGCTCCATAGGGCATTGTGCGTTTCGTGGAAGGGCAGAAAAACGGGAGAGAGAGGATTCCGTCACATAAAAAGGGTGAAGAGGAAGGGAAAGGAGGAAGGACATGGAAGAGAAGAAAATAGGTGAGGTGATCAAGTATTTTGGGAAGATCGGCGTTGCCGCCATTCGGTTGACCGAAGGTTCCCTCAAGGTGGGCGACACCATTCATTTGGTCGGACATACAACCGATTTTACGCAAGGGATTGATTCGATGCAGATCGAGAACCAGAACGTCCAAGAAGCTGGGCCAGGGGCGGACTTGGGCATTAAGACTAAGGAGAGGGTTCGAGAGCACGACGTCGTCTACAAAGTCTTGGGGTAAGAGGGTGAAGCCACAAGGGTCGGAGCTCGAAAAAAATAAGACCTGTCGGATCTGTGGGGAAAAGGTTGAATTTCTCTCACGTACCTTGCCCATTTGTCTGGATTGTCTACGCTCAGACCAAGAAATCGTGACGTCCCTCGTTCAGGAGGTGCATCGCATTTGCAGAAAACCGTTCGGGCTTGTTGACAAACCTCCGCGGGATCCCTCTGGGATCTCCTGTTCTCTCTGTGTCAATCGGTGTCAAATCCCCCAGGGGATGTCAGGGTACTGCGGTTTGAGGGTTCACGAAGACGGGGGTCTTCAAGGAGCGTCCGAAGATGAGGGAAGTGTCAGCTGGTACCATGACGGTCTGCCCACGAACTGTGTGGCCGACTGGGTTTGCGCGGGAGGAATAGGAACGGGCTACCCGAAGTTCTCCCATGTCAAGGGCCCAGAATTTGGATTCAAGAATCTTGCGGTCTTTTATCACGGGTGTTCCTTTGATTGTCTCTTCTGTCAGAACTGGACCCATCGAGAAAAGATTTCTTTGAGGAAAAAAATCGATCCTGAACAGCTCGTCCGGGCGATTGATGAGTCCACAAGCTGCATCTGTTATTTTGGCGGAGATCCCACCCCTCAGCTTCCACATGCCTTGGCGGTTTCAAAGAAGGCCCTAGAGAAAAAAGGGGACAAGATCCTTCGGATCTGCTGGGAGACCAATGGCTCCATGAGTCCTCACCTTTTAGACGAAATGATTTCTCTTTCTCTGGCCTCGGGCGGATGCATCAAATTCGATATCAAGGCCTGGAATGAAAAAGTTCATAACGCTCTCTGTGGAGTCTCCAATCGACAGACGAAGCAGAATTTTGAACGGGTTGCTCAGTGGGTTGGCAAAAGGAGTGAGCCACCCCTCCTGATCGCGAGTACTCTTCTTGTTCCCGGCTATATCGACGAGGAGGAGGTACGGCAGATCTCAAGCTGGATTGCATCGCTTGATCCAACGATCCCTTATGCCCTCTTGGCCTTTTACCCTCAATTTTTCTTTAATGACCTGCCGGTCACTTCAAAAGAATTTGCTCTCCGTTGCAAAGGAATTGCGGAGGCAGAGGGGCTTCAGAAGGTCAGGACTGGAAACCTTTATCTGCTACAATAGACAGGGGAAAAAAGGTTTCAAAAGAAGGAATCGGTTTAGGACGTAAGATGAGAACGGGTATCGCCCATCTCCCGCTTCATTATGGAAAAGCTCCTACCTGGTTGTTTCAGAGGATGAAGACCCTTGCTCGAGAGGTTGCCTTTTTTGTCGTGGATGCGCATGGGGCAGAAGGAATGCTTCTTCGCCTCTCCGACCCCTTCTGGTTTCAGGCCTTCGGCTGCCTCCTGGGATTCGACTGGCATTCGAGCGGTATTACCACGACCGTCTGTGGCGCCCTGAAAGAGGGTGTGAAAGGAATGGAGGGAGAGCTCGGGTTCCATATTGCCGGCGGGAAAGGAAGAGTTTCCAGGAAGACGCCGCAGGAGATCGAGAGCATTTGTGAACGCCAAGCGATGGATGGCACCCCGCTCGTCTACGCAAGCCGCATGTCGGCCAAGGTCGATAGCGCAGCCGTGCAAGATGGTTATCAGATCTACCATCACGCTTTTTTCTTCACCCAGCGGGGATCCTGGGCTGTGGTCCAGCAGGGAATGAATGAGAGGAATCGGTATGCCCGGAGGTATCACTGGTTCAGTAAGGGGGTGAGAGATTTTGTCTGTGAGCCCCACTGGGCCGTGTGTTGTGACCGACGAGATGGGGGGCTCAATCTTGTGGCTTTCGAAAGCGAGCAGGCAAGGCAAACCATCACCGAACTCACTCACGAACCTCTGGCGAGACTTGTCCAGGAGGGAAAGAGACTTGCAGAACTTACCCTGCCAAGGGGGCATGCCATTCCAGATGAAACGTTCCGTTTCGAGCACATGGAGAAGACTTTTCGCACAATTTACGAACATTGTCCAAAGACGTTTGAAGGACTTTTAGGAATCCAGGGGGTAGGACCGAAGAGTCTTCGAGCCCTGAGCCTGATCGCAGAATTGGTTCACGGCATCAAGTCAAGCGTGAAGGACCCCACTCGATTCAGTTTTGCTCATGGAGGGAAGGATGGTCATCCCTACCCGGTCGATCGAAAGGCCTATGATGATACGATCGAGGTATTGGGATCAGCCCTTGAGAGGGCTCGTGTGGGGGACCGGGAGAAGATAGAAGCCATCAAGCGCCTCAAAGACTTTGCAAAGGGTATAGAGCAGAGGGCATAGGGCAAAGAGCATAGAGTAAAGGGCGTAGGGCTTAGGGTGTAGGGCACAGGGCAAAGAACACAGCGTATGGAGTGGGGAGATAAACCTCTATGTGCTATGGTCTCCGCCCTTAGCGTGGGTCTTGGGTTATGCGGTTCATCGCTGATTTCCACATTCATTCGAAATACAGCCGAGCCACCAGCAAGGACATGGAGGTGGAGACTCTCGCGCGATGGGCAAAGAAGAAAGGGATTTCACTTTTAGGGACTGGAGATTTTACCCATCCGACCTATTTTGCTGAATTGCGGTCGAAACTCGTTCCAGCCGGAAACGGGTTGTATGAGCTGAAGAACGGTGAAAAAGACGTCAGGTTCATCCTGACAACGGAGCTCTGTAATATGTACACCCAGGACGGGAAGGGGAGACGGATTCATAATCTCATCTTTGTCCCCAGTCTGGAAGTAGCAGACAAGATCCGTTCGAAACTGGGCAACCTGGGAAAACTGTCTTCCGACGGGAGGCCGATCTTCAGTTTCACGGCAAGAGAGTTGGTCAAGATGATCATGGACATTTCTGGTGAGTGCCTCGTCATTCCTGCTCACGTTTGGACGCCATGGTTTTCGGTCTTTGGGGCTAATTCAGGATTTGACTCGATTGAGGAATGTTTCGGCGAGTTGTCGCCTCATATCCACGCCATAGAAACAGGGCTGTCTTCCGACCCGGAGATGAACTGGAGACTTTCTCGACTTGACTCGGTCACTCTCCTTTCGAATTCGGATGCCCATTCGCCCAATCGCTTGGGAAGGGAGGCCAATGCCTTTGATTGTGCACTCGATTACCAGGAGATCGTCGAAGCGATTCGAAAGAAGGACAGAAAGAAGATCCTCTACACGGTGGAGTTCTTTCCGGAAGAAGGGAAATATCACTACGATGGTCACCGAAACTGTGGCGTCATCTTCTCTCCGCCTGAGACGAAGAGCCACCATTACCTTTGTCCCAAGTGCCAGAAGAAGTTGACCATAGGGGTAATGCATCGGGTTGAGGAACTGGCTGATCGTCCTGAGGGTTTCATGCCCAGAAATGCAATCCCATCGATCCACACGCTTCCCCTCGAAGAGATCATCGCCGAAGCCGTGGGGACGAGGGTGGGAACGAAAGGGGTCGAAACGGAGTACGACAAGCTAGTGGAGAAAGGAGGCTCGGAATTCCGGATTCTTCTGGAAGCGACTCCCGATGAACTGGCCTCCTACGCTTCGGCCAAGATCCTTGAGGGAATCATTCGGAACAGACAGGGGAAGGTGCTGATCGTCCCTGGTCACGATGGCACCTATGGTAAAATCACGCTCTTTCCTGGGACGAAAGAAACAGAGCCGTCCAAGGAGCAATTAAAACTGTTTTAGAAAAAGGAAAGGGCATGGAGTCATGAAGGGGTGTCGCGGTTTTCGAGTCGACAGAGAAAAATACAATCGCATATTCCTTGAGATTGAAGACCTTAATCTAAGAGACAGACAACGGAGTGGATAGGAGAGAGAGCATGGAGAAAGAAGCAGCCGAGAAGATGATTCGAGTCTCTCAAAGTTTGTCGGATATGCTGGAACTCGCCTTTCAGGCTTTCCGGAAGCCCACGGACGAGACCATCAGTGAAGCAGAGGCGGCAAAGAACGAGGTCCAGAATTCTTCCGCTGAGTTGACCAGATTTCTGATCGAAAAGAGCGCGTCGCCAGAGGAGGGGAAAGAAAAGGTCAAGCCTTTCCTTTCCGTCGCCTCCAGTTTTGATCGCATGATGTACAATATCGAAGGGCTTCTCAATCAGTTGAGAATCATGGTCAGAGAGAACATCACTTTTAGTGACCGGGCGGTCAAGGAGACGAACGACGTCTTTCAAGAGGCGATGAATCTTCTTGGGAACCTTCCTGGTCTTATCGGGACCCAGGACAAGGCTGAAGCCCAGCAGATGGGGGAAAAGATTCGACCCATTTTTAAGATTGCGAATGGATATTCTGAAAGCCACGAGGAACGATTGATGCACGGGATCTGCCTGCCAAAGTCTTCACCCATCTACCTGGGCATTCTCGAATCTTTGAAAGGAATCTTCGTTCACATCCTTGAAATCAGTGGTAAATTGGTTTCTCTTTCATCCCGGCAGTAGGAAATTCTCCGACACAAACCGGGATGTCGCCGGCCTGAAAAGAGGGAGGAGAGGAACGCCATGAAGCAAGGTTTCAAGAAACCGACCGATAGACGCCTTGAGAAGGTGTTCATCGGCTGTGTTGTATTCATGATCGTTTTTACGTTGGTAGGTTTCTTTGTCCTGCCTCCTCTCTTGAAATCGATTGTGGTGGACCAGCTTTCGAAAAATCTTCACCGGGACGTTTCCATCAACAAGATTCGATTGAACCCATACACACTCTCCATCAAGATAGAAGGTTTTCAGGTTAAAGAGCGGACGAGCACGGACACGTTTGTCTCGTGCGATGAGGTCTTTTTGAATCTTCAGAGTGTCTCCGCGATCCGACGGGCCCTGGTTCTACGAGAGATCAATGTCAAGAACCCCTATCTAAAGTTGACACGGAATGAAGATGGCTCCTACAACTTCTCAGACCTGATGGAGACGAAGGCTTCTCGCCCTGAGAAAGGGAAAAAGACTTTTCATTTTTCCCTGAACAACATCAAGGTTGAAAGGGGTAATATCAATTTTGAAGATAAACTGAAGCAGGTGAAACACAGGGTGAGTGACCTAGCCCTTCAAATCCCCTTTATTTCCAATATCCCTTACTACATTCAGACATCTGTTGAGCCGGCACTTTCCTTAAAGATCAATGGGTCCCCTTACTCCTTAGGTGGAAAGACGAAGGTTTTCGCTGACTCCCGCGAGACCGCATTCGAGATTAACTTCACTGACCTGAATATCCCGCATTACCTTGCTTACCTGCCGATCAAATTGAATTTTAGGCTCCCTTCGGCTTTGATGGATATCAAGACGAATGTCGCTTTTGTCATCTCCAAAGACAAGAAGCCTTCTATCAGGATCACAGGTGACGTGACTCTCAAAGAGCTTGCTATCGACGACGAGAAGAATAATCCTTTGTTCATACTTCCACGCTTGGACGTCTCTATCGCCTCCGCTGAACCCCTCCTGAAGATCTTTCATCTTTCACGAATAGTGATCCAATCCCCCGAGCTGAACCTCGTGCGGAATCAGGCGGGTGTGCTCAACGTAGAATCACGTTTTCCTAGGATTGAAGAGAGAGCCGAGGCCATCAAAAAGGGCGAAGGCCCCCCAGCGGCCATCGATGCGGATGAGATCGAACTAAGAGGAGGCAAGGTCACCTTTTCGGATCTCTCTCAGAAGGAGCCATTCAAGACGATTCTAAGCCCCATCGACTTAAAGGTTGACCATTTCAGCAATGGAAAAGATAAGAAATCCGGGTACACATTGACTCTGAAGACGGAGGCGAATGAAAACATCAAGATGGAAGGAGAACTTTGTATCAATCCGCTTCTCACCGAGGGGAATCTGGAGATCAAATCGGTTCCCATCAAAAAGTATTCGCCCTATTACAGTGAACGTGTGGTTTTTGACATTGAAGACGGACGCCTCACTCTTTCAACCCGTTACAGGTTTGCCCAGGGAGGGAATGAACCTGGGATCTCTCTGTCAGGGCTTTTGGCCTCGTTGGAGAAGATCCAGTTAAAGAAAAGAGACGAGGACGAGCCCTTTGCTAAGATTCCCGTCCTCAGCGTCAAGAACGCCGGACTGGATTTAACCAAAAAGAACGTTTCGGTTGGAGAGGTTTTCACTGAGAGAGGGACGATCCTGATCAAACGTGCCAAAGATGGCAAGCTGAATCTTCAACAGCTTATTCCTCCTCCACCCGACCTGGAGGCAGTACAGACACCGGAAGGAGGACCGGGTGCAGAGAAGGCTTGGCAGTTCAAAGTAGCTAGGGTTCTGATGGATCAGTACACGGCCAGGTTTGAAGATGCGATGCCAGAAGATCCTGCG
>Ga0102851_10002887_pt1 | contig 10532 bp, 13 predicted proteins | sample Mud3Dept3metaG_FD_79558 | JGI IMG/M metagenome (GOLD analysis project Ga0102851, IMG submission 79558) | Freshwater wetland microbial communities from Ohio, USA, analyzing the effect of biotic and abiotic controls - Mud 3 Core 4 Depth 3... | ecosystem: Environmental > Aquatic > Freshwater >...
CGTTTCCTGGTGGAGCCTAGGGGGATCGAACCCCTGACCTCTAGAGTGCGATTGTGGCGACGCCCAACAATCACGCGGCCTTGCAGCGACGTTTGTTCCCCACGCCGCGCAACCATCCGAATGGGTTGAGAGAATCTGGGGAACGGCAAAGCCCGATCATCGAGAGCACACAGAGACTGTGCTGCTACTTGGGCGTCATCGCTTGATGAGCTCGACGAGGATGCGGCGCTCGGCGGGCCTGACCTCGAAGTTGAAGTGCCGGAGGAAGTTCATTCCAACCAGTCCGTCGATGTTCTGATGCCCGAGTGGGAACACGGTCACCGCGAAGTTTGGAGTGGTCACGCCCAGCACGCTGAACTCGGCGACGCGAAGCCAGTAGCCCTTCTCTTCGCCGACGGCGGTGTGAACCTTGGCCTTCTTGAAGCTGTCGCGGCGGGTGTATCCGAGGTCCTCGATCAACTCGGGAACCAGCGTAGTCGCAGCGGCCCCCGTATCCAGCACGAGCCGCGCGTTCGTCGTATTCGCGGGTCCGACAACCTCCGCGTCTACGATGATCAGCTCGCGTTCACGAACGAAGGATCTCGAGAGTTTCGTCATCGATGACCAGCGAGGGCCGAATCAGTGGTTCCGTGCAGACACCCGTGAATCTGACTGAGTGCCGCGGATACTTCGCACCGAGGTCGCGAATGGGATCGAAGGCGGCACGGCGCGTCGGTCCGCACCCAACGACCCGCCCCGTTTTGATTTCGGGACTTCCAAGCTCGACGGCCTCGACATCGACCAGGCAGACGTACTGGTCGGGATACCGCGCGCAGATCTCCGCCCACGACAGCGGCTCGGTCTCGTTGGGCGCGACTTGCTTGGCAGCATCCATACGTCGATCTTTCCGGGTTGCGGTGGCATGTCAAGTTTCCGTCGAGCCGTCGCAGCTGTGATACCCGATCACTCTACGATCGCACTTCGACGCGACAACCCAACCCACTCTACACACACGGGCTGACGTTCAGACGATGGCCGATGGGGAGCGCGAGACGTTGCCCGAGGAGATCGGATGCGCTCACGAACGCGGGGTCGAGTTTGAACGTTGGGACCACCCGCTCCACCGCCGCGGGTATCACTATCTAGCCGCGTGCGAGGTGTGCCGTCGCTCGCTCGCGCAGGCGCTGTCGCTCGTCGGGCAGCGCGTAGTTCGCGGCGACACCGAACAGGCCCGCACGCTCGGCGATCACGGCGAGCTCCGCGTTCGGATTCGCGCGGCGATGCATGAAACGGTGGTTCGGTACGATCGCAGGTGGACGCGTCGCGACCTCGACCAGAAGTTCCTCGGCGACGCCGAGTGTGCGGAGCCAATCGACGCGCTCGAGCGTGATCGGCGTACCGAAGCCGCGATCGATCCACGCGCATTGCAGCGCGGCATGCTTGTTCGTCGGCTCGCGCAACAGCGTCGCCGCGTACGCGCCGTACGCGCCGTTGTCCACGAGCGAACACTCCTCGAGGTTGCCCGCGACGAATCGCAGGTCCGCTTCGCGCACGTTCAAGAAGTGGCCCACGACGGGCCTTGCGAGCTCGTCGACCAGCCACCCGATCTGCGTTGCACGTTCGTCAGTCCAACGCGCCTTGCCGCGGCGTGCAGCCTCGACACCGGCGTCACCGAACGCGCGCAGCGCGTAGCGCATGTCGCTGAAGTGGCTGCTTATGTTCCAGGTGCCGAGCCCGTCGACAAGGGCGTCGAGTAACTCTATATCGCCGAGCTCCGCGACGGTGCGCGCGGCATGGCCGACCACGCGCCAGTCGTTGCGCACGTCGAGCGCGTCGCGCATGCGCTCACGGATCGCAGCAGCGTCGGTGGTTAGCCCCGCGCAGCGACGGCGACGCACGATCTCGAAGACCTGATCGATCGCTGCGGTCGCGAGCAAGCGTTCGCTATCCGGAAGCGATCCAAGCCAGTCGCCCGCGCGACAGTCCGACGCATCGATCGCGCGCACGGCGAGAACTGTCGTTGCATCCTCCGGAAGGTGCAGTGCCTCGAGGATACTCACCGCCGCCGCCCGCACCCGGTGGCTCGGATGCGCGAGGCACGCGCGCAGCGATGCGGGCGGTACTGACTCGGGGGTGTGGCGCGCGACATCGAACAGCCCCGATCGATCGCGATACTTGCCAGCGTCGAGTGCAAACAAGACGACATCCTCGTCGGGGTCGTCGAGTAGCCCGGCGATGTGCGCGGCGACGCGCGCCGGATCGCCGGTGCCGGTGACGTACTTCGCGATCGCCTGCCGGCTCGAATCGTCATAGCGAACCAACTCGGTGCTGCGATGCAAGCCGAGCTCGCGGGCGCGGGGTTCATCGACGGCAAACAGGGCGAGAAGCTCTCCACGCTTCTCGAGCGCCGCGGATGCTTCGCGACCCGGCGAGCCTAGCTGCTCGAGCGCGTGCGCCGCGTAGTAGACCTCGTCGTCGCCTCCGCGCTCGAGCACCTGGACGAGGAACGGCACCGCGTCGGGCGTCGCGAGCGTCTTCGCAATGGCCCACGGATCGTACGGGTTCGGCGACATCTCTCTGTCGAACGCTTCGCGCGCCGCGTGCTCGGAGAGAACCTCCGCGAAGATCTCCGACGGTTTGGTCATTCGCCGAGCGTAAAGATACACGCTCGCGACGTCGGCCCCCTCGATGACGTTGTTGAGAACGCACTCGATGGCACCGACGGCTGTTCGATCTGTTGGAGCGCGGCGCGCGCTACAGTCGTTCTAGCTACATGGCAAAGATCGAACTCGCAGCAGGCGTGGTGCACGAGATGCCAGCTGATCTACGCAAGGCGTTGCTGTCAGACACGTCTGTCCTTGAACGATGGCAAGCCCTCACGCCCCTCGGCCGCAACGAGTTTCTATGCTGGGTCGAGGACGCCAAGCAGCTCGAGACCAGGAAGCGCCGCATCGAGCGAACACGGGAAGAGCTACTCGAGGGAAAACGCCGCCCTTGTTGCTGGGCTGGTTGCATCCATCGCACCGATAAGCCCGTCAGTCCGTGGGCGCAACGAGTCCTGATTGACAAGAAGCCCAAGCCTAAGGCAAAGGCGAAGGCCAAGTAGTCAGTCTCCGAGGCCGAAAACAAAAACGGCCCGCATTGCTGCGGACCGTTTCTGTTCCTGGTGGAGCCTAGGGGGATCGAACCCCTGACCTCTAGAGTGCGATTATGGCGGCGCTGAACAATCACGCGACGTTGCAGCGGCGTTTGTTCCCCAACGCGGATTCTCCGTCGAGAAATCTGGGGAATGGTTGCGGTGATCGCGAAGACCGCGCATGGGTCAGGGGTGCTTGAGGATCACGACGCGCGGTACAGCCGCTCGGGAAGGATCCCTTGATCGCGTCCCATTGCTCGTCGGTGAGGTCCACCCTCAGCCTTGGATCAGAAACGCGATCCGCTGTCGATCCCCTCTTCGAACACCCGTTTAGGTTCGGGCACTTGGATCGTCAGGTTATGACGACGCGCTCTAGCGAAAAGCGGCAAAGGGTCAGGCGAAGGTGTGGGTTCAACCAAACGCGAGCGCCCCAGCGTTGTCGTCTACGAAGGTCCTCGCCGCGCCCCCGACTCCGACTCCAACCCCCTACCGCACAACGAGCTGCGGCGGACCCAAGGCGTCAGCGACCGCCCGCGCCTGGATGGCGATCTGACGGAGCAAGCCCGTCGGGACGTTGGCGAACCCGACGAAATGGAGCCCGGGTGACGACGGCTCGGGGGGCGCGGCGCGGGGGTAGCCCTTGGCGTCGAGCACGTCGTCCAGCCCCGCGAGGATCGTCGCGAGGCCGGTCGTGTAGCCGGTCGCGAGCACGACGACGTCGAGCTTGTGGGCGCGGCCGTCGGTGCAGAGGACGCCTCGCTCCGTGAAGCGCTCGATGCCGGGGACTACCGCGATCTCGCCCTTCTTTATGCGGCGGATGGTGCCGACGTCGATCAGCGGGATGGATTGCTCGTCGAGGATCTGACGCAGCGGGCCCTTCTTCTTACGCTCGATGCCCCACTTGCTTAGGTCGCCGAACACGAGCCGCGAGGCCATCCGCATGATGAAATCGGTGATCGCGTCGGGCTGCCAACCGGTGGCGATGCCGATCGCTTGCGCGGGAATGCCGAGCAGGTCGCGAGGAATGACGTTGATGGGCCCGCGGATGCAGAGCGAGACCGCCGCACCCTGCTCGCACAGGTCGAGGGCTATCTCCGCGCCGGAGTTGCCGGCGCCGACCACGAGGACACGCTGTTTCGTGAAGTCCTTGCCGGTGCGGTAGTCACGGCTGTGGAGCACGCGTCCCCGGAAGAGCTCGCGATCGGGCCAGACCGGCACGCGGGGGACGCGGTTGTAGCCGGTAGCGAGGACCACGTGCTTCGCGCGCCAAGCGCCGTTCGTGGCAAGGACGATCCACCGCTCCCCGTCGCGCGCGACGCGCTGGACGTCGGTGTCGAAGCGGGGCTCGAGCCCGTGCTCTCGGGCGTAGCTCTCGAGGTAGTCGACGACGTCCTGCCGCGACGGATACGTGGGCAAATGCTTCGGAAACGGCGTGAACGGCAGCGCGCTGTGGTTTCGCGCGGTGTGCAGATGCAGCCTTGCGTAGTGGTTGCGCCAACTCGAGCCCACCTGGTCGGCTCTCTCGAGAAGCTCGAACGACAGGCCGCGTCGCTTGAGGCATGCGGCCGTCGCGAGGCCAGCCGGTCCCGCACCCACGATGACGGCGTCGATCGACCGCGCGCTCTCCACGGCGCGGTCACGGTACCATGGCCGCAGGACGTGCTGTTCGTGACACTGTTGGAGAGCTCGAGTCGTCGTCGTCGTCGTCGTCGTCTGGTTTCGCTCTGCGCTGTTCGCGCAAGAGGTCTCACTCTCGCGCGCGACCAGGGCCGCCGCGCCCGTTTCGCCTGTGCAAGCGCGCGCCGCGCGGTCATGGGATCGGGCGTGCGCTCGACGAGCGTGCGTCCACGAGGAGAACCATCCCATGCTGCTACGACCCGGAATTGGTGGAGCACGTCGTCGGATCCCAGACGACATGGCACGCTGCCATTGGCGGGCTTCGCCACCCGCGCGGTGTTCCACGTCGTGGAAGTCGGCCCCCCTCACGCGCACGTTAAGGCTCAGCGTATCCACAAGGAGGAGATGCGCTCAGGTGCCTCCTCCTCCATGCGCTAGGTCGATCGCTCCGATTCCATCTAGTTCGGTGGAACCCGCGATAGGATCGCCGCCACATGAAGCGCTTGGTCGTGCTCGGGTTTGGCGCCTTCGCGTACGTGTCCTTCCTGGGCGTCTTCGCGGTCCTCGTGGATTTTCTCGTGAACGCCGGCTTCATACGGGGGATCGACCACGGGCCGGCCGAATCCGTCCCGGTCGCTGTCGCGATCAATCTCGCGCTCGTCGCGCTCTTCGGCGTGTCGCACAGCGTGCTGGCTCGCCCCGCAGTGAAGGCCCGGTGCGAGCAGCTCATCCCGCAGGTGCTAGAGCGGAGCACCTACGTCCTCGTGGCGAACGGCGTCCTCGCGCTCATGGTCTGGCAGTGGCGGTCGTTGCCCGATTCGATCTGGAGCGTCACGTTGGCGCCCGTCCGGGTGGTGATCTGGGCGCTGTTCGGCGGAGGCATCGCGCTCGTCATCGTCGCGACCTTCCTGACGGATCACTTCGACCTCTTCGGTCTGCGCCAGGTCTGGCTTTACGCCCGTGGGAAGGAGTACGCGCCAGTGCCGTTTCGGATGCGCGGTCTCTACAAGTGGATTCGTCACCCGATGATGCTCGGCATCTTCGCCATGCTCTGGGCGACGCCGTCGATGAGCGTCGGCCATCTGCTCTTCGCCGTCGGGATGAGCGTCTACATCGTCGTCGGCGTGGCGTTCGAAGAGCGCGCTCTCCTTCGATCCCTCGGGAAGCCGTACGAGGAGTACCGCCGCCGCGTTCGGGCCTTCCTGCCGAGCGGCCCGTCGCGGCGGCCGTGATCGCGCCGCACCTCGACAAGGCCAAGTAGACGCCATCACCAAGGAGCCCAAGCCCAAGGCAAAGGTGAAGGCCAAGTGGTCTCCGAAGCCGAAAAACAAAAACGGCCCGCATTGCTGCGGACCGTCTTCGTTTCCTGGTGGAGCCTAGGGGGATCGAACCCCTGACCTCTAGAGTGCGATTATGGCGGCGCTCAACAATCACGCGATGTTGCAGCGACGTTTGTTCCCCAGCACGGGATCTCCGTCGAGGAATCTGGGGAACGGTTGCTCAACAGAAGGGTTGGGCGAACCGGAGACGTTCCTGACCTTGCCGGCAACGGCAAGCGCTCGAGGAATCACACTGTGGTATGATACGAGTATGAGCGAACGTAAGGAGCGCGTGACCGTCACCTTGGATCGTGCGCTGGTGGAAGCGGCGAACGCTGCTGTGGCCGCTGGCCGCGCCGATTCCGTGAGTGCATGGGTAACCCTCGCGCTTGCCGAGCAGGTGGCGAAGGAGCGCCGGCTCTCGGCTCTGTCGAGTCTGCTTGCGGAGTACGAGGCAGAATACGGTGTGATTACGGCCGAGGAGCTCGCGTTCCGCGAACGCGAGGATCGGCGCAAGGCAATCGTGATTCGCGGCTCCGCGAAGGTGCCCGCGCGTAAGAGGCGTGCCAAGGCATCATGAGACGAATTCTCGATGCCGGCGCTTTGATCGCGCTCGAGCGCAACGATCGCGCGATGTGGCAACGGCTAAAACTCGCGCTGCAAGCTCGCGAGGCGCCACTATCCCACGGAGGCATCGTCGGACAGGTTTGGCGGGGGAGGGGTTCGCGGCAGGCTCTTCTCGCGCGGGCCCTCGACGTCATCGACATCCGCCGCATCGACGCCGTACTCGGTCGCGCTGCAGGCGAATTGTTGGCCCGCGCGAAGCAGGATGACGTGATCGATGCCGCCCTCGTGCTGCTGGCGAACGATGGTGACCAGATCATCACGTCCGATCCAGATGACATTGCGCCACTTGCTCGCGCCGCGGACCTCGACGTCGAGCTCGTAAGGCCGTGATGCCCGGGTCCCTACGGCCGCGGCCTTCGTATCCGGATCAGCCACGTTAAACAGCGCGCCAAATCGGGTGCAAATTAGCGCGGCACGAGGCTGGCACGAAGACACGTTGGGCCACAGTCGTGTCCATTCGGTTCCAATACGGAATACGTCGCCGTCCATGCTTGCGAGTTCAGCAGCGCCGCATCGCGATCGTGTAGCGCGAGCGTGTACACATCGCCGTCGGCCAAACCGTACGGAAATTCACCTTGTTCGCCAACTGTCACCGTCACGGTGTATCCGGCAGGGAGGCTGTACATGTACGCCACCGCACCCAAGTCGCCCTGCAGTCGAATCGTCGGCCCCTGGTACTCCATCACAGTAGGGAGTTCGGAGATTCGCGCTTCACTGCACAAGTCGTTGCGACATATGCGCAGCGTCGCCTCAATCAACGAGCTTCCATCCGGGGTCTCGAACACCTCGAAATACACACTGCTATCGCAGCCGGCCAAGGTGCAAACGCCGTTCCCGTGGTCGGTGAACTGACAACTCACCGCCGAGACAGATAGGACCGTCGCGAAGAGTCTCAAGATCCTCACCAGCGATCACGCGACGGCGTGCAGCTCGGCGCGCACGGTCTCCCATGCGACGTCGTCATCGGGGTTCGCAAGCGCTTCACGAGCGCGGCGCTCGATCTCCGAAGCCAACGCCGCCTCGACATCCATGTCCGGCTCGACATCGAGACTAGCGAGGAGGTCCGCTGCCAGCTCGGCGCGCTCGGGGAGTGACAACTCCATCGCGTCCTGCACCAGCTTGCGACCGCGTTCCGACATCAGACCGATCATACCTGCTCCACGGCCTTTGGTCCCCGCGTCCTGCGTGGCCGACCAGCGTGTCCGAAAAACAAAAAGGCCTCGCATCGCTGCGAGACCTTTCCGTTTCCTGGTGGAGCCTAGGGGGATCGAACCCCTGACCTCTAGAGTGCGATTATTGCGGCACTCAACAATCACGCGGCGTTGCAGCGTGGTCTGTTCCCCAATACGAAATCTCCGACGAGCAATCTGGGGAACGGTTGAGGAAGCCGCAAGAGATCACGTGGGTCGGTTGCCGCGCGGTGAGTTCCCAACAACTCGTGGTAAGTGTGGACATCGTGCCGAGATCGCGGGGCGCTTCGAAGTGCTCGCCCTGCGGTTCGGGATCCACCCACTGCCCCGAACAAACTCGATGTCTCCGCGCATCCTCTCCGTGGTCTTGCTGTTAGCAAGCTGCAGGCGAACATTGAGCGACGAGCCTCTCCGCGAGGCGCCAGTTGAGGTGCCGGTTCAGGCACGCGACGCAGCTCAAGCTCCGATTCAACGGAGCGCGACTGCATGTCCAGAGCCGTGGTGGCACAACGATGCGATCACGCGTTCGTTGGTGTGGACAAACTGCCCGATCGATCCACCGTTGAACACTCTAGCCGCGCATTGCTTCGGCGCGCGTGGCTGCATGCGTCCGTGTCTCATGGAGATCGGTTCCGCCGGTGACGAGCGATCGACAACGGCGTACAGCTACGATGGCGCTGGGCGGCTGACGCGCAGCGAGGAGCGCAATGCCGACGGCTCCGTGGCCATCGTGACGACGTGTGAATACGACACGGCGGGCAGACCGCGCGCATGCTCGAACCACACGATCAGACGCGACTACGAATATGCCGAAGGTCGGCTCGTGCGCGTGACAAAGACATGGTCCGAGCTGAAGTCTGTAGACATAGAGACGTTCGAATACGACGAGCGCGGGCGCCTGACAGGCGCGGCAATTCGTGAGGCGGGAGAACCGGCACAGAAAGAACGCTATCACTACGACGCCGGGGGAAGGCTCGCACGTATCGAGTCTGCCGAACGGCCCCAAGAGTTCTCGTACGACTCGATGGGAAGGCTGACGAAGGTCAGCGGCGTCATGGCGCAGGACATCGCGTATGACAAGACGGAACGTGTTCGTGAGATTCGCGACTTCTTGACGATCGAGCCGGGACAGTGGGTGTTTGAGTACGACGCCGAGGGGCGACTGGTCAAAGAACGTCGCGAGAACGACGGTTGGCTCGTCCGCTATCGCTACGCGTGCAACTAACCGAAAAACAAAAAGGCCTCGCATCGCTGCGAGACCTTTCCGTTTCCTGGTGGAGCCTAGGGGGATCGAACCCCTGACCTCTAGAGTGCGATGATGGAGGCGCTCAACGATCACGCGATGTTGCAGCGTCATTCGTTCCCCAACCGTCGATTCTCCGTCGACGAATCTGGGGAACGGAGTGCGGCAGAGTCCCCCGCGATCGACCTCCACTGACAGCTTGGGTAGGCTTGAGAGATGGCCGTTCCACCGCAGCTCCTCCAGCAGCTCCTTGCTCTCGACGAGTCGGTCCGGCTAGAGATCGCCCACGCCCTCCTGGCAAGCGTCGATCCGTCGGACGATGATGGGATGAGTGACGCCGAGCGCGAGAAGCTCCATGCTTCGATCGAGCGCTCGATCGCACACATGCTGATCCTGCCGGCTGCGAGCGAACCTCTGGTCGGCACACCCGTGGAAGCTTTCGACCTCGCGCGCGACGAGGTGTCCAACGTCTGGGCGATCGAGCGCACGCGGCTCGGTGCAGATGACCGTCCGCGAGAAGTTCGGCCGGTCAGCCCGCCGACTCCGTCACGCGGCGAGCCCGCGCCTCGCTATCGCGTCGGTCCCGATGTCCCGACCGGCTACCATCCCTACGTCACGCGCGAAGGATCCGAGGGGCTCGAGGTCGCGCGCGCGCGGATCCCTGGAACCACCGTCGCCGATGAACCGACGTCCCTGCCCGCGCGCCTCGTGATCGCCGCGGTGCCACGCACGGCGCGTCAGCTCCAGCAGATCGACGAGCTGACCCGTGCCACTGACGGCAGCTACCATTTGATCCGGCGACGCGCCTTGGTCCCGGTCGCGCCGCGCCAGGGCGTGACGTTGCAGTTCGATCAGCTCGTGGGCGGAAAGGCGCCCGAGTGAAGTACGTCCCGCTCGCGCTGCCGCTGTTGATGGGGAGCTCACCGCCCCCGTGTCGGCCGCCGTTCGCCGGCGATGTCGAGGTCGTGGCCACCGTGACCGCTGTCAAGCGGCCGGTCTATTCGTGTCAGGTGACGCCGTCGCCGCACGCCGCAGGCTGCGTCGGTGTGTTCTCCGGCGACACGGAGTGCGAGCTGACACTTCACGTCTCCGACGGAACATCGCGCTCGGGGACCTACCAGCGTGGGCTCGGCCAATCGTGGTGCGACGTTCCGCTGGGCCGTCACAGAATCGCACTGTGTACTCCGACCGGTTCGCTGCCGTGCGAGATCGAGTTGCGGCCAGGGGCTGCGGCCGTCGACCTCGGCGTGCGGAGGTCGCAGCCGCTCGCCTACCGCTATCACGTGCACACGGCGTCACCGGTGGCGGGGCTCGGGACCAGCGAGCTGACGCTCGATTCGGATGGCGTGATCCTCGCGGCCGGCGACCAGCGACGGATCCTGCTGCGCGGACAGAACCTCGCCGCGCGTGTGCACCAGCGC
>Ga0102851_10002889_pt1 | contig 10531 bp, 11 predicted proteins | sample Mud3Dept3metaG_FD_79558 | JGI IMG/M metagenome (GOLD analysis project Ga0102851, IMG submission 79558) | Freshwater wetland microbial communities from Ohio, USA, analyzing the effect of biotic and abiotic controls - Mud 3 Core 4 Depth 3... | ecosystem: Environmental > Aquatic > Freshwater >...
ATATCCATATCCAGCCAGGCCTTCATATTCTTGACCAAGTCGGCTTGATGGATCTGGCAGTCAGTCCAAGCTCCTGAAGTCGCATGCTCCTCAGCCGTTGTCGAGATGATTTCAATCGAACGTTTGCGCCTCATCTGACTCAGCACGCGGGCCACTTCTAACAGAGTTCCCGTCCCAGATCCATTGTCATTTGCCCCAGGACCAATTGCATTGTCACGATGGGCCAGGATACCGACCCTTTCCTCCGGGAATTCTCTTCCTTTGAGGATGCCAGAAAGAATGACCGACTCCCTCTCCTCGTTCACGGTTTTCGTTTCCATACGAACCCTGCAATGGCCCGTGGAAAAGGCCCGGACCAGCTTAAGGCCCCCAACTGCAGAAATGCAGATAGCAGGAAGCTTTTTCTCGCAGAACCGCTTAGTCAGATTGGAATTTCCTGCTTCCATGCTCATCCGGTAGGGCCATGGCATAGGATGAATAAAAATGATTCCCATGGCCCCTGCACGAGCTGCTCTATCAGCAAAGGTCCCGAGCCAGAACTTCGAGTATCCCAGTGTCTCCTCGCTAAGAATCACGATCTTCCCTTTGACATCGACTCTCTTGTAGTCTTCCTCCTCTCCATCCCCAAGCCAGACGGCGTCGGCCTCAATACCGCCCTTGGGTGTCGAAGGCGAAAATAGCGGAATGACGCCCTCAAGCGCTTCACCTGTGGAAAGGACTTTCAGGAAAGGCTCCTCGTCTTCGAAGGCGAGGGCTCGGAAGGGGGTTTCCATGATCTCAAGGCCGTAGGCTTTGAATTGATCCTTCATATACTTTATAGATTTTTTATCCCCTTGGGTTCCTACGAATCTATATCCCATATTGGCTAATTCGCGAATATGGGCCAACGCTTTTAAACCGGATATCCGGCGCTGGAGAGCAAATTCTTGGTCTGTGATCATTTTCAAATCCCTTTCCAAAGAAGATCGGGCTCCTCCTACTCTTATTCAGCCCTCCGTAGGACCTTTCCAGGTCTAATTGGATTAAAGCTGCCTCTTTCAAGAAGAACCTGGCCATTCACAATGACATATTCAATCCCTTCAGGAAATCTTCGAGGCTCCTCATAGGTAGCCCGATCAATGACCCGACCTTCATCGAAGATGACCAGGTCAGCAAAATGCCCTTTTCGGATGACCCCCCTTCCCTTCATATTAAGCCGATTTGCGGGGAAGGAGGTCATTTTCCGGACCGCCTCTTCGAGGGGGAGCAGCTTCTCTTCTCTCACATATTTCCCTAAAATTCGAGGATAGGTACCATAGGCTGCAGGATGGGGACGCCCTGCTCCCATATCAATCGCATCGGTCGCATATCCTCCTAACCGATGGCGGATGAGTTGACGAAGAGGAACATCCGTTTCTCTGTCTCCAGAAACTCCAAAAATGAGCTGGCTGATCGCCCCTTTTTCCTCTACCAACAAATCGCTGATTGCATCGAAAGGCTTTTTCCCAACTTTTTTACCAAGCTCCTTTAAATTTAAACCCTCGTATCTTTTGTTTTTCTTACTCGGGATATATCCAATGTAGATATTCTCCCAGCCTGTCGCCTTGACGAGATTGTGCGGCCAGGATCCCTCTTTCCACGTGGGCCATCCCGGAACCATCTCTTCGATATCTTCTTCAATCTGCCTTCTTGTCTCAGGATGCTTCAAACGCTCCATCAACCCTTCCCATCCTCCTTCGAGCGCCCAGGGAGGATAGATAGCAATCATCATGGTCATGGCTGCGGTATAAGGGAACATGTCATAGGCGATATCAATTCCTCGGTCTCTTGCCTCTTCTTCCATTTGAAGGGATCTCTCAATCTTGTCCCAGTGTTCCCGGCCCAACGCCTCATTATGGGAACGATGAACACGGCAACCAGACTCTTCCCCAATTCTGATCAGTTCCATTTCCGCGAAAAGGTCTGTCTCACTCGATCCCCTGACATGACTGGTTACAATTCCATTGTACTTTCTGACGACTTTGGCCAATTCGATGATTTCCTTCGTGTCCGCATACATCCCGGGTGCATAAATCAGACCGAGAGACATACCAAAGGATCCCTGCTCCAGGGTTTCAGCTAAATTCCTTTTCATCAATTCCAACTCGTCTTGAATGGGTCTTCCGCTGCGAAATCCCATTGCAATGGTTCGAACTGCGCCGTGCCCGGTGAGCGTTCCCACGTTGACAGGTACTCCGTTTTTCTCCAATAATAAAAGATAAGCACCCATGTTTTCCCAATCCCAGGGCAGATCTCCGGGAGACATCCACCCGGTGACAGCTTTCATCAACCCTCTTGACTGATCTGTGATGGGGGTGACGGATATTCCACAGTTGCCTAATATCTCGGTAGTAATTCCCTGTCGGATTCTGCCCTCCAGATATTTATGTGGATGATCAGTCGCAAATATGAGATCGGCATGAGAGTGCTGGTCGATAAACCCGGGGCATATGACAAGGTTCTTCGCATCGATGGTTTTTTTGGACGGGGCCTTTTCAATCTGACCAATCCCCGCAATCGTCTCTCCTTCGATGGCGATGTCAGCATAGAACCAGGGATTTCCAGTTCCATCGACGATCTTGCCATTTTTGATGAGAAGAGAATACATGAGGCTTTCCTCCGTTTAGAAAGAATTAACGCCAAATCTACTTCTTGCCGTTCAATGCCCTGACGGTCTCGCGGACATAAGCGGTTGTACTCTTAGAATCTTCAGCCAAAAACTGGAGATCTTCTTCTGTAGGGGCATAGCCTTTTGCCATTTTTAAGGCATTTTCGATATAAGAGTAACGGATCCTTCCGATATTAAAATCTTCCACTTCAACTTGGGCCACTCTCTCCGGAATGACAATCGTTTTACCCGGAATATTTTCTTTCGGATTTCCCTGCCTCACCTCAATTCCGTTCTCTTTTGCAAAGGTGAGTTGAGAAGAAGGTAACTTTCCAGCAGAGGTATATTCTGTCTCCTGAACCACAAGAATCTGTTCCTGGTCCATCTCTCTCGCGAGGGCGATTGCCCCTGCCAACGACGTATTGCCCGCGGGTCCTCTTTCAATCCCTTCAAGCTTGGCCAGCAGTTCGGTCGTGTAGAAAACCTCTCCCTGGCTGACTAAAACGTATCGGTCAAGATAGCGAAGACCCCGCGCACAATTCCTGGGGACATCCGTCCGATCGGGCAGGGTGAGAAAGGGTATTCCAAAACCGGTATGGCCCGTGGTGAAGGACTTCCGATTAAAATCAAAGTCGCTCGCCATGTGAAGGCCCCGTAGATCAACGGATACGCCCACGACAACCGTTTGGTGGCAGCCAGCCTTCTTCAGGCCGCGAGCCGTCCCGGTTATATTTCCTCCTCCGGCATGGGTGATCACAACCATATCAGGAAAACGGCCTTCCTGCTGAAGAGCTTGCTGCGCTAATTCGTATCCCAAGGTCTCGATCCCGAGAATACTTGTTGGCACATAGAGAGAGGCGCTAAAAAAACCGGTCTCTTCGAGCACCCTCAGCATGATATAAAAGAGTTCAGGCCCAACGGTGAGCTGCCAAACCTCTGCTCCATAGGCCTCACAGGCCCTTGTCTTTTCCAATATCTCTGGTTGTCCGACCTTGCGGCTATCGTAAACCTCCTGAAGGATAATAGCCTTGAGTCCACGCTTGGCAGCCTGGGAGGCGACCGCAGCCCCGTAATTCCCGGAACTGGCCGCCACCACACCTTTGTATCCCAATTTGGCAGCGTGATGGATCGAGAGGCCTGCCCGTCTGTCTTTAAAACTTCCGCTTGGATTGGCTGCTTCGTCCTTGATGAATATCCGGCAACCTTTACCGGGAGGGGAGACGGATCTCACCAGGTTCGTCAAATTTTTTAGTTCGACGAAGGGCGTATTCCCAACCCCCGTCTCTTTTAGAATTCTCTGAGCATCCACCAGAGAGTATCGGGGTGAATCCATGAGCCCTTCGTAATTGAAGGCGATACGCGAGATCTCATACTCTTGATAATCGATACCCGTCCCTCTCCTTAAAATCTCATTCTTCCGTGACATGACTGCTGCGTAGCTGTTATCCATTTTTCACCCCGGGTCTTTTATTTTTTTCTCAGTTCCCTCCCGATTGAGAGAAGCTCCTTTTGGGGTTTTCCAAAACTGTGATCATAAGCAGGATGAACGGAAACGAGGGTTCCGGAAATCTCTCTTCCAATAAATGTTTCGATCCGGACCTCATCCCCCACGGTAGCCTGACTGTTCAAAAGGAATCCCTTAATCCAGCACTCATAAGCCACCGCCTTTGTGCACGCTGGAAGCGTATCAGGCCTCTCATCCGGTTTTAGAACGGTCTTATGAATCAGAACGAGGTTTCCTTTTTTTGTATCAACCATAAGCATTGCTCCTTTTCTCTTAGAATCCGGGGGGTGATATCGCTGAAACAATAATTAAGGGTACATTACTCGTGTTGAGAAATCGATGCGGTATATTTTCAGTGATATATATGGAATCTCCCTCTTGAAGATCGTACCGTTCACTTGCAAGTTCAAAAGTACATCCTCCTTGCAGCACGAGGGCAGCCTCGTCTCCCTTATGGGCCATGGGAGAATTCGCACTGCTTGCTCCAATTTCCAATCGTGTAAGCAAAAATTCTATTCGATGATTGTAATCTGAGGATAGGAGCTGGTAAGTAAGTCGAGAGTCTTTCTTAACCAGAATCTTCCTCTCCCCTTTTCTTACCACCGGACCTCCGGTAGACTTGGATTCATCGAAAAAAGAACTTAATGTTGTATTCAAGGCAAGAGCTATTTTCCTGAGGGAGTTAATCGATGGATTGATGATACCTCTTTCGACTTGACTGAGAAAACTTACGCTCAATCTCGTCTTTTCAGCAAGATCCGAAAGTCTCATCTTGCGGGATCTCCTTGAATTACGAATTATTGATCCCCTCTGCTCGGCATGAGGATCGATCATACGGTCTCCACGTCGATAACTTCTTGCCAAACGATTGATTCTTGATTTTATTCCTATCCAGGTCTCAATTCCGAGATACCTTAAACTTTACTTTTACTTAAAATTTTGTCAAGAATTTTCATTAAACTGAAATAAAATTTAGTTATCCTATTGATTTTCCTAAACTACATCTTTTTTATAGTTTCACTAATGCTGAAATTATTTTTTTTATTGATAGTCGTAAGCATCACTTCTTTGTAATTTTCAATGGCCTTTATCAGGTGCGGAATGATTTCTTTAAAATCTCCGACTAATCCCAGATCGCAGAACTCAAAAATAGGGGCCTGCGGATCATGATTTATCGCTACGATGACTTCAGCGTTCCTAATGCCTACCATGTGATGCATTTCCCCTGAAATACCTATTCCAATATAAAGTTTGGGATGTATGGTTCGCCCGCTCTGGCCGATCATCTGACTCTCTCTTGCCCAACCTTCATCAGCCGGCGGTCGGGTTGCCCCGACAGCTCCATTCAGAAACGAGGCAAGTTTTTCCACCCAATACCAATCCTCTTTGCTTCCAACCCCCCACCCTCCGGCGATAACCACCTTTGCATTTTCAAGGACGTGTTCATGAACTTCCTCTCTTTTCATCTCCAGAATCTGATAAGTCACGTCTGCCAGCTTGATATTCATCTCAACAGGGATGATTCGTCCGCAACACCCTCTCTCTTCAGGCATCTCGAAAACCCCTGGCATGATTGTCGCCATCGAGGGGCGAGCGTGCGGAGAATCCACTGTTGCCAAGACATTTCCACCCCAACCCGGAACCACGCCGAGAAGCCTCCCCTCTGATGAAAGTTTGAGATCAATACAATGGGCGGCAAGCCCGGTTCTTAATTTGGCGGCTAATCGCGCTCCTAAATCCGTTCCCATCGCTGTTGCGCCAAAAAGAAACATTTCTGGCTGATATTTTCGAACTGCCTCTTCCAGAACTTTGGCGTAGGTTTGGCAACAGTAATTTTGTAAGAGAGGATGGTCAGCCACCAAGACCTCATCGGGCCCAAAAAGCAGAATTTTATCACACAATGGCTCCAACTGATGTCCGATCAGTATCAAGGCAACCTTCCAACTCATCCGATTGGCCAATTCCAGAGCTTTCCCCAACAACTCGAACCCTACTTCAGCCAGTTGTCCCCACCGTTGTTCCGCAAATATCCATATCTTGCTTTGAGGAGTTTCAGCCACTCCCTGCTCCTAACAATACCCCCAACGATGGAGGCGATCGGCTAATGCCTTAGCCATTTCTGAAGGTTCCCCTTGAAGGATTTCTCCTTTTCTTCTCATCGTTGAGATCAACAATTCGCCCATTCGACTCGGAGAACCTTTTAGTCCAACCCAAGATTCAACCAAAGAAAGGTCTTTGGAAGACCACATTTGTATCTCTTTCTTTTCACCCTCAAGAATGTTCTTCAACGTGATGTACCTGGGTTCATTAATTTCTTTGATCACAGAAAGAACCATCGGAGGTTTAATCTCAGCCAAAAAATATCCATGTTCGATTTGTGATCGCACCTGAAAGACCCCAGCTTTCTGAGTTTCAATCGCGCTCACATGCATCAAGTTGGGAATATCCAGAAACTCGGCAATCTGACTGCTTACCATGCTTGTGGCGCCGTCTACGGTCTGATCGCCGCACAGAATGAGATGATAGGGAGCTAATCGTTTGATGGCTGTCGAGAGGATATAAGAGGTAGCCAGACCATCTGAACCAGCAAAGGCTGAATCCGAAAGCAAAATCGACCAATCGCCGCCCATCGATAATGCTTCCCTTAATACAGGAGTGGTGTTTGGAGGGGCCATGCTTATGGTAATGACCTCCCCTCCCTCTCTCTCCCTCAGCTGCAAGGCTGCCTCAAGGGCTTTTTTGTCCAGAGGGTTGATTACGTTTGGAATTCCATCACGTATTAAGGTCTTGGTTTCTGGGTCCAACCCTAACCGATTCCAATACCTTTGGTCAGGAACGGGTTTTAGACAGACAATGATCCGCATAAATCTCACCAGTTATTTCTTATCCATTCAGCTTATTATTTAAACAGGCTCAGAGCCTGTCGGGCCATGACAAGTTTTGCAATCTCTCCTGTTCCTCCGGCCGGGATGGTCACTAAAGCATCCCTCAAGAGTCTCTGAACTGGATATTCCTTCATAATCCCATATGAACCGTGAATCTCTATCGCCTTTCGTGCCGATCGAGCCGCTGCTTCACAAGCAAATTGCTTAGCCAGCGCTGACTCCGTATCACACCGAATATTCCTATCTCGCATCCACCCAACGCGATAGACCAAGAGCCGAGAGATCTCAAGATCAGCATAGATATCGGCAATATGCCATTGGATGGCCTGAAGGGTGCTGATCGGTTTTCCATAAAGAGCCCTCTCATTGGCGAACTTAACTGCCTGTTCCAAAACAGCATTGAGAATACCCAAGGCCACACTCGCCATTCCTGGTCGTCCGGTTTCGACAATATTCTGAATGGCAATGTTCATCCCTTCCCCTTCATGCCCCATGAGGTTGGCTTTTGGAACGACACAGTTCTGGAAGACGAGTTCACCGGTATTTGCACCCCGGAGTCCAACCTTGTTCTCTTTTCTTCCCAACTTTGCTCCCGGGAAGTTCCTCTCCACGATAAAAGCAGATAGACCTCTACCCCCTTCGCCGGTGCGAGCAATCACGACCCAAAAGTCTGAAAAATGTGCGTTTGTAATAAAACATTTTCTTCCATTTAAAACATAGTTGTCTCCATCAAGTTTGGCCGATGTTTTAATCCCTGCCACATCTGAGCCTCCAGAAGGATCGGTCACCGCCACAACTCCCATCGTTTCTCCTTTTACCAAAGGGGGTAAGTACTTTTTCTTCTGCTCCTCATTGCCAAAAGCACTTAATGCGTGAGTTGCCATGTGATGAACCTGCAATGCCATGGGTATGGCTGGGCAGATACGTCCCATCTCTTCCAATATCAGGACGCGCGCCAGATTTCCCATCCCTGTCCCTCCATACTCCGGTGGGGTAATCACCCCTAAAATCCCCACATTCCCCATTTTTCTCAAAAGCGAGACAGGAAACTCTCCGGTTTCTTCCATCGCCTCCATCTGTGGGGGAATCTCTTTTTCTGCAAATTCACGCATTGTTTTTCGAAGCAATTCTTCCCTTTCGGTTAACATGAAATCCATAACCTCCTCCTTTCGTTTTCACTTCTATTTTAAAAATGTCACCTTTCAGTTGAAGACGGGCCGGTCACCCTGCTTTTACGAAAAAGTTTTTTTAGGGGGCTAAACTGTCAAGATAATCGATCAAAGCGTTAATACATCGATTCAAGCTTGTTGGGGATTTTTCAGTCCCATGAATGACAGAGGCTCCTAACATACCGGAAAAAATCATCTCGGTGACCGCCTCGGTATTGACTTCCTGTCTTATTTCACCCGATTCCATTCCTTGATCCAAAAGTCTCCTGATCATACCTTTGAGCCGAACAAATCCTTCGTTGAGCTCCTTGGAAAAAATTGGCTTCTGGTCATCCAGTTCGACTGAAAGGGTGACAAAAATACAGCCGCCGGGAAAGGTTTTCTTATCTTTCAAGTACCGGTCTCTATAATTCTCCAGAAGCTTCTTTACCTTCGCTACAGGTTTTTCAATCTCATCCAAACCTGCAAGATTCCGCTGGCGCCAAATCTTCCTAGCCTCGCTTAAGACTGCGAAGAAAATATCTTCTTTGCTTTTAAAATGATTGTATAAGCCGCCTTTGGACGACTTTGCCTTTTCCATGATGTCTTGAATTGAAGTGCTGAGGTAACCTTTTGAGGAAAATAATTTCATAGACTCATAAATGATTTTCTCTTTCAATGGGATTCTATTGCACATGTGGATCACTCCCGCGGGTTTGTAAGGCCGACCGGTTGGTCTTTAATTTACAGAAACCCGTTTATGCTGTCAAGAGTTTTTTAAAATGAGTTTTGTTTTCTGATGGAATTTTGAAAAGATTCTAGGGGAATATACATTTATATTATCCTTAATTTATCTTGGGGTTGTGGGTTCGCTTTATTAGAGAAGGGATAAATTTTCTCTCAAATCAGGAAATTGGACAAATGGAGAATTCAAAAGATTCATTCTTTGAAAAAAGGGAATGATGCCAAGGCTAAGCAATCGTATACACAAAAAATTGAATGATTGCCAATTAAGAATTGCCTAAGTTAAAATCTTGCTGTCCTCAATCTGTAATCTTATAATTTCCCATCCAGAATATTTTTATAAACAAACCCATACCTCATGGGGGATTTCCAAATTGGACTGGACTTAACAACCTCAGCATCCTTCCTTCTAAGTGCTACTCGGGTTCAAACATATCCTTTGTAGCACCGCAAGTGGGGCAAACCCAGTCTTCGGGAATTTTCTCAAAGGTTGTCCCGGGCTTCACCCCATTATCAGGATCCCCTTTCGATGGGTCATAAATATAGCCACAAATTGAGCATTTCCACTTTTTCATTTCCCCTCCTCGATCATCTCATCGTCATGTTATTTCCTAAGAATAGACCCTTCCCAGTCAGCGAAAACCGGATATTCTGCCGGAAAGAGGGAAACCCTGTCTCCCTCTTTGAGCGGCTGATCTAAAAAGGCCCCCGTGTGATTAACAAAGATCAGCTTGACTCTTTCCTTGGGTATCTCCAACGCCTGAATGGCCTCCTGGACTGTGGCTCCATTCTTGAGGGTAATTTCAATGAGCCCTGGCTGTTCTGGAGAACCATAAGGGAGAAGACTTCCCATCAACTTCACATGAACCGTTACCAATTCCCCCTCACACTCAAGTTTTTTCCTGATGATTTAAATCTCTCCTGAAGGAGATGGCGACATACATATTAAACGCCATCTCCGGTGGAAAAAGGGCAACCCGGTCGCTATCATTTAATACGCTGTCAACATTTGCCCCTCTCCCATTGAGTAAAATCATCTTCACTTTTTCAGGAGGAATTCCCAGTTCCTGTATGACCTCACGAACGGTTGCTTTCTCCGTTGTCTCCAGTGGGAAGAGACCGTCGTTGGAGTCGCTCCTTCCATACGGTCTCAGGGAGGCATGTAATTTGACAGTAACCTGCATCTATTCCTTTACGATAAGAGTAACCTTTTAGCTCTTTGAAAAAGGGTATCTAACCCCCCTTCATCCCCCTTTGTCAAAAGGGGGAAATGTTTTCACCTTCCTTTGGCAAAGGGAGGTAGGGAGGGATTTTAAAAAATTTATTTCAAACCGCTAAAGTGTTTTTCGAAATCTAAAACTTAAAGACCTTGTCCAAATCAACATCGGGAACCAAAAAAGTTAGATTATGGGGAGGGAGTTTCTCCTCTTTAAAAAACTCCGGCAGCCGGTCGTCCACATTGGAAAATCCTGCTCGCTCATTAAATTCTCTCTCCACCTTTAGAATCTTTTTCCCGAGGGCAGCTACATCATCAGCGGTCAGATTCAATCCGTAACAGGCATTGAGCATTCCAATAACACCTTCAAAGCATTCGGGGATATCCAAGGCTGGAAATGCAATAAAC
>Ga0102851_10002890_pt1 | contig 10531 bp, 8 predicted proteins | sample Mud3Dept3metaG_FD_79558 | JGI IMG/M metagenome (GOLD analysis project Ga0102851, IMG submission 79558) | Freshwater wetland microbial communities from Ohio, USA, analyzing the effect of biotic and abiotic controls - Mud 3 Core 4 Depth 3... | ecosystem: Environmental > Aquatic > Freshwater >...
TGGAAAATGACTGTACCTTTGCGGACATCATCCTGCCCTCCAACACGAAGTTCGAGACAGAAGATATCGGGGTCGATATATTCAGCGGGCAGTTTGACGCCATTTTCCCCGAACCAAAGTGTATCGAACCACGGGGGGAGTCGAAGAGCGACTATGAAGTGGTCTGCACGATCGCAGAAAAGCTGGGCTTGCTCGAAGAATACACAGGAGGAAAGAGCGTCGAGGAATGGATTAAACACGGCTTCGACACTTCGGGTGCTGCAGATCACATCAGCTATGAAAAGCTGAAGGAGAAGGGGTACTGGATGGTCCCGACGGATCCCAACTGGAAGACCCACGCGCCCGGGATGAGGGAGTTCGTAAATGATCCGGAGAAACATCCCTTGAATACCCCCTCAGGCAAAATTGAATTCTACTCCGAAAGATTAGCTAAACATTTCCCGGACGATAAGGAGAGACCTCCGGTCCCGCACTGGGTTCCCCATGGCGAATCGCACCAGGAAAGCCTATCCCACCCGAGGGCTGAAAAGTATCCTTTGCTGGTCTGTTCCAATCATCCGAAATGGAGGGTCCATGCGCAGCACGACGACATGACCTGGCTAAGGGAAATCCCCACGTGCAAGGTCAAAGGTCCCGATGGCTACTTTTATGAGCCGTTATGGATTCATCCATCCGATGCGGATAAAAGAGCGATCAGGAGCGGGGATGTGGTAATGATCTTTAATGAGAGGGGCACGGTTTTGGCCGGAGCGCGTGTCTCAGAAAGAATCATGCCCGGAACCGTCTATATCGACCATGGAGCCAGATATGATCCGATCGTGCCGGCAGAGATAGACAGGGGAGGGGCCATTAATACCATCTGTCCTCATCATGTCATCTCAAAGCATGCGACCGGCCAGGTCGCAAGCGGTTTTTTGGTTGAAGTGGCAAGGGCGAATCTGGAAGAGTTGATGAAAAAGTTCTCAGACGCATTCAAGCGTCCTTACAGTGAGGCGGCAGGCCTCTGCTTTGAGCGAGTCTTAGATAAGGGTGAGAGAGAGTGAAGGCGTTAGTCATCGATATCTCAAAGTGCAACGGCTGTCACAACTGTCAAATTGCCTGCAAGGATGAGCACGTGGGCAACGACTGGACGCCCTACGCGAAGCCCCAGCCGATCATCGGCCAGTTCTGGAATAAGGTGACGGATATTACTCGAGGAACCGTTCCCAAGGTCAAAGTGGCCTATGTGCACTCCATCTGCCAGCACTGCGACGAGGCTCCGTGCATCACGGCTTGCCCCCAAAAAGCGATTTACAGGAGAAAGGATGGGATTGTAATCACTGATCCTGAAAAATGCGCTGGAAATAGGAATTGTAATGATGCGTGCCCCTATGAAGGTGTCATCTACTTCAACAGAGACCTGAATATCTCACAGAAGTGTACCTTTTGCGCTCACCTGTTGGACAAAGGATGGAAGGAACCGCGATGTGTTGACGTGTGTCCGACCGGGGCGTTGACGTTTGGCGATGAGAATGACTTGGGGGATCTTTTGAGCAAAGCCGAGCCATTGCTTCCGGAATCCGGAACGAAGCCGAGAGTGTTTTATATCGGCCTGCCCAAAAGATTCATCGCCGGCGCTTTGTATGATCCTGAAAAGGATGAGTGCATTCAGGGGGCAAAGGTCACGGTAACGGACAACGAGACCGGTGAAAAGCGAGCAACGCTATCGGACGATTTCGGAGACTTCTGGATAGACGGCTTGAGAGTGAGCACCTTCTCCCTCCGTATAGAAAAGGAGGGACGTCCTGCTCAAGAGATACAATCCGTCAGAACAGACAGGGATGTGAATCTGGGGGATATTGAATTACCAAGGGGTCCATAAATGATAAGACATACTCTTCCAGAAATCTCCTCTCCCCACGGCGGGAGGGGATGACGAGGAGGGAGGGCCATAAGGTCTTCATCTTGTCCACCCCCCCCTCTCGCCCTCCCCCATCCCCCGGTCCCGCCCTATTAATAGACCGGGGCGGGGGAAGGGGGAGGGAATTATTGGGGAGGATGGACTGATTAGCAACAAATAGGGATGAGGTGCGGCAATAGAGACCCTGTAAGATGTTCTTCTCAAATGTAGACCGATAAGGAATGTTTATCGTTTCCACCGATTCTTCAATCTGACAAATAGAAAGGAGACAACGGCGATGAAAACAGTGGTCATGAGTCTAATGTGGGTTGGATTTTTGCTATCCGTTCTTCCCTTGGGTTGCGCACAATTAAAAGAGGTGATAAACGAGGCACCTCTTCCCCCCTCCGAAGAAGGTCTCCTTACGATCGAGGCAGAGCCCTGGCTGCAGGTCGAGGCCAATCCTAACGTCTTCTTGGAAGGTCCATCGTTTGACCGGGAAGGAAATCTCTATGTTAGCTCAATTTTTGATGGGCGTATTTTTAAGATCACCCCGAAAAAGAAGGTAACGACGATTTTCAACAAGAAGGGGGTTCTGCCGGATGGCATGGCGATTCATAAAGACGGCAGGATATTTGTGGTTTGCCTGAGCGGTGAGGTGATCGCTATGAATACGGACGGCAGCAATGTGACCATGATAGAACCCCGTTACCAGGGCAAGCCTAAGGTTGGGAACGATATCGTATTCGACTCAAAGGGAAACTTTTATGTCACCGACTTCACCGGGCATTTCGCTGATCCGACGGGTGGGGTCTACCGTTTTTCGGCAGATCTCAAGACCGTGCAGCCTGTGATTCAAAATCTTGCGTCAGCGAATGGAGTCGCCCTTGCGCCGGAAGGAAATGTGCTCTGGGTGAGCGAAACTTCTAGAAATAACCTGCTTCGGCTGGAGCTGCTGGAGGATGGAGTCACCATCAATCCAATTGCCGGTGCGACCATCCCCTACCGTTTCACAGGGGGCCCCGGGGGATGTGATTCCATGCGAGTGGACGTCGAAGGGAATGTCTATCAGTGCATGATCTTCCAGGGGAGAGCCCTGATTTTGAATAAACGAGGCGTCCCCGTTGCCAACGTCGTGATCCCTGGCCGAGAGCAAGGGAAACACATGGGCACGACGAATCTGGCATTTAAACCCGGCACCGATGAGGCTTTTATCATGGCCTGGGGCGAGGGGGGAGCCTGGATTTACAAGTTCCGAGGACTGGCGAAAGGTTTAAAGCTATTCTCACACCAATAGAATTCTAAAGTGAACGGAAGAGAGAGGAGAGAGATTATGAGAAGAAGATTCTATGTTTCATTTTTGGCAATGGCGTTCATCCTTGTCTTTCTGCCCAGTTTAATCCATGCCCAGGCAACAAAAGCCGTGAAGATCGGAGTGATCAGCGCCCAGAGCGGCCCCATTGCCTTTATGGGAACCAGCGTGCTTCGTGGAGTGGAAACGGCGGTCAAGAATATCAATGAGAAGGGAACGCTGGGCAAAGGACCCGGCGGAATCCTCGTGGGAAATCAGCGCTACAAATTGGAAATCGCCAATTATGACGACGCTGGCGATCCGGCCAAGAGCGTGGCCGGCATGAGGAGGCTCGCTGAAATGTACAAGCTTCCCGTCATACTGGGCCCCTTTGGGACGCCCCAGGTCTGGGCCGCCCAGGAAGTGAATGTGGGACTCGGGATCCTTTTTAATGGTTTGTCAACCTCCGATCAATCTCGGAAAAAGGGGAACCCTCTCTACATTCAGGAGCGTATCCCGGGTCTCTACTACGGCGACCCGATGGCTCAGGTCTGCATCGACAAAGGGTTTAAGAAGGCCTGCGTGATTACGGATATTAACGAGGCCTTCCTGTCCTGGGGCAAACGGTTCAAGGAGAAATTCGAGGCCCTGGGGGGACAGGTTCCCTCATTCGAGTCGGTCGACATCAAGAACACGACGGATTTTCATTCCGTCATGACCAGCTTCAGAGCTAAAAATCCGGATATCATCTTCATTTCCTGCTATGAAGAAGCCGGCGCCCTGATCACTAACCACGCCATCGACGTGGGTTACAAGGGCAAATTTATGTATACGTCGGAGTGGGGGGCAAAATCAGAGAAGATCGTCGGTCTGGATAAGATCCAGGGCTCGCTGGTTCAAGCGATGAATTATACTTATTACAGGAAGTACCCCGAACGGGACAAGAGGGGTGTCTTCACGGCCTTCCACAAACAATACATGAGTACGTATAAGGAAGAATATGCACAGCCGGCAACGAGTATCTACGATCCGGCCTTGATGTTTGCCAGGGCGATGGAAATTGCCGGCTCGGTCACGGACGCCAAGGCCATCCGTGCCGCCTGCCCGAAGGCTCTGCAGGAAGCAAAATTGCCTCTGATCTATCAGAACATTGATGTGTTGAAAAATGGTTTGATGTGGGGTGCCCCGGAGCTCATGCTGGAAGTCAAGGAAAACGGATATACCTTGCTCAAAGAGCTCAAGGTGGCAAGAGAAGTGCTGGAATAGAGATCCAAGAAATAACGTGACCGTGTCCGCAACCAGAATTCCTCACAACCCCCTTTAGCAAAGGGCGGCTGTGAATCAATTGATACGTTCGACGGCGCCAAGCCCCGATTTCTAAATCGGGGTAAAAAGCGCCGATCAGTATCAACCCTGAGCATATCCCGGGCTTCAGACCGGGGAGTCGAATGGGTTGATTTGGTTCTTTTTCTTTTTATTCCGGCCCCGTTCCACAACGGGGTGAACTCCAGCCGGGCGACCGAAGGGAGGCGGAGTGAGCGAAGCGAGCGAGCACATCCAGTATTTTGGAGCTTCTAAATACCCTGGACCCCGGTTTTCACCGGAGTGACGACTGAATTTCAATCTCCTCATGCTCTTAGAGGGATGGAGGGATTTTGCAGGACAAAGCGAGGGAATTGCCACGACTGAGTTAGGACAGTATCTATTAAATGGCATATCCCAGGGATGCGTCTATATCCTTCTGGCGTCCGGGCTGACGCTGGTTTTGGGCATTCTGAACGTGCCCAACTTTGCCCAGGGGCATCTCTACATGGTTGCCGCTTATCTGGGGTTTTACATGGTGATGTCCTATGGGATGAGCTACTGGTTGGCTCTCGTCCTGACAACCTTCGCCATGGGTGTTCTCGGGCAGGTGATCTACGGTCTTGTCTTCTATCGAATGCGGAGTGCGCCGGAGGTCAACCTCTTCGTAGCCGCCATGGCCCTGCTGATGGTTCTCGAAGGCATTGCCCTCTACTTCTTTGGGGCATCCACCAAATGGTTTCTTATTCCCTTCACCCGGCGCGTGATCACTTTTGCCGGCCTGGCGATTCCTTTACAGCGCCTGATCATTATCGTGGGGACCCTGGTGGTGATGGTCTTACTCGAGTTGTTTATCAAGAAGACCACGGTCGGGGCTGCCCTGGAGGCAACCGCCCAGCATCGAGAGGGAGCCATGCTTTGCGGGATCAAAGTGACGCAGATTTCCGCTGTGGCCTTTATCATCGGTACAGGATTGGCTGGAATCGCAGGGATGCTGATAGGGCCCGCAGTGCTCTTAGAGCCCACCATGGGAATGGGGCCACTGCTGGTCGCTTTTTCAGCAATCATCTTCGGAGGCCTGGGGAGTATCAGCGGATCGGTATTAGGCGCTTTTATCCTTGGCCTGGTGGAAAGTCTTGCCTCGGGCTACGTCAGTGCGAAGTATAGCTTGATCTTCGTCTTTGGCATCATGATTTTGATGCTGCTTTTCCGACCGAAAGGTCTGTTTGGCAGGGAGGTGTGGAGACCATAAGAACCTTATTCTCCCCCAAAGCCGTTGCCTGGGTGCTGGTTTTGATCGCGGCGATCGCTGTTCCTCCCCTTGTGGGAGGATATGTGACCAGCATGCTGGTATTGATCGCCATATGGACCATTATGTGTTTCAGCATGAACTTGATCTTCGGCTATACGGGGCAGCTTTCGCTGGGCCATGCGGCTTTTCTGGGGATAGGCGCTTATGCATTCAGCCTCATTACCGTAAAGCTCCACGTCGGTTTTTGGCCGGCCTTTTTTATCGCCATCGCCTTCACGGGCATCATTGCCTTTCTTGTCGGCATTCCAGCCCTCAAACTGAGGGGTCCCTATTTCATCCTGGTCACCCTCGGCTTTGCGGTCATCGTGGGTGTGATCGTTCTCGGTTGGATTGATCTCACGGGGGGGGCAAACGGATTGTTCGGTATCCCCAGACCGAATCCCATTCCTCTCCCAGGGGGAGCAACGTTACGCTTCGACTCACTCCTTTCGATGTACTATTTCATTTTATTTTTTGTGGTGCTCATCGGTGTTTTCTGCCACCGGCTGGTTCATTCCATGATCGGCAGGAGGTTTATTGCGATTTCATACAATGAAAATTTGACGGAGTCTTTGGGCATCAACACGATGTCTCAAAAACTTCTCAGCTTCACCATCAGCGCAATACTGGCCGGGATCGCCGGTGTGCTTTACGCGACCTATAATGCTGTGATCAGTCCGGAGCTGACCCATTTCGCCAGAGGCATGGACGTCGTTGCCTACTTGATCGTGGGGGGAGCAGGGACGATGGCCGGGCCCATCGTAGGCACGATGGTCTTGATGGCCGTTCCTGAAGTGCTCCAGGTCCTTCCGTATCTGAAGACACTGATCAACGGAATTATTTTGATGCTCTTTATACTATTCCTTCCCAATGGAATCATCGGGTGGTTCAACGCGAATCTGGGAAGGCTTCTGAAGACACGGAGAGCGGTCCATGGCCCTGCTTGAAGTGACTGGTCTAACCAAATTCTTCGGTGGCCTGGCGGCCGTGTCCGAGCTCGATTTTGACATACAACCCGGCGAGCTCCTTAGCATGATCGGTCCGAATGGAGCGGGGAGGACGACCTTATTCAATCTCCTGACCGGATTTTATAAACCCACATCGGGCACGATCACCTTCAACGGTGTGAACATCATTGGGTGTAAACCTTACCAGGTTACCCGTCATGGAATGGGCCGCACCTTCCAGTTGACCAGCATCTTCAAGCAGAGTACCGTTCTGGAAAACGTCATGATCGGCAAATCACTCCACGCATCGGTGGGTGTCTGGGGATCGGTCCTCCGGACCCCGGCGACCCGCCGGGAGGAGCAGAGGACCCGAGAAAGGGCGAGAGAGATTCTCTCTTTTGTGGGGTTAGGAGACAAGGAGAACAGAATCGCGGGCGGTTTGACGGAGGAAGCCCAGAAGAGGCTTTCTATTTCGATGGCCTTGGCGACCGAGCCTAAGTTGTTGCTTCTCGATGAGCCAACGGGAGGCGTGAATCTGGAAGAGATCAGCGGGCTGATCGAGTTGGTGGGGAAGATCCGAAAATCCGGGACGAGCATCTGTCTGATCGAGCATAAGATGAGAATGGTGATGAGCATTTCGGACCGCATTGTTGTCCTCAATTATGGGAAGAAGATTGCAGAGGGAACACCCAAAGAAGTGGCTAACAATGCCGAGGTAATCCGGGCCTATCTGGGAGCGAGGTATGCTGCTTAACGTCGAGGGGGTCCGTACATTCTATGGCACCTTTGAAGCCTTACGGGGTGTCTCTTTGGATGTGAATGCCGGGGAAGTGGTGACGATCCTGGGCGCCAACGGGGCTGGTAAAAGTACCCTGTTGAGAACGATATCGGGACTGGTACGGAGCAAGTCAGGCAACATTCAATACGAAGGGGGCCGGATCAATGGGGTCAGTCCTGAAGCGATTGTCAAACTGGGTATCTCCCACTGTCCGGAGGGAAGGATGCTCTTTCCGGAGATGCCTGTATACAAGAATCTGGAACTGGGAGCCTATGTTCGGAGAAAAGACCGCAGCTTTGTGGAGAAGATGAAACAGGAAGTATATGGACTCTTCCCCATTATCGATGAGAGGAAGAAGCAGGCGGCTGGAACTCTCTCAGGGGGCGAACAGCAGATGCTGGCGATTGGCAGGGCACTCATGTCAGGCCCTAAATTGCTGATGATGGATGAGCCGTCTTTAGGTTTGGCCCCACTGGTGGTGATGAACATCATGGACACGTTGGTACGGATCAAGGAGCGGGGGACGGCGATCCTGTTAGTTGAGCAGAATGCAGCTGAGTCTTTGCGGATTGCAGGTCATGGGTATGTGCTGGAGACGGGAGCTGTGGTTCTTTCCGGAAAGGGTGGGGATTTGATGAATGACGAAAAGGTGAGGCAGTCTTATCTGGGAGCCTAACAGAAAAGGCTGCTGAAAAAAGCCTATCTGCGGCGTTGCACTCATCCTTCCCCGTGTCAAGCACGGGGCAGGCTTGTTGCAGAGGATGCAGTAGGGAACGGTTTGAAACCGTTCCCTACAAAAGCTTTTATGAGAGAATTCGAAGGACATGACAATGCAAGGGTCATTCAAACACTTATTTGAGTCTGTCAGGATAGGTGGGACAGAGATCAAGAACCGGATTGCCCTGGCGCCCATGGGCACAGGCAGCATCCTCGTCGACTCGGAAGGGAAGTTAGGACCGCGAGGGGTGGAGTATTACCTGGAGCGGTGCCGTGGCGGCGTTGGACTGATCATTAGCCACGCGAGCAAGGTCGAAAATGAGATCGATCCATTGAGGAGGGGAGCGGGATTTCCTTTGGTCACTCATGCCGTAGAAGGTCCATTCGCGGAGCTGGCGGACGCAGCGCATGCCTTTGGGACAAAGATCTTTGTTCAGCTTTCGGCCGGGTTTGGGCGGACGGCTCATCCGCGGATACTGCGTGAGAAACCGGTTTCGGCCTCTGTCAATCCGAACTACTGGGATCCCACGATCATTTGCAGGGAAGTGACGACCGAAGAGGTCGAAAGGCTTGTCAAGGCCTTTGGTCCTGCAGCGGAACTCCTCGCGGAGGTCGGTATTGATGGTATAGAACTTCATGGCCATGAGGGCTACCTCTTCGACCAATTTACAACAGCTGCGTGGAATCGCCGGACGGATAAGTACGGCGGAGGCCTTGTTAACCGCTTGAAATTTCCTATTGAGGTACTCCAGGAAATCAAGCGTCGGGTAGGCAAAAGCTTTCCGGTTCAATATCGGTTCGGACTGAAGCACTACATGAAGGGGCTTCGCTCCGGGGCTCTGCCCGGCGAAAGATATGTGGAGGCGGGACGCGACGTTGAGGAAGGGCTCAAGATGGCGAGGATGTTGGAGGAGGCCGGCTTTGACGCTCTTCACGTGGATGCCGGTTGCTACGATAGTTGGTATTGGGCTCATCCTCCGGGATATCAAAAGTACGGGTGCATGGTCGATATGGCCGCGGAAGTGAAGAAGGTTGTTAAAATTCCGGTGATCGCGGTGGGGAGGCTCGACATCCCGGAGCTTGCGGAGAAGGTGATTGCGGAAAGCAAAGCAGATCTGGTTGCGATCGGCCGGGGTTTCCTGTCTGATCCGCATTGGGCAAGGAAAGTGCAGGAAGGCCGACAAAAGCACATTCGTCCCTGTGTGGGCTGTCACGATGGGTGCATGGGCAGACTAGTCGTCGGAAAACCCACCTCCTGCGCCGTGAACCCGGCGAGTGGTCGGGAAAGAGACTATGCCCTCAGGCCTGCGAATCCGTCAAAGAAAATAATGGTGATAGGCGGCGGCGTCGCTGGCATGGAGGCGGGCAGGGTTGCGGCGCTGCGAGGGCACAGGGTGGTGATTTATGAAAAGAGCGATAAGCTCGGCGGGCACGTTACGGAAGCAGTCGTTATGCCATTCAAGGAGGGCGAACAAAAGCTCCTGGATTGGTATAAAACTGAGCTTGGCGATCTTAAGGTTGAGATTCGCCTGAAGAAAGAGGTGACCTCAGAGATCGTTCAAAAGAGCAAGCCGGACGCAGTTGTTGTTGCCACGGGATCCAAACCCATCCGCTTAAATGTCCCGGGAGTCGATAGACCGAATGTGATCAACGCTTGCGATTTTCTTGCGGGAAAGGGACAGGCAGGGAAAAGGGTGATTGTCGTAGGCGGTGGCCAGGTGGGATGCGAAATCAGTTTATGGTTGTCTCAGCAAGGCAGGAAGGTAACTGTTGTAGAAAAACTTGACGATCTTCTGATCGGAGCAAGGCCCATTCCGTGGATGAACCGGGTGATGCTGCTCGATCTTCTTAAACTCCATAAAGTAGAAGTGATGACCAATTCCAGCCTCTCTGAGGTAACAGATAAAGGGGCTGTTGTCGTCCATAAGGATTCTCGCAAAGAGACCCTCCCGGCGGATACGGTCATCATTGCCGTAGGGTTGGAATCCGAACAAAGAATTTACCGTCAGCTCCAGGGGAATTTAACCAATCTCTATCTCATCGGTGACGCCAGAGAGGCTAAGAACATCATGAATGCCATTTGGGATGCATACGAAGTCGCCCGGACGATATGAGTTTATTTGTAAGAGTCGGAATTTGAGTTTGCTGACATTATCAAGTATGAAGGTAGCTTTCTGTACTCGCTATTTTCCAAAATCCCGCCTCAATGCAACATTCCAAATGGTAATCAACGGGACGAATCCTGGGCCTGGGTGTGTTTTTCATATCGAAGCCCTTTGGAGGGGAAACATTACTTGAAACAAGAGAGTGCTTATGGTAATCAACA
>Ga0102851_10002891_pt1 | contig 10531 bp, 11 predicted proteins | sample Mud3Dept3metaG_FD_79558 | JGI IMG/M metagenome (GOLD analysis project Ga0102851, IMG submission 79558) | Freshwater wetland microbial communities from Ohio, USA, analyzing the effect of biotic and abiotic controls - Mud 3 Core 4 Depth 3... | ecosystem: Environmental > Aquatic > Freshwater >...
CCCGACGTGCGCGTCGTGCCGACGAAGACGCCGACCGAGGGCGTCGGCATCGTCGAGGCGCCGCGCGGCACGCTGACCCACCACTACCGGACCGACGAGCGCGGGCTGCTGACGATGGTGAACCTGGTCGTCGGTACCACCAACAACAACGCGGCGATGAGCCTGTCGATCAACAAGGCGGCGCGCGCCTTCATCAAGGCGGGGACGGTGGTCAAGGAAGGCCTGCTCAACCGCGTCGAGATGGCCTATCGGGCCTACGATCCCTGCCTCGGCTGCGCGACGCACTCGCTGCCCGGCCGCATCCCGCTGCAGGTCTCGATCCGCGATGCGCAGGGCAATCCGATCCGCGTGCTGAGAAGCGAGGACGCCTGACGATGTCTGACAATTCCGGGACCGGCGGCCGCACGCGCATCATCGGCCTCGGCAATCCGATCCTCGGCGACGACGGCGTCGGCTGGCGCGTGGTCGAGGCGATGCGCGCCCGTCTCGACGACGAGGCGGTCGACGTCCTGTGCCTGTCGGTCGGCGGCGTCTCGCTGATGGAGCAGCTGGTCGGCTGCGACCGCGCCCTGCTCGTCGATGCCGTCGTCACCGGCGCCGCGCCGGGCGAGGTGCTGTCCATCCCGCTCGACGAGCTCGGCGATCCGTCGTGCGGGCATACCGCGTCGACGCACGACACCACGCTCACGACCGCTCTCTCGCTCGGGCGGGCCCTGCAGGCCCCGCTGCCCGACGACATCTGGGTCGTCGGCGTGGAAGTCGACCCGCGCCGGCTGCACGAGTTCAAAGAGGCTCTCTCGCCCGAAGTCACCGCCGCGGTGCCCGAGGCGGTGCGGCGCGTGCAGGAGTGGCTCGCGGGCGGGCGTTGACAACTGGGAGGGATGGAGCCGCAGGCGATACCCGTCAATCGATCGGTAAGCTTCATCGCTGGGCATCGGGCGTCGCCCTTTGCCCATCCACGACCTCAATGAGTCGCCGAGCCGGCCGCGCCCGACCATTACCAATCCGTAATCCTCCGGCAAGCCTGCCGTTAGCTCCGCACGCCTATAACGCTGCACAGGTCCCGATGGTCGAGGCTCGAGGCCTCCGCCACCGGGGCATCGATAGACAGCAAACGGAGCGCAGAGACATGACGACATCGACGAGACAGGATCGGGCGGCCAGCAGCCATTCAGGCGGCAATGGCCGGGTGTGGTTCACCAGGACCGCGCTGGCGGGCGCGGTGGCGCTGGCGGTCGCCGGCGGGCATTGGGCCCTGGCACAGGATGGGGCGACGGCCCCACAGACGATGCCGGGCAGCAGCGTGCCGCGGGCGGGGACCGACCAGTTCGCCGACGTGGTCGCGCGTGTCAAGGGCGCGGTCGTGAACGTGGCCGTTGCCGAGAAGGTCGCAAAGGGGCACGGCCACCCGAAGATGGCGATTCCGGAGGACGGCCCCGCGGCCGAGATGTTCCGCCGCTTCTTCGGCGAGAGGGGTCTGCCGGACCTCGGCGACGCGATGCCGCGCGAGGTGCAGGGCCAGGGCTCGGGGTTCATCGTCGATCCGGCGGGCTACATCGTCACCAACTACCACGTGATCGACGGCGCGAAGGGGATCACCGTCAGCCTGGCCGACGGTTCGAAGCACGAGGCGCAGGTCAAGGGCTGGGACGACAAGACCGACATCGCGGTCCTGAAGATCGACGCGGACAAGCCGCTGCCCTACGTGCAGTTCGGCAACTCCGACGACACCCGCATCGGCGACTGGGTGCTCGCGGTCGGCAACCCCTTCGGACTCGGCGGCACCGTGACGGCCGGCATCATCTCGGCGCGCGGGCGGGACATCCAGTCGGGTCCCTATGACGACTACCTGCAGGTGGATGCGCCCATCAACCGCGGCAACTCGGGCGGTCCGCTGTTCGACACCACGGGCCGCGTCGTCGGCATCAACACGGCGATCTTCTCGCCGAGCGGCGGCAACGTCGGCATCGGGTTCGCGATCCCCGCCTCGATCGCTGCCTCGGTCGTGGATCAGCTGCGCAGCGATGGCCGCATCGAGCGCGGCTGGCTCGGCGTCCTCCTGCAGCCCGTGTCCGCGGAGGTCGTCGAGAGCCTCGGGCTCGCCGGGGAGGGCGGGGCGCTGGTCGCCAATGTCGAGCCCGACAGCCCCGCCGCCAAGGCCGGCCTGCAGCCGGGTGACGTGGTGCGCGCGGTGAACGGCAAGCCGCTCGACAGCGTCAAGGCGCTGGCCCGTGCGGTCGCCGACACGCGGCCGGGGAGCACTCTGCTCCTCGAGGTCAGCCGCGAGCAGAAGAACCGGGACGTGCGGGTGGTGATCGGAACTCCGCCGGGCCAGCCGCAGGTCGCGGCGGCCGGTGACGCGGACCAGGGGTCGAGCACGCCCCGCCTCGGCCTCGCGCTCGCACCGCTGACGGCGGAATCGCGGGCGCAGTTCGGCATCGAGAAGGGCAAGCAGGGCGTGGTCGTGGCCCGCGTCGAGCGCGACAGCCCGGCAGCCAGGGCGGGCATCCGTCCGGGCAGCCTCATCTCGATGGTCGGCCAGCAGCCGGTCGCCGCGCCCGACGACGTGGTGAAGGCGGTCGCCGCCGCCGCGGCCGAGAAGCGGCCGAGCGTGCTGCTGCTCATCGAGAGCGACGGCGAGAAGAGCTTCGTGCCGGTCCGGCTCACTGCCTGATCACGGCTGCGATCGACCCGCCACAGGGGCGCGGCTGGTTCGCTGCGCCTCTGTGGTCCAGGTCCTGGCCATTCCGATCGGCACCGCCGCCTGCGCCACATCCGGGCGCAGGCTACCATCGCCCTGCAACCCTCGGCCCACCGGTCCATTTCGATGCGCGTACTGGTCATAGAGGACGACCCCGACGTCGGCGCCTACCTCGTGAAGGCGCTGCGGGAGATCGGTGCCGTCGTGGACCGGGCCGCCGACGGCAAGGAGGGCCTCTTTCTCGCGGCGGGCGAGCCCTACGACGTCCTGGTCGTCGACCGCATGCTGCCCGGGCTCGACGGGCTGTCGATCCTGCGCACCCTGCGGGCGTCCGGAAACACCGTGCCGGCGCTCATCCTCAGCGCCCTCGGCGACGTGGACGACCGGGTGGAGGGGCTGCGGGCCGGCGGCGACGATTATCTCGTCAAGCCCTTCGCCTTCGCCGAGCTGCACGCCCGCATCGAGGCGCTGCTGCGCCGCGCCCATCCGGAGGCGGCGACGACGACCCTGCGGGTCGGCGACCTCGAGATGGACCTGCTGTCGCGGGAGGTGACGCGCGGCGGCCGTCGCATCGAGCTGCAGCCCCGCGAGTTCCGGCTGCTCGAGTACCTCATGCGCCACGCCGGGCAGGTGGTGAGCCGCACGATGCTGCTGGAGAATGTCTGGGACTATCGCTTCGATCCCCAGACCAACGTGGTCGACGTCCACGTCAGCCGCTTGCGGCGCAAGATCGAGCCCAGTGGCGACGTGCCGCTGCTGCACACGGTGCGCGGCGCCGGATACGTGCTTCGTGCTGACGCGTAGGATCCTGCGCAGCTCCACCTTCCGGCTGGTGCTGCTCTACATGGCGCTGGTCAGCGGGTCGGTGCTGGTGCTGTTCGGCTTCATCTACTGGGCGACGGCCGGCTTCATGGACCGGCAGGCGGACGTGACCATCGAGGCGGAGATCCAGGGCCTCGCCGAGCAGTACCGCCAACGCGGCCTCGGCGGTCTCAAGACCGTGATCGCGGAGCGGGTCGCCAAGGATCCGACCGGCTCCAGCGTCTACCTGCTCGTCGACAAGGACCTGCAGCCGATCGTGGGCAACCTCAGCCGCTGGCCGGTCACGCCCGTGGCGGAGGCGGGCTGGGTCGACTTCACGCTGCGCGAGCGGGGACCCGACGGCACCGAGGAGCATCGCGCACGCGGGCGCGCGTTCCTGCTCGTCGGCAACCTGCGGCTGCTCGTCGGCCGCGACGTCCGCGACCTGGAGCGGACACGCTCGCTCATCGTCGGCGCGCTCGGCTGGGGGCTCGCGATCTCGGTAGGGCTGGCGCTGGCGGGCGGTCTGATGATGACCTCGAGCATGGTGCGCCGGATCGAGGCCATCAACGACACCAGCCGGGAGATCGTCGAGGGCGATCTCACGCGGCGCATCCCGGCGAGCGGTGCGGGCGACGACTTCGACAGGCTCGTCGGCAATCTCAATGGCATGCTCGACCGGATCACCGGGCTGATGGAGACGGTGCGCCAGGTGTCGGACAACATCGCCCACGACCTGCGCACGCCGCTGACGCGGCTGCGCAGCCGGCTCGAGATCGCCCGTGCGCAGCAGGGCGACGGCGATCCGGAGGCCCGCGCCGCGGTCGAGCAGGCGATCGAGGAGGCGGACGGCCTGTTGGCCACCTTCCAGGCGCTGCTGCGGATCGCCCGCATCGAGGCGGAGCAGCGGCGCGAAGGCTTCGCAGCGGTCGAGCTGGGGCCGCTCCTGACCGATGTGGCGGAGCTCTACGAGCCGGTCGCCGCCGATCGCGACCAGACGATCGCTCTGCAGGTGACCGATGGCGTCGTGATCGACGGCGACCGCGACCTGCTGTTCCAGGCGGTCGCCAACCTCGTCGACAATGCAATCAAGTACACGCCGATCGGTGGGCACATCGTCCTTGGGCTGAGGCTGGCGGGCGACGCGGTGGAGCTCTCTGTCGCGGACACGGGGCCGGGCATACCGGCCGATCAGCGCGAACGGGTGTTCGACCGGTTCCATCGGCTCGAGTCCAGCCGGTCGACGCCCGGCAGCGGCCTGGGGCTCAGCCTCGTTCGGGCGGTCGCGCGACTGCACGGCGCGACGATCCGGCTGACCGACAACGCGCCTGGGCTGCGGGTCACGCTGGCGTTGCCGCGCCGTGCCGGCTCGCGGGCGGGCTGACGCCGCCTTCTCGCGCAAATCGGGTGGACGCTGCATACTGCGGCCGACGTTGCGAGGAGCCCAACACTATGCGATTGCTCACCTGCCAGACCATGCGCGACGGCGTCGTGGTGTCCGCTGCCTTCCTGCTGATGGGCGCCGTGCTGATCTATGCGGCTGCGCGATTCCTGCCGGCGGTCGCCTCGCTGCCGCTGATTGCCAACGTGCTCGGCATCATCTGCCTGCTGCTGGCGCCGATCGTCCTGATCTCGACCTTCCTCGCGACCGTGTGGCCCGGCTCGAAGAAAAAGCTCGAGCAGTGCGATCGGTAGGTTCGCCCGCGGCCGCCGACGTCACTGCGCGAGCAGCTTGTCCGCCGTGCCCGGCGCTAGGCCGAACTCCTCCTCGATCATCCGGTTCCAGGCCTCGCGCTTGAAGGTCTTCTCGTCCGGCACGCGCCGGTGCACCAGGTTGATGTGGCAGTCGATGCAGGTCTTCCCCTTGCCATCGACCATGTGGATCGCCGCCGTGTCCGGCCGCTTGCCGGTGATCGCCTCCAGCACGTGGCAGCGCATGCAGTTCGCGGAGTCGTTCGCGCGGAACTGCGCGCGCGCGGCGAAGGCCGCCTCGGGCGCGTGCAGGGCGTTGATCACCGGGTCGTCGTAGTCCGGCCCGACGAGCTTGCCCTTGACCTGCTTGATCAGGTCCTTGGTGCCCTTCACGTGGTCCCAGGTCGCGGCGAAGATCCCCGCGGAGACGTGACAGTGGCCGCAGTCCGCGCGGACACCGGACGGCGGGTTGTAGTGGACCGAGCGCTTGTAGTCCTCTTCCGCGAGCTTCATCGAGTGGCAGGTCGTGCAGAACGCTGCCGTGCTGGTGAAATGGTCGAACTCCAGCAGCAGCACCATGAAGAGCACGCCGCCGGCGCCGCCCGCGATCAGGGCGAACAGCACGTGCCGGGTCAGGAAGAGCTGCGGCAGCCGAAACCGCTTCATGGCGTGGCTCCGGGAGCGGCGGGCGTGGCCGGGGTGGCCTCGGCCACGGGCGACGGCGGGCGATAGCCGAGGATCGGGTTGCCGCGCTGCGGCGCCTTGAGCCAGGCGTGCCCGGCGACGTCCGCGAGGTGGCGGGCGATGATCTCGTCACCCCTGGCCTGGCCGGCGACGGTGCGCACCTCGGGCAGGAACCGGCTGTAGAAGTTCCGGCCGACCAGGTACATCCCTTCCCACCAGGCGTGATTCGGGCTGCCCATCGACGCGCCGTGCCGGGCGCGTGCGCCTTCGTCGTGCCAGAGCTCCCAGTAGGTGAACTCGATCGGCTCGTCGAACGGTACCGGCGTCAGCAGGCCCGCCGCGTACAGCTCGTCCATCATGGCGGTCGCGGGCTTGCCGAACTTCTCGTTGAACAGCTCGACGACGTCGTCGAACTGGCGCATGAAATTGGTGACGAAGGGCTTGGCGTGGCACTCGAGGCAGACCGTGCTCATCGCCTCGCGGCGGCGCTGCGGGGTCGCGACTGCCTTGACCTTGCCGACGGTGCCGTCGCCCTTGTCGAGCTCCGCGCCGCGCTTCGGCGGCTCGACGGACTCGGGCAGCTCGAGCTTGTCGCCGTCCTCCAGCACTACGAGGTGCTGGCGCTGCGACACCGGCGTGTTGAGGCTCCACATGTTGCGCATGCCGACATCGTGCGTCGCAGGCAGCTTGCCTGCCGCTCCCATGTGGCAGGTGACGCAGGTGGGCGCGGCGGTGTAGTCCTTGCCGGCGACCCAGGTCTCGGCGTTCAGGTTCATCTCGTCGCGCTGCGAGGCGTACAGCATGCCGTGCTTCGAGGCCTCGTAGATCTCCTTGTCGGGCGAGTCCGGGCCGAAGTGACAGCGCACGCAGGCCGTGGGCTCGCGCGCCTGGGCCTTCGAGAAGCGGTGCCGGCCGTGGCAGGAGGAGCACGAGCCCTTCGAGCCGTCCGGGTTGATGCGGCCGATGCCCGAGTTGGGCCAGGTCGCGGGGTCGAGCGTGCCGTCGCCGCGGACCTTGACGACCGACCCGTGGCACTGCGCGCAGCCCGCGGCCTCCATCGCCGGGCCGCCGACGTTGTGGCCGAGGGCGGGGATCTTCGCGGCGATGAGGCTCACGGCCTCGGCGTGCACCGATCCTTTCTGCTCCTCGTACTCGGTGGTGTGGCAGCGCCCGCAGTCCTTCGGCGAGACCACCGTCGCGATGACGTGGCCCTCGTGCGTGATCGCATCGGCGTCGGCGGGCTCGGCCTTGTGGCAGTCCATGCAGTTGACGCCGGCCTTGGCGTGCGCGCTGTCCTCCCACTGCTTGGCAAGTCCGGCCGAAGACTTCTGGTGGCAGCTCACGCAATCCTTGCCGACCTCGAGGCCCCAGTTGCTCTTGTCGAGCGTGACCTTGGCGGCGTCGGCGACGGTTGCGGCAAGCAGCAGCGGCAGGGCGAGGAACCACGCGCGGGCAAGACCGGCGACGGCTGACGAACGGCTCATGACATTCTCCTCGGTGGCGCAATGCCCGCGTACGCGGAGCGTTCTTTTTGGTTATCGCCGCGCCGCTCCCGCGAGCCGTGGGGGGCGGCACGACGGCCGGATTATAGGCACCGGAAATGCACGCAAGGGTTGACAAAGCACAACTGCCCAGCGTCTCCGCGGCGGCCTGCCTCGGCTATCCTTGCCGGGGTTGCGGAATTGCTCCACGGTCGGGCCGCGCGTCCGTCCGCGACCTCCACAAAAACCAACGGCCAAGCACAACCAAAGGAGATCCTGATCATGACCAAACGCAAGGCAGGGTTGATCGTCGCCGCGGCGGCCGGCGTGGGACTGGCCTTCTCGGCCGGTTCCGCTCTCGCCGCGGAGCCGCTCGCCGACGTCTCATCGGAGCTCTGCAAGACCTGCCACCAGGACGTGTACAAGCAGTGGAAGAAGTCGATGCACTCGCAGAGCACCGCGCTCAGCGACCCGATCCACGGCGCGTTCTACCAGCAGGAGGTCGGCGACCCGCGCGCGGAAGGGCAGCTGCACCAGAAGTCCCAGACCTTCCCGGTCTGTCTCGCCTGCCACGCCCCTAACGCGGCACGCGCCAAGACCACCAAGCTCGACGCGAAGCCGGCCTATGCGGAAGGCGTCAACTGCGTCTCCTGTCACACCCTCAAGAAGTACAACGGGATCCGCAAGCCGGACGGCAAGTTCCAGCTCGGCGTCGCGGCCTACGACGTGGCGGACGAGCTGCAGGCGCCGCAGGGCGTGAGCCGCCATCTGGCGGCGCTGAAGGGCGGCGGCGACGACCTGTTCGGCGGTGCCGGTGCGGCGGGTGGCGACAAGAAGCCGAACCCGCACCTGGGCAAGCCGGTGACCGTCGAAGGGAAGGAGGTCCCGGCGCTGCCGATGGAGGGCAACCCGCGCCTGCTGAAGACCATGGACGCCTGCATGGGCTGCCACGACCAGCGCAACAACCCGCAGGGCGTGCCGCTGTGCCAGACCGGCAGCGAATACGACGAGAGCCAGGCGAAGGTTAACTGTCTCGCCTGCCACATGCCGATCAACAACGGCGTTGCCGACCACACCATGGGCGGCGGTCACGACGAGGGCATGTTGCAGCGCGGCATCATCTTCGACGTGGCAGTCGACAAGCAGGGCGACAAGCTGGTGGCGAAGGCAACCTTCAAGAACCTGCTTCCGCACAGCATGCCCACGGGCGCGCCGTTCCGGAACATGTACATGAAGCTGACGGCCTACGACGCCAAGGGCGAGGTCGTGTGGCAGAGCAGCAAGGAGCATCCGGCGAAGGACGACAAGCAGGCGTACTTCCAGTACGAGATGGTCGACAACGAGGGCAAGCCGGCGATGCCGCCGGTGGCTACGAAGATCGGTCTGGACAGCCGCTTGAAGTCGCACGAGGAGCGGACCCTGAGCTACGACATACCCGCGAAGGACGTCGTTCTCGTGCGTGGCGAGGTCTACTACCAGCTGGTGTGGACCAACCTGGCCGAGAAGCTGAAGCAGGCGGCGCCGGCGGACATGATTGCGCCCAAGCTGATCGCCCAGGCCGAGCGCAAGGTGAGCGGCTGACGTTCGGACGACGGGCCGCCTGATCGGCGGCACCGGGCTGTAGGACGGGCCCCCTCGGTCGATCTACAGGCCGAGGGGGTCTTTTTTTTGGTAATATATAAGAATATGATCATATACAAATACCCAAACCGGAGATCGCTCGTCATGCTGTCCTGCACAACGCTCCGCGCCGGAATCCTGCTTTCCGCCCTCCTGCTGCTGGCCGGACTCGTTACCGAATTCCTGACGGCCTATGGGCTGCTCCCCACCGTGTCGGGCAGCTACCTCGGCTTCTTCCTGGCCGTCGGCGCTGTAATGACGCTGGTGGCGCTGTTCCTGATCAGCTTGTTGCCGTCCGTGGCCCGGCGTCTCGCCGAGTGCGAGCGCTGATGGACGGCTCCCACGACCCCAGCGGGTCGGGCGCGCCGGAGGCGGTGCAGGCCGCACACGGCGACGCACCGGACGGCTGGTCGGAGACCTACGCGCGCTGGTGCGTGCCGGTCGGGAGGCGACCGGCAGGGTTGTCCAGCTGCCTGTGCGCATCCGCGGCGGGATCCGTGGATTGCGGGGACCGGCCGGCCCGAATACGGCCGACCTATCCTCAGGTGGTCGGGGCAGCGCCGTCCGCGAGCAGCGCTGAGCGCAGCTCATCGGATATTGCCCCGTCCCTGAGCCAGATGCCGAAGTAGGCGACGGCAAAATCCTCGCCGGGGATTCGGATCAGCTCCTCCCCGTTCAGCGACAGCCGGGTGTCGCCGCCCGGCGCGTGGCACAGCTGGTAGCGGTCGCCCGGGCCGACGTCGCGGTAGGCGTTCTTCAAGCGGTCGAGGCGTCCCTGCAGCGCCGCGACCGGCACGCCCTGACGCCGCAGCACCGTGTCGGCCGCCTCGATGATGATGTCCTTGCGGACGGCCCTGCGGTATTCGATCTGCAGGCAGCGCGGCGTGCTGCCTTCGACGAGATCCGCCGCCGGGCTGCCGGCGGGCGCGTAGAGCGCGGCATCGTAGACCCGGATCAGGCGCGCATAGTAGGCGGTGCCGCTCCCGCGAATGGTTAGCTGCTCGGCTCCCAGCTCCAGGACGGGAGCGAAACTGCCTGGCGCGCCGGCCTTGGCAGAGTGCCCGGCGAGCAGGCCGGCGGCAGCAATCAGCACGGCGTTGAACAGTCGCGTGGTGGTTTTCATGGCAGCCTCCGTGAGTCGGTCGTGGCGGTCACCCGCCGGCACCGCCCTGGCGCTGGAAGAAGAGGGTGACGTCGCCGAGGTGGATGCCGAACTTGCTCATGGCGGCCCGGTTCACGAGCACGCCGTCCTCGTGAAGGAACATCCAGTCGTCGAAGTGCACCCGGTAGGTGTCGTCCCCCACCTTGAGGTTGAGGTCATAGCGCCAGTTGAGCGCCTGACCGTAGGCGAGTCCGGTCGCGATGCCCTCCACGTCCGCGGCCCGGCCCTCGTAACGGTGATCGTCGACGCGGCGGATCCGCCAGACCCGCTGGCTGCGCTCGCCGTCGGCGTAGACGAAGTCCTCCGTCAGAACCAGCTCGCCGCCCTCCAGGCGGCCGTCGATGTCGACCGTGAACTGGCGCCGCAGCTTGCCGCTGCGGTCCTGGAAGA
>Ga0102851_10002893_pt1 | contig 10529 bp, 8 predicted proteins | sample Mud3Dept3metaG_FD_79558 | JGI IMG/M metagenome (GOLD analysis project Ga0102851, IMG submission 79558) | Freshwater wetland microbial communities from Ohio, USA, analyzing the effect of biotic and abiotic controls - Mud 3 Core 4 Depth 3... | ecosystem: Environmental > Aquatic > Freshwater >...
AGGAGCATTTTTTCGCACCCAGGAACTATTGAACGTGTCAGGTCGTTTCTCTTTCAGTAGCTTGTTTAAAATCGTAGCAGCAGAATTGACATTCATGCACTAACTTTAGATGGCTTAAAAAAGTGGTGACTTGACCGGACAGATGTAAAAATAAGTATTTGAAATCAAACTGCGATATTATACATGCATGATTCTTTGTGCGAGGAAAAAATGATTGCAGTGCAACTGAAAAATCCTTTAAAATCAACCATGCGAGAGTGGCGGAACTGGCAGACGCGCTGGACTTAGGATCCAGTGGGTAACTCCGTAGGGGTTCAACTCCCCTCTCTCGCACCAACAGCACTTGGACTTTTTTCATTGCAACTACTATATTGATTGCCATTTCTCTTCAAAGTGTTGACAAAATTTCGCAGAATGGAAAACTCCGCGTTTCACGATGTCCATATTCTTTTATAAATCAGCACCTTAAAAACGAATAGTGTTGGCATAAAATGTGCAAAGCTCATAAACAGACTCATAAAACGGTTCATAAAAGCGTAATAAAAGGATACCAATGGAATCTTCAGATGAAAAAAATAGCAGCAACCTGACAGAGAATCGCAGAAAAGACCCAAGAAAAGATTTTTCTTATATTGTTCTGGAATTTGTCCTGCACCCTGACACAACCTACGAGATCTTTGTCGGGTATACACTCAACCTCAGTAATGCAGGCCTGTGTATTTACACCTCTGCACTCCTTACCGAGGGGCAGGCAATAATCCTGAAAAGTGATGACCCTCCTCTGTATAAAAAAGCAGCTGTCCGTTGGGTCGAAAGATACGATTCATTGTTTTATAAAGTCGGATTGGAATTTGTTTAAATCTCTTCAAGTAAGCAGATGATGAATGTTCGGGTTGATTGAAGGGATTTAGAGATATTCCTCTATCCCTGTCTGTAATCGTAACCGCTGATAAACGATTTCCGCAATTGCAGAAAGGTTGACGGTATCTTCCTTATTGTACAACTTGAGCAGTTCCAGAGAGTCACTACTTCCCCTCTGCGCATACTCCCACAGCTTTACTGCATCATATCCATCCATATCCTTAACCGTTTCATCCCGGGCGATTCCCAGTTCCGTTTCGAGCCTTTTAAGCCCGCCCCGAAATCCGAGCCTTCTCGTGCCAAAGCAAATATCAAAATGCGGAATCTCGAATTTCAGACCAGGCATTGCTCTCAGAAGATAGGGGATGTCAAAGACCGCCCCGTAAAATGTTATGAGGTATTTATATCTGGAGATCTCTTCCATTATGTTTTCTGCTGTGAGGTTTTTATGCCGAACAAAACATTTGTAATCGAACCCGTCATATATTCCGACTACGGTGACGACGCCACCGCTGCCCGGCATAAGCCCGTTTGTTTCTATATCAAGACATACAGAATCTTGTTTAAAGATATCGAAGAGCCGCCAATGGTCCCTTCTCTTAACTGTACAGGCGAAAAAGCCAGCATCTGCATGTTCGAGTGCGTCCCGGGCAGACGAGAGAGATGTATCAAAAAGGACTTTCTTGTGAGGGGTTATGCAGGTGATATCTGAACAATCCATAAAGTCATCCCAGGTAAGAATTCCTGTACCCCAAAGTTTTCGTTCAAGCTTTTCGCCAATACCGTTCAGAATGCTGAAAGTATTTCGTATCATTGTCTTCTATAATCTCATTGCCTGTGATCTTGCTACAGGTGACCCTAAGGTTCCCTCCCCTTAAGGGAGGGGTGGGGATTATTCACTTTTATAACCTGGGCTTTTGGAACTCGGTTCTTAACTATAACATTGAGCAATACCGAAGTACCGAATTCGCTTAATGATACCATTATGGCATCGGGAAGGGCAATGAAACGGGGGGCACATGCTGTGCTATGATAGGTTTAAAATGAATCGTGTTGTTGTAACAGGCATGGGAGCTGTCAGTCCCGTTGGGAATTCACTATATGCGTCCTGGTCTATGATTAAGGCGGGGCAATCAGGGATAATGCCAATTACACAATTCGATGTTACCGATATCCCCTGGAAGGTTGCCGGATCGCTAAAGGATTTCAATGCGGGGAAATACCTGTCTCCGAAGGAAATACTCCGTCTCGATCCCTTTGTGCATTATGCAGTTGCTGCGGCAATTATGGCTGCAGAAGATGCAGGCCTCATTGGAGCCCAACTCCTTTATTCCGCGGGCGTCATTATTGGTTCTAGTCGGGGCGGAATACAGACGATGGAAAAGGCGCTCAAAAAAAAATGCTTATCTCTCGGTACAGTGCATCCATCATCCGTATCTGCTTATCTCATGCCCTCGACGACAATAAGCATGGCATCGTCATATGTTGCTCAGAAACTCGGGGTTAGGGGTTATTGTCTCGGTATATCCAATGCATGCGCATCTGGATTGAATGCAATTGGCGAGGCGTACAGATTAATAAAATCAGGGTACAGGGGGCCGGTCTTCTGCGGAGGTACCGAGGCTCCTGTCTGCAGGATATGTTTAGAAGGATACGGTGTATCAGGTGCCTTGTCCAGGAGAGCTGATGCATCTGCGAGCAGGCCATTTGACAGGACCCGGGATGGATTTGTTCTCTCGGAGGGGTCTTGTATTCTTGTTCTTGAAACGTATGAAAGCGCGGTGATGAGAGGGGCATGCATCCATGGAGAGATAATCGGCTACGGGAATACAACGGACGCATATCACCAGACGGTTCCCTCTGCAGAGGGTGAAGCACGGGCAGTTCAGTCAGCCCTGGACGCTGCTGGATTGAAGCCGAACGATATTCATTTCATCAGCGCCCATGGGACATCAACCTCTCGTGGCGACAAAACAGAAACTGAAGCGATAAAACGTTCATTCGGTAAAGGTGCATACAGCATACCTGTCACGGCAGTGAAATCTGTAACTGGACACATGCTCGCCGCATCCGGCGCTCTTGAAGCAGCGGTTACGCTATTGTGTTTGAAGGAGGGGGTCATCACACCGATCTTACATCTGCGTGAGATAGACCCTGAATGTGATCTTTATTATGTTACGGAGTGCAGGCGCGCTCATTTTGAGTATGCACTTTCTCAGTCATTTGGATTCGGGGGGTTGAACGCGGTCCTTGTTTTCAGGAAGCTGAATACATGAACTCTCTCATCGCCTCGTCCTCTGGGCTTTCAGACTGATTCCGGTATCTCGGGGAAAAATGCATGACAACGAGGTGTTTTACCCCTGCCTGACGCGCAATGCTTCCGGTGATCTTCGCAGTGAGATGAAATCTTTGGAACGCCCGGTCGATATCTTTATCCATGAAATATGCCTCGCAATAAAGAGTGTCAGAACCGTGGACGAATTCAATAATTTTCCGGATGTTATCATCTGTCATTGATACATCGGTCACATACGATATCTTTTGACCTTTTGTGATTGTTGCGATTGTTTTCAGTTGCTCAAGGGTATATCGTTTTTCCGAGACAATAAATTCCGTTTCCTGTGGCAGCTGCTGTCTGATTGCCTGTTTCAAGTCTGAAAGCCAGGGGCCGACCGGGAGTACCATTTCCTGCAATAACGCCTTGTTAATATTGATATGATATTCCTCTTCGATCGAATACGCCAGACATGGAATCTGGTGGTCGAGCTGGAGTGTTTTAACGGAAAAGAGGGGCTCCTTGAGCAGAAGTCCGCTAAACGTGCATGCGCGGTTTTCCCGCCGCTGAAAATTATTCTCCGCATAAAAGCTTGAATGGAACATTGTGTCCCTGTTTATACTGAATACCTCGATCTTCAGCGGATATTCCTTAATGAGATTCCATGTGTATCCTTTTAGCTTGCCCTCTACGCAATCGGCGATATTCGACGGGCCGTAGACCCTCACAGGCAGATCTCTTCTCAACAAAGCTCTGATAAGCATGTCAAATCCTATGAAATGATCGACATGGGTATGTGTAATGAAAACATCTGTTACCTTTTGCAGGTGACCGGTATTCAGCCTTGAAATATCGCCTGTATCAAAGAGAAAAGCACGTTTTTCCCGGAGTATTCTGACAAAGATTCCAGGATCATCAAAAGGGCTGTTGATGGTACTGTGGATAAATGTGGGTTTCATGAGTGATTATATATCATTGTGATATAATACTACTAATTTTCCATAACGGGCTGAGGGCTAAGCCTGACGGGCATTCCAGAGCATATCTGGACAGGAGGAATTTGTGCTGCTGGCTTGACGCTTCATGCCTTACCACGGAGGTGCTATGTCTGAGCTCAGAAAGGATGTCATATCCGGCCGTTGGGTCATTATCTCTGTTGAAAGAGGAAAAAGACCGACCGATTTTATCTCACCATCTCAGAAGAAACGAGGCGGATTCTGTCCATTCTGTCCCGGGAATGAGTATACGACGCCGGCAGAAATTATGGCATTCAGACCTGCTGATACAAAGGCAAATTCTCCCGGCTGGACCTTACGGGTAATGTCGAACAAGTTCCCTGCACTGCAGATTTTTGGAGACCTGAATAAATCGGGGGAGGGGATATTTGACAAAATGAGCGGAATCGGGGCCCATGAGGTCATCGTGGAAACCCCCGACCACATGCAGTCACTTGCAACAATTCCACTTAAGGGAATGGAAGATGCCCTTTGGGCCTATTATATGCGGCTGACTGATCTCAGGAAGGACCGCAGGTTGAAATATGTCCTGATTTTTAAAAATGAAGGAGATGTTGCCGGTGCCTCCCTCGAACATTCACATACCCAGCTTATTGGCCTTCCAATCATACCGAAACTGGTTAAGGAGGAGACAGACTCGGCAAAGCGCTACTATGATATCAAGGAGCGGTGCATATTCTGTGATGTTATCAGCCAGGAGCTCGAATTCAAGAAAAGGGTGATTTATGAAAACGCACGCTATGTCTCTCTTGCACCATTTGCTCCGAGTGCCCCCTTCGAGACGTGGATATTACCAAAGAAGCATGAATCGAGTTTTTATCCTCCGGAAAATAGTTTTTCGCAACTCGCGGAAATATTTCAGGTGACGTTGAAACAGATAGACAAAATTCTTGATATTCCTCCATATAATTTCGTACTCCATACCTCTCCGTTTCTTGATGAGATTAACGATTATTACCACTGGCATATAGAACTTGTTCCAAAACTGACAAAAATAGCCGGTTTTGAGTGGGGATCAGGTTTTTATATCAACCCCACGCCCCCCGAAGAGTCAGCGCGGTTTATGCGCGAAGCAAAGATATGAAAATACTTATTGCCTCTCCTGAGGCAGTACCCTATATAAAAACCGGCGGTCTCGCGGATGTTGCTGGTGCTTTGTCAAAAGAGTTCAGGAAAATGAAGGATACGGTTTGTCTGGTTCTGCCGCTTTACAGAAAGATACGGGACAGCCTGATTCGTCTTGCAGATACAGGAATATCCTTAAACATACCGGTCGGCGGCCGGATTGTCAAGGGCAGGATATGGAAGGATCGTCAAGCAGCATTCTTTATCGAGTGTGATGAATTTTTCAACAGGCTGGAGCTGTATGGAACGGCAGACGGAGATTACAGCGATAATGCATCACGGTTTGCATTCTTTTCCAGGGGTATCCTCGAAATGTGCAGGAGCCTCGCCTTCACACCGGACATTATTCATTGTAATGACTGGCAGACAGGGCTGGTACCCTTCTACCTTAGGACTTTGTACAGGGATGACGCTTTTTTCAAGAAGACTGCAACCCTTCTGACTATCCATAATCTCGGGTATCAGGGTCTGTTCCCTGCGTCGGATATGCGCGCGACAAATCTTGGCCCGGAGTTTTTTAACCCGGAGGGTATCGAATTTTACGGGAAGGTCAATTTTCTCAAAGCGGGGATGATTGCTGCAGATATTTTAACTACGGTTAGTGAAACATATTCCAGGGAAATTCTCCTGCCCGAATCCGCTTTTGGCCTTGATGGTCTTCTGAAAAAGAGAGAACATGACCTTTTTGGTATTGTTAATGGGATCGATTACGACGAGTGGGATCCTGCTAAAGATAAGCTCCTGCCTGCCACGTATCATGTAAAGGACCTATCCGGGAAAACTCTTTGTAAAAGAGAGCTTCTCAGGATGCTCTTTAAAACAGCACGGAAGGGCAGGGAAGAACAGGTGCCCGTTATGAGCATGGTTACCCGTTTTTCAGAGCAAAAAGGTTTGGATCTTGTCATGCGCGCAATTCCTGAAATCTTGTCATTTGGGGTAAAGCTTGCTATTCTTGGGAAAGGGGACGAACGATTCCAGAGGAGTTTTCGAGAACTGTCGGCAAAATATAAGGATAGTATCTCGGTGACTATTGGGTTTGATGAGATGCTTGCGCACAGGATGTATGCGGGTTCAGACTATTTTCTCATGCCTTCAAAGTATGAACCATGCGGCCTTGGCCAGCTTATAGCATTGAGATATGGCACAATCCCCATAGCGAGAAAGACCGGCGGGCTTGCAGATACCATAGAGGATTTTGAACCGTTGACCCGGAAGGGCACGGGTTTTCTTTTTTCTGACTATACAGCTTCGGGTATGCTGGATGCACTGAAGCGTGCCTTTTGCGTGTATACAGATACAGATAAGATGCAATCGATGATCCGGAACGGAATGCGGAAGGATTTTTCCTGGAGAAGATCAGCGCAGAGATATCGTGAACTCTATAAAACCGCTCTCCTGAAGGGGAAAGTATAAGGCTATTTCTATGGATGCAGCGAACAGTCAGAAATTCACAGAAGTGATTTTTACGAATATGAGGGACGGGATTGTCACCCTTGACAGGGACTTCAGGATAGTGTCTGCTAACGAGTCTATTCAGAGATGGGCTGGAAGGCCTGCTGCAGATCTCATAAACAGGGATTCCAGGGAAGTCTTTCACAAAGTAAGTCAGATATGCCCTCACTGCGCTGCCCTGCCGGCGTTTGAAACAGGTGAGATAACCACTGTGACTCAAAAAAGCGGCAATCAGGGTACCCCGATATATGCTGAACTCTCGGTCTATCCTGTTCGCAATGAGAGGGGAGAGGTTGCTGAGTGCATCGTATTTATTCAGGACATCACTGACCGGATGCTCTGTCATGATGAGGTCCTCAGGCTTTACAGTGAGATGACCCAAACAAAGGAATACCTCGAAAGCATTATTGAACATTCTGCTGATGGAATTGTTACATCTGATCTGAACGGCATTATCACCTCATGGAATAAGGGAGCAGAACGTATTTACGGATTTACCAAAAAAGAGGCACTTGGACAATTTCTTCCCTTTGTCCCTGAATTTCTCATGGAAACCGAGTGGGAAAATAACAGGAAGATGAGGAATGGAGAAGTATTGGAGAGAATTGAGACATTCAGGAAAAGAAAGGACGGGACCATCATATCAGTCAGCCTTACACTCTCTCCGATCAAGAACGCGGTAGGAGAAATTATCGGTATTAGCGGGATATCACGCGACATATCAGAAAAGAAGAATGTTGAGAAAGAGCTGATAAGGAGGAATCAGGAACTCTCGCGGCTTTTCTTCATCAGCTCTGCAATGAGGGGAACGCTCGATCTTGACCGGGTATTGCGGATGGTGCTTACCGCGGTTACCATGGGAGACGGCCTCGGCTTCAACCGCGCAATCCTTTTCCTTGTCGATGAGGAAAAGAATATCTTGCGGGCAGCAATGGGCGTCGGACCCGCGAGCTACGAAGAAGCATTTCATGTCTGGGAAAAATTATCTCTTGAGAAAAAGACGTTGTCAGATATCATGCAGGAGATCGCTGTCGGCCTGACGAGAAAAGATTCTTTTTTTGACAGATTGAGCCACAGTATCGAGATACCATTAACAGAGGACACATCACTTACCAGGGCTGTGAAAGAGCAAAAGGCATTTAATATTGATGATGTCGGCAAAGAGCCGCTTTCAGATGCTGTACTCATACAACAGCTTGGGACCCGTGCGTTTGCTGCTGTTCCTCTCATATCAAGAAACAAAGTGATCGGAGTCCTTTGGGTAGATAACTATTTCAACAATAGAGCAATAACTGAGGAAGACATGCGTTTTTTGACAGCCTTTTCGAACCATGTGGCATCTGCGATAGAAAACGCACGGCTTTTTGAACGGGTGAAGCTTGCGGAACAGGAACTGGAGAATATTTTTGAGTCTATCTCTGATATGGTTTACTTTGTTACCGAAGATTACGTTGTCAAGAATATCAATCAGGCTGTCAGTAAACGGTTGGGGAAATCACCTGAAGAAATCATCGGGAAGAAATGTTATGAAATATTCCATGGTATGCATCAACCGTGGGCTGCATGTCCTCATCAGAAGACCGTTGAGCGAAGAGAGGCGTTTGTTCAGGAGGTCGAAGACTCGCATATGGGCGGCACGTTTATCACGTCGAGTTCTCCGATCTTTGACATAACCGGCAAGTTCATGGGAACCGTGCATGTTGTGAGCGATATAACTGAACTGAAAAATCTCAGGGAACGGGTGATTAAGACTGAACGTATGGCTGCACTTGGCGAGGTTGCTGCGCGGGTGGCTCATGAAATACGGAATCCTCTTGTTTCTCTTGGTGGTTTTGCACGAAGACTCGAGAAGAAGTTAAACGGCAGCATGAAAGAGTATGCGGACATCATTGCAAAAGAAGTCGGAAGACTCGAAGATATCCTCAATGAAATTTTGAGTTTTGTTAAAGAGACACGGATTCAAAAGGAATGCGTTGCAGCTCAGAAGCTTATGGAGGATGTTATTTCGCTTGTACGTTCTGAAATTGATGACAGGGGAATTGCTCTCGTTCGGGAATTCGGAGACCCCATAGAGCTCTATGTCGATCCGAACAGAGTGAAGGATGCACTGCTCAATATTGTTAAGAATGCCATACAGGCATTAGAAAATACCGGCACAATCTCGCTCAGAATTTACCGGAAAGACAAGACCTGTATTTTGGAGATCAGTGATACCGGCCCGGGCATTGCAGAAGAGGATTTGCCGTTCATATTCGATCCCTTTTATACGACGAAGAAAGCAGGTACTGGTCTTGGACTTACGATAACCCATAGGATTATCGAAGAGCACGACGGAAGGATAGAAGTGGAGAGCAAAGCAGGGAAAGGCAGCATATTCAGGGTAGTTATTCCAATAAAAGAACTGTGACACAGGAGGGAGGAGGTTTATGAAAATACTTGTTGTCGATGATGACCTGCACATTCAGAGGCTTTATAAAGAGGAGTTTGAAGATGAGGGGTATGAGGTTGTTGTCGCTTCTAACGGGCAGGAGGCAATTGAAATGTTCGAGAAGGAAGTCCCTGATATTGTAACGCTCGACATCCTGCTGCCTGATGTAGACGGTATCCGCATACTGAGACAGATGAAGGAAAAAAATCCGAAAATCCCGATTATCATGTCAACTGCATATGATTACCGGGACGATTTTGCTGTGTGGGCATCAGAAGCCTATATAGTCAAATCGTCAGATATGGATGAATTAAAGGCCATGATAAAAAAATTGCTCAGTAAATAACCATGATGCGCTATATTTATTTGGAAAACACGCCATTTCGCGCGGCTCTCTAAAGGTGGTTTGAAAAGTTTGAATTGGAGGGAGATTCTAAGCATCTTCCCGGAAAAGCTGTCAGGGTGATAGACTCCCTCTGCAGGATTACCGCAGAACCAGTAATTGCATGAAATCTCTTCTCTGTTTTATCACTCATCAGCAATGGACGGTTATTCAGTGAAGTTTCCGGAGACGTCCGGTGGATCAACAGGAATATCTTGAGAGTGAAATGATCAGGTGCCTTGTGACTACTGTCCGGGAAGACAGTGAATTCAGGGAGATGGTCATGCAACTGGGTGGTTACGTTATCTCGGATATGCGAGCAGTAATCTGCAAAAATTAATTATCCCTCTTTTTCTGAATCAAGGCTCTGTGCACTCATGTCAAGAAGCCTCTTTGCTCCGATGAATCTCTTTAAATAAAATGGTGTGGCCAGACTATCAATGGTAACCTTCTTGCTTTTTGACGAGGCGTGGATGAATAGGTTGTTCCCGAGGTAAATCCCGACGTGGGATGGATAAGATGCGTAGGTTCTGAAGAAAACGAGATCGCCGATGGTGAGGTTATTTTCATCAACGGGTATGCCTTCCTTAAACTGCTCGCGTGCCGACCGTGGCAGATTAACTCCGATCAGACTGTACACCTTTTTTACATATGCAGAACAATCAATGCCGAGCGGACTGTTGCCGCCAAACCGGTAGGGAATATCCAGCATTTTTTTTGCGAAGAGGATGAGTCTGTCTTGCAATCCCGACTCTGCAACATTCAGATGTTCTGCTACTTCTTCACTTTCCGTTTCCTCATGGGCCTGAGAGAGCATCGCTTCGTGCGGCTTTGCCTGCTTCAGTTCTTCCGGGCGTTTTAAGAGTACTTTCTGGCCTGGCCGCAGGGAATCTGTCTGGAGACTGTTTATCTCGATCAATTCGGCTGGGTCAATCTCAAATCGCTGTGCAATATTCCATACCGTATCACCTTTTTGTACCGCATAGTCTG
>Ga0102851_10002894_pt1 | contig 10528 bp, 8 predicted proteins | sample Mud3Dept3metaG_FD_79558 | JGI IMG/M metagenome (GOLD analysis project Ga0102851, IMG submission 79558) | Freshwater wetland microbial communities from Ohio, USA, analyzing the effect of biotic and abiotic controls - Mud 3 Core 4 Depth 3... | ecosystem: Environmental > Aquatic > Freshwater >...
AGGAACCCATCGGATCACCTTCAGGACACTCTCGTCATCTGCGTCGTGAACAATCACCGGCCGCATATGACTGCGCCACGTCTAATCCGCGACAACCAAGAGACCCTTGCTGTTCTCAAGGACATCGTTTTCCGAAATCCGACTACTTCTTCGCATCTGGACAATATTCACCGTGATCTTCATCGGATTATCGGCAGCGAACTGCGTGTCGCCTATATCGACGCCTCTTCCCCCGGGAACGAGATTCCGGACCGCGATGGGGGGGTGGGGACGGCGAGAAAGATCGGGATGGACGCAGCCCTGGGGCTCATCGCCGCAGGGGATGCAACGGGAGGTGGGGTCGTATGCTGCCTCGACGCCGACACCCTCGTGGAGAAGAACTACCTATCTGCCGTCCGTACCCATTTCGAAGCAACGGGAAATCCGGCAGCGGTAGTCTCATATGCGCATCAGAGGCCCGTCGATCCCGGATTGCAGGCAGCGATCTGCTGCTATGAAATTTTTCTTCGCTCCTATGTGATTGGGCTGTCGTATGCCGGTTCGCCCTATGCCTTCCATGCCATCGGTTCGACCATTGTGTGTACGGCAGAAGGATACGCAGGAGTCCGGGGTATGAACCGCCGGATCGCTGCGGAGGATTTTTACTTCCTCGATAAGCTTGCAAAAATCGGAAAGATTTTCACAATAACAGATACGACCGTCTTTCCATCGCCACGAATCTCGGAGAGGGTGCCCTTCGGCACCGGGCAGCGTATCCTCCGGTTTATGACAGGAGGAACGGATGAATACCGCCTTTATGATCCTCGGATCTTCGCTATCCTTCGGGATTGGTTCATCAAAATCGACGCCGATCCTGATAGGGATTGTGAAGCGATTCTGGCCGAAGCCAGACACATTCATGTCAGCCTTGAGGAATATCTCCGTATGAGCCATTTTACCGCAGACTGGCAATTTATCAGAGAAAACTGCCATGCCCCCCTGCAGCTCCGCAGGCAGTTCCATGTTTGGTTCGACGGATTGAAGACACTGAGACTGATCCACCATCTCAGCCGATGTGCATTTCCCCTGGTCCCCATGTTCGATGGCCTATCAGAGCTTATCGATATGATCGGATCGACATCTCTTCCGTTAACACGTCCCGATAACATTCCGGAAATCGACGAGCAATACCACATACTGGCGACGTTGCGCTCTGCATTCCCTCGGTCATGACAGAAAATCATTCCTCCTTGACGTCCGCCTGCCTTTTCCTTATAGTGCGCTGCCATGTTTTCATGAAAGCCCAGTTGTCACGGACTGCGCGCACAATCGTCATGAAACAGAAATTGTAAGAAAAACAGGAGGAATGATCGTGGTTAACCAGATGTGGCGGTATGTTCTCATCGGGATGGCGTCTTGCCTTCTTTTCCCCATTGTTGTCGGATGCGATTCCAAGAAAGAGAGCGCGGCGCTCACGGGAAAGCCAGTCATCGCACCCGGTCCCGGGGTGAGCGAGCCGCCGGCTGCCGAATCCACGGAAAAGCAAACATCTTCTCCTGGCACGACAAACGCCAAAGCCGACGTCGCGGGGATCGCCGTGGAGGTCGATGGGGAGAAAATGACGCGGGGCCAACTCGATCAGGAGGTTGAAAAGAGGTTGGAGACGCTCAAAGGCCAGATCCCTGCGGAGAATCTTGAAAATGCACGGGTAGAGATCCGGAGAGCCGCGATCGATGAGTTCATCATCCGTACGCTTCTCACCCGGGAAGTCAGCAGAAGCAAGCAGACCGCAAGTGAAAAGGAAATAGCGGAAATCATGGATGCGATGAAGGCCCAGTTGCCCGCCGGCATGACTCTGGAGGAACTTTTCCAGAAAAACAAGATCGATGCATCGGCGATGCGCGAGGAGATCGTCTTGAACATCCGTATCAACAAATTGGTCACGGCGGAGCTCGGAAGCAAGGCCAAGATTACGGATAAAGAGGTTTCCGATTTTTATCGGAAAAACCAGGATCAATTCAAACAGCCGGAGTCCGTTCATGCCCGGCATCTCCTGGTAGCCAAGACCACCGGGGATACCGACAAGGTCACGGCAGAAAAAAAGACCAAAGCCGAAGAGCTGCGAAAACGCCTTGTTGCGGGTGCCGATTTCGCCGATCTGGCTGCGAAGAATTCTGACTGCCCGAGCAAGCAGAACGGAGGAGATCTCGGATTCTTTGCCCGCGGACAGATGATTAAACCCTTCGAGGACGCGGCTTTTTCTCAGCAGAAGAATGCCATCGGCCCTGTCGTGGAAACCGATTTCGGCTTTCATATCATTCAGGTTCTCGAACATCGGACCGAGCAAATCGCGAAACTCGATGCGGAAACGAAAAAACAGATCAGCACCTTCCTTGAGCGGCAGAAGGCCCAGGCAGCTTACGACGGGCTGGTGAAGCGGCTCAAAGGAAACGCGAACATCGTCATCTACGGAAAGTAAAACGGGGGCGATGCGATGAGGGGCCGCAGTGCGGGCAGGGTCCGCGAAAACCTCTGGTACCTGGGGCGCGAAGAATCGGGAATCTATCTTCTGGAGGGCAAGACGGGCTCCCTGATCATCAGCGGGGGGACGAGCTACCTGGCGCCTGCCGTTCTGACCCAGATTCTCGACTTCGGCATCGATGAAACAAAAATCAGGAAGCTGCTGATCCTGCATGCCCATTTCGATCATGTCGGCCTCGTCCCCTTCTTCAAGCGCCGTTACCCGGATCTCGAGTTGTACGGCTCGGCCAGGGCATGGGAAATCCTGCGGATGGCAAAAGGGATCGCGACGATCAACACCTTCAGCCACCTCATAGCCGAAAGAATGGGTTTTGCCGGACACCTTGAAGGGATGGATCTGCGATGGCGCGATGATCTTTCCGGGGCGGAGGTATCCGAAGGGACAACGATCGACCTCGGCGGGACGACCGTCGAAATATTGGAGACACCGGGCCATTCATCCTGCTCCGTGTCAGCGTATGTACCGGAAATGTGCGCGCTGTTTCCCTCGGATGGGGGCGGAATCCCTTACGGAGAGACTATCATTCCGTCGGGTAATTCCAACTTCACCCGGTACCAGCAGAGCCTCGCAAAGCTCAACAACCTCACGGTGGACATCCTCTGTGCCGATCACTACGGCTATGTGACGGGAGAAGAAGCGAACTGCTACATCGCGCGGAGCATCGACGCCGCTGCGGAAACGCGGGCCATGATCGAGACGCTCTTTCAGCGCACGGGTTCCCTTGATGCCACCGTGAAGGCACTCGTTGAGGATACCTACACCCGCAACCCGGGCTACTTTCTCGCACCGGAGATCACGGCCGGGATCTACCGCCAGACGGTTCGTCACATCGCCCGAGAACTGGAGGAAAAAGCTTGAACATCGTGCAGCTGTGGCTGTTGCGCATTACGGCAGCCCCGTTCAGAAGGAGTGCTCCTTACCGGGGAAAACCCCGGATTTCACCTCATCCATGTACTGCTTGAATGCTTCCCGCATCGGAATACTGAGATTGGCGTATTTCTTGACAAATTTTGGGGTAAATCGCTCGTACGCCCCGAGCATGTCGTTGGTGACGAGGACCTGACCATCGCAATCGGCACCGGCGCCGATTCCGATAGTGGGAATACCGCGTGAACGGGTGATTTCACCGGCCAGCCCCGCAGGCATCGCTTCCAGAACGATCGAGAAGGCACCCGCCTCTTCGAGTATCCTGGCATCTTCGAGGATGCGTCGGGCCGCCTCATCCCCTCTCCCCTGGACCTTGAAACCCCCAAACTGCCGGACGGACTGGGGTGTGAGTCCCAGATGCCCCATGACCGGGATGCCGGATACGGTCATCCGTCTGGTCATCTCTGCCACTTCTCTCCCCCCTTCCAGTTTGACCGCCTGGGCATCCGTCTCTTTGAGGAAACGGCCGGCATTTTGAAGGGCAGCTTCGATTGAGACCTGGTAGGACATAAAGGGCATGTCAGCGATCACCATTGCCCTCTCAACCCCCCGGCAGACCGCTTTGGTATGGTGGATCATTTCCTCCATGGTAACGGGCAGCGTGCTGGCGTAGCCGAGAACCACCATCCCGAGTGAATCTCCGACCAGCAGCACGTCGATACCCGACTGATCGAGAAGAAAAGCTGTCGGATAGTCGTAGGCAGTCAGGACGGCTATTTTCTCTCCCCGCTTTTTCATCTCTCGAACGACGGCCGTTGTCACCCTGCTTCTCTTTGTTTCCTGTGTCATAACTCACCATCTTTCCAGTAGATTTCTAATGATCTCTGCCTTCTCCTGAGAAAGGGTGCCCCTTTTCATGGCAAGCTCAACCGCCAGGAGTCCCATTGCGCAATAGGCGGGAAGATAATCCGGCAGCGTTTCGTTCAAGACACGGATGTGTTGTTCTATGGTTCCCGCATCACCCCGGGATATGGGTCCAGTCAGGGCCTGAACGCTGCCCTGCGCTTCGATATTCTTCAGGGTGCCGTTGACCAATGGCCAGAAGGCCCGGACCGCCTCGTCCCGGTTCAGTCCGACCGAGAGATAGATTTCCTCTACCGTATGGATTAGCGTTGTCAGGTAATTCGATGCCATGCAGGCGGCGGCGTGGTAGAGGGGCTTGACTGCTTCCGGCACTTCAACGGGAATACCACCCAGCTCGCGGACAAGTCCGGCAGACCATTCCCTGAGGTCTTCATCGGCGGTTATCCCAAAGGTGCTCGAAGGGATATTTCGGATCGCCCCTTCGATGTCGGCAAAAGATTGAAGGGGGTGGATGCTGGCCACCTTGGCCCCGGCCTGGCGGGCAGGTTCCAGAAGGTCAAGCCCGCCGGCACCGCTCATATGGACGACTTTGTCTCCGGGTTTGATCCCCCCTTTCTGCACGATGGCACGGCAGACCGCAGCAATGGTATCGTCCGGGGTAGTAATGAAGATACAGGTGGCCAGAGAAGCTGCTTCGGCATTTGCATCAGCCGTAAAAGCCCTTCCTCCCGTATAGCTGATTCGGTTCCGGAGTGAGGCTTGGGAACGGCTGGCTACGGCAACGACCGGATACCCGGCTTGACGGAGGAGGTAGCCAATGGCGGTTCCTGTCTTGCCCAAGCCGATGATTGCGATATCGTCTTTTCGATTCGAAACGACTGGCATGGGGTGAACCTCAAAAAACCTTCCGCATATATCGACGGAAGGTTTGAACGTAACCCATGCTCTTCGGTATGGAGCCCCTCCGTCTCAGTCCAATCATGGATCCAAGCGGTGCATGGTTACTACCACAGGTAAAGACGGACAGTCAACAGAATTAATCCCTTTTCATGGCCGATGCGTTTTCCCCGGCAGATATTGTTGGAGAGTTTCAGACGAATGCTCCTCAGCTCTCTTCTTGTGTTTCACATTATTGTTCTATATAACACGCAAAAGCGACGTGGCAGGGAGCACAAGGAAAGCATTCGGTCGAGACCCTGCTAATGCGGAAAATTACAGACCGCAATCGATTGGATCATCATCAATTGTTCCTGACAGCGGATGGCGATTTGTCGGCGACGGCTTGGATGTGGCGGTCACCAATGCTGAAGACAGTTAGAAAAACGATAGAACGCTCAGCGATGCTGACACGCGGAGATCACCTCATCGTGGCGGTCTCGGGAGGACCGGATTCCGTCGCTCTCCTGAGGGCGCTCATCCTTCTGTCATCGGAATATCAGTTGCATCTCACGACGGCGCATCTCAATCACGGCCTTCGGGGAACCGAAGCGGAAGAAGAGGAGAATTTTGTCCGTCGCATCAGTCATACACTGGGTATCACCTGTATCTGTAAAACGGTCGACATCCGTATGCTGCAGATCGGGAAGGGGCGGTCTCTGGAAGAGATCGGCAGAGAGGAGCGTTACCGGTTTCTCAATGAGACTGCGGAGGCATGCGGCGCTCGGAAGATCGCCACTGGGCATCACCGTGGCGACCAAGCGGAAACCGTTCTCATCAATCTGATTCGTGGCAGCGGTATCGCCGGACTTAAAGGAATCGCACCGGTGCGCGACGACCGGATCATCCGCCCTCTGTTGGATGTAAGCAGAGGAGAAATCCTCGAATTTCTCAATCGCGAAGGGTTTGCGTACAGGGTCGATAGCTCCAACACTGATCCAATCTACCTGCGCAACAGGATCAGGAATGGCCTGATTCCGGATTTGGAAGCCAGCTATAATCCGCGGATTGTGACAGGTCTCTGCCATATGGCTGAGATCGTTCGCCGCGAGGATGATTACCTGCAAAATGTCGTACGTCAAATCTTGCACGGCTGGGGGATCATCCCGGGCGCTGACGAGATTCACCTTCCCACAAGAGCATTCCTGGAGTTTCACGAAGCCATCCAGGGAAGAATCATCAAATGTCTGATCGAGGCCGCCATACCCTCGGGAAAGGCAATCGGTTTTCGTCACATCGAGGCCGTTCTGACACTCTCGCGAACGCCATCCCATAAGCGCATCTCGCTTGATCTTCCCTGCCAGATTTGCGTCGAAAGGGAGGAGGATACCCTGCGTATCGGAAGAAGAGGCCCTCGGCAAACGCGGAGGGATAAACGGAAAGACACGATGCTCCCTGCCGATTATTCCTATCCTATTAACATTCCCGGCTCCGTATATATCCCCGAAATAGATAGGCATATCCATATAGAATTAATCGATAACCCGGGTCTCCTCGCTATGAAGAGTGCCCCACGGGTGGCCTTTTTGGATAATGCGCGGATATTTCCTCCCCTTATCTTGAGGAACACCAGACCGGGAGATCGGATCGAACCCTTAGGAATGGCCGAAACAAAAAAAATGAAATCATACTTCATCGATAGAAAGATTCCCCGCGAGTGCCGGGGGAGGATACCGCTGCTGGTCGATTCCCGGTCCATAATCTGGATTGCCGATGAATTGATCAGTAATCGGGTCAAGGTGACCGAACAAACAAAACACGTGTTACGGGCAGAAATGGTTTGAAATAAACGTGTCGATATTATAATAAAAGGGATCATAAGATCAGTGATCGATTGTCTGACATCACATAGGATCTTCAGCTTTCAGGATTAAAGGAGAAAATTATTGAATCCCCTGCAGAAAAATATTGCGCTGTGGCTGGTGATCAGCCTCGTGTTTGTGATGATTTACCACCTTTTCAATCAGCCCAAGACCACCCAAATCGATGTCATCTACAGTGATTTTCTCAGTTATGTGGATAAGGCCCAGGTCACCGAGGTGACGATCCAGGGGGACAACATATCCGGCAGGTTGAGTAGTGGGAAATCCTTCAAGACCTATGCCCCCAAAGATGCAGGGGTGATTGCCCTGCTGAAGGAAAAAGGGGTCCGGATCTCTGCCAAACCTGTCGAGGATTCTCCGTGGTACATGACCATTCTGGTCTCATGGCTTCCGATGTTGCTTCTGATCGGGGTCTGGATCTTTTTCATGCGGCAGATGCAGGGCGGGGGAGGCAAGGCAATGGCCTTCGGGAAAAGCCGGGCGCGATTGGTAACGGACAAATCGAAGAAAGTGACCTTCGCCGATGTGGCCGGCATCGAAGAGGCCAAGGCGGAGCTCCAGGAGGTCATCGATTTCCTCCGCGATCCCAAGAAATACACCCGTCTCGGAGGGAGGATACCGAAAGGATTGCTGCTCGTGGGGCAGCCCGGAACAGGAAAGACCCTGCTGGCAAGGGCCATCGCCGGTGAGGCAGATGTGCCCTTCCTCAGCATAAGTGGGTCTGATTTTGTCGAAATGTTCGTCGGCGTCGGCGCCTCGAGGGTCCGCGACCTTTTCAACCAGGGTAAGAAAAATGCCCCCTGTATCATATTCATCGATGAAATCGATGCGGTGGGGCGACACCGTGGGGCCGGTCTGGGAGGGGGGCACGATGAACGTGAGCAAACGCTCAACCAACTCCTCGTGGAAATGGACGGATTCGAATCGAACGAAGGGGTCATCCTCGTTTCGGCGACGAACCGCCCGGATGTCCTCGATCCCGCACTTCTCAGGCCCGGTCGTTTCGACCGACAGGTCGTTGTGCCTCTTCCCGATGTGAAGGGGAGGGAAAAAATTCTTGAGGTTCATGCCAGGAAAACGCCCCTCGCAGATGATGTCGATTTTGCGGTCATAGCCCGTGGAACCCCGGGCTTTTCAGGCGCGGACATCGAAAACCTTGTCAATGAATCGGTCCTCTATGCGGCCCGATTCGGCAAGGAAAAAGTGACCATGTGCGACTTTGAATATGCGAAGGACAAAGTGCTCATGGGAACGGAACGAAAAAGTATGGTAATCAGCGATGTCGAAAAGAAGAACACCGCCTACCATGAATCGGGACACGCCCTGGTTGCCCGGATGCTGCCCGGAAGCGATCCGATTCATAAGGTGACCATCATACCCCGCGGTCATGCCCTCGGGGTGACCCAGCAGTTGCCGGTCGATGAAAAGCATACCTACCCGAGGGAGTTTCTCACCAACAATATCGTGATCCTGCTTGGCGGTCGTGCTGCGGAAGAGCTCGTTCTGAAGGATTTCACCACCGGAGCCGGAAACGACATAGAACGAGCGACAGGTCTCGCACGGAAAATGGTGTGCGAATGGGGTATGAGCGATCAGATGGGACCGCTGAGTTACGGAAAGAAAGAAGAGCAAATCTTCCTTGGCCGCGAATTTGCGACCCACAAAGATTACAGCGAGGAAACCGCCCAGAAGATAGACAAGGAAGTCGCGCGGATCGTGATGACAGGTTACGATACGGCGAAGAAGATCCTGTCGGATCGAATTGATATCCTGAACAGAATCGCCACGGTACTGCTGGAGAAAGAGGTCCTGAACGCACAAGAGCTCGATGATATCATCGGTATCCGCCCCGGGCAGAACACAACATATCCTGATCCGGTAGCGAAGCCGGATGCGCCGCCACCTGGTCCGTGCAAAGAGACATGAAAGGATCGGTCAGCCAGAGTGGATACAAAAGAGTCACGGGTGAGATACCTGCATGTAACCTCGGAGGGTGAGGCGCTTGAAGCACTGCGGGGCGTAGATGCGGATCCTTGTACGATACGAGAGTCCCTCCCGAAGATGATCCACGCAAATATCATCCTTGAACATATCGAAAGCACTGCAGCCAATATCATCAGACAGGAGATGCGTCACGTCGGGGGTGACGCGGCCACCGCCCCTGATGTGGCCGATTGTAGGACTGCCCATGGTGACGTCATCGTGATGGGAACCCTCGCGCAGATCCGCGGTTTAGCCGAAAAGATTACCTTGCATCCCCTCGTCGGTCTGTGCGGGATATCGGAACGTATCAGCCAGGTATTGAATAATCTCTCACTGGATTCCGTTCCCCTCAGAACATCCAGGAGGGAGATGGTCCTGGGAGATCGAACGTTGATCATGGGGATCCTCAACGTAACCCCGGATTCCTTCTCGGACGGCAATCGCTTTGCATCGCCAGAGTCAGCAGTTGAAGAGGGAATCCGGATGGCCGAAGAAGGGGCCGACATGATCGATATTGGTGGAGAGTCCACCCGGCCCGGATCGGATACCGTACCGCAGGAGGAAGAACTTCGGCGGGTCATTCCGGTAATCCGGGGACTTGCCGCGAGGATCGATATACCGTTGTCCGTTGACACGATGAAAGCGGCTGTCGCACGCGAGGCCCTTGCGGAAGGCGCGGAAATTGTCAACGATGTAAGCTCGCTGGGCTTCGACGACCGTATGGCTGAGATCGTTGCCGACGCCGGCGCTGCCGTGATCCTCATGCATATGCGGGGGATGCCGAAAACAATGCAAACGGGCGATTTGACCTATCGTTCCCTGCAAGGTGAAATCATTGGTTTTTTACAAGACCGCATCGACAGGGCGCGTGCAAATGGCATTGAACCTGTGCGGGTTATGGTGGATCCCGGGCTTGGTTTCGGAAAGACGGCTACGGATAATTTGCGGTTGATCAGGCACCTTGGAGAATTAAGAATCCTTGGAAGGCCAATCGTTTCGGGAGCATCCCGTAAATCGTTCATTGGTCACGTTACGGGCGGGACTCCCCGGGAGCGGATGGAAGGAACGGCGGCTGCCGTCACAGCAGCGGTCTTGAACGGAAGCAGGATCATTCGGGTCCATGACGTTGCAGCGATGAAGAAAGTTGCGGCCATGGCTGACGCCCTGAGGAGAGCATAGTCCAAGCCATGCAACTGCAGCCGCGATTCTGGAAAGGTGAAAAGACGAGCACCCCTATGGTTCGGGATCGAAATACCATTGTCCTGTTTTCCAATAGCCCGTCGGAAACCGTTCGAATCGGTCGGATTCTCGGTGAAATTCTCAAAGACGGGGATTGTGTCGCACTCACCGGAGAGCTCGGTGCCGGAAAGACCTGCCTTACCCAAGGTATCGCAAAGGGTTTGGGTGTTCCGGACAGCTATGTAGTCACCTCACCAACATTTACGCTCCTCAATGAATACCCCGGAAGAGAATCCGCCCTGTATCATTTGGATATCTATCGTCTAACCGGAGCCGCTGACCTTATAGAAATGGG
>Ga0102851_10002897_pt1 | contig 10526 bp, 11 predicted proteins | sample Mud3Dept3metaG_FD_79558 | JGI IMG/M metagenome (GOLD analysis project Ga0102851, IMG submission 79558) | Freshwater wetland microbial communities from Ohio, USA, analyzing the effect of biotic and abiotic controls - Mud 3 Core 4 Depth 3... | ecosystem: Environmental > Aquatic > Freshwater >...
GCGTGATGTCGCGGCGTTAGCTAGAAGTTCGCGCTTGACCTGACGCTCCGATCAGCGGTAGATCGCCGCTTCCCCCACGGAGCCACCTGGTGTTGAAGTCGCTCTCGATCTTCACGGGCAATTCGAATCGCGCGCTGGCAGACGAGATCTGCAAGTTCGTCGAGATTCCGCTCGGCCGCGCCGATGTCACGCACTTCTCCGACGGGGAGATCTACGTCGAGGTCGGCGAGAACGTCCGCGGCGTGAACTGCTTCGTCGTCCAGTCGACGTGCTCGCCGCCGAACGAGGCGCTGATGGAGCTGCTGATCATGATCGACGCGCTCAAGCGCGCATCGGCGGGCAGCATCGTCGCGATCATCCCGTACTTCGGCTATGCGCGGCAGGATCGCAAGACGAAGCCGCGCACGCCGATCACGGCCAAGCTCGTCGCGAATCTGATCACCGCGGCCGGTGCCGATCGCGCGCTCGCGATGGATCTCCACGCCGGTCAGATCCAGGGCTTCTTCGACATCCCGTTCGACCACCTCTACTCGATGCCCGTGCTGATCGACGAGCTCCGCCTCCTCGGCTACGGCGGCGAAGGCACGGTCGTCGTGTCGCCCGACGCCGGTGGCGTCGAGCGCGCCCGCGCCTTCTCCAAGCGCCTCGACGCCGGGCTCGCGATCATCGACAAGCGACGTCCCGCACCCAACGTCTCCGAGATCATGAACATCGTCGGTGACGTGAAGGGCAAGAAGACCGTCATCGTCGACGACATCATCGATACCGCCGGGACCCTGACCAACGCCGCCCACGCGATCATCAACGCCGGGGCCGCCTCGGTCGCCGCCTGCGCCAGCCACGCGGTGTTCTCGGGCAAGGCCGTCCAGCGGATCAACGACTCGCCGCTCTCCCATGTCGTTGTAACCAATACGATTCCGCTCTCCGAGCAGGGCGCGGCCTGCCCGAAGGTCCGCGTGAAGAGCGTCGGGCGCCTCCTGGGCGAGGCGATCAAGCGCATTCACCACGGAGACTCGATCAGCTCGCTGTTCATGTGATATCTACCCTGCCCCCGCCCTTCAGCTGGGATCGCACTGCCCCCGCCCGGCCTTTGCGCCTGGCCCCCTGGGAAAAGAGAACGTCATGGAAGTCGGAAAGCTCACTGTCTCGCTTCGGAACACGACCGGTCACAAGGGCGCGTCGCGCGCTCTGCGTACGCAAGGCAAGGTCCCCGGGATCTGCTACGGCGTTTCGATCAACGGTCGGATCGAGCCCATCTCGATCATCGTCGACGTCAAGGAGCTCAAGAAGGCTCTCGACCCGATCCGCAAGCAGAACACCGTGATCGACCTGACGATCGAGGGTGGCGCGCAGAAGCATTCGCTGCACGCCCTCGTCAAGGAGTACCAGGTCCATCCGATGCGCCGCGAGATCACGCACGTTGATCTCCTCGCGATCGATCCGAACAAGGAGGTCGCCGCGAGCGTTCCGCTCGAGTTCATCGGCAAGCCGAAGGGCTCGGTCGACGGCGGCCAGATCCGCATCGTCATGCGCTCGATCGACATCCGCAGCAAGCCGAGCGACATCCCGGTCAAGCTGACGATCGACGTCACCCCGCTCGAGATCAGCGACGTGATTCACGTCTCGTCGATCGCGCTGCCGCCGGGCGTCACGGTCACCACGGGTCGCGACCTCGCGGTCGTCACGTGCGCGGCTCCCGAGGAAGAGGCAGTTGCGGTCACGGCGGAAGGCGCGGCTCCGGCCGAGGGCGCGGCGGCGGCTCCGGCGGCGGGCGCGAAGCCCGCGGCGGGCGCGAAGGATGCCAAGGCGGCAGCTCCGGCGGCGGGCGCGAAGCCGGCGGCGGGTGCGAAGGCTGCTCCGGCGGCGGCTGCGAAGGCGCCTGCCAAGGCGCCTGCCAAGAAGTAGCGCCAGGAGCGACGGACGATGTGGCTGGTCGTCGGGCTCGGGAACCCGGGCGCCAAGTACGAACGCAACCGCCACAACATCGGATTCCAGGTGGTCGAGGAGCTCGCGCGCAAGCACGGGCTCCCCGCCTGGTCAGACAAGCTCGGTGGTCGCACGACCGCGGGCGTCGTCACGACCGAGCGCGGCCGCGAGCGCTGCGTGCTGCTCGAGCCGATGGAGTTCATGAACCTCTCGGGGTTCGCGGTGCAGCGCACGGCCGCGTTCCACAAGATCGACGTGACCGAGATCCTCGTAGTCCACGACGAGATCGATCTCGAGCTCGGCATCGTGCGGCTCAAGTCGGGCGGCGGGCACGGCGGCCACAACGGCCTGCGCTCGATCCAGGATCAGCTCGGCGCGGCGACCTTCGCGCGGCTGCGGATGGGCGTCGGCCGGGATCCGAAGGCGCCGCCCGGCTCCAAGGACGCCGCCGGCTGGGTGCTCGCCGACTTTCCCGCGGCGCAGGCTTCGACGGTGAAGGCCATGATTGCCGCGGGTTGCGAGGACATCGAGACCGTCCTCGCGAAGGGCATCGGGCCGGCGATGAATCAGCACAACGCCCGTTCCAACCTCGCAACGGCGTGATATAGACCCTCCCCTTCCAACCTCGCTCGCCCCACGCCAAGGGCGGGCTTCACACCCAAGAGGACGACACATGGCACGCCTGCAAAGTCAGAGAGACAAGCCTGGTACGGCTCGCGAGTACGAGACGACCTTCATCCTTCGCCCCAACACGCCGAACGAAGGCGTCGCCGAGGTGAACGCCCGCATCCGCGGGATCATCGAGGGGATGGGCGGCAAGATCCTCAAGGTCGACAACTGGGGCAAGCGCCGCCTCGCGTACGAAGTCGCCAAGGAGCGCAAGGGGATCTACCTCTACTGGCAGTACCTGGCGCAGCCGGGAACCGTCGAGGAGACCGAGCGTAACCTCCGCATGCTCGACTCGGTGATCCGCTACCTGACCGTCAAGGTCGACGAGAACGTCCTCGTCGACGCGCGTCCGTCGGAGATCGACGAGACGTCGTTCGAGAAGGCGTCGCAGACCGCGGCCGACGAGGAGGACATGTTCCTCTCGCGCGGTGGCGACGACGCAGCCGCGATCGAGAACGAGATCTACGGCGACGACGAGGACGGCGATGTGATCCCGGGTTCGAAGAAGCCCGTGGAGCCCGAGGCCGCTGCTGAGCCCGCCGCTGCAACCGAGGACAAGGAGTAAGCCATGACGACCCGTATGGACGCCCCTCGTGGCGATCGTGGTGGTGCTGGTGACGATGACGGCATGGACCGCGACGGCGATGATCGCCGCGGCGGCAAGGGCCGTGGCGGCGGGGGCAAGCGCAAGCTGCTCTCCGACGAGATCGTCGCGAAGGTCGATTACAAGAACCCGCAGATCCTGCGCTCGTTCGTGACCGACCGCGGCAAGATGATCCCGCGCCGCATCACCGGCGCGTCCGCGCGCCAGCAGCGCGTGATCTCGACGGCACTCCGGCGCGCGCGCATGCTGGCGCTGCTCCCGTTCACGGTGACAGGAGACTAGTCATGGCGATGCAAGTCATCCTCACGCAGGACGTCGACAACCTCGGCAAGGCCGGCGAGCTCGTCGCGGTGAAGCCGGGCTACGGCCGCAACTATCTCGTGCCGCGCGGCCTCGCCGTCAGCGCGACCGTGCGCAACAAGAACCGCCTCGATCACGAGAAGGCGGTCATCGAGCGCAAGGTCGCCAAGGAGCGCGCGAGCGCTACCGAGATCGCGGCGAAGATCAACGTCATGACGCTGCAGTTCGAGCGCATCGTCGGCGAAGACGAGAAGCTGTTCGGCTCCGTCACGAACCGCGACATCCAGGAGCAGCTCAAGCGCGCCGGGGTCGAGATCGATCACCGCATGATCGCGCTCGACCAGGCCGTCAAGGCGCTCGGCAAGTACGAAGTTCCCGTACGCCTCGCGGCGGGCGTTGTGGCGAACCTGAAGTTCTGGGTCGTCGGTAAAGACAAGTAGACCGCGACCGCGACCGCGGCCGAGCGCGACCGATGCCACCTGGGCGTTCGTCGCGCTCGTTTTGCGTCGCGATTGCTCTCCGACGACGTTTACGCCGATCAGACCCGGGCGCTACAGTGACCCGATGGCGCGCGACCGGCGAGTGCTGCCGCACAATCTCGACGCCGAGGCCTCGATCCTCGGCGGCGTGATCCTGCGAAACGAGGTGCTCACGCATCTCGAGACACTCGAGGTCGATGACTTCTACGACATGCGCCACAAGGTCGTGTTCCAGGCGATCCGGAATCTGGAGAGCACCGCCAAGCCGATCGACGTCGTCACGCTCGAGAACGAGATCGAGAAGCAGGGCAAGCTCGACGCCGTCGGGGGCATCGCCTTCCTCGGCGAGCTGACCCTCCGCGTCCCCACCGTCGACAACGTCCTCGCGTACGCCGAGATCGTCCAGGACAAGCATCAGGCGCGCAAGCTGATGCTCGCCTCCAACGAGATCCACGAGAAGGGCTACGAGGACGGCCTCGAGGTCCGCGACTACCTCGACGACGCCGAGGCGAAGATCTTCGAGGTCACGCAGCGCAAGGACAAGAGCGGCCCCGAGCCGGTCAAGTCGCTCGTCAAGAAGGTGTTCAGCTCGCTCGACGAGCGGTTCAAGTCCGAGGGCGGCATCACCGGCGTGCCGACCGGCTTCGCCGACCTCGACGCCAAGACCGCCGGGCTGCAGCCGACGGAGCTCATCGTCCTCGCGGCACGCCCCGCGATGGGCAAGACCTCGTTCGCGATGTCGATCGCCCAGAACGCGGCGACCAACGGCGGCTGGCCCGTCCTCGTGTTCTCGCTCGAGATGTCGTCGACCCAGCTCGCCGAACGTCTCCTGTGCTCCGAGGCGCGCGTCGACTCCTCCGCGCTCCGCCGCGGCATGCTGCAGCGCCAGGACATGACGAACCTGACCTACGCGGCGGCCACGCTGTCGAAGGCGCCGATCATGATCGACGACACCCCCGCGCTGTCGCTGCGCGAGGTCCGCGCCCGCGCGCGCCGATTCCGCGGCAACAAGGAGCTGTTCGCCGGCAAGAAGTTCGGCCTGATCTTGATCGACTACCTCCAGCTCATGCGCGGCTCGCCGCAGGCCGCGAAGGCCTCGCGCGAGCAGGAGATCAGCGAGATCTCCCGCGGCCTCAAGAGCCTCGCGAAGGAGCTGGAGTGCCCGGTGCTCGCGCTGTCGCAGCTCAACCGCTCCCTCGAGCAGCGCACCGACAAGCGGCCGCAGCTCAGCGACCTTCGTGAGTCCGGCGCGATCGAGCAGGATTCGGACGTCATCCTCTTCATCTATCGCGACGTCATCTACAACAAGGACTGCGAGAACCCGCACATCGCCGAAGTGATCCTCGGCAAGAACCGTCACGGTGCGACCGGCACGGTCGAGACGCACTTCGAGGGTCGATACACGCGGTTCGAAAACCTGACGCAACGAACGGATGGTCCGCCGCGAAGCTACGAGTGATGTGGGGGCGATCGGGAGCGTCGCTCAGGGCGTGCTCGCCGACGCAGCCTGCGACGTGCTGATCGCGCGACCGGCTCGGTTCTCGTTCGCGGCCCGATGACGCGAAGGAGCCGCGCGTGCAACCTTCAGCACCGTGGCGACCGCACCCGCGCCCAGCGCTCCGGCATGGCACGCGTTGCCCATCGCCGACGCGATCGTGGCCGCCGAGTCGGACAGCGTCGAAGGCCTCACCGCGGACGAGGCCCGCGCGCGCCTCGTGCGCTTCGGCCCGAACGCCCTCCCCGAGCACCGGCGGCGATCGCTGCTGGCGGTCTTGCTCGGCCAGTTCAAGAGCCCGCTGATCTACCTGCTGCTCGTCGCCGCGGCGATCGCGCTGGCGCTCGGGCACCGCAACGACGCGGTGGTGATCTTCTTCGTCGTCGTCCTCAATGCGCTGATCGGCGCGTTCCAGGAGGGCCGCGCCGAGCAGTCGATGGACGCGCTCCGCAAGCTCGCGACCCACAAGGCCCGCGTGGTGCGCGGTGGTCAGGACGTGATCGTCGAGGCCCACGAGCTCGTCCCGGGCGACGTCCTCGTGCTGGAGGCAGGCGACGGCGTCTCCGCCGACGCCCGGTTGCTCCACGGCGCGGCGCTGCAGATCGCGGAGGCTGCGCTGACGGGGGAATCGCTGCCGGTCGAGAAGCACCTCCTCCCGCTCGCGCCCGACACGCTGCTCGCGGACCGCCGCAACATGGTCTACGCCGGCACCCACGTCACCGCCGGGCGCGCGCGCGCCGTCGTCGTCGCGACCGGCCTCGCCACCGAGATCGGTCACGTGGCCGCGCTCGCCGGCACCGCCCGGGAGCCGCGGACCCCGCTCGAGCGCCGGATCGCGCAGTTCGGCCACTACGTCGTGATCGCGGCCGTGGTCATGTTCGCCGCCATCCTCGCGATCGGCGTCCTGCGCGGGATGCCGTTCGGGCAGATCGTGATGGTCGGGATCAGTCAGCTGGTCGGGATCATTCCGGAGGGACTCCCGGTCGCGATGACGGTCGCGCTCGCGGTCGGTGTCCAGCGGATGGCGCGCCGCCGCGCGGTCGTGCGCCGGCTCTCCGCCGTCGAGACCCTCGGGGCGACCACGATCATCTGCACCGACAAGACCGGCACGCTCACGCGCAACGAGATGACGGTCACCGCGCTCGCCCTGCCCGGTGGCCGCGTGTTGACCATCACCGGCGCGGGCTACGAGCCCGCGGGCGAGATCCTCGAGGAGGGTCACGCGATCGCCCCGCTCCCCGCAGACCTGCGAGCGCTCCTCGAGGCCGGCGTGCTGTGCAACGATGCGAACCTCGACGGGCCCGGAGAGACCGAGCCGCGGTGGCGGCCGATCGGCGATCCAACCGAGGTCGCGCTCGTGGCCCTCGCGATCAAGGGCGGCCTCATCCCGGCCGAGGTGCGGGCCCGCCTGCCGCGCCGCGCAGAGCTCCCCTTCGACCCCGAAGCGAAGATGATGGCGACGCAGCACGCTGCGCCCGGCGGCTCGCAGGTCTTCGTCAAGGGTGCGCCGGAGGTGGTGCTGGACCTCTGCCACGCCGTACGGCGAGGTGAGCAGGACGTGGTGCTGGATGACGGCGCGCGCCGCGAGCTACGCGAGACCACCGAGCGAATGGCCGAGCAGGCCCTGCGCGTGCTCGCGATCGGCGTCGTCGACCATGCCGAGATCGACGGGCGCGTCGGCTTCGAGGGGTTTCGGGGCCGGATCTCGCTGCTCGGGCTCCTCGGCCAGATCGATCCTCCGCGCGTCGAGGTCAAGGATGCGGTCGCGCGGTGCCGCATCGCCGGCATCCGCCCCGTGATGGTGACCGGCGACCACAAGGCGACGGGGTACGCGATCGCCAGGGAGCTCGGCATCGCCCGCGAGGGCGACCAGGCGATCGACGGCCTCGAGCTCGAGCAGATGTCCGCGGCCACGCTGGCAGAACGGATCGAAGGCATCTCGGTGTTCGCGCGGGTTCATCCGGCACAGAAGCTGCGGATCGTCGACGCGTACCAGCAGCGACACGAGGTCGTCGCGATGACCGGCGACGGCGTCAACGACGCGCCCGCGCTGGTCAAGGCCGACGTCGGCGTCGCGATGGGCATCACCGGGACCGAGGTCGCCAAGGAGTCGGCGAAGATCGTCATCGCCGATGACAACTTCGCGACCATCGTCGCCGCCGTCGAGGAAGGCCGCGTCGTCTACCGGAACATCAAGAAGGCGGTGCTCCTGTTGTTCTCCACCTCGGCCGCAGAAGTGGGCGTGCTGCTGTTCGCGATGCTGCTGGGCTATCCGCCCCCGTTCGCGGCGGTGCAGATCCTGTGGAACAACCTCGTCAGCGAAGGCCTGATCACGATCAACCTGATCATGGAGCCGGCCGAGGGCGACGAGATGCAGCGCCCGCCGATCTCGCAACACGAGCCCCTTCTCACCCGCATCCTGCTGACGCGGATGGCGTTCATGGTCCCGGCGATCGTCGCGGCGACGCTGGGCTGGTTCGTCGTGCGGATGTCAGCGGACGTGCCGGAGGCCCAGGTCCGGACCGAGACGTTCACGTTGCTCGTGATCTGCGAGTGGTTCAACGTGCTCAACTGCCGATCGGAGTCGCGGTCCGCGCTCACCCTCGACGTGTTCAAGAACCGGTGGCTCGTCGGCGGCCTCGTCCTCGGAAATGCCCTCCACGTCGCGGTCGTGTTCTGGGAGCCGCTCGGCCGGATCTTCTACACCGTGCCGCTCGGGCTCACCGAGGTGATCGCGCTCGGCGTGGTCGGCAGCCTCGTCCTGTGGGTGGAGGAGCTACGCAAGCTCGCCGTGCGGCGGCGCGATCGGCGACTCGCCCGCGCGTCGGGCCCCTGAACGTTCCCGGTCGTGTTGTCGCACCTAGACCCGGACGTTCTGGGCCTCGATCGGTTGCAGTGGCGAGCGATTCGTTGCTCGATCAGGGGCGATGCCGACCAAAGCCCAGGAACTGCGGATGACGACCCAGCGCGCCAACCAGGCCGCGAACAAGAAGCGCAAGAGCCAGAAGCCGAAGGGACGGACCTCCCCGCTCGCCGGGAAGCCGGTGAAGGCGACGGGCGCGCGCACGCGGTCCAAGGCGGCGGCACAGAGCACGCTCGACCGCAACCGGAGCAAGCATGCCGAGCGCCGCGGCGGCGCGGTGCTCGAGGAGAGCGCGACCGGCAGGCCGTCGCGCAAGTCGACGCGCGGCAGCATCGATGGCACCAAGCGCACGACCAACCAGCAGCTCCGCGCGATCAGGGCCGTGACGTCGCCGAGCAACCGCGCGCGCGCCCGTCGCTAGTCCCCCGCATCGTCGGCGGACCGCGTGCCCGGCCCGGCGGTGACGACGCTCAGGGCCGGAACGTCGCGTGGCAGCCCTCGCAGCCGCGCAGGATCGCGCCGAGCGCGTCGGCCGCGCGCGGCACGTCGTTGTCGCGACTCGCGTAGACCAGCGCCTCCAGATCCTTGTGGAAGGCCGCGTCCAGGGCCTCGAACGCGGCGACCTGCTCCGAATTCTTGGGCAGCTTGTACGAGCCATCGCGCACGGCGGCGGCGGTGGCCTCCTTCGCGGCATGCAGTCGATGGAGCTCGTGATCGATGCCGCGGACATCGCGCGCGCCGATGCCGCGCACCGTCGCTTCGAGGATCGTGGTCATCAGGCGCATCTCGGTCTGCACCACGTTGCCGGGTGGTAACGCGGGCGCCGACGCGGATCCGGGGGCCGGCGCGAGCGGCGCGGCCGAGCCGTGCGCCGGCGGGCCGTGGGCCGCCGAGCCGTGGGCCGTCGAGTCACCCGACGGCGCGGCGTCCTTGCGGCACCCGACGTGCCCAGCGGCGACGACCAACGCGACGATCAGGGCTCGGTTCCGCGGCATGGGCCGGTTGTAGCCCGGATCCGCCGGACCTACGACCGCGAGCACAGGGTCGGTGGCCCCTCTTCGACGGTGACCATCGCGATCCGGCCGGTATCTCCGATGAACAGCGAGGCCCGCCCCCGGCCGAGCTCGAGGGCGCCCGCGATCGTGGTCCGCCGGGCCCCCACCTCGTCGAGGTGCACGCCGAGGAGGTCACCGAACCGCGCCTGGAGCCCGGACGGCGAACGATCCGCGCCCTCGAGCACCGCGGTGGTGCCCTCGATCCAGCGCACCACCGCGGCGAGGGTCTCGCCCCGGCGCTCGGACGTGAGCAAGCGCTTGTGCATCTGATCGCGCTTGTCCTCGATCACGAACCGCGTGACGAACAGGCGCAGCGCGGCGCTGAGGCCGTGCCGATCGACGGGCTGCACCACCGGCGCCACGGCCTTCGCTTCGCGCTTCGTTCCCATGTCAGGCCGGCTCGGTGCGGAGGTAGCGCCGGATCAGCGGCGTCGCGATCAGCGTCGTGATCAGGGCCATGTAGACGAGCTGCGTGAACAGTGTCTTCGACAGGATGCCGAGGTCGTAGCCGATGTTGAGCACGACGAGCTCCATCAGACCGCGCGTGTTCATGCTCACCGCGAGCACGTGCGCCATCCGCGGCGGCTCGCCGGCGATCCGCGCACCGAGGTACGCGCCGCCGTACTTGCCGACGAACGCGATGCCACAGATCAGCGCGCACTGAACGAGCTCGCCCCCGCCGCCGAGGCTCCCGATGTCGGTCCGCAACCCGGTGTGCGCGAAGAAGATCGGGAGGAGGAGAGCGTTCACGAGCGGGCTGATCCGCGTCTTCCACTCGATGACGAACGGCGGGTGCTGGTGGAGTGCGACGCCGAGGATGAAGCCGCCGATCAGGGCGTGCAGGCCGAGCTGGCTGGTGGCCAGCGCGCAGGAGAACAGCAGCACGAGCACGATCGCGATGCCCCCGTGCTCGAGGCGGTCATCGCGGGCGGCGAAGTAACGGCGGACCAGGGGCCGCACCCCGTAGAAGGCGAGACCGCACAGCGCGCAGATGCCGAGCGCGCGGAGCACCACCCAGCTGATCGAGAAGCTGCCCGCGATCAACAGGGACACCGCGCCGAGCAGCAGCCAGCCGATCACGTCGTTGATCGCCGCGGCGCTGATCGCGATCGCGCCCGCGCGGTGCTTCGCCAGC
>Ga0102851_10002898_pt1 | contig 10525 bp, 10 predicted proteins | sample Mud3Dept3metaG_FD_79558 | JGI IMG/M metagenome (GOLD analysis project Ga0102851, IMG submission 79558) | Freshwater wetland microbial communities from Ohio, USA, analyzing the effect of biotic and abiotic controls - Mud 3 Core 4 Depth 3... | ecosystem: Environmental > Aquatic > Freshwater >...
GTATTGATTTATTTATGCTGAATGTCAGGCAAATATGCTGTTTAGATCCGAATTATCCGGGGATTGATATTGTTTTGGGACTGACGGAGCTGTGCTTTAATAGAATGTAAGTAAATATGTCCGCCCAAATGAGCAATTACTTTGATCTTTATTACTAGTTGATTAAGAGACTCTGTATAACTTCGTTACAGTGAGAAGATAGATTATCTAAGAAAAATAAAAAACATAACCCTATCTAATTCTACTTTGACATATTCGATTTCTTTTTGTAATGGAGGTTAATATCCTTTTGTCTGATGGCATGCCGCTTATTAATTCTATCCATCATCTGATCCTTTGTCATTAGTTCATACAACTCTCGCAATACCATTTCTTTAACATCCCTTGCTGATAGTAAGGGCATTCCCTCAAATAACTCAAGCTTTTCCTTCAGGATTGGTAAATGAGTCCTACAAAATATTAGGAGACCGAAGCGATCTATATTATGATAGACCCTTTAATATGGAAGAGGTTGTTGTTACTGGATATGGTTCAGCACGGTATAATTCACAAAGAAACAGCAGCACTATAAACCTTGAGAAATTACATCTTTCAAAAACAGTGATTGCTAAATTCGAAATTAACTAAACCACGACCTGCTAATACGGACAATGCTATGAAAAGCAGTGGACTGGATTTCTCGGAAGATATTATTTCAGTGCAAATGGAAGTAGCGCTTAGAGAGCTTTAAATTGACCGAGAAAACATCCGGGGAGAATGGTTTTGAGACAAACTCCCATTAGCTTTAAGGGGACGTCAAGCCGTGACTTTATAATCAAACAAGAATGATTCTTTCGATACATCAGCTCCAACAACCACACGTATTCTATTTACAATAATAAATTAAATTGCAATTAAAACAGTACATCCTACCATATTAGAACTTTTCTCAATCATTCTTCATTCTTTTATCACCCCACCGAATCATGATGGATCTATTACTAAGAAGTAATTTTGTTTATTCTCAAAATCCATTCAATTATGAAAAGTAAAATTGTTGTATTATTAGTTATCATGATAGATATTATGTTTTCGACTAGTTCAATATACGGGCAGGATAGCATAAGACCAATTCTTAATAAACAACTCAGATTAAATGGAGAAACTGGCGAACAGGTAGTATTAATGGCTTTAAGGGATAGTTTGAAATACGTAAGCATTAAAATTACTGCAATAATTCAAAATGGTGAGCTCACAGTAGAGTTGTATGATCCAACAGGAGAAAAGTACGGTAATTTTTCTATTGCTGGAGCGATAAGTATGGGAATCAAAAATGAAGATCAGTTTATACGAGGCAAAATGTACACCAGCAATGCATCCGGGAGCTTATTGCGAACCATCAAAAATCCTTCAATCGGATTATGGAAAGCGAACGTTAATACCAAAAATGCAGTCGGTATGGTTAGACTTCAATTTACTTCAGAAATGACAGTCTTTAAAATTGAATAAGTGATGATGTTCAGATTCAGAATCGTTTCCATCTTTCTTATTTGTCTTATTAATCAAGCTTTGAAAGCTCAATCGGGAATAGAGGGACAACTAATAATTGATACCACGATCTGGAGACCTATTGCCTATTTGTCTATTATACCTGATCTTGAAAAGTTATATTCAATGTCAAACGATATGATAATAGATGCGGTAGATATTGATGCTTCAGGCAAATTTTCTTTCAATACCAGATACTTCCCCCAAGAGGATAATTTATTTAGAATTCATGTCGCCAAAAAAAGTGATCCACCTGCCTCACTCAACATTGGTGGTAGAGAAGAAAATTATTTTTTTATTGTTGCCAACAATCAGACTCACATTATAGTTAAGGATTTTAATAATCAAGAATTCATTAAAAATGTTTCAGTAAAAGGATATTATCCAAATGATGTCATCAAGCAGGTTAATGAAGTAACAGGCTACCTAGACTCTACTTCTATTGATGGTTCTTTCATTAAAAATGATCTTATAAAAAGCGCTGTTTTTGAAAAATTAAGGATTATTGCAGATACCTGTTCAAATCCTGTGGTTTCTCTATATGCGATCTATAAAGGTGATTTTGAAAAAAATTATTCTATAAATCAACAGTTTTATGAAGATTTCTTAAATAAATGGAGACAAAATAAGTCATCCTATTTTGAAGCTTTCAGAAAAAAAATCCCTGCTACCAACAGTGTACCATTGGCATTTGCTGTTATAGTTGCCTTTACATCTTTATTAGCTGGATTTTTTATATGCTTGATAGTGTTAGTACTTTTAAAAAAGAAGAATAACATCGTTCAAGATTTAAGCATTCAGGAGAGAAAAATCTACAGCCTTGTCTTGGAAGGGAAATCAAATAAGGAAATTGCCGATACTCTGATGATTGAATTAAGCACAGTAAAATCTCATCTGAGTAGTATTTATGCTAAACTAAATATAAGTTCCAGGAAAGATATTCTTAATTTAAATCTTAATAAATAAAACCCCAACAGCTAATACATATGGCTTCATATATTGCAAAACACCCGGTGATGAAGCCCCGGTTGAACTAAATCCTGCAACATTGAGTATTCTGTTTGAGACTTCTTTGTTCCAGGGATTAATAAGACACACGGAAATAAATCTGTTACTTACATAGCATTAAATTGATCGGAAAAATCGTTAAGCGAAAGGGTTCTTAGACAGACTCCCGTTAGCAGCAATAATTTGAACATCAACGTGATAGATACTACTATTCCCCGGCTTGCCCAGACACAGCTTGCATATTGCAATTCACGGTTTTGTTTTATTAAAAATTACAAAACCGGTTCATGAGCACAATCTGCAAGCCCCCCCTCAGCTTCGCAAGCCTTCACATTCGTAGACTATGACAAATTTATCTCATTTATAATATTTTACAGCTGCTAACAGGACAAAATAAATATCTAAATCTACATGTAACAACAATGGCAAAAAAGACAACATTAATAATATTATCAGTCCTATTTTTTACTCCTTTATTTGGGCAAAACCAAGGGAATTATTCTGAATTTGTAAAGGATGCATTGAAACTTTACGCGAATAAAGAATACCTTAAATCAGGCCTAAAATATTCAGATGCTTTTAAGAAATTTAATAAAGATGTTATAATCACTGACAGATATATTGCAGCCTGCTCATGGGCTTTAGCAAATAATAAAGACTCCGCTTTTAATCAATTATTTAAGCTGGTTAAAGGGAGTAATTTTATTTTTGAGGATTATGTAACGACTAATCCTGATTTGATAGTTTTACATTCTGACAAGAGATGGAAAGAAGTGATTGAAATAATCGAAAACAAAGAAGATGATGATTTAATCTCGGATAAAACATTAGGTGTAACTTTTAATGCGATATATTTTCAAGATGTAAAATATAGACGACAGGTCAAAGAAATTGAAACCAAATTTGGTTTTCAATCAGACACAGCAAAAGCCTACTGGGAAATGATTAAAGAAAATGATTCCATAACTTTAACTAAAGTAATAAAGGTTCTTGATACTCGTGGGTGGCTAGGATCAGATATTATTGGAGTCTTAGGTAATAGGACCTTATTTCTAGCTATCCAGCATTCTGATTTAAAAACACAAGAAAAGTATTTACCCTTAATGAAAGAAGCTGTTCAAAAAGGAAATGCTCATCCCAGTAATTTTGCATATTTAATTGATAGGGTAGCTCTAAGGAAGGGTAAAAGGCAACTTTATGGTAGTCAGTTAGCTCGTGACCAAAAAACTGGAGAATATTATATTTTACCACTTGAAGATCCCGACAATGTTGACATAAGACGCATTCAAGTAGGATTAGGCAAACTCCAAGATAATATTTCCCATTTTGGAATGACTTGGAATGCTGAAGAATACAAAAAGAAACTACCCGAAATTGAAGAAAAAATTAAAAAATAATAATCTTCAATTTTAAACCTCTCCTTTGTCAAACAAAAGGTTAATCAAAAATCACCCTGACTGAATTGAAGACTATTCCTCCTGACTGCTTAATAATTAAATAATTACAGCTGCTAATATGGGCAATAAAGGTAAATTGCTTGTCACGCTTTTTGCAGGGGCATTCTGTCTTCGAATGGGGACCAGTAATTCATAGGTAAGCGGACCGCTCCACTACTCGCAATTAAAATTCAATAAAGGGACAGATTCCGGCTTCGAGACAAATTGTACCACGAAACGCGTAATGCTCTTAAAACTTGTACCTGGACTTGTAAAAACCACGCTGTACTCTCCTCGCACCGTGCAGCTTTCTGGCTAAAGTACCGGGACTGGTGCCCGGCGCTTACGTCGGGTAACATTCGAGCCGCGATATTATCATATATATTTAGTTATGTGCATTTTAAATAATAACACTAAAACTCTGACCTATCATGAGAATTAAACTTGTTGTCCTTAGTTTACTGTTCTCTTTAGTTTGCCCTGCACAAAATGAAAATCGTGTTGAATCATTTAAAGCTACAGTTTTGAAAACAAAAACAGGTGTGATGATCGTTTACAATGGATCAGAACACGCCTTGACAATTGAAATCGTTTCTGAAAATATTAAGCATTCCGAGCATCCTGATGTGCCAATGGTTGAGAATCGCGTATTTCAACATGTTGTTTTACCCTCTCAAAACAGGATTAACTATGATAGTCTTTCAATCGACCGGAAAAAAGCTAACTTAACTTCATATGTGAATTATGAGCTTAACTATATTAAACAAGTATTAAAATCGGAAATACTGAATGTAAAATTTAAATGGATTGAATTGAATGGCAAACTTTTTCTTTTCTGGCTATATGATATGCCTTTAAGTAACATAAGTATTGAAAAGCAAGTTTATTTAACAACGATTTATTTTGATAATATCTTAACCTTAAATACCGCAGTAACAAGAGACAATAATTCCCTCGACCCATATCTTGACCTGTTAACGAATGCAGCTAGCAGTGTAAAGACATTTAACGCACCAATTGATCTGAACACTTTAAAAAAAGATTTGAATAAATAATGAACATTGCCTAGTACGGACAAAATAAATATGTTTATCACGGTTTTTGCATTTTTGGTTCCCAATTCCCCAACTATCATAGATTACTGTATAAATCAGTATATCAAGAATATACAATATATCAAGAATCGACCTAGTGGCCATTCTTGGCCCCTGGTGACACGATCTCCCCTCCAACAGTTCTACTATTGGCTATAACACAACGTGTGCTAAATCGCTTAAAAACAGGCAAATAGGCATATTACTATTTTTGATATTTAGACAACAACCACATATTAAGTACATTACAAATTAGCATTCTAATTTACTGATTAAAATCTTGAGAAAAATATTTTTGATCTTCGAAAAAAGTATAAATATGTTTATACAAATACCACACTCTCAGGGTGGTATGGAGCGTGACTAATAAATTAGTCATTTTTCTTAATAAATATTTGCATGACTAGAAATATAGTCATATATTTGTAATAAAGGATTGAAAAAACATAGTTAACCAGATTTTTAATAAAGATTTTAAAAAGAAAGAGAGATGAAAAAGGTATTTGTATTAATTGCATTAATTGCAGCAACAGCAATAGCGTTGCTGACTGCTTGTGCCACTAGTAATCAGAAGGAAAAATCCCAGACAGCAACCACCTCTATTATGGGAACATGGCAACTTAACTTGTATAAATATGGCTCAGGTACTTCAACCTTTACAGAGTCATCTGCAAACATTGGGATAATAAAACTGATTACAGATACCCATTTTACATGGGTTCATTTTGACAAAACCACAAAGAAAGTCTTCAGTTCAGCAGGTGGCACTTATACATTAACAGGAAACATTTATACAGAATCAATCGATTTTGGTCTTGGAATGGACTCTTATCTCGGGAATAAACCAGCTTATACCATTAAGGTTGAGGGAGATATGTTATTCCTTTCCGGGGATTTAACAGAGGGCTTTAAAATTGAGGAAGTCTGGCAACGAATTAGATAATAATAAAAGAATAATAATGTTAACAGGCGAAAAGATGCAACTTACAAAAGCAGAAGAACAGATAATGCAGATACTATGGGACATGAAGGAAGGACTTGTCAGGGATATTCGTAACAGGTTCAGCGATCCCAAGCCTGCAAGGAATACTGTTTCGACAGTAATACGAGTCCTTGAAAAGAAAGGATTTGTAAATCACAAAGCTTACAGTAAAGTACATATATATTATCCGCTTGTTTCGAAAAGTGAATATTCAAAGAGTCAGCTTTTCGGGCTCATGGAAAATTATTTCAACAACTCATTTACTGCCATGGCTTCATTTTTTGTCAGAGAGAAGGACCTGACCCTCAGGGAGCTTGAAGAACTCCTGGAGGATACAAGAAAAGAGCTTAAAATGAATAAAAAGAGAAAATAATGGAAGCATTTACCATATACCTGTTGAAATCAGCTTCCTGGCTGACCGGTTTCGCATTGGTCTATCTTCTGTTTTTGCGGAATGAGAGATTCTTCATGCTGAAAAGAGTATACCTGATAGCCGGGATGTTAGTCTCGATTATTTTCCCTTTTATTTCAGTTCATTACCAGGTTGAATTGCCTGCACCTGAAGGGTATGGTGCTGATCTGATTACGGCTGCCGTTCCTGTAAATGCACCGGTGCAGCAGTTTGCGACGGAATCTTTTGATTACAGGGCTATCCTGTTGTTCCTGTATCTGTCCGGGACCGTTTTTCTTATTTACAAAATAGTCAGGCATATTATAGTGCTTTATAAAACAATAAAAAAAGTTTCGATCAATAATAAGGGACCGGCAAAGCTGGTAAGAGTATCAGGATTTCCGACCTCATTCACATTTTTCAATTATGTATTCATTGATCCTTCGCTGGGCGAGACTGAAGTTGAAGAAATCATGAACCATGAGCTGGTCCATATAAAACAGAAGCACTGGTTCGACCTTATGATGGTTGAGATCCTCAGGATGGTACAATGGGTAAATCCCTTTGCCTGGATCTACACCGGTTTTATAAGGCAGAACCATGAATATCTTGCTGATGAAGCAGCCCTCCGTAATACATCGAATCCGGCAATTTATAGGGCAGCTCTTGTCAATCAGCTCTTTAATTCGCCGGTAATCAGTCTCTCGAATTCATTGAACTATTCACTTAACAAAAAACGGTTTGACATGATGAAGAAGATAATCACATCACCCTACAGGAAACTGAAGGTACTCCTTATAATACCTGTTTTTGCAATTGTCTTATATGCTTTTGCAACACCTGAATATAAATATTTAACTACGGTCCTTAATACACAATCCAAAGATGGAGCTTCAATAACCACTGCCGGGGAAGTCAGGGGTATTGTTCTTAAAGAAGACAATACGCCTTTTGAAGGAGTTTTCGTAGTAGTCACGGGAACAAATGCCAGAGCAACAACGGATGCCTCGGGTAATTTCACAATCAGTAACGTACCCAAAGAAGCTTCCCTGGTCATTTCGCAAGTTGGATATAAAACTCAATTCATCAAAGCAGAATTTACTTCGAAAATGACAATTAACCTCATGAAAGATCCTGACTATATTGAACCGATGCAAATACGAAGCACTTCACCCGGAGGTACTGGTTCAAACCCTCTTGTTGTTATTGATGGTATAATTTCTGATAAAGGAATGAAAGATATCTCATCTGCAGATGTAGCACGGGTTACCGTTCTGAAAGATAAAAATGCAACAGATATATACGGAGAAAAAGGTAAGGATGGAGTGATAGAGATCATTTCGACAAAGAAGGCAGCTGAATTGGGTATTAAAGTGCCCTCAAGCAAGTTCCCTCTGGAGAATCCAGAAAAAAAGCCGGAATTTCCGGGAGGCAATGCAGAATTGATGAGAGCTATTTCAAACCAGACCCAATATCCTGCAGAAGCTAAAAAGTTAGGGCTACAGGGACGGGTTGTAATAAAGTTTGTTGTAACGGCTGAAGGTAAAGTAATAGATGCTAAAGTTATAGAGAGCGCAGTTCCTATACTCGATAGTGCAGCCTTAAGAACAGTGAATTCACTACCGGACTTTATTCCTGCAGAGCAGGAAGGCAAAACCGTTGATGCTTATGTCACAGTGCCAATAACCTTCACAATCAGATAAGGGAAAATCAGGTTAAATAGTTTACAAGGATCCTAAGGTATCGAGCTGGTGGTCAATAATCTGAGGCGAAGATGAATTTCTTGCAGGTAAATTCTCCTAACCAAAACCTATTCTTATGAAATTGATAATCTTTTTCTTATTAGGGCTTCCAAACGGATTACCAATCCAAGAAAGTAATGACTCTGTTTACTATGCCAAAGTGACAAATGTTAGAAACTATATGGATCAGGATCGTACTACTGTTACAGAAATCTGGAGAACCAAGGATAAATCCTGCACATTGATCAATCAGCGAAAGAGCATTCTCAGAAATGATCTAGGACTAATTTACTTAATTAATTTACAGGCAGAAACTTACACTGTTGACTCTATAAAAACCAGGCCAACGCAGGCACCTGTAAAAAAAGGCCTCGATTTCAAGTATATAGGACAGGATTATACTCCAGTATATGAATGGAAGAAACCTCTATTAGTGAATAAGGATACCATAGGAAAATACTCCTGCGACCATTTTTTATGCAGAGGTGATGCAGATTTTGATCAGATATTACTCGATTATTTTTTGATAAAAACTGATGATAAATCTCTGTCTGGAATAATAAATTCATTTCTGTTGAGCTCCGGCAGTTCAGCCAATAAAAGAGAACCTCTGACACAAGCTGTCAATAAAGATAATAACTTATTGATTTCAAAAATAATTGAAAGAGTGGAAAATCCTATTGCTCCTCCTATTACCACCACAATTACTGTTGAAACTTTCGCAAAATTACAGCTTGAAATGGAACTGTTTGAAGTACCCATCAATTTCAGACAAATCGAATAAAATATTTAAGCTATGAGCAGGATAAAATACTTTCAATCTCTGTTATGTTTTTTGGTTCTTATTCAAGCTGCAAATCCACAAAAAACAAAATATATATTACCAGAACCCGTAAAAACAGAACTTAACAGACTTGATGAAGCTTATCAAATACTTGACCAGTTTAGTAAAAGTGTATGGGACAGTTGGGACGATTACATAACTTACCCCTTTCTTTTCATCTTCCAGAATGGTTTGCGTGTATTGGTCGGACACCCTGCTCCTCCATCAATATTTGTCCCTTACCCTGACTTTACAGTTCATAGACTAAAGGTATATATAGATACAACCAAACTTAACAACTTTGTCATAAAACAGCCATTTCAATGTGGTGGAGGTCCCCTTTCGCTGGGTACCTATAATAACAAACCGGTTACTACTGTAAATATTTGGTGTACCTCGTCAGCTTCATCACAATTACCTCAGGATTCAACATCAAACGGAGAAAACAATATTCTTGTTTTTATTCATGAACTGATGCACTGCACACAGCCAAAGATTCTCAAATTTCAGTATGGGAACCTCAGAATAAATCCAGATCTAAATATTGCACTTTTTGCAGATATTGAAGGACAGGCACTTGTAAAAGCATATGAACAAACAGTCTATGAAACTTCAATTCCGTTTTTAAAAGATTTTTGCATAGCCAGAAGCCTGAAGGTTAAAGATCTATCAAGGTCGGAAAAGAATTCATCGGCTTGTGACGAATTTCGCGAAGGTGAAGCTGTATATTCAGAGATCACTATCTTACAGAATATCAGGAATGGCTTTAACAGCTCCCTTTCTATAAAAAATGATACAGCTTATAAACGATTCTGGAATCCAGAAGTTTATTTAGCGAAATACATGAAAAATCTGAAAAAGGCAAGTGGCAATACACTTGACATTTATGAGAAAAACTATTGGTTTGGCTGTTTCGAGTCATTATTACTACAACGCTACTTCCCAGAATGGCAAAAGGAGATTGAAAGTGGGAAATGGCTTGACCAGATACTCTTTGAAAGACTAAATATTACTGCTGCCGACAGCCTCAATGCTTTGCAGAGATTTCAAGATATCTATCATCTTGATAGCCTTAAGGCTAAGCATGGAACAATTATTTCTGAGAGGAACGATACCTATAATGCTTTACAGCGAAGGGAAGGGAAGGCATATATCATTGATTTTAAACCAATATCTCAATCTTTAATTTCATTAGTTGATAAATCAAAGAAAAAATATCAGCTTGGTTTAATAAATATGTACCCAGATGGACTTGGAGAAATTAGCTTTGATAAAATTTCAATGTCTTTCAGTCCTGTATTGTCAGAAATTAATCAGATATATTATGTAAAATTGATAGATATAAACTCAGATAAAAATAAGAATCCTTTTAAAATTAAGTATGAATCAAAGGATGAGTATGGTTTCTACTATAACATTACTATTACTACTCCTCTATTTATATTAAAAGCCCCTAAAATTACAATAATAGAAAGTACTAATAGAATTAAATTTGTTATTCATTCTAGAGTGTAGGAATTGA
>Ga0102851_10002899_pt1 | contig 10524 bp, 6 predicted proteins | sample Mud3Dept3metaG_FD_79558 | JGI IMG/M metagenome (GOLD analysis project Ga0102851, IMG submission 79558) | Freshwater wetland microbial communities from Ohio, USA, analyzing the effect of biotic and abiotic controls - Mud 3 Core 4 Depth 3... | ecosystem: Environmental > Aquatic > Freshwater >...
AACGTGCGAGAACTGCAGAACGTGATGGCCTTGCTCGCGGTCTCGGCCCCGCGCCGAGGCCGCGTCGCCGCCGGCATGCTCCCGGCGTCACTCCGGACGCTCGGAGCGCCGCGCGCGGGCGGGCCGGCCCGTCTCGATGCCGCGCGACGATCATTTGAGGCAGGCTTCGTGCGCGACGCGCTGCTGCGCAACCAGGGACACCGCGGGTCCACCGCCAGGGAACTGGGCATCAGCCGGCAGGGGCTCTCGAAGCTGATCTCGCGCCTGGGCCTGCCCGAGCGAGGGCCGAGCGCCGACAGCAAGGAGCCGACGGCCGAAGGCTGAAAGCCTGTGCCTAAGTTGCGCGAGCTGCGCGACGTCTGGGGCGCGGGGAGGCTTGGAACCGGCGCTCGAGGTCGAGCAGCGTCTGGTCGGCTGGAAAACGCTGCCGAGCGCGCCCGATCGTGACAAGCGCCTCCTCGGTCAAGCCGGCGTCCCACTGAACGCGGGCCAGCTGGGCGGGGTACTCTGGCTCGCCGGGCGATGCCGCGATCGCACGCTCGAGCCAATGCGCTGCGCCAGTCGCGTCGTCGAGCCGGTCGCACAGTCGGGCGATGCGCACCGCTCGCTGAGCGGTCAGGGCACCCGGGGCGCGGTCGCCATCGAGCGTGGCGTGTTTGACGAGGGCGTCACGCGCCTCGGCAACTCGCCCCAATCGCTCGGCCGCATCGGCCAGGCTCGGCAAGGCCAGCGGGTCGACCGGGTGCCGAGTGGCGGCGCGCTGCAGCCAGGGCAGGGCCTGGCCCGTCTTGCCAGCCAACAGCAGCGACCGGCCCAGCAGCGCCATGGTCTCACTGGTGGGGCTCTGGTCGACGACGCGCGCCGAGGCCTCGATGGCTTTGTCGAGGGCGACCCGGTCGGGGCCCCGCTCGCCCACCATCAGCCAGACCCTGGCCAGCGCGGTGAGCAGTTCCGGTCTGTCCGGCATGCGCTCGGTCGCACGGGCCAGCGTCGTGACGGCGACGTCGGTGCGCCCGGCGCGCGCGTACGCCAGCGCCAGCGCGGTGTACCGGTCGGGACGGTCGGGGTCCAGGGCGACGAGGGCTTCGAGGTGGCGTTGCTCCGCCTGGGGTCGTCCCAGCTCGGCCTCGAGCGACGCCAGCTCCTCCCGGGCAGCCAGCAGGGCCGGGGCGAGCTCGGCGGCCCGGTTCAGGGCCGCCAGCGCGTCCGCGCGATTGTCTGCGGCCCGCAGGCAGATACCCAGGAAGCAGTACGCCTCGGCAAACCGCGGGCGCAAGACGACCGCGCGCTGCAGGGCCTTCGTGGCGGCCTCGAGCTGGCCTTCGGCGAACCTGGCAAGCGCCAGCTTGTAGAGCACGGTGTCCGACCGGTCGTCGACTCCCAGAAAGGCCTCGTACCGCTCGGCCGCCCGGTCGTACCTTCCCATCTCGTACTGCACGTCGCCCAGCATCTCGAGCGCTGGGAGGACCGAGGGGTCGATTTCGACCGCCTGTCGCAGGTCGCGCAGCGCCGCATCCAGTTCACCTCGCGCCCGGTAGGTCTCGCCCCGCTTGAACCACGCCAGCATGCGGTCGGAGCGGATCGCGATCGCCCCGCTGAAGGCCTCGACGGCCTCCGAGGACTTCGAGCGCGCGAGCGCGTCCTCTCCCTGGCGGACCAGGTCGTAGTACCGGCGCTCGGCGGTGAACGAGGCGTAGGCGAACGCGAGCAGGGCGGCCACGGCGGCGACGGGCAGGACGAGCAGCAGGCGGCGCATGGCTGGTGACCCGGAACAACCGGGCCTCTTGCGGGTTCTAATCTATCGTCGGTATTCTAGCCGGAGAGCGCCTGGTGGCCGAAAGGATGTCCGCCAAACCCGCAGCCGCACTTGCCTGGACCGGGGTCGAGACCGGCGAGGCCGCACTCATCGCCCGCTGTTCAGCCGGCGACGAGGTGGCGTGCAGCGATCTCGTCGAGCAGCACCAGCGCATGGTGTATCAACTGGCGCTTCACCTGCTGGGCGATCACAACGAGGCGCTCGACGTATCGCAGGAGGTCTTCCTGCGCGTCTTCCGGACACTCGGCACCTTCAAGGGCCAGTCGAGTCTCCGGACCTGGATCTATCGGATCGTCGTCAACCAGGCGTGGAACCGGCAGCGCTGGTGGCGTCGTCGCCGGCAGGGCGACCAGGTGTCGCTCGACGAGCACGTTCGCGCACGCGGTGAACGGGCGTTTCGAGACGCCGGTCCGGCCCCAGACAGGCTTCTCGACCAGAAGGAGACTGCCGACCGCGTCTGGCGGGCGCTCGAGCAGCTGCCGTTCGAGCAGCGCACGGCGATCGTGCTTCGCGAGATCGATGGTCTGAGCTATGAGGAGATCGCGTTTTCACTGGGTGTGGCGGGGGGAACGGTGAAGTCTCGCCTGGCTCGCGCGCGGGAAGCCTTGCGCGCCCAGCTGGTGGACCTATGACGCGCCTGACCTGCGCCCGCCTCAGACGCCACCTGTCCGGGTTCTGCGACCGCGAACTCACGGTCCAGGAGATGTGTGCCGTTGAGACGCACCTCGAGCGCTGCAAGGGGTGCGCTCGGGAGGTGGAACGGCTGCAGCGACTGGGGCAGGCGATCAGGCGGGCCGCGACGGGCCTGCCACTGCCGCTCGACGAGATCGCACGCGCCGGGCAGGCCACCGTGGCCCGGGCAGAGGCCGAACGCGAGCAGTCGGTCAGAGTGCGAATGAGTCGGGCGTTCGAGGACATGCACCTGGTGTGGGCTGCGCTGGCCGCGACCGCCGCAACGGGCCTGTGCGCTGCGCTGCTCGTCGGCGTCGGCTACTTGGCGCCGCAGATGCGGGCAGACTCCTTGGCCGGCATCCTGGCCGCGCTGGCAGCGCCGGGTTCGAACCTCTACCCGGTGAGCATCGACGAGCGCATGGTCCCGCCCCGCGTGGTGCGCGAGCCGGCGGTATCGGCCCTGGTCGAGGAGTCGTCTTCGACCGACGACGACGTAGTCTTTGCATTGGCCGCCGTCGTCACGAGAGAGGGGTTGGTGGTACGACCGTCTGTGCTGAGGGCCTCGGCGGGCGACCACGAGACCGTGTCGCGTCTCGTGCGCGCGGTGTCGGAGGCGCGGTTCAGCCCTGCTTCGTTCGCCGGCGCACCGGTGGCCGTGAACATGGTGTGGGTGGTGACCCACACCACGGTCCGCGGCAAGACGATCAGCTGAGGTCCTCAGCGACCAACGACCTCGGTCGCGATGTTCCCGAGCGAATCCGACGCGCGCACGATGGCGCTGGCCACGCCTTCGAGCACGACCTCGAAGGCCTCTTCCCGCGAATCGGCAATGCCGTCAACCGGATAGACCAGGCGCCAGCGATTCGCGTCGAGCGAGTACTCGACGCGCTGCACGGCCGAATGCCCATCACGCACGACGAAGCGGACAACGGTCCGATCCCCGGACGGTGTGGCCGCCCCGCGCTCGATGATCGGTGACGTGTTGTCGATCTCGAACGCCACGCTCTCCAATTCGCCGACGAGCGCTGCCCCTGGGGCGTTCGACGGTGCGTCGGAGGCGACCACCTTGATCGTGTAGGTGCCGTCGGGCACCGAGGTGGTGTCCCACGTGAAGAGCGGGTCCCAGAGACCGCGACGCAAGGGCCGCCACGTCGCGTCGCCCTCGTGACGGTAGAACACGTCGAACAGCAGCCGGTCGTCCCCTTCGTCGGTGGCCTTCCAGGCAAAGGCCTGGAGACCTTTCTCATAGGTGCGGCGGCCGAGGGCCGGCGGCGTCGACGACGAAGCCGCTGCCCCGAGCCGACCGGGCTGGTAGCCGTCGGATGTCCCGCTGTCGAATCCCGCAAGATCCTGTTCACCTGTGGGATAGGGCTTGTAGAACACCGTGCCTGGCGGGTGGACCGTGATGGCTTCGACGGTCGGTCTTGCGTTGCGCGGCAGGTACGCCGCGGTGACCGACGTCAGCACAGGCGTGACACCTTTTCCAGTGAGCACGGCGCGCCATTGCAGGTAGCGTGCCTTGGGGCTCGCAATCTGCGAGCCCGCGGCGTCCGCGTAGGCAACAGACCAGTCGCTCCAGTTGTCGTCGGGGCGTTTCGTGTTGCCCGAGCGCGTCGAGATCTCGATCGCTGTGCCCGGTGGCGTGCGTCCGTGCCACCGCACCGCGCCCCAGGTCGCAACGGTGCCGGCATCGCGGACGTCAGATTGGTATTCGCCGCGGGCCGCCACACTGGACGACAGCCGGAACACCTTGCCGGGGTTGGAGACGGCGTAGCACACGTCCCCGCCAGCGACGCGCGCGAATCTGGTGACTTGCTGGGCCGACGCGCGGGCGACGAGCGTCGCCCGTGCCGAACCCTCCATGACTTGGAAGATCTTGCCCTTGGCCCCCGTGCCGATGAGCAGCGAGCCGTCTCCTTGGGGGAAGGCGTCGTAGGGCAGGTCGTCGTTCGACTGCCAGACAGTGTCCCACAAGCCGTCAGGGGCAATGCGGTACACCGCACCCTTCGGTCTGCCACCGGCCTGGTCTGCGGAAGGCGACGGGGTGGCGACGCCGGCGTCGACGCCGACGCCCGCGACCGACGTCACCGTGATTTGCGTCGACACGACTGGCACGGGAGTGGCTGGGGGCGCCTTTGAGGCCGGAGCCGGCGCAGCCTTGGCTTCGCCCTCGGCGCCATCGAGCGCGACGGCGTACACATGGCCGCGTGCATCGATGCGCAAGCTGTGGATCTCTCGGAAAGGCGAATCGAGCAGCACGAAGGGCCGGCCTTGGCTGTCGACTCGAACGACTTGCCCGGGCGACTCGGTGCCGACGAGCAGGTTGCCTTGCGGATCGAGCGCCAACGCGGTCACGTTGGCCGCCTTTGGCCGGTAGAGCACGGCGGCCTGGCCTGCGGGAGACACACGGTAGACGGCGGCCTTCTCACCGGTGCCCACATAGGCGGTGCCGTCGGGCGCCACGACGACCGCCCAGATGTACTTGTCCTGCGGATCGTGGAGCACCGACGATGCCCCGTCGGGCGCCACACGGTACAGCTTGCCGTCCGGGGCCGTGCCGGCGAGGAAAGCCTGTCCGGGGCCGGCTGCGACTGCGTGTACCTGGGCCTCGCTGGCATCGAACGCCACGGCCGCCTGACCATCGAGGGTGATCCTGAGGACCTGGCCGTCGTTGCCGGTTCCAGCCAGAAACGCACCCTGCCCGTCGTCGACGAGGGTCCAGATGGCCGGCGTGGTGCCCGCGTAGACCACGTCGTTGCGCGGGCCGAGCATCAGCCGTCCGTCGCTGTCGACGGCGACGTGCTCGATCGTGTCTCCCTTCAGGAACTCGGCGAGCGTCGAGACTTGCCAGAACGTGGGGGTCGCGGCAAACACCGTCGGGACGAGGGCGCCCACCGCCATGGCGAGCGAGAGTCGGAACGTCATTCGTATGGGCATGCGGGAAGCCTGGGACGAGAACGTCGGCGTCGTGGGCCTCAACGGGGCTCCACGTCAAGCCTGAGCGAACGGGAACCCTTGATCACATCCGGGGTCGGCAGGTCCCACTCGCCGACGATGGTGCTCCTGATGGGGGTGAAGCTGCCACTCGTCCCGCCGGCTTCGAGCACGGTGAGCACGGACGGGGGCAACGCGGGCATCGCGTCGCCGCCGACCACGGCACCGGCCGACTGGCTGGCGAGCCGCACGTACAGGCGGTTGTTGCGGCGGGTTTCGTTCAACTGCCGGATCAGTTGCCCGATGTTCTGCACGTCGCTCGCCGGTCGGATCTCGTGCTGCTCCCACTCGCGGAGCGCGCTCGCGTCAGCGACGAGCAGCGTCAGCGGGCCCCTCACGTGCTCGGGAATCGGGACGGGCAGTGAACGGACCGTCTCCTCTCCACGGTACGATCGCGTGGCGATCTTGAGAACGAGCGTTCGACCTGCTCGGACATCGCCGCCGTCGAGCCACACGCGCTCGATCGTCGCCGTGCGGGTCTGCTCGGTCGACTGCACCACCAGGTCGATCCCCTCGATCTCGACGTCGGCCAGCTCGTTGCGCAGGAGAGAGGTCAGGGGAGCTGCCACCGAGGCTGCGGCATTCGCCGGGGCAGCATCGCCCGCGAACACGTTCTCGAGCGACACTGCGCCAAGTCCCTTGACACGGGCTGATCCCGACACGGCGAACGTGGCCGACCCCATCTCCCGTTCGTACGACTGGAAGACGGAAAGGACCGTGGCGAAGGCGAGGAGCGGGGTGAACACCTGGTCGTTGGCGACCTCGAAGGCGAACCGGCGCGACGGCGCCCCCTGGCTCTCGAGCGTGATCCGCACGGGCACCATCGGCGGAGGGGCGCCGAGCGTTCCCGCGATGGTCGAGGCCCGATCCTGACGCACCGTGCCGATCGGGGCGCCGACGCTCGAGAGCTTCATCGACGACATCAGGCTGGGGACGACCGCGTGAACTTCGGCCCGCGTCATGGGGAACGAGATGGGACCGAGATTGAGAAAGGGATGGCCGAAGGCGTAGACGCGGTCACCGTCCACGTGGGTCACGGTGCCCGTGGCCGCCAGCGACAGGTCGCCCGACACGAGCGACACACCAACGGCGTCGCCGGGCGCGAGAGCACGGTCACCTGACGGTGCTCGGGACGGCGAGGCGCTGCCGCCGGCGACGGCGACGAACCCCCCCTGCTCGAGCACGCTGGTCAGCACCGCTCGCGCGTCCCCGCTGAACCCTGACAGGGAGACCGGCGTCGCGATGGGCGTGAGGCTCAAGGCGTACGGCCCGACGTCGCCGCCGGCGACGCGGACGTCCGCCAGTCGCTCCGCAAACGGCGAGGCGCCGGGCAGGAGCGCACGCACCGCTGACGCGAGCGCGTCGGGGGCGTCGAGGCGCGTCGGCAACGCGCGCTGCGACGCCGACCGCGGCGTCGACAGGCGAGCGGCCTCGATCATTTCGGCGATCGGTGTGATGCCCGCAATCGGCTCCCTGGGAAACGCGCCGAGGGAGTACGCGATGGCGCCCACGAGCCGGCCGTCCACGTAGACGGGGCTCCCGCTCATCCCCGCGATCACGCCCGACGTGGCGAGCGGACCGCCCTCGAGTCGCGCCAGAATCATCGTCCGACGGGGGCCAACGACGTTGTGGAGCGTGCCGAGAATATGGACGGTGAATGGCTCAGGAGCCTCGCCCTTGAAGACGGTGTATCCCGTCCCGGTCATGCCGGCCCTGACCTCGTCGACGGGCATCAAGGCCGTCTGCGAGTCTGTGCATGTGCCGCCGAGCAGGAGGAGCGCGCAGGCTGCGGCCACCGTGAATCGCATGGGATTTCGTGCTGTCACGCTACCTTCTATGTTTCGGTTATAGCAACCGGATCGAAGGTGGTCAAGGTCGCCGGTCGCACGCCGGTCACACGAGTTGACGGGGGCCAAGGGCTCTGTTATCGTCCGACGCGATGTTTGCCTTCGAGTTTCCCGGCCGTGTGATCCGCGCGACGTCGTGCGCGTGGTGGTGCGGCATCAGCACCGAAGGGGAGGCTGCGCGGGCCTAGCGTGAACAGCACGGCGCGGACTCAGCAAGCCCCTTCAGCCGATCCGGTTGAAGGGGCTTTTTGCTGTTCGCGGGTTCAGGATGACCCACTGTCGAATCTGTGCAACCGTAATGGCCGGCAGTCACGGCGAGCTCCGCCGCGACCGCGAGGCGGCGGCCCGCGCCGACCTAATCGAACTGCGGCTCGATGGCCTCGAAGAGCCCGACCCGGGCGCGGCGCTCGCAGGTCGCAGGCGCCCGGCCGTGGTTACGTGCCGTCCTCGCTGGGATGGAGGGCGCTTCGAGGGCGGGGAGGACGAGCGACGCCGCATCCTGGAGGCCGCGCTCGAGGCTGGTGCCGAGTACGTCGATGTCGAATGGGGAGCGCCGTTCCGAGACGACCTGCTGACGCGGTGCCCCGACCGCATCGTGCTGTCGTGGCACGAGTCCGGGGGCGTTCCCTCCGACCTGACCGAACGTGTGAGGGCGATGCTTGCCACTGGCGCGGCGCGAGCCAAGATGGCCGTGCTGGTTGGGCGGCTGGCAGACTTGCCGATCTTGGCCGCGTGCGGCCGCCAACACGGGGCCAGCGGGCGCCTCGTGCTGGTCGGCATGGGTGAGGCCGGTGTGGCGACCCGAGTCCTTCCGTCGAGGTTTGGGTCGGTGTGGACGTACGCCGGCGACGTGGCAGCCGGGCAGCTTTCGCTCGAGCGACTCCTCGACGAGTTTCGAATTCGCAGCGTGGGCCCCGGCACGAGGGTGTATGGGGTGGTCGGGCGAGCCGTCAGGCGTTCTGTGTCGCCCGCGATGCACAACGCCGCATTCGCGGTTGCGAAGGTCGACGCCGTCTACCTGCCCTTGGAAACGGAGGCGTTTGAGGACGTGGACGCGTCGCGAACCGTCCTGGGGCTGGAGGGCTGCAGCGTGACGGCGCCGCACAAGCTGGCGGCAGCCCGCGCATCGGTGTCGCGAGACAGCGTCGTGTTGCGGCTCGATGCAGCGAACACGCTGCGGTGGTCTCAGAGCCTGGCGGGATGGGAGTCCACGAATACCGACCTCGAAGGATTCCTCGCACCCTTGGCCGACTTGGAGCTCGGGGGCCTCCGCGCAACGGTGGTGGGAGCCGGAGGTGCGGCGCGCGCCGTCGTGGCGGGCCTCACCGATCGAGAAGCCCGTGTCACCGTGAGGGCCCGCGACGCGACACGCGCCCGCCTAGTGGCCGAACCCTTCGGTGCGGGGTGGGGACCTCTGCCCGTCACGCCTGGGACGTGGGATCTACTGGTCAACGCCATACCGGCCGAAAGCCGCCCCGATGGCGTGTCGAGCCCGGTCGAAGGCACGGCGCTCGATGGACGCCTGGTCTACGACCTCGCGTACCACCCCGCGGAGACGCCGTTGCTCGCCGAGGCGCGGCGACGCGGGTGCACCACCATCGGCGGGCTCGACATGTTGGTCGCGCAGGGGGCGCGGCAGTTCGAGTGGTGGACGGGACAACAGGCGCCGACCGAGGTCATGCGCGAGGCCGCAGCCCGGCGACTGGCGGCCATGCACGGCGAGAGGAACGGCCGGCCCGAGGAGCGGTACGCACCATGAGACAGACCAGCTTCGAAGAGTTCGTGGAGTTGGCCCGCCGGGGCACGTTCGTCCCGGTCTACAAGGAGATCCTGGCCGACCTGCTGACGCCGGTGTCCGCCTTCCTCAAGATCGCGGAACTCTCCGACTACGCCTTCCTGCTCGAGAGCGTGGAAGGAGGCGAGCAGGTTGCCCGATACTCGTTTCTCGGCAAGGACCCGTTTCTCGTCCTTCGTGCGTCGCAGGGGCGGACCATCCTCGAACGAAGTGGAGAGACCACCGAGTTGGCCGAGCCGTTTGTCGACGCCCTCCGCCGGCTGATGTCGGAGTTCCGGTCGCCCTTCGTTCCCGAACTGCCGCGATTCACAGGCGGAGCCGTGGGCTTCTTTGGGTACGACGCCTCGCCGTGGTTCGAGCCGGCCCTGAGGCCGGTCTGGGAGCGGTACGGCAGCGCCCAGGCGGCAGAGGGTCCCGAGGCCGGGTTCATGCTCTTCGACACGGTGCTCGCGTTCGATCACGTCAAGCACCGGATCCTGGCCATCGCCAACGCGCGCATCACGCCGAACGAGGATCTCGAAACGCTGTACCATTTCGCCTGCGCGCGGATTGCGTTTCTGGAGCGCGAACTCGATCGGGCCCTGTCGCGCGCACCGGCCGGGCCCGCTGCCGCGCCGGAGGTGCACTCGAACACGACACGCGAGCGCTTCGAAGCGTCGGTGCGAGCCGCGCAGGAACTCATCGCTCGGGGCGACGTGTACCAGGTCGTCTTGTCGCAGCGGTTCGAAGCGGAGGTGACGGCTGACCCGTTTGCGGTCTATCGTGCCCTGCGTCACGTCAACCCGTCGCCCTACATGTACTTCGTCCGCATGGGCAAGTTGGCCATCGTTGGGTCATCGCCCGAGATGCTCGTGCGCGTCGAAGGCCGACGCGTCGAGACGCACCCCATTGCGGGCACTCGTCCCCGTGGCCGGTCGGACGAGGAAGACCTGCGGCTGGGCGAGGAATTGAAGCGTGACGAGAAGGAGCGAGCCGAGCACGTCATGCTCGTCGACCTCGGTCGGAACGACCTGGGACGCGTGTGCGAACCCGGAACCGTGCGCGTCCCGGTGTTCATGGCGCTCGAGCGCTATTCGCACGTGATGCACCTGGTGTCGCGGGTGGAGGGGCGCCTCGACGAGGACCGGGATCGACTGGACGCCCTGGTCGCGTGTTTCCCGGCTGGAACGGTGTCGGGCGCGCCGAAGATTCGTGCGATGGAGATCATCGCAGAGCAGGAGCCGGGGCCGAGGGGCCTCTATGCGGGGGCGGTTGGCTATCTCGATTTCGCCGGCAATCTCGACTGTTGCATCGCCATCCGCACGGTGGTCATGCGGGAGGGGAGGGCGTTGGTGCAGGCTGGTGCGGGGATCGTGGCCGATTCGAATCCGGCGTCGGAGTTCGAGGAGTCGTGCGACAAG
>Ga0102851_10002900_pt1 | contig 10521 bp, 6 predicted proteins | sample Mud3Dept3metaG_FD_79558 | JGI IMG/M metagenome (GOLD analysis project Ga0102851, IMG submission 79558) | Freshwater wetland microbial communities from Ohio, USA, analyzing the effect of biotic and abiotic controls - Mud 3 Core 4 Depth 3... | ecosystem: Environmental > Aquatic > Freshwater >...
CGCTTCTTCCTCCAGGATATCCGTCCCGGTGATGTCCGAGGGCATGAGGTCCGGAGTGAACTGAATTCGGTTGAACTTGAGTTCCATGATCCCGGCCAGAGTGGAAATGAGCAGCGTCTTGGCCAACCCCGGCACTCCCACCAGGAGGCAGTGGCCGCGGCAGAAGAGGGCGATCAGGGTCTCTTCAATCACCTTTTCCTGGCCGATGATGACCTTGTGGACCTCCTGCACGATCTCGGCCTTCTTGCGGCCCATTTCCTCGACCCGGGCCAGGTCATGATCGGTTATCTGAGGCTCTATCGCGGTTTCCATGTTCTTCCTTACCGAATGAGTTTTCGCAGAATTTCCTTTTCCCGGAGGGCGGTGTCGGAATCTCCCATCTTTTCCGCCGCCAGGGCCAGGTTCTGGTGCACCTCCGGGTTAAAGGGGTTGATCTGGATGGATTCTTCCAGGGCCCCCCGGGCCGAGGAGAAATCCTGAATCTGGATAAATGCCTTGCCCATGTAACTATAGATCGTGGGGTGGTCCGGCGCTAGAACCCCGGCTTCCTTTAACACGTTCAGTGCTTCCCGTGCCCGGTTCATGCGGATGAGGGCGTCCGACAGCCGGTTCATCACCGGCACCGACTCCCGGCTTTCCGCCAGGGCCCGGCGGTATTCGAGGACCGCCGCATCCATCCTCCCCCGTTCCTTGAGGCGGTCGCCCAGGTGGGCACGGTTCCGGGCGATCATGGATTTGATCTCGTTCATCTCCACCCGCTCTTCGTCAGACTTCCCCTCCTTGATCTTGTAGCGCCGCGCGTGGACCCCGTCCATCTCCTTGAATCCTTTCTGGGCCAAGGACTCCTTCCATTTTTCGCTGAACTCGGGGAAGGGCCATCCCATAACCTGCTCGACGGCTTGCCGCGCTCCTTCGGGAGGGGTGCCGCCCGCCATGCGGCGCATGACCTCCTGAAGCCCTCGGTCCCCGGCCCGGGAAAGAATGAAATCGATGACCGATGCAGCCTGGGCGTAGGCCAGCTGCACTTCTTCCGGCGTCTCCAGCTTGATAAAGGAGTTCTCCATCTTCTCCCAATCGATGAGCTTCTCCCTGGCCAGGGCCTGGGCCAGGAGTGTCTGGGACACGGCGTTCAGGTAAGACGGGCCGCTTCGCCACCTCGTCTCTTCATACTTGGCCAGCCCTTCATGGAACCAGATGGGCGCCTTGTTGGCGGTGAGCTTCAAGATCAGGTAGTGGAGGTACTCGTGGCTCAGAGAATCCAACCAGCGGTACCCGTAAACCAGAGCCCGGGGAGAGAGGATCAGCAGTTTGTTGAACTGGGCCAGGCCCACTGCGCCCGCCACTTCGATGTCCCGAGCGGAAAGGGTTGAGCAGAGGTAGAAGGCTTTCGTGTCCGGGAAGACCTCCACCCGGATTCTTTCTTTCGGCTGGAAGCCGTACCGTTCGGCCATAACCCGGTAGGTCCGCTCCAGGTTGTCCTTGAGATAATCCGCAAGAATACCGTCCTGCTTCTCGTCCAGGTGGATGATGAAATGAGGGCTCTCATGCTTTTGAAAAGACGTAAGCACGCTGAGGGTCGACTCGATGAACAGGGAGAACCCCCTCCGCTTTTCGTCCTCTCCCCCGATTTCCAGGGCGGATTGGATGAATTTCCTAGCCTCTTCGTATTCCCCCCGGTGGAAGGCGATCTGGGCGGCCATCTCCAGAACCTGGGGGTCCCGGCTCTCGGTCTTGAGGAGGTTTTCCATTTCCTTCCAGGCTTCTTCCACCTCCCATCGTTCCACCTTCTCCCCCAGCGAAGCGAGAACCTGGGGAGATGCCGCCTGCCCGGCGGAGAACGGGATCAGCAGGATGTATAAAAATAGAATGAGTCTCAATTTTTTCACGGCCTGAGAAATCATGGAATCCTGAAAATCTGCATTCATCTGCGTCCCCGCCATTTCATTCGCTTAACCCCCTGAAATACTGCTCCACCTCACGTCTGTAAGGAGAAGGCGTATTCTCCTTCAAGGCTTCCATGACCTTTTCCCGAAAGGTCTTGGGAACCTGGTAGGCGTCCTTCGAGGGAGTTTCAAATTCCTCCCGGTCGATTCCCGTGAATCCCCGCTCGAGAGGCCTCTTGACTTCCGGCTGGGGGAGCGTGGGCATGGGACCCCAGGGCCCGTAGTACCAGCCGGGACGGGGATCGTACCCCCAGGGCCGGCCCCAGCGGTTGACCTGACCGCGCATGGCCATCTGCTGGGACATCTGCCGCAAGGCCTGCTGGGATTGATTCAAACGGCGCAAGACTTCCTGCTCCGGGGGAATGGCCCCGGGAGCGTCTTCCCCCTTCAGCTTCCCCGAGGCCTCACCCATGGATTCCGCCGCGCTTTCGAGGTTCTTGAGGATCTCGGTGTCCAGGCCCGGGAAGAGCTGGGCGATCAGGTCCAGCTTCTCCTTCAGGGCCCGGGTCCTCTCTTTCAGGGTTTCCTGGCGGGACGAGAGGGAAGGAAACTTTTCCTTCTGGCCCGGCTCCATGACCTCCTGTGATTCGGGGTGCAGCCCCTCCAGAACCTTTTTCATCTCTTCGAGGACCTGCCGGGTTTCGGGATTTCCCTCAAATTCTTTCAACCAATCTTTGACCTGTTCCTCGAACCTCCGGGCCCTCCCTTGCTGCAACAGCCTTTCCCCTTCCTGAATTCCCTCCCTTGCTTCGGGGGGGATCGATTTCTTGAGACGTTCCAGGGATTCACGAAGGAGGGGCTGGGCGTCCTTCAGCCTTTTCTCCACCTCCTCATAAGTTTTATCCCGGAGCTCCCGGTCGATCCTTTCCGTCTCCCGGAGGATCTCTCTCTGCTCGGAAAGGAGCTTGTCCAGTTCTCCGGTCTGGCGGGACATCTCCCCCTGCATGCGGTCCATCTGCGACCGGGCCGCCTGCGAACCCGCCCGGCCCAGGGCGGCCATCATCTCGGAAAGGGACTGGAGGAGCTTCTGGGCCGCTTCCAGCGCTCCCGCGAGGTCTCCATCCATGAGCTTCTTCTGGAGCTGCTCCAGGTCGCTGAACAGGTCCTGGAAGTCCAGGCCGCTGAGCTCCGGGCTGTTCACGAATTCATCGGGCAATTGAGGCGCCATCCGGGTCATGGCCTCCATGATCGAGCGGAGAAGCTCGGTGATCTTCTGCAGCTCCTTCAGGGCTTCCTCCCGGGCCTCCTGGGTGAGCTGGCCTTTCTGGTCTTTTAGAAAATCCATGAGCCTCTTCTGCCGGTTCCTCAGTTCCTTGGCCATGGCCTCGAGCTCGGCCATGTGCGCCTGCTTGGCCATCTCCTCCGCCAGGAGGGCAAGCCTCTCCATCTCCTGGGTGACGGTCTCCCTCCCCTCGAAGGGCATTCTTTCTTTCAGGGAAGAAAGGTTCTTTCTCAAGGCCTCGAAGTCGGGGCGGTCCCGCCGGTCCTGCATCCTCTCCAGGTTCCGGTCCAGCCGTTTCAGGGTCTCTTCCATGGAGCGAGCGATGGCCTGCCGGTCTTTGGCCTCTTCCAGGTGGTCCGCCAGGAGGGCAAGAAGCTCCTCGGCGATCCGGTGAGCCTCTTCTCCTTCCCGGGCCGCCCTTGTTCTTTCGTCCCGGATAGAGAGGGTGAAGGAACGGGAGTAGCCCGCCTTGGGCCCGGAGATGGTATCGTTGTCCCAGACCCCCAGCCGGTAGGTCACTTTCTCCCCGGGGGTGAGGGCCAGACTGCTCATCTCCCACTTGAAAGCCTGGGGAGAAAGATACCGTTCCCCCCCGGGGCTTTTCAGGCTGACGGCGTATTCTCTTTCCCCTTTGCGGTAGAGCAGTTTCACGGCGGTGATTCCGAAGTCGTCCCGGGCCGCATACAGGACGGGGATCTCTTCTTCCCCGGAGATTTCCAAGTCCTGGGCCGGCTGAACGATTTCGGCCTCCGGAGGTTTATCGGGGATGATGCGAATGGAGTAGCGGACGGGCTCGGGATTTTCGAAACCGAACTCGTCCTTCACCTTGAAAGAATAATGACCGGGGTAGAGGACTAGCCAGTTTCCCCGAAAACTCTCCCCCTCGGTTTCGAGAGGAAGCGCCGCCTCCTGATTCAAGATCATCTGCGCCGAGGTCACTTCCTTCGTCAGCTGCCCCTCCAGGTTCACCACCGTTCCCTTCAGGGCTTCGATGTGGCCCCCCTCCCTGTTTTCCCGCGGCAGGCGGGCGTATTCCGGTGGGATCAAGGTCAGCTTAACATTCTTAACCTCGGGAGGGTCCACTACCCGGAGTTGGTAGACGGGGGAGGCGGACCGGCCGTTAGATGCCCGGTACCGGAAGGAGACCTGCGCATTGCCCATCTGGTAGGAGAATCGGCCTTCCCCTTGGGGATTCATGGAGACCCGCCTCTCCTGCCCGGCCTCCGGCCAGATGCCCAGGGTGAGTTTATCCGGAATGGCCCCTGTAGCCTTGGCCTGAATGCGGAGTGACGTGCCACGCAGGATGACCGATCCTCTGGGCTCCAGGGAAATCACGGTTTCCCGCGCCGGAATGGCGGAGAAGGGGTTCGTCACCAGGGCCAGGGAGCGGGATAGGAAAGAAGGTTCCAGGGCCAGGACCGCCGAGAAGGCCGCAAGGATGGGCAGGAGCAGGCGCAGATGCCGGAAGGCCCGCTGGAACCCGATGACTGCCGAGGGGGGTATGGCGGAGACCTTTTCCGCCGTTTTCCTGATCTGCGCGGTGATCAGCCCGGAGGAAATCCGCCCCGGACCGGCGGCTTCATTCAACTGGGGGAAGAGAAGAAGCGAGTTGGTCACGTCGTCCCGCAGTTGCGGAAATTTGGCCTCCAACTCTTTGGCCAGCCGGCTCAGCGGAGGCCGGAGAAAGGTTTTGCGGAATCCCGTTACCAGGAGAAAGCCAAGAAAGGAAATCACCATCAAGGAGTAGAGCAGGGAGACATACCAATAGGCCTCTTCCAAGTACAGGGGGAAGAAGCATCCTAAAAGGGCGAGCAAGAAGGCGGCGGCAAAGAGGAGAAGAAAATCGAGGGCGAAGAGGAGCCGCAGGCGGAGGGCTACCGTTCCGAGAAATCCAGACAGGCGGTCATAATGCTGGCTAACGCTTTCTTTCACCGCCGAATCCATCCATTGATTAGGATAATAGTGTATAGCACATGAAACCGGGGATCAACATGAAAAAGATCATAAACCCGCTTCTTACCCCTTTCCCCTGTTCCGCAGGAAACGGTTCAGTAGTATAATTTAAAGAAAAGTGGGAGCCGTTGTAGGGGTGACCCGGCGGGTGGCCCCTACGCAGACCTGGAGCAGCCCCGGATTCAGGAGCAAAAAAAAATGCCCGGCAATCACATTTCCTTTATTTTTCTTCTTCTCTTCTGTTTTTTGCCTCCCGCCGCCGGACGGGGAGGAGCCGTCCAGGATACGCTTCCCAACGGACTGCGCGCGATTCTGGTCAAGAACCCCGGAACGACTTCGGTATCCATGGACCTCTGGGTCCGGGCGGGATCGCGTTTCGAGTCGTCCAAGGTCAATGGGATTTCTCATTTCGTGGAGCATCTCCTCTTCAAGGGCACTACCCGGCGCACGGCCCGGGACATTTCCCGGGAAATCGCCGCCGCAGGGGGTGCCTTCAACGCCTACACTCACTGGGAGTACACCCAGCTTCACATATCGATCCTGCCCTCTCACCTGGACCTCGCGCTCGACGTTCTGTCGGATATCGCCCAGAATTCCCTCATGACCGAAGAGATGGTAGCCAAGGAAAGAAAAGTGATCCTGGAAGAGATCTCTCTCGGCAAGATCTACCCCCCCTCTTATATCCTGAATCTGGTCAGCAAAACTCTCTTCGCGGAAAATACATTGGAGATGCCCATTTCCGGGACCGAGGATTCGGTTAAGGCCATCCTGCGTCACGACCTGGTGCAATTCTATCAGCGCAAATATGTCCCGAACAATGCCTTCCTGACGGTCGTGGGGAATATCGATGGGAGTAACGTCCCCGGTCTCATCCGGCAGAAATTCGGCTCCTGGCGGGGAAAAGACGCCCCCCCCTTCTCTCCGCTCCCTCCCGTGCGCCAGAGCCAATTCAGGGAAGTGAAGGAGAGAAAATTTCTGGATCAGGCCATCGTGATCCTCGCCCTCCAGGCCATGGGGGCAAGAGATATGGACCGGCCCTCCTTCGAAATCATCAATGCTATTCTGGGCTCGGGCGGGAACTCCCGCCTGTACCAGGAAATCCGGGAGAAGAAGGCCCTTTCCTACCTGGTAGGGTCCATCTACCATCCCCTATCCGACACCGGTTTCTGGGGAATTTACGTGGGAACCGACCCCAAGAATGTCCCCCTGGTGAAATCCATCATTTCCCAGGAGATGGCCAGGATCCAGGAAGAGCCCATTTCCCCGGGGGAGTTGATGGACATCAAAAACTATATCCGGGGACGGACGCTCATTCGGAACGAAAACAACGCTTCCCTGGCCGAGTTCGTAAGCCAGGGGGTTTTGACCGGGCAGTGGGTATTGCCCGAGGAATACCTGGCTAGAATCCAGGCGGTGACAGCGGACGACGTGAAAAGAGTGGCTCGGACCTACCTGAGGGAAGACCAGCGAAACCTGATCATCCTGCAGCCTTACCCCGGCCTGCGTTTTTTCCGGAATCTCCTCTAAAGGCCGCCAAGAAGCTGGAAACAAGAGAAGCTGGAAATTAATTGACATCTAGGGATTTTCTTATTATTATCCATTATTTAAAAATCACTTGGCCGTCTTTCCCCTGGGTGAACCGAAAGAGCCGGAATCGACGGGTAACTCCCTGCATTTTATGTTTTTTCCTGGGAATCGTGCTTTCCTGGGTATTTCCTATGCCTTCGGCAGAGGGCAGGGACTTGATTCGGGTTCTCATTTTGCGGGACGTTTCTGCGGTGAAAGTGACGGCCGAGGGTTTAAGCCTTTTCGACCTGAAAACAGGTCAATCGCTCTTTAAAAACCGAAAATTCACTTCTCTCACCTTCGAGCGGGAAGCGGGCGCTCGGGTGCGCCTGCGGGCTCAAAACCTCATGGCTCCGGGTTTTCTGGTGGAATCGACGGGCAGCCATCTGCGGATCAACGGACGATCCTACCGGGATTATATGAGGGTCCTCCCGGGCCCCAACCGGGATCTCTGGGTCATTAACGTCCTTCCCCTGGAGGAGTATCTCGTGGGCCTGATCAACTTCGAGATCTCTTCCCAGTGGCCCATGGAAGCGGTAAAAGCCCAGGTCATCGCCGCCCGAACTTACGCCTTCTATCAGCGGGGAAACCGGGCGGGAGACCTTTACGACGTGGACTCCGGAGTCAGCGACCAGGTTTACGGAGGGACGGGGAAAGAAGATGCCCGTTCCAGAAAGGCCGTGGAGGACACCAGGGGAGAGTTGCTTTTCTATCAGGGAAGCCCTATTTTTTCTGTTTACTCTGCGTGCTGCGGGGGGAAAACCGAATCGGGGGAATACATGTGGGCGGGGGTTTTTCCTTACCTCCGGAGCGCGGAGTGCGCCTACTGCCTGGACTCCCCCCACTTTCTTTGGAACTACTCCATAGACGGGGAAAAATTGGCTTCAACCCTGGGAAGCGGAATGATCTTCGGGTCGCGGGTCCTGGCCCTGGAAATCGGGGAGCGCAGCCCCAGTCGTCGGGTGCTGAACCTGTCGATTCAGTCGGAAAACGCCCGGCAAATGATTCCGGGAAAGGATTTCCGGCGTCTTCTCGGCTATGACCAACTTCGTTCCACGAACTTCATCGTTAAGGAAAACGGGGGGATTTTTCACTTTTCCGGACTGGGCTGGGGGCACGGGGTCGGGTTCTGCCAGTGGGGAGCCAAAGGCATGGCCGAGGCTGGCGCGGACTACCGCACCATTCTGCAATCCTATTATCACGGGGTCGAATTCGGAAAGAGCCGGAGATGAAACTGAACGACTTCGATTACCGCCTCCCTCCCGGATTGATCGCCCAGCGCCCTCCGGCCAGGCGGGGCGACTCGCGGCTCATGGTCTTGAATCGCGAAAAGGCTTCTTGGGAGCACCGGTGTTTTTCTCATCTTCCCGAATACCTGGGGACGGGGGATGCGCTGGTCGTGAACGACACCAAAGTGATTCCCGCCCGGCTGATCGGGAAAAAGGAGAGCGGCGGAAAAGTCGAAGTTCTCCTGGTTAGGAAAAAATGGGGACCGGCCGAAACCCCCAACGCCCGGGAGTGGGAATGCCTGGCCCAGAGTTCGGGCAGGCTGCGCGAAAAAACTCGGGTCTGCTTTGAGGAAGCCGTAGCGGGCGAATTCATGGGGAGAACCCCGGAAGGCCTGTGGAGGCTGTTCCTGACCGGTTCTCGGGATGAAGACCTGGACCTTACCCTGAATCGGATCGGTTTTGCCCCCCTGCCCCCTTACATCCATCGCAATGGGGATGGAGGGACGCGGGAGGAGGATCGGAATAGATACCAGACCGTCTATGCCCGGAAAGAAGGGGCCATCGCCGCGCCCACGGCGGGATTGCATTTCACCGACGAGGGCCTGAAAAGGATTCGGGCTCAAGGGGTGTCGATTGTCTACCTGACCTTGCACGTAGGAATGGGAACGTTTCTTCCGGTTAAAAACGAGGAGGTCGAAAAACACCGGTTGGAACCGGAAATTTTTGATCTGCAACCCGAAACGGCCGAGGCCCTAAATACCACCCGGAAGGCCGGAGGAAAGGTCTTTGCCGTGGGAACCACCGTAACCCGGGCACTGGAATCATCGGTGGATAAAAGCGGAGAAATCCATGCGGGGCATGGACTGACGGGCCTTTTCATCCTGCCGGGACACCGGTTTCGGGCCGTCGACGGGCTGGTGACCAATTTTCATCTCCCCCGTTCCACTCTCCTCATGCTGGTCTCGGCCTTTGCCGGGCGCGAATTCATTCTGTCGGCCTATGAGGCAGCAGTAAAGAAAAAGTACCGGTTTTACAGTTATGGGGATGCAATGCTGATCCTTTAATTCGCCATCAAGGAAATCTCCGTTGGGCTTGTAGGGGCACGATGCATCGTGCCCCTACGGCTGGTACCAAGGGTTTTTCCTTTTTGCCAATGCCAACATAGCGAGGCGCATAGCGCCTGGGCCGCAAATAGACTTTTTAAGGTTTTGAACATTCGAATTTTGAATTTGTTTCGGGTTTCGATATTCGGATTTCGGATTCGAAGCCCAAACGCCTTTGGCAGAGGTAATGGCTGTTTTCCGATTCGAAATATTGAAAACGGATCCGGCGACAGGGGCCCGGTTGGGCCGATGCCACACCGCTCATGGGGTCTTCCAAACTCCGGCCTTCATGCCGGTGGGAACCCAGGGCACGGTGAAGGCCCTGACCCCGGAGGACTTGCGGGAGATGGGGGCGGAGATCATTCTCTCCAACACCTACCATTTATATCTTCGGCCGGGGCACGAGAGGATCCAGCGGCTGGGAGGACTTCATCGCTTCATGCACTGGGACCATCCCCTCCTGACCGACAGCGGAGGGTTCCAGGTATTCAGCCTCAACTCCTTGGTCAAGATTGCCAAAGAGGGGGTCCAGTTTCAGTCTCATATAGACGGGTCCAGACATGAGATTACTCCGGAGAAGGCGGTGAAGATCCAGGAAGCCTTGGGAGCGGATATCATCATGTGCCTGGATGAGTGTACTCCCTTCCCGGCCGGTCATGAAGAGGCGGAGCGTTCCCTGGAACTGACTCTGAACTGGTCCCGGCGATGCAAGGACTCTCATCGCCGGGAAGATCAGGCTCTTTTCGGGATCGTCCAGGGAGGAATGTACCCGGACCTGCGGAAAAGATGCGTGGAAGCCCTGGGGGAAATGGGATTTGACGGATATGCCTTGGGCGGCCTGAGCGTGGGGGAAAGTAAGGAAATGATGATCGAGGTAGTATCCCGGACCGCCCCCCTTCTCCCCCCCGGTCAGCCCCGTTACCTGATGGGCGTGGGGACTCCCTGGGATATCGCCCAGGCGGTCCTGCATGGCGTGGACATGTTCGACTGCGTCCTGCCCACCCGCAACGCGCGCAACGGAACGCTCTTCACGAAGAGCGGCAGGCTGGTGATCAAGAACGCGAAATACGCGGACGACGACAATCCCCTGGAACCCGGATGCTCCTGTTACACCTGCCGGCATTACAGCCGGGCCTATCTTCGCCACCTCTATCTGGCGGAGGAGATCCTGGCCATGCGCCTGAACACGATTCACAACCTCCACTTTTACATGACTTTTATGGCAGAGGTCCGTCAGGCCATTGCCGAAGAACGGTTGAAAGATTGGGCCAAAACTTGCTATGCTCAGGGGACCTCAGAGGAGGAAGACGATACCGGGCAGTCGGACCCTTGGGGGTCCCCCAAGAAGACAGCCGGGAATAAACCCCAGGGCCTTGGTGAACGGTTTCGATAAAAGGATAATGTCCAAATCCGCCCTCCCCTCGACGGGGGAGGGAAAGGGTGGGGGTGATTTTACCCTTTCCCCCCGCCGCGAATCCTCCCCGAAAGGGTGGAGGAAATTTTTC
>Ga0102851_10002901_pt1 | contig 10514 bp, 6 predicted proteins | sample Mud3Dept3metaG_FD_79558 | JGI IMG/M metagenome (GOLD analysis project Ga0102851, IMG submission 79558) | Freshwater wetland microbial communities from Ohio, USA, analyzing the effect of biotic and abiotic controls - Mud 3 Core 4 Depth 3... | ecosystem: Environmental > Aquatic > Freshwater >...
TCACTTTTCAGAAATTCGAAGACATCGGCTTTCTTAAATGTGCAGCGTTCTGAGAGGCCGTTCATCCCAGCGTTTTTCTGTGCCTGCGTGATTGCGCTCTCAGACTCGTCAACCCCTGTGAGTTCGCACCCCTTCCCTGCCAAGTGTATTCCCCACGCACCGGAATAACAAAAAAGATCGAGCCCCCTCCCCTCTCCCACAAGTGCAGCGAAGGCCTTCCTGTTTTCCCTCTGGTCAAGGAAAAAACCGGTTTTCTGGCCTGCAACAGGGTTTATCTCAAAGAGGAGGGAATCCTCCCGTATCACGGGAAGTGCATCAAGCGTCCCCTTGATCACCCTCTTTTCCCTTCCAAGCCCTTCGAGCAATCGCGCCGAGCTGTCATTCCTCACCACAATCGCAGAAGGAGACAGGACATCATCAAGGATTTCGATGATCATGTCTGACACTTTGTCCATCCCCGCAGTGAGGAACTGGACAGAAATGCAATCATTGTATTTGTCAACAATCAGACCGGGAAGAAAATCTCCCTCACTGTAGACCGCCCTGAAGGCGTTCATATCCTTTAGCAATCTTTTTCTATACTCCAGCGCATCAATAATCCTCTTTTTAAAGAAACCGGGATCGATTGGTTCTCTTTGGCGCGTGAGAATTCTTACGGCAATGAGCGAGTGCGGGTTGATATACCCTATACCGAGAAAGTTGTCCTTTCTGTCCCTCAGCTCCACCAACGCACCCGGCTCAAAATCCTTTGGACTCGTGGCAAGCTCATTAGAGAAGACCCAGAGATGGCCCGCAAGTATCCTCGAGGTGCGGTTCAGGCGTGCGATTTCCATGGAATAATAATGCCGGATTGGATGGGAAAATACAATTGCATCGTAGAATGCATATTCCGGGGTATCATGGACACATTGGGGAATTGAGGGCGCTGACTCCTTCACGAACGAGATTGTACCTAAAGTTGTAGCTTGACATATCGGGTATTTCTTGGTAAGAGTGAGGTAAGAAAACAGTTTTTCCCGACAAAGCCAAACCCTTTGTGAGAAGGGGACGGAAAGCAACAGGTCCGCCTGAGGCGGATGGCTGGGCTGCCGAAGGATGAGATTTCGGTATGCCCGGCCTTTTCCATTGGGATATACCGAAAGAGCATATTTCACAGGGGCAATAATCGGGGGCCATTTTACAACGCATTGTTTTCTGACATGCAAGGAGGGAGAAAGATGACCGGGGAGAAAGGAAAAAGGCAATGGTTTTTTGCGTGCATGATTTTTCTTTTGGCTTTTGTACCCCGTACAGGATATGGGGCGGATATTACCATCTCGGATATCCTGACAACAAACGGCGACTGGACATTGAACGGCGTTATGACCGCCACATCCTTCAGCGGGAACGGCTCCGGACTGAGCAATGTTACTGCATCAGGTCTTTCCTGTTCCGGGTGCGTCTCTCAGACCCAGATCAATACTTCTCAGGTACAGACACGAGTTGGTTCAAGCTGCGCAACAGGCTCATCCATAAGGGCAATTAATTCTGACGGCACGGTGGTCTGCCAGACGGATGATAACTCAGGCGGCACAGTCACCTCTGTGGGGACAGGGGCAGGACTGAGCGGTGGTCCCGTCACAACCACAGGGACTATCAGTGTGGACTTTACAGGCAGCACCGGCTCAGCAAACTCAGCCTCAAGGAGCGACCACTATCACAATAACTACTTGCAATACGGAAATGTGGCAGTAGTCGCCCTCAGCAACGGGGATTACACAGACCCGGTTGCTGCGATGAGCGATCTTTCGACCTGGTGCGGGACGCCGTCAGCCACTAATCCTTGTCTGCTAAAGATTATGCCCGGCGTTTATGATGTTTATGGGAGTGCTCTTCAGATGCTGGGGTATGTTGACATAGAAGGCTCAGGAGAGAACACGACAAAGATAAAAGGATACATCGACAGTTCTTTGTCCGGCGTGGTTATTGGGGCCTCCAATGCGGAGATAAGGTTTCTGACAGTGGAAAATTCAGGTGGAGGGGCAACCAAAATCGCAATATACAACATCAGTGCATCACCAAAGATAACAAATGTGAAAGCCACTGCCTCAACGGGTTATTTAATTAATTATGGGGTTTATAACATATCATCCTCTCCTACGATGACAAACGTGACAGCCACTGCCTCAGGCGGAAATACCACCTGCGCTGGAGTTTACAACACATCATCATCTCCTGCGATGACAAACGTGACAGCTACTGCCTCAGGGGGAAGCAATTGGAATGTCGGTGTTTTTAACGTCTCATCATCATCTCCTACGATGGTAAACGTGACAGCCTCTGCCTCAGGTGCATTTTCTTATGGTGTCTATAATTCTAGCTCTTCACCTCTGATGATGAATGTGACAGCCACCTCTTCAGGTGGGGGACCCTCTGGTTCTGGCATTCGCAATTATTCATCCTCAGCTGTGATGATGAATGTAAAAGCTATTGCTTCGGGCTCAACTCTCGAGAACTGTGGTGTTAATAATGAAAGTTCAAGCCCGCAAATGACGAATGTAATTGCTACCGGATCGGGTGGAAGTGATACTTACGGGGTTAGGAATGATGCATCATCTCCAACAATGACAGGTGTAAGTGCAACGGGCTCTGGGGGAAGTATGTATAATCGAGGCGTATACAGTCGCACCTCAGGCATCGTGACAATCAACCACTCAATCATAGCAGGCTCACTGCAAGCAATTCTCAATAATGCCGATGCTATAACACGCGTTGGCAATACGAAACTCGATGGAGGTCCGGTAACAGGTGGTGGAGTTACCTGTGCAGGGGTATATGATGAAAACTACACCTTTTATGCTAACACCTGTCCGTAGGGCGGAAACAGTATTACGTAAACAGAATACAGAAGCCTCTTTATGAAAGAGCCGTGGCCATGTGCGGTTTTTTTTGAAAATTGCATCATGGTGCTGTTCACGCAGTAAACATCATGAAGAACTTGATGCAGATGTGAGGTCCTGTATGAAACCGCGAAGGATTTACAGGATAATTACATGCCTTTTTTTCACTGCCTCAGCAGCACATTTAGGGTTTCTCTTAATCCTTGAAGACTGTAAGGTTTTGCCAGCCGTGCCTTGAATCCGTAGGAATGGTGGTCCGCCATCGCCCGACTGTTCGCATATCCGCTCGACACAATAGCGTTCACATTTGGATCTATCTCCCGAAGCTCCCTGATGGTCTGTTCTCCTCCCATGCCAGACTTTACCGTAAGATCAAGGATAACTACATCAAAGGGCTTTCCCGAATCTCTGGCCAGGATGAATTTTTCAATTGCATCTATTCCGTCCTCTGCACCCTCAACTTCATGGCCAAGGGTTTTGATCTGTTCCTCTGCTAAGCTTCGCACCAGGTTGTCGTCATCCATGACAAGGATCTTCCCCTTGCAGACACCTGAAGCGACTGCAGCGGATTCTTTGAACTCCTTTTTCACTTCCATGGCAGGCAGATATATATGAAAGGTGGAACCCTTCCCCAATTCTGAAATTACATCGATAAGGCCGTCATGGTTTCTGATGATGGAATAGGATGTTGCAAGGCCAAGGCCACTGCCCTTCTCCTTGGTAGTAAAATAGGGGTCGAAGATTTTCTGCAGATATTTTTCGGGAATGCCGATGCCGCTGTCTTTAACAGAAATCCTCACATAGTTGCCTTTCATAAGCTGCGGGTGCCCCCTCTCCTGCTTCAGGATGTTCTTTGCAGTGATAAGTATGGTACCCCCCTCGGGCATGGCATGGTCCGCGTTCAACACTATGTTCTGAATCACCTGCCCCAGCTGTCCCTCGTCCGCATCGACCTGCCACAACCCAGGCTCAACATCAAGTTGGAAGCTGGACCGGGAACCGCTCAAGGCAAACTTTGCCGCGTTCTCGATCGCATGCAACAGTGAGATCCGTTTCTTGACCGGTTTGCCTCCCTTCGAGAAGGTCAGCAACTGTGTTGTGAGACTGACCGACTGGTGGAGTGCGTTCTCTGCCTGCTCCAGCATGACGAATGACTTCTCCCCCTGGTCAAGAGTCATCTTGGCCATGGAAATATAGCCGAATATGCCCTGCAGTAGGTTGTTGAAGTCGTGGGCTATCCCTCCGGCGAGCGTCCCGATAGACTCAAGCTTCTGTGTCTTGAGCCGCTCTTCTTCAAGAAGCCGCCGCTCCGTGATGTCCCTGCAGATCGTGAAAATCCGCAGTGACCCGGAGTCTCGCAGCACGTTCGCGTTAATCTCGATCGGTGTGATTCTCCCCATAGCGTCGACATAATCGATTTCGAGGTTTCTGACAAACCCGCGTTCGGCACATTTTCTGACCTCCCTGGCATTCCGATCGAGATCGTATTTTGCAGTCCATTCGGTGACCTTACGCCCAATGATATCTTCCACCTTGTTGTGGCCAGTCATTCGGACATAGTTTTGGTTTGCATCCACGACCTGGCCATCCCCGTCGATGATTACGTAACCGGTGCTGGTCGCCTCTACCAGGAAACTGTACTTTTCCGCACTTTCCCTGAATGCTTCTTCCGCCTGCTTGCGCTCGGTGATATCCTGCGCGATGGACAGGAGGACCCGCTCCCCTCTCACCGTTATCACTTCCCCATTATAGAGGCAGACAACCTCCCGGCCGTCCTTCCTGCGCAGAAAAAGCTCCATGCCCTGCACCCGCCCACGCTCACAAAGCTCGCGAAAGACCCTCTCACGCTGCTCATGCGAAATCCAGCCGAGCTCAAGCACGGTCTTGCCGTACACCTCCTCCCTGCTGAATCCTGATATCTCCGTAAACTCGTTGTTCACATCCAGCAGCTTGCCGGTCTCAATTTCGCTCAGGGTAATAAGGAGTGGCGCCTTATGGAAGATCTTCGCAAATTTCTCCTCGTTTTCCTTTAACTTCTCCTCTGCTTCTCTTAGCTCAGTCACGTCTCTGCCCGATGATTGGTATTCAACAAGTTCTCCCCGGTCGTCAAAGATCGCATGGTGCGTCCAGCGATGCCACACCACCCGACCGTCCGGCAAGATCACCCTGGCCTCCGCCGTCATCATCGGAACGTCCCGGTCGAGCGCTTCGATTTTCTTGATGAATGATTCCCGGTCCCCGGGATGCATGAACGGATAATAGGACCTTCCCAACAGATCCTCACGTCGGAGGCCGACATACTGACAGAGGGTATTATTTATGAAGGTGACGATCCCGCCTGGCAGGTACCGCACAACAAACTCAGCCTGGTTCTCGACGATTGCCTTGTAGCGTTTCTCGCTTTCCCTGAGCGCTTCCTCCATCTTTTTGCGTTCGGTGGTGTCCGTGATCACGCCGATCAGGCCGAGTTCGTTGCCCTGAGCGTCATGGAGGCGTCTGCATGCAAGGTGGCCCCAGAATTCGGTACCATCCTTCCTCACGTAGCGACGTTCGAGGTCCACGGAAGGTATTGTGCTTGCCAGCAGCGCAAACATATTCTGCCTGCCGGTCTCCCGCTCAGAGGGGTGGACATGGTCCACATATTCGCTGCCGATAAATTCCTCCACCGTGCAGCGGAACATCTCGGCCATATACTTGTTCGCATGACTAATTCGACCACGTTTGTCTACCATGCCGATCCCCACGTGCGCGGTGTCCATGATCTGCTGTACCATGGCCCCGCGCTCCGCGATTTCCTTCTCTGACCGTTTGCGCTCGGTTGTGTCGCGTACCACAGCCACCATATACTCTCTTGTGTTCAGCGCCACATAACTGACATTCGCTTCAACCGGGAACGTGGTGCCATCCTTTCTTCTATGAATGCCCTCTAATACAAGGGAACCCTTCTGCCGCAATTCATGTACGTGTGCTTGCCATGAAAAATTGTCAGGGAAGGTTGTTTCAATGTCCGTAACCCCCATCTTAAGGAGTTCATGGCGAGCATACCCCAAACCGGCGCACGCCTTGTCATTCACAAAAATAAAGAGTCCGCTTTGGGGATCATTAACGAAGATAGCATCATTTGATTTGCTAATAAGATTTCTGAAGAGTTCGAGATTAGTCTCAATCCTGTCTTTGTCCATCGTCATCGCACCAGACCTTATCACATTGCCCAACGTATATAATTTATAACACTTTGCTGATCTTTAGGAAGCAAAACTTCGCAATCACCCGGTACGCCACAGGGCCTACCTTCTGATATAATACGCCATGTCGCCGCCAAGGCACGCTACGGCAGCGGGTTTATAAGAAAGGAGGAGCCATGAGGATCGAGTTTGACCCCGAAAGGGATCTCCTGTATATTTATTTTGCAGAAGCCAGCACAAAAGCGGCGCAAACCGTTACCATTACCCTAGGCGTTCACGCGGATTTCGACAGAGAAGGAAAACTCATCGGAATCGAAGTGATAGAGGCATCCAAAATTATGGGAGAGAAGATCGAATTTAAGCTCCCCGAACTCTCTGCCGCATAAACTTCTCAGAGGGCTTCAGATGGCAATGCCGGCATATGTAACCTCTATCCAATTCGTACCGTTGACTTCAACAATCCTTAAGAAAAAGCCATCCACGACAAGCTCGTCTCTCTCGTTGACCGCATGCTCGACCTGCACAAAAAGAAAATCTCCCTGCCTCCTTCCGCGGAGCGCGAAAAGATCGAGCGGGAGATCGCGGTCACTGATGAGAAGATAGATGACATTGTGTATGGGCTATATGGGATAACAGAGGAGGAGAGGAAGATAATTGAAAAGTGATTTTACAGGAGAGTTAAGGTAAACTATTATCATAAAGGAGGGTTGTTATGCCGAAAGTTACCATAGACGTAACAGTCGACGAAATAAAAAAACTTCTTCCGCATCTGTCCCCTGAGCAGATTCTGAAATTAGACCACGAAATCCATGAATATCTCGAAACTCATATGATGATGAGCGTTGCCCGGAGTTCATTTACAGAATGGGAAGACAAGGAAGAAGATATTTACAATGACGTTTAGGCCAGGCGATCTTGTACTCGTAAAATTCCCATTCACAGACCTCCTCTCTTCCAAAGTAAGACCTGCCGTTGTAATTACTCAGAAAGGCGCAGATGTAATAATCCTCGGCATATTTTCTAAGATACCAGAGAACATTCAGGAATCACATTTTCTTATCGAGGAAACTGTCCGCTACTTTGCAAAAACCGGCCTGAAAAAGAAGTCTCTTATAAAGACGGAGAAAATAGCAGTAATTCATAATTCCAACATCAAAAAGGCATTAGGTTCTTTACCGGAGATATTTTTGAAATGGTGAAAGCAAAACTGAAGAAGACTCTTGCACTGGAATGAATTTGAATCTCTCTATTATTTTCCGCCGAACGCGAGAAGATCGTGCGCGAGATTGCGATAACTGATGAAAAGACAAATGAGATTGTTTATGGATTGTGTGGAGTGAGGGAGGAGGAGATGGGGATAATTGCTGGAGGCAACTACTACTAAATGGACACCCTCAATTAACTATGAACAAGCTTTTGTAGGACACAATTAGAACAAGGACCACCATGCTTCTTCATCACCTTTTCGTTCAGACCGCCAAAAGGCACGGGGGCGATTTCGCCTTCATTGATTGCACCTCTGACAAGCCTATCACCTACTCAAAGGCCCTCACCGCTTCCCTTATCCTCACAGAAAAGCTCAGGAAATATGAAAAGGGGTTTATCGGGCTCATGATCCCCACGTCCGCAGGGTGCGGCCTCTCATTTCTCGCTGCCCTCATGAGCGGACGAACGCCGGTCATGATCAACTATTCCACCGGAGCACAAAAAAATGCGCTCTACGCGCAGAAAAAGTGCAAATTCAGAACCATCATCACCTCGCGGTCCCTAATCGAAAAGATCGACTGCCCGGTGGTGGACGGGATGGTTTTCATTGAAGACATTATGGCAGGGATTTCCTTTACGGATAAGCTGAAGGCTGCTATCATGGCCCGCTTTCCGGTCCCTTTCATCCTCAAGAGCATCCACGGGGGGAGTGAAGACAGCGATTGTGTCATCCTCTTTACCAGCGGAAGCGAAAAGGACCCCAAAGCAGTACAGTTGACCCACCTCAATATTGCATCAAATATCAGGGATTTCAGTACAGTCATACACCTCTCCCCTAAGGACCGCATGCTCGCGAACCTCCCCTACTTCCATGTCTTCGGCCTTACCGTGAACCTGCTGGCACCCCTCTATCACGGCATGTCCATCATCTCCTATGCAAATCCCGTTGAGTATAAGACCCTCTGTAGTATTGTCCGTGAGCAAAAACCCACCATTATGGTGGGGACACCCAGCTTCTTATGGGGGTATCTCCGCAAATCAGAACCTGGTGATTTCCAGAGTGTGAGGCTCATGGTGTGCGGTGCGGACAAATGCCCTGATGCCCTGCGGATAGAATTTCTCGACAAACACGGGATTACGCTCTACGAGGGGTATGGGGCTACCGAGACATCACCCGTGATCTCGGTAAACACCCCGGAACACAACAGGCCGGGGAGCGTGGGAAAGCTGCTTCCAGGAGTGCAGGTGCGCATCGAGAATTACGACACGGGTGAGGACTGCTGCCCCGGAGAAACGGGCAGGATTATGGTAAAGGGAGACCTGGTGATGAGGGGGTACCTGAACGATCTTGAAGAGACATCAATGCGCGTCCGTCACGGCTGGTATGACACCGGGGACATGGGATTCCTCGACGAAGAGGGCTTTCTGTGGCATGCGGGAAGGCTGAAGAGGTTTGTGAAAATCGGCGGTGAGATGGTTTCCCTGGTAAGAGTCGAGAATATCCTGGAGCAATTCCTTCCTGAAAATATTTCGTGCTGTGTAGTGGAGCTGCCTGATCCCGTGAAAGGAGCAAGGATCGTCGCGGTAGTGACACAGAAAGTGGACGAAAGGAATATAATGAAGAAGATAGGAGAACATCTTCCCAATATCGCGCTTCCCAGACAGTTCGTGGTGATGGATGAACTTCCCAAGATGGGGAGCGGCAAAATAGACTTCAGGCGCGTGACAGAGATGGTATGCAACGCGCTGTATAAGAAACAGTAATCTCCCGGTTCCCGTTTTCCCCCGGCACTGACTGCGCGCGTTTCTTTTGCATTTTCCCGCATAAGAGTGCTAAACTTTTTGATTAGTACGTAAACGCCGAAAGGACCACAGATGGAACTCCACACCCTCAGCATAGGTGAACTCAGAACGCTTCTCGACCGCAGAGAGGTCACGGTGAAAGATGTGGTCGATTCTGTATTCAGGAGGATTGATGCGGTGGAGGACCGGGTCAGGGCCTTCGTGACCCTCACAAGGGAAAGTGCCCTCGAAATGGCTTCCGAAGCACAAAAAAGAATAGACCACCACCTTTCCACACCCCTCCTCGGGATCCCCCTTGCCATTAAAGACAACATGTGTACCAAGGGCATAAGAACAACCTGCTCCTCAAAGATTCTTTCCCGGTTCATCCCCCCGTATGAGAGCACGGTCACCTCGCGATTGGGGGAAAAGGGATATATCTTGATCGGGAAAACGAACCTGGATGAGTTCGCTATGGGCTCTTCCACCGAAAATTCAGGATTTCATACCACACGCAATCCATGGGACCTGGAGAGAATCCCCGGAGGCAGCAGCGGGGGCTCTACCGCAGCGGTGGCCGCAGATGAATGCATCGCAGCACTGGGTTCCGACACCGGGGGGTCCATACGGCAGCCTGCTTCCCTTTGCGGAGTGGTAGGATTAAAGCCCACCTACGGAAGAGTTTCCCGGTACGGGCTTGTTGCCTTTGCTTCCTCTCTTGACCAGATTGGTCCTATAACCAAGAATGTGAGGGATGCGGCGCTTCTCATGAATGTGATTGCGGGTCACGACCCATGTGACTCCACCTCCGCCCCTGTTGACGTACCGGATTTCACTGCTCTCCTCGGTCATAATATCAAGGGCCTGAGGATAGGTGTCCCTAAAGAATATTTCATCAAGGGAATGGATGAGGAGGTGGAAAGGTCTCTCAGAGAGGCGCTGAAGCAACTTGAATCTCTTGGTGGTGTGCCTCTCGATGTCTCCCTGCCACACACCGATTATGCGGTGGCGACCTATTACCTTTTGGCAACATCAGAGGCTTCTTCGAATCTTGCCCGCTACGATGGGGTCAAATACGGCTTCAGGCAAACCGGGAAAGACCTCCTCGATATGTATAAGAATACGCGGGCAAAAGGCTTTGGCTCAGAGGTAAAGAGGAGGATCATGCTCGGGACCTACGCCCTCTCGTCAGGCTATTATGATGCCTATTACAAAAAAGCGCAGCAGGTAAGAACATTGATAAAGCGGGATTTCGAGAAGGCGTTCAGCAGGGTGGATGTTATTGTAACCCCGACCGCCCCTACCCCAGCGTTTAGGGTGGGGGAAAAGGCGGATGATCCTTTGCAGATGTATCTTTCTGACATATTTACCATATCGGTGAACCTCGCCGGGGTTCCCGGGATTTCCATTCCCTGTGGTTTTACACACAATGGTCTCCCCATAGGGATGCAGCTCATCGGAA
>Ga0102851_10002903_pt1 | contig 10513 bp, 6 predicted proteins | sample Mud3Dept3metaG_FD_79558 | JGI IMG/M metagenome (GOLD analysis project Ga0102851, IMG submission 79558) | Freshwater wetland microbial communities from Ohio, USA, analyzing the effect of biotic and abiotic controls - Mud 3 Core 4 Depth 3... | ecosystem: Environmental > Aquatic > Freshwater >...
TATAATGCAGACACGTCCCCCGCGGCCTGCCCGCTGATAAGACAGCGCCTTTGTCGCGTCCATCAGTCCGTCAAAATCCAGCGCCTCTCTGATGCCGAAGCGCCGCAGCACTGAATGAAAGACTTCGTATCTTCCTGCCAGTCTTCCTGTATGCGAAAAGGCCGCGGCCTGACCGCTCTCCCCCTTTCCGGACTTCAGGATTATCAGCGGCTTCTTTTCCGATAGTTTCCTTGCATTCCCGATAAACCTTCTGCCGTCACCCACAGACTCGATATAGGAGACGACCACCTCAGTGTCTTTGTCAGCGGCGAGATATTCGTATAAATCTGCCTCATCGATGTCCATGGCATTTCCATAGCCGACGACCTTGGAAACACCGGTGCGCGCTGTTCTGACTGCTCCGAGGAGACAACTCAATATCGCCCCGCTCTGGGAGACAATAGCAACATTGCCCTTCCCTGGCCTCTTCAGTCTTTCCTGCGGGATAAAAAAAATATCGAGCCTTTTATGCGGGTTGTAGAAACCCATGCAATTCGGCCCAAGTATCCTTATGCCTGATGCATTGCCTATCCTCTTCACCTCGTTCTGGAGTTCCACCTCGCCGACCTCGGCAAAACCGGAGCTCATGATCACAGCGCACCCGGTCTTGCCTTCCAGTCCTTTCAGGATCCCCGGCACTTCAGTGGCTGGCCTCATGATTATCGCGAAATCGAATCCTCCGGGAATGTCCATTGCAGAGGGATAGGCCTCAAGACCCATTATCTCACGGTACTTCGGGTTTACAGGATAGACCTTCCCCTTAAATTTAAGAAGGTTCTTCAGGATAATGCCGCCGAGCTTTGTTTCATCGTGGCTGGCGCCTACAAGCGCTATGGCCCGGGGGTCAAAAAAACAATTCATTGGGTTCGTTGGGTCCACGATTCAGTCTTCCCAAATTCCTAGCATCCGCGCTATTCTTCTCATGCACTTTCGATAAACAACAGGGCCGGGTCTTCGAGATAGGCCATGACCTTGGAGAGGAACAGGGATGCATCGACGCCGTCCGTGACCCTGTGGTCAAAGGTCAGCGATAGCGGCAATATCTTCCTGATGACGATCTGTCCGTCCTTGACCCAGGGTTTTTCGGATATCCTTCCGCTTCCGAGAATTGCCACATCAGGATAGTTGATGACCGGCGTTGCAAAGGTGCCTCCGAAGTGTCCGTAGTTCGTGATCGTGAAGGTGCTGCCCTTTAGCTCCTCCAGCGTTATCTTCCTCTCATGAGCCTTTTTGCTCAGCTCCTGGATCTCTTCCGCAAGCTCAAGGACCGTCTTTTTGCTTATGTCCTTTATCACCGGCACCATCAGACCCTCGGGCGTATCGACTGCTATGCCCATATTGTAATACTTCTTTAAGATGATCTCCTCTCTCTCCTCATCCACCGAGGCGTTCAGCCTGGGATGTTCCGCTAGACTGTGCTGTACCGCCTTTATTAAAAATGGCAGGAACGTAAGGTGGATGCCCCTGGCCTGCAGGGCCTTTTTTTCTCGCTCCCTGAGTTCCCAGAGTTCAGTAATATCAGCCTCATCCATACCAGTGACAGATACGGTAGCTCTTTGTGATGCCATAAGATTCCTGGCAATTGTCCTCCGCAAGCCTCTTAAAGCCAGCCTTTCTATAGGCCCGGCCTTGTCTTCTGCAGGCTGTTGTGCCCTTCCGGATACCTTTTTCAGGTCCTCCGCTATTATGCTTCCCGACGGCCCGGACCCTTTCACTGTCTCAATCCTGACACCCAGTTCCCTGGCCAGGGCCCTTACTGCAGGGGTAGCCATCACTCCTGGAGTCTCCTTCTCTTTTTCTTTTTCCCCGGGCAGAACCTGATGTCCTATCAGTTCTTCCTCTTCTTCAGGAAGGGTCCCCACTACAGAGACAGACTTCGGCCGCTCTGTCTTCTTTTCCTCTGTCTCAGTCTTCTTCTCAACCGGCTTTTCTTCAACCACAGCTTTCGCTGCCTGGCCCTCTCCCTCCAATGCGACTGTCATCAGGGTCTCGCCTACCAGTGCTATTTCACCTTCCTTCTTCTTTATCTCAAGCACCTTCCCCTTCCGCGGAGACGGGACCTCGACTACCGCCTTATCAGTCTCTATCTCAAGAACGGTCTGGTGTTCTTCAACAGCATCGCCCTCTTTTACAATCCATTTCCGTATCTCCCCTTCTGTTATCCCTTCTCCTAAGTCTGGCAGTACAAAATTAAAAGGCATGCTCGCTCCTTTTCCTAATAATCATGTTTTCAACAAATAACCACAGAGAACACCGAGAGAAGAACCAGCCACTGAGTTCACAGGGTTTTTAATAAATCTACAACTCTTTTTTCTCTGTTTCATGAACGCTTTTTTCTGTGGCCGCTGTGGTGAATCGTTGTTCTCAGGTCTCCATAAAAAGGATAGCACCAGTAAGGCCGATCGTCAATGCAGAGCCACGATAAATGTTTTTTAGTTTTTTGAGAGGGCCTCTGGTATAATTTGTTCTAAGATATAAAAATGAAAGCAACGACGTTATCTTGGAGAAATTTTTTCAAGGCCTCCTGTTCGGCCCTTGTATTTTCCATGCTTCTTGCCGTACCAATTGCTTTCTGCGCGCCGGGCCTTAACATTGCTCCTCCCTCCAGCCCTGTCCGCCTTGTTTTTATACACCACTCAACCGGTGAGAACTGGCTGGCAGATTCCAATGGCGGTCTTGGAGTCTCCTTAAGAGACAACAATTATTTTGTGAGCGATACAAACTACGGCTGGGGACCTGACAGTATAGGTGACTATACCGACATTGGACATTGGTGGCTATGGTTCAAAGGCCCTGACAGCGGGACCTATTTGGCAGCCCTCTATGCTGAAGACGGCCAGAACTGCTCTTATTCCAGACTCGGGACTGCTCCGGCGGGGCCGAATGAAATCATCATGTTCAAGTCCTGTTTCCCTAATTCCGCGCTCCAGGGAAGCCCTGACGACCCTGTGCCACCGATCAGCAGCAATCCGCTACGGGGACAGGACAGCGACTCGGAATACCATACTGTGGCAAACGCCAAGGGGATATATATCGCGCTTCTAGATTATTTCCGCACCAGGCAGGACAAACTGTTTGTGGCTGTCGCAGCGCCGCCGTTAAGCGACACAACTTATGCTTCGAATGCGCGGGCCTTAAACCAGTGGCTGGTAAATGAATGGCTCAAAGGCTATCCCTACAGGAATGTGGTTGTCTTCGATTTTTACAATGTACTTACGACAAACGGCGGCGGCCGTAATATAAACGATCTGGGCAGTGCGACAGGAAACCACCACAGGTTTTGGGAAGGCGCTGTCCAGCATAAGACGAACGGAGACAATGACCCAAACCCGAATGTCCTTGAGTACCCAAGCGGCGACGACCACCCCAGCAGGGCCGGAAATCTGAAAGCCACAAGTGAGTTTCAGGACCTCCTCAATATTTTCTACAACTGCTGGAACGACTCAGGCGGGTGTCCCAGGATTCCTCAGCGTCCGACGGGTCTTTCAGCCAACGCTGTTTCTCAGAACAAAATCACTATCACCTGGCGTGACCATTCAGGTTATGAGGCAGGGTTTAAGGTGGAGAGAAAACCAGGCGCCTGCGGCGACAGCGGCAGCTGGGCCCGGATCGCACTGAAGGGAGAAAACAAGATCAGTCATACAGATACCGGCCTGTCGCCAAACAGCACCTTCTCCTACCGGGTGAGGGCCTACAGCGCTGGTGGCAACTCAGCCTATTCCAACTGCGCATCTGCAACGACAGGGCTTCCTGGCACGCCGAGTTAACCTGTCGACAGAAAATCAAACAGTATCCTGCACAGTCACACCGTAGTTTTTCGTATTCCACATTCATAAAGGCAGGTGGGGATTTTCCCCCGCCTGCCTTTATTTTTTTGGTCCGGATTAAAGGTTTATGCTGCCTCGACCCTTACAGCATCCATTGAAATCCCCTTCCGTGCTGAATGGCATGTGAGTGTGCTTACCCCGCTATGGGGAAAGTGTGACGGCACATAGACAGTGCCGTCAGGGACTTTGTCCGTAACAGTGGCCTTAAGATAAACCGTGCCCTGCCTCGAAGTGATCCTGACATGACTGTTATCTGAAATACCGAACCTTTCAGCATCTCTTTCATTTATCTCGATCCTTGCCTCGGATGATACAAGGCCGAGTGTTTTAGACCTCGTCGACATGCTGCCTGCATGCTGTAATAAATCCCTGACGACCATATTCAGCGGATAAGATACGTCAGTTCCTTCTGACCATGCATAGTTTACAGGATTGAATGAGCGGTTTACAGGGAGTATGTGCACAGGTGGCAGTGAATTTATCTCTTCCACAATATCGCCCATGTCTTCTATCCCTAGGTCTTTTCCCATCGCCAAAGAGAGATTTTTCAGGATCTGCCAGTCAGGAAAAGACTGCCCTGTCAGCTCGGTTACTTTGCAGACTTTTTGAGTTATTCCTTCGGCATTGGTGTAAGTGCCGTCTTTCTCAGCCCAGCTGGATGCGGGCAGGACCACGTGCGCCAGTTTTGCCGTATCCGTTAAAGCTATATCCTGAACAATCAGCAGGTCTAATGATTTCAATCTCCTGGTGATATTCGAGCTGTCGGGGAAGGTAACGGCAGGGTCTGTACCCATTATATAAAGCGCCTTCAGGGCCATGAGCTTATCTAACTCTTCCCATGATCCATTGTCTGCATCCCTTATATCAGGCATGTTGGGGCCGGCCCAGTAGAGCATGTCAGATATGCCTTTTCCTGTATTGTCCGAGATCTTGTATCCCGGCCCTGCATCCGGCCTTATCCCCATTTGATAAAGGCCGAAGGAATTGGCGTATTCCGCAGGAATTTGAAGGGCATCAGGACTTTCACCAACCAGGTTGATCAAATTTGCGGCTGCCAAAACCATGTCCAGCCCCTTCGTATTCTCAGAAACGCCGACGGAGAGGGTGAGCATCCTGGTTTTTGCCTTTGCAAACGTCTCTGATATAGCAACAAGCTCATCAACGCCAATGCCTGTAATCTCCGAGACCCTTTCAGGGGTATAATCTTTCAATATTTCCTCAAGGTCCGAAAATCCTTTGATCTTTAAGGTGTTTTTATCATCAAAAAGACCCCTCTCCATTATGACTTTCATGATGCCGTTTAAAAGGGCCACACCTGTGCCCTGCTTTATGTTTGCCCAATGTGAACTGTGCCTTGTCAATTTTGTCTCTCTGCTGTCAGCCACGATGAGTTGAGATCCGTTTCTTTTTGCCTTGAGTATGTTCAGCCCGAAAACAGGGTGGGTCACGCTGAGGTCTGATTCGACGACGAGAATTACGTCTTTGCCCGCAGGTGACTTCAGGTCTATCCTGTGACCGCTCTGTCCAAAGGACATCTCCCAGGCCTTTTCTGCAAGGCCATAGCCGAAGGCGGCGGAGGAATCAATATTGTCGGACCCGATTACATCCCTAATAAATTTCTGGAAGAGATAATTTTCCTCGTTTGTGCATCGGGGTGAACCTATCGCACCGATTGAGGAAGGGCCATGGCTATCGATTATATTGCGCAGCCTGTCGCTGATGTAATTAAGTGCCTCCTCCCAGGATGACGGTACAAGTTCATCCCCCTTCCTTATTAACGGAGAAGTCAGGCGGTTCTCGCTATATATGTAATCAAAGCCGAAGCGTCCCCTCCCGCAGAGATTTCCCTCGTTTCTGCCGTTGTCTTCCCTGCCCCTTGCCCTGAGGATTTTGCCGTCTTTCACGCCTAAGGTAACAGTACACCCGCATCCGCAGAACGGACAAATAGTGTCCTTTTCCTCAAGGGTCCATGGCCGTGCCTTGTATTTAAGAGATTTGTTGAGAAGAGCGCCTGTCGGGCATACATCAATGCACTGGCCGCAGTAGTCACATTCAATGGCCTCACCGAAGGCAGGCTGGACAACTGTAGAGAACCCTCTCCCTATAAATCCAAGGGCGCCCCTGCCCTGGAATTCCGAGCAGATCCTGACGCATTTGCCGCAGAGTATGCACCTGTTGGCAGTCAATTCCACAAGAGGGCCTTTGGTATCAGGCGGAGAATGTTTCTTCTCCTTTACAAAGCGCCCGTTTGGTTTGCCGTATTCATAGACAAGTTCCTGCAGATCACACTCCCCGGCCTTGTCACAAACCGGGCAGTCAAGCGGATGATGGACCAGCATAAATTCGAGCACAGCCTGACGCGCCTTTCTTACCTTCGGGGTGTCTGTAAGCACAACCATCCCGTCTCCTGCGAGGGTCGCGCATGATGCCTCAAGCTTTCTCTGCCCCTCTATCTCTACAACACACACTCTGCAGGCTCCGAAAGGCACTACTCTTTTGTCATAGCAGAGATTGGGTATCTTTATGCCGTTGCTCAAGGCAGCCTGAAGTATTGTCTTCCCTTTTTCAGTCTTAATTTCTTTCCCGTTTATCGTAAGTTCTATCATCTTGCCACCTCCGCCAATTCCCTCTCCGCAATACGTTCTTCTACTGCAGCTGCCATAGCAGCAATTTCAGACTCACAGGCCTTGCGGGCAGATAAAGGAAGGATTTTTATGGAATTAAATTTGCAGGTATCCCAGCATGACCTGCATTGCACACAGTTGTCCTGAAGAATCTTGTGGGGCTTTTTCTTTTCACCGGCAATGGCCTTTGACGGACATGCCCTTGCACAAGCGCCGCATCCCTTGCAAAGACTTTCATCAATATAGAAGGTGCAGAGATCGCGGCATACACCGGTAGCGCACCACTTCTCCTTTATGTGCATTTCATATTCATCTTTGAAATAGCGGAGTGTTGAAAGGACGGGGTTAGGCGCCGACTGGCCAAGGCCGCAGAGAGATGTGCTTATGATATTCTCAGAAAGGTCCTCGAGTGTCTCTATATCCCCTTCTTTGCCTTTTCCTTTACATATGTCATTGAGCAGGTCATACATTAATTTGGTCCCGATCCTGCACGGAACACATTTTCCGCATGACTCGTCAGCAGTGAATTCGAGAAAGAACTTTGCAGTGTTGACCATGCAGGTAGTGTCATCCAGTACGACCATTCCTCCAGACCCCACGATGGCCCCGTTCTGTTCTATGGCCTCATAAGTCACAGGTATGTCAAAATATGCCTCGGGAATGCACCCTCCGGAAGGTCCACCCAACTGTACCGCCTTGCATTTTCTTCCTTTCTTTATCATACCGCCGCCGATATCGTAGATGATCTTTCTGAGGGGTGTATCCATCGGGACTTCAACCAGGCCGACATTATTGATAGCGCCTGTAAGCGCAAAGACCTTTGTGCCTGCGCTCTTTTCGGTCCCGAGACTCCTGTACCAGCCTGAGCCGTTTAAGACGATCTGCGGAATATTTGCAAAGGTCTCGACATTGTTCAGGACTGTAGGCTTGTCCCAAAGCCCCTTTACCGCAGAACGCCACAGCTTTGGCCTGGGCATGCCGCGTTTACCTTCAATCGAGCGCATAAGGGCCGTGGCCTCACCGCAGACAAACGCCCCTGCGCCCTGGTATATCTCCAGATCAAAATCAAAGCCGGAATTGAATATGTTGCTGCCGAGCAGGCCCGCTTCATAACATTGATCGATCGCCTTTTGAAGACGGCGGATTGCCAGTGGATATTCGGCCCTCACATAGATGTATCCTTTATGCGCCTGGGTAGCTATTCCGCAGATGATCATCCCCTCAATTACCGCGTGCGGGTCAGCCTCCATCACCGACCGGTCCATAAATGCGCCAGGGTCGCCCTCATCGCCATTGCACACAACATATTTCAGATCAGACTTGATCTTCAGGCCGAGTTCCCATTTCTTCCCTGTAGGAAAGCCGGCCCCGCCCCTGCCCCTTAATCCGGAGTCTGAGACGACCTTAACTATCTCTTCAGGCTTCATCTGCATAAGCGCCTTTGCAAGCGCCTTGTAACCATCCATCGTGATATAGTCTTCGAGCCTTTCAGGGTCGATAATTCCTTTGTTTTTCAGTACTACCAATATCTGATGTTTAAAGAACGGGATATCATTTATTGAAGGTATGGCAACTTTTTTCTCATGCTCTTTAAACATCAATTTCTGATAGGGTCTCCCCTTAAGAAAATGCTCTTCAACGAGACCGGGCATTTCTTCAGGCGTTAAATCCTGATAGAACGTCCCATCCGGATACACAGACATAACAGGCCCTTTGGCGCAAAAGCCGTTACATCCCGAGAGGATTACTTTTGTTTCTTCGCCGATCCCCTTCTTTTTAAACTCCTCTTCAAGGGCGGCCTTGACCTTCATAGTACCGCTTGCCATGCAGCCTGTGCCTCCGCAAAGCATTGCATGTGAACGACATGTAGTTTCCACGTATTCCTCCTTTCTAAAATAAAGGGTTGAGGATTAAGGACCGTAATCCATGAAGCGTAATGTTTAATCTGAAAAAACTCATCACGCTTTACTGATTGGCCATTACGATTTCACTTGGCCCCGGCTTTAATAAACCGCTTCATGTCCTAGTGCCAGCGCATATTTTTCAATAGGTTTTCCGCCCATAATGTGATCCCTGAAAATCTCCCTGACCTTCGTTTCATTGAGGTCAGCGTATATGACAGGGGGCTGGTCCACTAACTCAATAACAGCCATAGGCTCCCGGACGCAGAGTCCTCCGCAGCCTGAGATTTTCACTATGATATTGTCCACTCCCGCAAGAGTGATCTCATTCATAAAGGCTGTCATAACATTCCTTGCGCCGGCCGCGATTCCACAGGTACCCATGTGCACAACAACTTTAGCCCTGTAATCACCTTTTCTGAGGGTAAAAACTGCCTTGTTTTTGTCCTTAATCCTCTGAAGGTCTTCTATGTTCAACTTAGACATTACTCTGCTCCTTTCCAACTCCAGCACCAGCAGCTTCAGACGCTGAAGAATTTAAAAGTGGATATTTATTAATGAAATGCATCGCCCTTCCCCTGGTCAGAACGCATATATGTCAGGCCCTTTTGCGGACCTTTCCTGCGCCGCATGCGGTAGATATCCGGATATCCCCTGTGCACTAGGCAAGACAGGCGATGCACTGACGGGACGTTCCCGTATTTATGAATTACCTAATCCAATTCCCTAGGCATAGAGGAAGATATTTCCTCTTTTGCAGCCTTCTCCAATATATTTGCCTGCCCTGCGGCCTCATCTGTCTGCTGCCGGGTGTCTCAATTTGATATATTCATTCACCGCGTCCGTTACCCTCTTGCCTGTCTTCGGAATAATGCCCTTCCATACCCTTTCGCTTCCCTTTATATAACATGCGGTATGCTCCTCCCTCGGCTTGGTCCTGAAGCAGGGATAAAACGAGACAATGCTGTTTACTTCAGATGGATATATGTTCAGGCCCTGAGCAATACGCTCCTGAAGCACAGGGGGGAGATACCCGAATATCTCCTGGGCATGCAACAACACCAGTATCGTGCTGCCGGCCCCTTTTCTGTATTGATGAATCACCTTGTCCAGTTCCGCAAGCATCGGTGCTGGGAAATCTTCTTCCGGCTCATTCTCACGGGCATATACCTTTAAACGTTCAATTGTCTTTTTGGTTATGTCTTTTAACACTTCCGGAGTAAAGGGCATCGTCATATGGCAACTTATTCCGAGTCTGTGCGCCTCTTTTATTGTCTCTTGCAGCAGGTGGTCTGAAATGACCACGATGCCGATGGCCGGCCGGAATTGTCTTATCCACCTTATGAGTGAAATACCGTCCATCTCAGGCATCGTGAGGTCGATAAAAACAAGATCGTAATTCATCTGCTCCATCCTGCTCATCGCCTCTTTTCCGTTGAGCACACCCTCAACCGTATAACCTTCGGGAGTTAGTGATCTCCATGCACTCCTGAGGATTACCGGGTCGTCATCTACAAACAGTATGTTTATATTGCTTGTCATCGCACGCCTCCTTTTTTGCAGCAGGGTTTGACGTTTGTACTCCCTGCAGAATGCTATCGTTTAGGACTTCCGTTGCTTCCATTAAAATCCCTGTGCTTCCATTTGAGGTAATCGTTGATCGCATTTGCCGCCTTTCTTCCCGCCCCCATGGTCAGATGACCGTGGCAGACCCTGTGACGATAAGGTCACAGCCTCGGAGAGCTCTTTTTTTTAAAGATTTTAAACATTACCCTATGCCTCCTTTATCGTTTGATACTGTGCTTACCATTACAGGCAGCCCCTGCCGGGCTGTTAAAGAATACGGGAACTCGTGATATTGCTTTTTCCTGTTTTGACTTTCCTTTTCGGCAATTGCTGTCCATTTTGTTTTTGATGGATATTGATCAGATGCATGCCGCTGCCTTGGAGAGACCCCGTTGATTTTTTTGTAAATAGTGGAAAAGTAATTTGAATCATTGTAACCCAGTCTTATCGCGACATCTGTTATAGAAAGTCTTTTGTCCTGTAAGAGTTCTTCTGCTATCCGGACCCTCACAACATGGTGATAATGCCGCAGTGAGTGTCCTGTAACAGTTTTAAA
>Ga0102851_10002904_pt1 | contig 10509 bp, 10 predicted proteins | sample Mud3Dept3metaG_FD_79558 | JGI IMG/M metagenome (GOLD analysis project Ga0102851, IMG submission 79558) | Freshwater wetland microbial communities from Ohio, USA, analyzing the effect of biotic and abiotic controls - Mud 3 Core 4 Depth 3... | ecosystem: Environmental > Aquatic > Freshwater >...
GAGAATCGAAGCTTTCCCTTCATGCCGATGATGTCCTCGAGCTTCTTCCGGCGCACGTATTCCTCCATGGCCGTGATGATCGCTGCGGTCTTGGTCTTGCTCTTGGAAAGCTTCATGGTCCTTTTGACAAGATCTTCGGGGATGTTGAGGGTTGTTTTCATGATACCTCCCTATCTTTATATTGGTACATACATTGTAATAGAAATTATACATACTGTCAATATCACGGATATGTATCGTTTATGAGGTTCAAAACCTTCGCCTGCAGCCCGTGGACAGGTCACCCTGGACCTACCACATCGAATCCAGGAGCGAGCGCCGGACAATTCCCTATTTTCGGGGTTGACACCTTTGAGCGAACACGTTATTATTTTGCCGTTACACGCATTCATCACCTCATTCGCAAGGGAGATCCCATGAACAATTACAACATCAACGAGGTCATCGAGATGGCAGTGCGGACCGAGATCCTCGGCTACCGGTTCTACACTGCGATGGCGAAGAAGTTCAAAAAGAACGCGGAGCTCGTGAACTTGTTCACGACCCTGGCCGCCAAAGAAAAGGTGCACGAAAAGACCTTCGGCGAACTGAAGAATATGGTGGCGAAGTCAGGCACGGAGCCGGTGGAATGGGACGAGGTCTCCAACTACATGCGGGCCTTCGTGGAGTCCGAGTTCTTCCTCGGCAGGACCAAGTCCCTCCCCTCGATGACCAGGATCAGGTCGGCGAAGGACGCGGTGAAGTTCGCCCTAGGGTTCGAGAAGGAAACCCTGCTCTACTTCATGGAACTCCGGAAAATCGTGAAGGAAAAAGAGGTCGTCGACGAGGTCATCAACGAGGAAAAGAGCCATATCATGTGGCTGGCAGCGTTCAAGAACGCCTAGAACGGGAAGCCATCGACTGAAAACACGAAAGGCCCGGAGCGATCCGGGCCTTTTTTTATTGTCCTAATCCCGAGCCGGTCAGCCCGGTATGCTCGGTCTCGGAACTCAAGGCGTCACCGTTAGCCGTCCCTTGCGAGGTTGCTGTTTCCCGGGTCTTGGCCGTTGCTGCCGTTGAACCAGTCCCCGTTCCCTTCGTCCCCGTGTCCCCCTGTCCCCGCGTCTCCGTGTCGGTCTTCTTCAGCATCTCCCCCACCGTCACCAGTTCGAACCCCTTTTCCCGGAGTCCTGCAATGATCTCGGGGAGCGCTTCGGCGGTCCGCGCGCCGTTCCTGTTCATGTGAAAGACCACGATGCTTCCGCCCTTCGCACCGTTCACCACGGAACGCGCGATCCTCTTTGCCGAGAGCCCCGGGTCCGGGTCGCCGGAGGCGATATCGTACTGGACCGTGACCAGCCCGGCCTCTGCCGCAAGCTTCGCCAGCCGTTCATCCACCTCGCCGAAGGGCGGCCGGAAATAGAGCGCCTGTTTGCCGGTGAATTTTTTGATGACCGCCTGGGTCCGTTTCAGCTCCCGCGCGATGCGCTCATCGTCCTTCTCGAGCATATGGGGATGCCAGAATGCGTGGTTCGCGATCTCGAACTGCGGCTGGTCCGCGAGCAACTTCGCTTTCCCGCTGTTCTTCTCGACCCACCGGCCGCTCATGGACAGGGTGGCGGGGACCTTCTCCTTCAGCAGGACCTCGACGACCTTCTCGTCATACTCGTCCTCACGGCCCGTGGGGCAGGCATCGAAGGTCAGGGCGACCTTGTTCGTTCCCCGGGGGCCGTGTTCGACGATCACCGGCCCGGCGCCCTGGCCTCCATGGGCGGCTAGGGAGGTCATGATGATCATGAAAGTAAGGAGCAGGGACCGGCATTGACGCATGCGGGATTATAGCACCGGAAGGGATAAAAGGGAACGGCGGGAAGCAGCCATGTTGGCCGGAAACCGGTCCGGAACAGGGCAAGCCTGCCGGACGTCATCCTTTGAAGCTCCCGCGCAAGCCTCGATTCCTCCGGTTGGTTTTCTGTTTGTTCTCAAGCCGAAATCCCTTATAATGCCTCCCATGGAAATCCGCGAAGTCCTCAAAAATAATCCCCTGGTCCTGGCGCCCATGGCCGGGATCACTGATTTCCCTTTCCGCTTGATCTGCAAGGAAATGGGCGCAGGCCTCGTGTTCTCCGAGATGCTGAGCGTCGAGGCCCTGGTGCGCGAACACAAGCGCACCTTCGGCATGCTCCACACCGACCCCCGTGAGCGGCCGGTGGTCTTCCAGATCTTCGGTTCCAAGCCCGAGTCCATGGCCGAGGCAGCGCAGATCGTGTCCCTGGGCGAGGTGGATTTCATCGACATCAATATGGGATGCCCGGTGCCGAAGATCCTGCGAGCCGGCGCCGGATCGGCGCTCCTGCGCGATGTGGGCCTGGCAACGGAGATCATGGCCGCGGTCGTGGGCGCGTCATCGGTGCCGGTGACGGTCAAGATCCGCCTCGGCTGGGACGCGCAGAGCTTCGTGGCCGTTGACCTGGCCCGCGCCGCGGAGCGGATTGGCATCGCTGCCGTGACCGTCCACGCCCGGACCAAGGCGCAGGGGTTCTCCGGCAAGGCGGACTGGAGCATGATCAAGGTGGTGAAGGATTCCGTCGGCATACCGGTCATCGGGAACGGCGACGTCCGCTCGGCGCAGGACGCCAAACGGATGCGGGACGAAACAGGCTGCGACGGCGTCATGATCGGCAGGGCCATCGAGGGAAACCCCTGGATCTTCCGCGAGGCGAAGCAGTATCTCGAGACCGGCGTTGTACCGCCCTTCCCCACGCTCGAGGAGCGGAGGTCCATCATGCTCCGCCACCTGAACGACATGGTCCGGATCGCGGGCGAGGACATCGCTGTGCCCGAGATGCGCAAGCACCTCTGCTGGTACACAAAAGGCCTGCCCGGCGGCGCGGAGTTCCGGGAACGCGTCAATCACCTGTGGGGAGTGGGCAACGTGAAGCGCCAGATCGCGGAGTATTTCGAGAGTCTGAGGACCGGCATACCGGTCGTCCACCTGGAATCTTGAGAACTGAGGAAACCACCGGCGGCACTGCCGCGCACGGCAAACCTGGCCCGGACACGATGAAACCGCAGCTTTTCTCCCGTCTTTGCGAGAAATATTCTTTCTATTTTGATGAGCATTTGACGATATGACAACGAAGAGAACAGGACCGGATCAGCAGGAACAGCTCATCGCCGAGGCACGGCGTACCCGGGAGCTCCGGGAGCAGGGCTACCGCGAACAGGCGCTCAAGCTCTTTCCCCATGTCTGCGGCCGGTGCGGCCGGGAGTTCGAAGGCAGGAAGATGCGCGAGCTCACGGTCCACCACAGGAACCACAACCACGACGACAATCCGCCCGACGGGAGCAACTGGGAGCTGCTCTGTCTTTACTGCCACGACAACGAGCACCAGAAGCAGATGCTCGAAGGGACGGCCGCTCCCGACGACGACCTTGCCCGACCCGCGACCCACCAGCCTTTTGCCAATCTGAAGGACCTTCTGGATAGGAAGAAGTAGCTCGAGCACGACCTCACGCATTCCTCCGATTGATTGTTCAGGGGTTGCAAATAAACTGCTCCCAATGCCGTGACTCGGAGGAAATCGGGTCGCAACTCCTGCTCGTAACACACCCTCTATCACTGACCTAAGCAAGAGTGGTATTATTTGCACAGCAAGGCAGTTATCGACCGTGCTGCAGATAAAGCTGCGGCAAGGAGGTTACTATGACGACCAAGCTTCGCTCATATAGTGCAATTCTCGGCCTCAGTTTTTCGATCGCAATTCTGGGAATGCCGGGTACCGGTGCCGCAAGCGGCGGATGGAGCGATACGCCGCGCACCGATCCCGATATCGTGAAAGCAGAGAAGGCGATCAAGGACAAGAACTGGAACCAGGCAATAGAACTGCTCAACGCTGCTCTGGCGCGCGATAAACAGAACGCCGATATCTACAACTTTTTGGGTTATGCGGAACGCAATCGCGGCAACCTCGACGCTGCTTTCAAGCACTACGAGCGCGCTCTTACGCTCAACCCGAAACACCGCGGTGCGCATGAGTACCTCGGCGAGGCGTATCTCATGACCGGCGATCTGGCCAAGGCAGAGGAGCACCTTGCTGTCTTGAACAAGCTCTGCTTCTTCCCGTGTGAAGAGTACAGAGATCTCAAGACCGCGATCGCCGGATACAAGCAGAAAAACGCGAAATAGGCATACGGCAACGGTTGGTTGGCCGGGTAGAGCCATGCGAAACCCGGCAAATTCCTTGTGAGCATTCACTGCCATCCTCGCGCGGCGGAAGGCCAGGATCGAGCGCTCTGGATGCGGGGCAGGGCGGGCATGACGGATCATCGTATCGAAAAGTTCCTTTTTGCGAGGCGACCAGTGCGGGTATCTCTTCCACCGATGCTGATGATGCTCTTCCGGAACGCCCTCCTGTACCTGGTCGCGGCCTTCCTGCTCTTTCCCCGGCCCGCGACCGCGGCCGGTCAGGACCTCAACACCGCCCTCATGGAAGCGACGTTCCGCATCAGCGGACCAACGGGGGTGAGCGGCGCCGTGTCAGCGGGAACCGTGTTCTTCCTGGTCCGTCCGGGCGCGAAGGCCGCCGGCAGGCAGGCCCTCGTCATGGTGACGGCGGCCCACATACTCGCCGGCATCGCGGGCGATGATGCCGTTCTGCTGCTCCGGAAGCGGGCGCAGGACAGCGGTTTCAGTTCCTTCGAACATACGATCAAGATCCGCGACCGGGGGGTCCCGCTCTGGACCGCTCCTCCGGACGCTGACGTCGCCGTGCTGCCACTGACACTTCCGGCTGAAGCGCACGTAGCGCTGCTCTCTCCGGACCTTCTTGCCACGGACGATGTCATGGCCCGGTACGAGATCCACCCCGGAGACGAGTTGCTCTCGCTCGGGTATCCCTACGGCCTGCCGGCGAATGCCGCCGGCTTTCCGGTCCTGCGGAGCGGCAAGATCGCCTCGTACCCGATCATCCCGGCGAAAAGGCACCGGACGCTGCTTTATGATTTCCAGGTCCACAGCGGCAACAGCGGCGGGCCGGTCTACTTCTCCGCATCGTCACGCACCTATGGCGGGTTGCATAAGGTCGGCGAGATCAATTTCATCGCCGGGCTGGTCAGCAGGCAGGCCATCGTCGAAGGCCGGCCCCTCGAGCTTGCCGCCGTCATCCCGGCACAGTTCATTCGCGAGGCCTTTGACCGGCTGGCCGGAAGTGTGCGCTGAAGCCCTCCCTGCCCGTCTGCTGCAGTTGAATGGCGGCCGGACTGGCATTCACTTCAACGCGTTCCCCTGCCGGGCCGACCGCCCGGTCACGAGCAATATCAGGTGCAGCCAGCTGGCTGGGGAACGCCCGCGTACCGACAAGACCGCCGCATCGGATGGTCCGGGAAGAGGCCGTAGAGGAACTTCATCGTGTACCGTTCCTCCCCCGCCTCCTTGTTCAATCCCTTGATCAGGACCTTCGGCATGGGCACGCTGTCGAAGCGGCCGAAGTAGGCGCGGATGAACCGGATCGCGGGCCAGTGGCGGTCGTCAAGGAGGATCCCGTCGATGTCCGCAAGGTGCCGCGCCAGGCCCTCGGACCAGTCGTCGGCGCTCACCAGGTGGCCGTTCTCGTCGAGCGGGATGTGTTTCCCCTCGAAGAAGATCATATGCTGTCCCGATTGTTCCATCCTATCCCTTCAGCGTCTCAAGCTCTTCCCATCGATGGAAGGCGGCAGCCAGCTCCTTTTCCACGTTCTCGAGTCGCGCCGTCGCCGAGGCAACCTTGTTGCCGCTGTCGCGGTAGAACGCCGGATCAGCAAGGTCCGCCTGGAGCTTCCGCTGCTCCGCTTCCAGCTCCTCGAGCCGCTTCGGCAGTTCCTCGAGCTCCTTTTGTTCCTTGAAGCTCAGCTTGCGCGGCTTTGCTGATGCCGGGCGCGGTGCTTCCTTCTTCTCTTCGATCTTTTCAGGAACGGCGGGCTCGTCCTTGAGCCTCTTGCTCTGGCGCAGCCAGTCGTCGTAGCCGCCCACATATTCGACCACCCTGCCTTCGCCTTCGAGCACCAGGGTGCTGGTGACCACGTTGTTGATGAAGGCACGGTCATGGCTCACGAGCAGAACCGTTCCGGCATATTCCATCAGCAATTCCTCCAGCAGGTCCAGGGTCTCGATGTCCAGGTCGTTCGTGGGCTCGTCCAGCACCAGAACGTTCGAAGGCTTTGTGAACAGCTTCGCGAGCAGCAGGCGGTTCCGCTCACCGCCGGACAGCACCTTCACGGGGCTCCGCGCCCGCGCAGGGGCGAACAGAAAATCCTGCAGGTAGCCTATGACATGGCGGTTGTTCCCGTTGACCGTGACATAGTTGCTGCCGTAAGCCACGTTGTCCTGCACGGTCCTCTCGTCGTCGAGCTGCGCACGGTGCTGGTCCAGGTAGGCGACCTCGATGTTCGTGCCGCGTTTGATCTTGCCCTGCTGCGGCGTCAGGTCCCCGAGCAAAAGCTTTAGGAGCGTGGTCTTGCCTGATCCGTTCGGCCCGATGATGCCGATCTTGTCGCCGCGGATGATGGTCGTGGACAGGTCCCGGATGACGGCTTGGCCGCCGTAGCTGTAGCCCACCCGGTCCGCCTCGATCACCAGCTTGCCCGTGCGCTCGGCCTCCTGCACCTGGATATTCGCGGACCCGATCTTCTCGCGCCGCTCGCTCCTGACCCGGCGAAGTTCCTTGAGCGCCCGAACGCGGCCTTCGTTCCGGGTCCTGCGCGCCTTGACGCCCTGTCGGATCCAGACCTCCTCGGCCGCAAGCTTCTTGTCGAATTTCGCGTTCTCTGTCGCCTCGGCGTCCAGCGCCGCCTGCTTGAGCTCGAGGTAGGACCGGTAGCTTCCCGGCCAGCTCGTGAGCCTTCCCCGGTCGAGGTCGATGATCCGCGTCGCCAGCTTCTGCAGCAGCGCCCGGTCGTGGGTCACGAACAGCAGTGTCCCGCCGTAGGAAAGCAGGAACTCCTCGAGCCAGGCGATGGAAACGATGTCGAGATGGTTCGTGGGCTCGTCCAGGAGCAGCAGGTCCGGCGCTCCCGCAAGCGCCTTCGCGAGCAGCACCCGCCGCTTGAGGCCGCCCGAAAGCTCGGAGAACTCGGCGTCTTCGGATAGCTGCAGCCGCGTCAGGATCTCGTCGACCTTCTGCTGCATCTGCCACCCGCCCGCAGCCTCGAACCGGTGCTGCACATCCTCGAGTTCGGCCATCAGCTTCTCGCTGTGGTCATGGGCGAGCTTCGCGCTCACGTGATGGTAGTCGGCAAGGAGCCTGCCCTGCTCGCCGAATGCGCCGGCGACGACGTCGAACACGCTGCCCCGGATGTTGTTCGGCACCTCCTGGGTCAGCAGGGTCGTGCGCAGTCCCTGCTGGAACACGACCATGCCGCTGTCAGGCTTCACCTCGCCCGTAATGACCCGCATGATGGTGGACTTGCCGGTGCCGTTCCTGCCGACCAGGCAGACGCGCTCGCCCGGCTCGATCTGGAGGTCAACTCCTTCGAGCAGCAGCGGCCCGCCGAAGCCGACAGTTATGTTCTGAAGACTGATAAGAGGCATGATGACCTTCTCACTGCACAAAATTCAAAAACGGCATTTGGCACTGATCACATCGGATAAGAACCGGATAACGACGGATTTTTTCTTGGCAGGCGGTTTCGACCCTCAAGGAACTATCGTTCTGCTCATCGCTTGCATTCCCCGCAGCTTGCTGCGGGGAATGCGCTCGCTCCTGGATTCACCCGGCAGAGGAAGGCTTTGTACTTTGGACAGTATCCGCTTGCATCATGATGTTCATCCGCTTCTGACCTGTCTCCCTGCATTCCTCTGATGATGGGCGCTTGCCGCTGTGCTCTCGCGGCGTTGAAGCATGCATTGTACACGGCGCAGGATGTTTATGCAAGAAAGGACGCAGGCGGGATCATTGCTTTTTTTCCGTCATGCCGGGGTAGAGTTTGTCCATGCAGTCCGGGCAGATGCCGTGGGTGAATTCCGCGTCGGTGCGGGCGCCGATGTATTTCTCGATGCGGCTCCAGGAGCCCTTGTCGTCGCGGATCCTGTTGCACGAGGAGCAGATCGGAAGGAGGCCTTTCAGCGTCCTGATCTTTTCGAAGGCATCCCGCAGGTCCTGAATGAGGTTCTCCCGGGCCGCCTCGATCTGCCGGCGCTTGGTGATGTCCCGGTCCACGGCGAGGATGAACGTGCGCCCCCCCAGTTCGAGGGGGCCTGCGCTGACCTCCACCGGGAATTCAGTGCCGTCCTTCCGGCGGTGAAGCAGCTCTGTCTTGATCCATTCGCCGTCAAGGATGCGCCGTACGATGCCGGCAGCGCCCTTGGCCGCCTCAGGCGTGTCGAGGTCCGTGATCTTCATCTGCCGGAGCTCCTCGACGGAATAGCCGTGCATGGCCGCAGCCGCGTGGTTTGCCGCAACGATCCTGCCCGCTTTCGCGCCCTCGCTTTCGAGGATGAATATTGCGTCGCCGGCATGTTCGAACAGCATCCGGTACCGTTCTTCGCTCTCCTTCAAGGCGTCCTCCGCCTGTTTGCGTTCCCGCGCCATGCCCTTCGCCCGCTGGATGATCAGGAGGAACACAAGGGCCAGGACCGCGGTCACCGCGAACAGGGCGGCCGCTGAGCGGCTGACGAGGGCCCGGAGCCGGTCTTTTTCCGTCGATATGTCGTAGTAGATCTCGAACACGCCGATCATCCGCTTGTCCCGCATGATCGGCACGTAGGTCTCGATGACGTCGGCCGGCAGCACCTGCCTCTCGAGCGTCTGTTCGTTCTTCAGTATCATCTGGGCCTTGCTGCCGCCCGTCGTCACGACGCGCCGGAAGTAGTCCTCCTCGTTGATGCGGCCGATATCATCGGGGTCCGTGGAATAGGCGATCGTTCCGGAGAGATTGTAGATCTTGAGTTTGAGGATGCGGGCGTCCTGCTGCAGCTCCTGGACATGCTTCAGAAAGGTTTTCGGCAGGCGGTCGGCGCGCAGCTCCGTCTGGTCCTCGATCAGGATCGAGGACAGGATATTGGCGATGCGAACAGCTTCCTGGGTGGTGTTCTCGGCGATGAGCTTTTCGAAAGACGGATACTCGACGAAGACAACGTAGAGCGGGAACAGCACGATCGTGACGATCGTGATGAGCAAGGTGACCTTCAGGAATGGTGCCCCGTCCATGTGATGTGCGCCCCTTTACCCTTGCTCGAACTGTACCCTCGAAGGAGAGGAGAGTCAAGGTGATATCAGCGCAGAGTTACGGACCCTGGCAACAACGGACAAAAAAAGCTGATGCGAGGCATCCGCTTTTTTTGCTGGAACCGGGAACCCTATTTTCCGGCCTTTGCGGGCTCATAGGTGCAGAAAGGTTCGGCCGCAAGATAATCGCCCGAGATGGCAAAGGCGCGGGCGCGGCAGCCGCCGCACACTCTGCGGTATTCACAGATGCCGCACTTGCCGTGATAGTTGTCGAGGTCGCGCATCTGCTTGAAGAGCGTCGAGTTCGCCCAGATCTTCGAGAACGGCTCCTTCGTGATATCCCCGGCCTCCTCCTCGAGGAAGCCGCAGATCTGCACCTTGCCCACATGGGACACGAAGGCGAAGCTCTGGCCGCCCATGCAGCCCTTGGTCATGGCGTCGAAGCCGTGCGACTCGGGCGTCACGGTCTTCCCCTTCTCCTTCTCGCCCTGACGGAAGATGCGGTAGTAGTGGGGCGCGCAGGTGGGCTTGAACTGGATCGGCACCTGGTCCCGCATCTCGTAGAACCACTTGAGCGTGCTCTCGTACTCCGCGGGCGGGATCTCCTGGTCCACGAGCTCCTTGCCCCGGCCCGTGGGCACGAGCAGGAAGGGATGATAGGCGACCGCGCCGAGCTTGATCACCATGTCGAGAAGCTTCGGCAGGTCCTTCACGTTGTGCTTGGTGATGGTCGTGTTGACCTGGAACTCCATGCCGACCTTCTTGAAGTTCTCGATGGCCTTCATCACGCTCTCGAAGGCCCCTTCCACGCGGCGGAAGTTATTGTGCTGCTCGGCGGTCAGGCCGTCGATGGACAGGGACACGCGCATGATGCCCGAGTCCTTCATCTTCCGGGCCAGCTCTTCGGTCACGAGCAGGCCGCAGGGAGCCATGACCATGCGCAGGCCGAGTCCGGTGCCGTGCTTCGCGATGTCGTAGATGTCCTTGCGCATCATCGGTTCGCCGCCCGTCAGGATGATGATGGGGTCGCTGAAGGACTTGACGTCATCGAGGAACGTGAAGGCATCCTCCGTGGAGAGCTCCCCCGCATAGGGCCCGTATTTGGCGGCAGCCCTGCAGTGGACGCAGTTCAGGACGCAGCTCCGGGTCACCTCCCAGGCAATGAGCCGGGGAAGGTATTTCTTTTCACCGCCCGGTTGGCCGCCGGGATGACCCTGGCCGTGGGGCGCTTTCGTTGCGTGGGGATGGGTCATGAAGGCTCCTTCATATGTTTTGTTGACTCAGGGGACGCGAAGGCGACCATAAAACAGGAACACGAATGACACGA
>Ga0102851_10002905_pt1 | contig 10508 bp, 6 predicted proteins | sample Mud3Dept3metaG_FD_79558 | JGI IMG/M metagenome (GOLD analysis project Ga0102851, IMG submission 79558) | Freshwater wetland microbial communities from Ohio, USA, analyzing the effect of biotic and abiotic controls - Mud 3 Core 4 Depth 3... | ecosystem: Environmental > Aquatic > Freshwater >...
CATATCTATCTAATTTACATACTCTTTGGAAAACAGTTCTTCATGAACCACATTACCATCCACATCAAAATGCTGGAACTTCAGATTTACTTTCTCATCTGAATGATATACCGATCCCTTTAAGAATCCACCCTTAACCCTCAGAAACCTGTGTTCAGGTCTGACATCATTTTGTTCCCATCCCCCGGCATGTGAATCAGAACCTGCACCGCAACTGAACTCCCAGAGGGTAGTGCCCGGGATATTGGTCACATACTGCCAATGCCGGTCGCCATTACATATGAATACATTGTCAAATTGTTTCAGATACTCCCGTATCTCATTGCCTTCATAAGTAAAAACCTTATTTGAGTAGTTGTCTCTTTTATTTTCACGGTCAGGCCCCAATATCGGTCCGGGAGTAATGATCAGTTTAAAGGTTGCATCCGATTCCCCGAGAGTACTGTAAAGCCATTCTTTCTGTTCTTTACCCCATATTGTTTTACCGGGACCATCAGGATCGGTATTTTTACTTCTGTAATTCCGTCCTTCCATCAGCCATATCTGGAGATCTTTGCCCCAGCGTATTGTTTTATAGGGCAGATTATTAGAGGGAAATTGCTCCTTATCAAATATTTCCAATCCCCTCTCCCATGATACTGTACCATATGTCATACCAGGGTAAGCATCATCTCTGAGTACATCATGATCATCTTTCATAAAATAGGTAGTCACCTGCCTGTAGAAGTCGCGCTGATAAGGAAGGGCAAAGATCCTGTCCCATTTGAATCTCATTAACCCCTCGGTAAGAGCATAAGGGCCTGCCTTATCATAATATTCAACATCCCCCGTATGGACAAGAAAATCAGGGAAGCTTTGCTGCATGATCCTGTAAATCTTATGCCCGTTTATTGAATCATCCCTGCGGGGGTAGTCGTGGCAGGTAACTATACAAAAATTCAGATCTCTAAGTGAAGAAGAATCGGGCGGGGTACGAAATGACCCTGATAGCTTATCAGTCACTCCTGATTTTCCGTGTTTTCGTGATTCAATTTCCACGACATATTTTGTATCAGGATTCAATCCGGAAAGCCTCCACTGGTATGTAAAGTTTTTTTCTGCATCTACTGATGACCACCCGGTCTCAATTCTGTTATCAGGGTCTTTCAACGGATAATATACCAGCATAACCTCTCCGGGCATTCCCGGACATGCACCTTCCATCTGGTCGAGGGTATAGCCTGGGGACATCTGAGCTTTAAAGATTGAGTCAGGATCAGCTATTTTATCGAGCCTCCGGTGCTCCTCTGCCGATATTTCAAGGAATCCGGGGCCTGATCGGTTCAGTTCCGGTACACTGGTAAGTCTTGTCCATATAACAACAGAATTCTGATCGGCCCAGCCGTTATGGAATCCATTTCCAAACCAGGGACCGGATGGTTCTGTTTTGCATCCCTGGATCAGAATAAGAATTGAAAAAAATATTACAAATAATCCCCTCATAATCAATTTTTAAATATGCCAATCCCGGCTTCAAACCTATTTCAATGTTTTGTCCATCTCCACCCACAGGGGCAGGATCCTTCTGGAACCTGTTTCATAGAATGGAGCAAAATCAGTTTTCATGCCGGGTAGATAGACATTTTTCATATCAATAATAACTGCATTGTCTTCCGGATTTCTTACCTGATATGTGATTGATCTTGTATCAACAACCATCCTGCCGTTTGCAGGTACCGGCTTTAAAAACCGGAACCTGAGGTCGTAGAAACCTTCATTAATGCATAGATTCCACCTGCCATAAATGTCTTCCTGCTCCCATACTCCCCTTTCACCACCTGCATCATTCCTGTTAAGGATCACCGGATTCTCATTACCAGATCCTACATCAATGCATGGCGGATTTATCATATTCAGAGACAATGTGAGCTCCATGAAAATAGTGTCAAGTTCAGTTTTTAATTCAACTGCAATTTCGGGATATTCATTGACAATATTATTCAGTTCAAACGGATCTTTCTCAATATCAAATAATTGAAATTTATCTATTGAAGAATTATAGTCCGTATGCCCGACAATTTTATATCTTCCTTTCATCAGGGCAATATTATTATACAGCTCAGGATTGTGCCTGGTCCAGGAAAAGAACAGGGATCTGTTATCTGAAGAAATCCTTTCTCCCTTAATAAAAGGAAGCAGGCTTATGCCATCTATCTTTCTGTCCTGAGGAATCCGGATACCGCAGATGTCAGCAATGGTTGGCATTACATCAATATTGGCTGCCATTGCATCTATATCCTTGTTGCCACTGTTCAATGCAGGATACCTCATAAAAAACGGGACTCTCACGCCACCTTTGTAAACGCTTCCCTTCAAGCCTCTCATGCCGGCAACATAACGCCTTTGCTGGGGGCCATTATCCGTCATGAAAATAACAACTGTATTTGCAGCTATACCCTTTTCATCAAGCTTTTTCAGGAGTCTGCCCACGTTATCATCAATATTTGTGACCATAGCATATACCCTTCGTGCGTCTTCCTTGTCCTTTTCGCTCATCTGCGGGAAAGGACGGGTATCATTTTCAAAGCCTTTTGAAGGATCAATATCCCTGTAGATCTTATAATATTCATCAGGTACCTGCAATGGAGTATGAGGCGCATTAAATGACAGGTAACAGAAGAATGGTTTGTTCCTGTTCATTTCGATGAATTCTATTGCACGGCTCGTAAAAATATCTGAACAATAACCCTTGTATTTTTCCTGTTTACCGTTATGCCAGAGAACAGGATCAAAATAACTGCTGTCATTTCTGAGGTACGTTGTTATATCTCCCGGCTGGCCCATGCCTCCGGTAAGATGAATTAAAGATTCATCAAAACCCTGGTCACATGGCCTCATGGGATAGTTGTCGCCAAGATGCCACTTACCGAAAATGCCCGTTGCATACCCTGATTGCTTCAGCATTTCGGCAATTGTCACTTCAGAGGAAGCCATCATTGCACCACCGTTATATGTATCCCTTATTCCGGTGCGCAAAGGATAACGACCAGTCATCAGGCCCGCCCTGGTAGGAGCCGATACCGGGCAGACATAGAAGTTGCTGAACCTTATACTCTGCCGTGCTAATTTGTCGAGCACAGGGGTTCTTACATGCGGATTGCCGGTAAAACCAAAGTCGCCATACCCCTGATCGTCAGTGATTATCATGATAACATTCGGCTGTTTCTGAGGTTGAGCTGAAGGTACTGACACCCCTGTCAAACCAAGTGCAATCAGACTGCTTTTAACAGCTTGTCTTTGATTATCTCTCATCATAATTAACTGTTATACTGTTAATTAATTAACAGTCCATAATTTATTTACTTATACCTTACCACCAGGGCAGGTCCCGGCCAGCAAACTTCGATCCCGTGGTGCTCTGTATCTGAGAGAAGCTCAATTTCATTCCTTCCCTGCCTGAGTATTCCGGGATCAACTTCATTAATCGTATAAACCAGATCATGAACCGCTTTCCCTGTTGTTATTGTAATAGGTTTATTATTCAGCTTAAAAGGCTCCTTTACATCTCCTTCCCCACCATCCCATATCCTTATATGAAGTTCAGCACTTTCGATCTTTGATATATCGTCGGGTAATTCAAATTCCGCCTTCTGAATCTTTCCGGCTCTCGACCAGAATGGTTCAGGGACAGACTGGCAGTAAAAGATCCTGACCCGTTTACGGTAAAGGGGAAATGTTAGCCCATCAAGTGTTTCCGACCAGCAAAACAAACCGTTTTTAAATTCAATTAAAGCTTTTACAGCCATTGACCCGGACTGGTCGGGGATCATCTTGGTGTTCCACGAAATCCAGAAAGGAGGATCCGTTACCGTCCCAATGTGATTCCTGAATATCCTGTCGTGGGTATAGCCATGCCAGTCATTTTCTTTTCCTGAACCATTGAGATCGTATCCGGCATATCTCCCGAAAAAGTGGACTGCTGCTATCCGGGCAGTGTACAAAACCGGAAATTCAAGCGAAAGAGTAACCTCATCCTCAACAGGTCTTTTATTGATTACAGGTTTTGCAGAAAAATTAACCAGCCCTGACGATCTCAACAGAACATTGTCGAGCTTAAGGTAGCATCTTACTGCAAGTTGATCAATTATATAGTGTCCCCAGAAAGTTGTGCCCCGGTCACATCCGAACTGAATTGCATTATTCCCCTTTACGAGTTGGGTATGATCAAAAGGTATTGTAGGATAGAGGTACTCGCAATTATTTTCAGCAGTCGGTTTGTCAGGAATAAGATATACTTTCCCGCCGTTAACCTGGAATCTTTTACCTGAAGTTCCGGGATGACCGCCCCATAACTCAAGATAAAGCTCTGCATGATCAATATTCCTGATTGTATCTTGTATATTAATCATTATCAATCCGTTGACCTGAGTCTCAGTACGTGACCAGTAATCAGGATGAGTGCTCATTCCGCGGTCACCGACGCGGGGTCGTTCGGCACGGCCGGTTGAATTTGTATTGTTGATAATACTGTTGTATTCAGCCCAGTATTGATGGAAGAAGTGGCCCTGGGGGTAACAGATATCGTGTGATAATATAAGAACAGCAAGTAATAAAAATATACATCTCATACTCCTGAACTTAAAAAATTTTAGAAAAGATAATTAACGAACAGGTCACCTCAATACGGTGTAAAAATCTAATTTCGCATTTTTATTTTAAAACTGTTTTTTTACCGAATAAAGAGGAAATTTTTGGCAGCCACATTGGTACTTCCTGCATATAGGTTCTGTATTCTTCGCCAAAATAATTAAGCAGGATTTCCTCCTCGTACCGTGAAATATAATAAAGAAAAATAACAGCCAGCAACCATATTACTGCTGAAGCAATTGACATTGAGAAGAAAAGCAATCCCAGATATAACAGAATCTCTCCCAGGTATATAGGATGCCTGACAATGCCAAACACACTTTTTCGTATTACCTCCGGCTTCTCTCTTACTTCACCAAATACGATATTAAGACCAGTCATTGAGAGATAACCAGATGCCATCAATACTAAAATACCTGCAGGAACTCTTATTATGCCAGGTATAATCTCATTAAGGGAAATTGAATACTTTAAAATAAAAGAATCGGCAATCCAGACAATAAGAAAAAGTAAGGCAAAAAAAGCCTGTCCTGCATCACCCGATTTATGTTCACCGATAAGATCTTTTCTTCCTTTATGATTCCTTGTTTTCATTTTGTTTTTCCTCCTGCTTCTGTTATTATCCTGTCTATTATGACGAATGAAGCAGGTTTCTGATAACCTGCAATCACAACATGATGATTAATTAAACTCAATCGCTAATTCCGAGCCACCCTGAGTCATCACCGGGTTGATATCCGATATCTCCTTATAAAGATCCTTTTCAGGATAACCCACTTTAATTTTATACCTGTCCCTGCTGAATACTTTTGGAATAAATTCATTTCCGTTGATCCGTAAAATATATTCAAGGTTACCGGACTTCTGGTTGATGACTTCAACGACGGGATCAGGATCTCCGGTAATTTTGAGTGCAGGCAGCCAGGCTTCAGCTTTTCGCCCATAATTATCCATCTGGTTGATAGTCAGAGGCCAGCCGGCATGCTGACTTTCTTTGCCGGGATGCAACACATCGCTCAGAAAGTGCCATGATTCCACGGTTATGTCCCGGGTTTCCCTGTTAAATATTACAAATCCCAGTCCTGCAGTTTTCTTATTCTGAAACTCATAGCGATTTTGTATTCCGGCGAAATCTCCGGGATTCCCGATTGCATATACATAATTAATATTTCCGAATCCGTCCTTATATTCTCCTGTATTGGGCAGATCATGCTCTGGTCTGTTTCTGACGGGAATATTCAATTCATCGGGACGGAACCATCTTGAGTATCCGACAGCTATTGCAGGAGGTACAAAGCTCCATCCCGCATCACGGTAATCATTCAGTCCGTATTGAACCAGAGATGGCACATGCTGATCACCTGAAATATGAAAAACGAAACCTTTGCGGATGATATTTATTGCCCTGTCGCGGCCGCTTTTCGGCCACCCGCCGGAGTCCATATCGCCTGTCAGGAAATAATCGTATTGTCCGTGATGGGTGGCAACATTTGTAAAAAGAGTTTGTGACAGCAATACCTTTATATCCACATCCTTCCAGTCCCTGATCCAGTTTTCAAGGAACAGCTCCTGCCTCTTTCCAAGAAATTCCAGTCCGGGTTTTTCCAGGGATGACGGATCTTTCAGAGGTTCCCTGATATGGTCCTTGCGTCCTTCCCATGTTGCAACATAATTCGGGCCCGATTTAAAGATCCTGTCACTGACAATGGCAAAACTCACCCTGCCATAATTCAGGCTTGTGTACCAGACTGTCATTCCCTGTTCAATGGGAGTCGGATCATACGGATCGGGCAAATGAGAGCACTGAGTGGTATTCACAACGTTAACCATCTTAACCGTTTGCGTAAAACCAGTATAGTCATCAGTATTTGCCGTGCCTGCCGGCTTTGGAACTCCCTGCCCGCCCCAGAGGTTACCCTGGAAAACATCATGGTCGTCGGGTGTACATATCGTAGGAATATCACGCATCAGGTCGCCGAAAGCCCATCCGAACATGTACCATTTTCCAAGGTAATTTAAAATGGCAACATCCTCGGGCTCTCTCTTTATCGGATAACCGCCGTTCTGTTCATATATCTGATCTCCTGAGAAATAGAGCAAATCAGGATTTTTCAGTTTCAGGTTTCTGACAACGGGAGTATATGGAAATCCGGCATGATACTGGCAGGTCATAGCCGCCATGTTTAACTGCCTGTCGAGAGGTTCTTGCCTGATCATGCCAGAATACTCAAAAATCCTGTTCTCCCCGAATACATTCTTTGAGGAGTACAATACCCGGTATTCTTTCTCCTGCGAGGAGTCCCAGCCCTCGACTCTGAATGTTGCAGTGCGTGAATCCGGATCAATTTTACCTGAACCGGCAGCAATCCATTCATTACCGTTCTTCACCTGGAACTCTGCCGTCTGATTGTCACCAGCCCCGATCGGAGGAAACTGTGCCGTGAGCTTTAACATGTTACGGCTCAAGGTATGCATTGCCCACAGTATGGGTCCAAACCTGTTTTCCGGCTTATATGAGAATGCGGAACCTTCAAGTTCCAGGTTGTCGTACCAGAATCCGGGACCATTATTTTTTGATTTTGAACTCCTGAGGTTGTTTACGATCTGTACTATTCCTGTAACCGGTTTTTCAGGCCTGGCTGTGACATCTGCAGCCTGATTGCCGCTTTTGTCAAGTACCTTCAGGTTGATGATATATCCTTCCGGTTCCTTTTTGCCACTCACCAGGATCTGAAATCTGTTCCAGTCAAAATCATCAGGCAAATCCCGGGAATACTGGCCGACAAAAGCATATCCTTCTGTATTGACGCCGGCATTTATTCCGCTTCCGAAATAGACTGCCGTGCGGTGATCTTTATCTTCAAGCGCTTCAGAACCGATAATCAGGCCTGCAGCTCCCTTGTTCAGTCCTGTGTCGATCAGACCCATCTCAACCTTTATAATGAAAGGATCCTCTCCTGCAGTAAGGATATACGGCAACACCGTACAGGTAGCCTGTTGTCCCACGCCAGTGAATTCGATGCGGCCGTTGCTGATCTTCCAGTCTTCAAGCGGGACGGTCCAGAAGTCCTCCCCTATCCAGATCCGGTCGTTAAGGGAATCAAAATTGTATTTAACTGAAGGGATCTCCTTCCGGCACGAACAGAGGACAAACAGCAATAAAGCCCACAGGCAGAAACTGCTTATCTTTGATCTCATGGTTTCAGTCAGCTTATCCCATCCACGGGCGCTGACGTTCTTTGACTTTTGAAAGTGTGTCAAGAGCAATATTTACATCTTCAACTATCTGGAAATCATACATTCCCATACAAACAAAATCTGCGCCATTGGTAAATGCATATTTCAGCCCTGTTTCAGGTCGGATGGCACCTGCGGCAAGGATCTTAAATGCTATCCATGGTTCCTTAAGCGTACCCATAAACCGGATAGTCTCCTCCGGATCAAAATCCCACATATTATCCCTGAGCTCGGAATCCGGCTGGGCAGACCAGTAATTATGACTGTGACAGGTTTTTACCCAGAAGTCTGGTTTTATTCCATACTCAACACAAGTCTTGACGGCTTCTATTCTGTGAGCGCCGATTCCTGCGGGCTTGCCATGGCTGCGTATCTCTTCCAGCCCTTTACCGATGAGCTCCATGCGCTGTGCAACCGTTCTTTTGAGAGGATCATCCCATGCTTCGTTTGTCCAGCGGTCGGTGATCTCACCCTGACAATAGAGGGCATCAGAGTCGAAGGCAAGAGACATGGCTATACCCTTCTGAAAATCAGTGCCTACACCACAGTCAGAAATAAATTTCATATTACTTTTAAATTCATGCTTATATTTCTGGAATACCCTTCCAATCTGTGGATTGGTTATTATTGCGTTAATCCCGCATTTTTCAGCCAGGGCAAGCGTTTGCATCACTTTCTCATCGGTATGGTATGTCTTTATAAGCTTCGAAACGTAAATAAGGTCCCGTGCATGAGCCCATCCACCAATGAGGTTTCCGCCTGCAATAAGCCGGCTCAATACGAACTGTGCCGGTTTACCGTTCTTATCAGTAAAGTTTATCGCTCCTTTCGGCACTTCTCCTTTCAGTTCTTTTAAAGTAGCATAGTTGAATTTCAGGAGGGTTGCTCCTGAATTGGCATCCATCCCTTCGATCTTCAGCAATCTTTCTTCAAAACTGTCCCATTTATTTTTCCTGTACAGGGCATATGCAAAAGCACCTATCGCAGGAAGTGAAATCAGGTTCTTTATGACTTCCCGACGGCCGGTATTCTTAATTCCCGACGGCAGATCCGGTACCGGCTTTCTTGCTTTTTCATCCTTCCATTTTGCATAGAGCCGGTCAAGGCCGAACAGGTAGTCCGTTGAAAGGAAGATTAATGCAACCAGAACAAAAAACTCAATAAGATTTCTGTTCACCCAGAGATAATTTCCTTCAGCGGGAACTCCGGACATAAGTCCCGGAAACGGAGGGTAAGCAACAAAGTAGAAAAAGAGCATCAGTGCACCACCGGCACTGGCCCACCTGGTGAACAAACCCAGCATTAGCCCCAATCCAACAAGTATCATTCCCCAGATATTCACAAAATCGACAACTGCAGTTACAGCATTGTTTTCAGCCATAAGCTGAAAGAGAGGCGCAAAGATCCATCTGGATCCCGCCAGGTATGGCGCCGAGCTCCAGCCCGCTGCAGCTATTTTCGAGATACCTTCATATAAAAAGTGCCATCCAATGATGATCCGGACTATAGTCAAAACCCAGGTGAAGATTTGATTAAGTCTGTTTCCTGATATTGATTTCATATTAGTCTATTTTTTTGTTCTGTTTTCCAATTTATTTACAATATTACTAAATTTTCCCTCAAGTTCCGGATCAATCTCTGCAAGCTTCTTCCACTCATCCGATCCATATACGCCAGCCTGGGAATAATCAAACGGAGTAAATCTGATTTTCCTGACAATTGATAGATTTCTGAACCGGAAATCATACGCCGAAGGGTTAACGAACAGAGGGTCAGCAATAACGGAATGCTGATCCTTTCCCGTTTTCTTCCAATCTGCAAATGACATATCAGCAAACCTTACGTCCTTCGACCGTGTATCCCAGTAACAGTTATAATCACTTAACAGTTTGAATTTATGCCAGTTACTGCTAAGAAGTGTGCCTTTATCAAAATAAATGATGTTGTTTGTGAAGGAGATTGACCTGTGTTCCTCAATCCTTGTTGCCTGAAGCTGTGATCTTATATTATATGCAAATATATTGTTCCTGATGATGTTCTCCTTGCCGTAATGCTGATGAAAACCTGAGCTTTTGCAGGCATAGACCAGGTTGTTTTCCATGGTTATGTCAAATGATCCCTCATCGGTATAGAGCCCCCAGCCTCCGTAATCATAAGAATAAACATGGTGGATCAGATTGTTCGAAACAACTGTTCCTTCCGATGCTCCAAGGGTGTACACGCCGCCCATATCACAAAGCTCACCCCATCCGAGATGATGTATATGGTTGAAAGATATGATGTTCCGTTTTGAAGGGCTGGGTGCGTATCCCCATATCCAGCCGACAGAGATACCGGAGTATCTCAGGTTTGATATCTCATTATGTGTCAGCCTGTTATCGCTGGCATGAAATATTATGATCCCCACAGCGCAGGGGAAGACGTGCCCTGCATCGGTAATAATGCAATTATCAATAGTGATGTTATTGGTTATATCTGAAGGTTCCTGACGTAGAACGGTTTCTCCGATCTTCACTCCACCCGCTCCAAGGTCGTGTATATAACAGTGGCTGACAGAGCAATTGCTGCATCCCCTGCGGAACCAGAATGCATAGGTACCGGTGTGGGCAACCTCGCAATTAACAAAGGAGATGTTGTTTGCATAG
>Ga0102851_10002906_pt1 | contig 10507 bp, 11 predicted proteins | sample Mud3Dept3metaG_FD_79558 | JGI IMG/M metagenome (GOLD analysis project Ga0102851, IMG submission 79558) | Freshwater wetland microbial communities from Ohio, USA, analyzing the effect of biotic and abiotic controls - Mud 3 Core 4 Depth 3... | ecosystem: Environmental > Aquatic > Freshwater >...
AGTCAGCGCAAAGTTGCCGACCGCTAAAACGCCGCGCTTGACATCCTGCGCGACATCATCGATCTCCCGGTAGTCACCTTCGCTCAGGCCGGATGTTCCCACCACGACATGCACACTGCCCCTCAGCGCTGACATGATATTGGCCTTTGCCACATCCGGCTTGGTATATTCTACAAAAACATTCGGCTTGCTTTTCATAGCCTCAATTGCTGTTGTAAAGATGGGAGCAGCAAGCCCTTCGATACCGAGCACATCTCCAAGGACCTTACCTGCCTGGCTCCGGGAGATTCCGGCAACAAGTTCCATATCGGGCGCTTCGAATATCCCTTTGGAAAGCGCCGATCCTGCCCAGCCGGTTGCACCGGCCAAACAAACGCGAATTTTCATAAAGCTCTCTCCTCTATCTTTGTCCTGCAGTTCAAATGCAGGGTAAACAAGGGCCGAGTCTTTTGATCCCCTTCCACCATCTCGCGCGCCTGCTCCACATATGCCAGGGATTGGTAGTCGTATAAAGGATAGCCCAGCATAATGCGGCGATTTTATCACCGTTATACTTTTCATCAAATCTATTTGCTCCATGCGCAATATAAAGATATCACCGTTCTGTTTCATCAAGTTCTGCTTAAAGGGCTTTGATTTTCACATCGTTCAGGATAAATGTGCTACTTTAATTGTGACATATTTCACATATCGGTTTAGAAAGTAGGTATATACTAAAAGATTGGATGGAGCTAAATTATGAGCGAAAATTTCTACTATCTGTTTCTATGTCTGGTTGCGGCATTTTGCGCGTATCGCGCGATGATCTCTAAACATCTGCTGCCCTCCGCGCTGTACCTGGCATGTGTCAGCGCACTCGTGAGCGTGACGCTGTACATGCTCGGAGCGTACGAGGTGGCGGTGATCGAATTGAGCGTTGGCGCCGGGCTTGTCACCGTCCTGCTGGTGTACGCGTTGAGCGTCATCGGGGATGATGTGTATGATCCAACCTCCATTATTCCAAAGCCTCTCGCGATTTTGCTGGTGGGTGTCACCGCGGTCATCGTCGGATGGATGGCATATCCTTTGGTGGCTCAACCAGCGGCCGGCGGCGAGGTGTTGCTTGCAGACATATTGTGGAAACACCGTGCACTGGATGTCTGGGTCCAGGTGGCGTTGATCTTCTCAGGCGTAATGGGCGTGCTCGGCCTGCTTTCGGAAAAAGCTCAAAAGCCGGAGACACAAAACAGCCTTCAGGATGAAGCGGTTGCTATTGAAATCGAACAGGAGATGCACGCATGATTCTCGATCCTTTGAACGTTGTCCTTTTCGGTGTAGTTCTGTTACTGGCTGTCGGTTTTTACGGTCTGCTCATTACACGTAACCTGGTCAAGATTGTGCTCGTGCTGCAGGTGCTGGTCAAAGCCGTTGTGCTTGCGCTGGTGCTGGCAGGCAAACACAGCGGAAACCTTGGCCTCGGTCAGAGCATTGCCGCGACGGTCATCGTTGCTGATACGGTCGTGGCTGTGGTTGCGCTGGCGCTCGCCGTTCAAGTCCGCAGACGCGCGGGCACGCTCGACATCGCCAAAATTTCAACCTTACGAGGCTGATATGGCAGGGATTTTGATTGGACTTGTGATCGGCCTCCCCTGGCTGGGAACCGTGGCCCTCTGGCTGACGCGGGATGAAAACCCCCGCTTCCAGCACGCCCTCGCGGTTGGATTCAGTATCGCAGCAGGAGTCGCGTCCCTGGTCTTGATCCCGTTTTCGTCTGCTGAGACAGCGATCAGCATTCCGATGGGGCGTTACTTCGGCGACCTGACTTTCACTGCGGACGGTCTCGCCGTTTCATTAGCAGCGATTGCCTGTGTGATCGGTTCGCTGGCGGTCATCTTCTCGGTGGATTACATGCACGGGGAAGCGGGGTTAAGTCGCTACTATGCCTTCGTCCTGCTCTTCATTGGCGCGATGGCAGGCTTGGTATTGAGCGGCAACCTGCTCTTCATGTTCTTCTTCTGGGAAATTACTGCACTGTGCTCCTATGCCCTGATATCATTCCACAACGATGACCCGAAGGCGGTGGCAGGCGGTATCAAGGCCTTGATTATCACGCAGGTTGGCGGCGTGGGATTGCTGGCAGGCGCGCTGACAACCTACGTCGCGCTTGGCAGCTATCAGATTTCTGATTTGATTGCTAACACGGGAGAAATGCCTGCAGGTTTGCTCACATTGGTTGCCTTCGGATTTTTGATTGCCGCCGCGGCGAAATCGGCGCAGTTCCCCTTCCACACCTGGTTGCCCGACGCGATGGAAGCGCCGACGCCGATCAGTGCCCTCATCCATGCCGCAACGATGGTCAATGCAGGTGTTTATCTGCTGGCGCGTTTTTATCCCGCCTTCGAACATGTCACTGGCTGGACGTTGGCTGTGACTCTGGTTGGTCTGGTCTCGGCGTTGGTCACTGCCTTCATGGCGCTTACCGCTACAGACCTGAAACGCGCGCTGGCTTATTCGACAGTCAGTCAACTTGGTTATATGGTCTATGCGATTGGAGTGGGGGGAGTGTACCCCAGTCAGTTCCACTTGTTGAGCCACGCGGTTTTCAAGGCGTTGTTGTTCCTCTCCGCGGGCGCGGTCATCCACGCCGCGGGGACGCGTAACATGCTGCGCATGGGCGCGCTTGGCAGACAGATGCCGTTCACGCGGAATGTATTCATTTTGGGCGCGCTGGCTCTGGCGGGCCTCCCGATTTTGAACGGCTTCTGGAGCAAGGAATTAATTCTCGAAGCGGGATTGTCTCAAGGTCCCTTGTGGGCATACATCGGAATGCTGCTTGGCGCTGGCATGACAGCCTTCTACACCTTCCGAATGACCTGGCTGGTCTTCTTCGGCGAAGCGCGCGAAGCGCTACATGTCCACGATGCGGGGAAGGCGATGAAGATCTCACTGGGTTTGCTTGCAGTTGGCACATTGACCACCTGGCTCTTGGCAGGTCCGTTTGGCGAAATGTTGCACGAGACGCTGCCCTTCCATTCGATCCACAGCTTGAATCTGTCTGGATTGGTGAATGAAATTTTCATGGCGCCCGCTACTTACATCGCGTTGACGGTGGTTGCCCTCGGATTGGTTATCTTCTGGATGGTCAGGAAGCAAGCTACAAGTCAGCGCGAAGCGTGGACGGATGTGCTCAGCCGCGAGAGCTTTGGCTTCGATTGGTTGAATCGCCAGATCGTCGCGGGGACAGCCCAGCTTGCATCCGTCCTGCAGAAAACGCAAACAGGTGTTTTGAGTTGGAATGTGCTGGCTATCATCGGCGCGCTGCTGGCTGTTTTGATTTACCTGGTTTGGAGTGCATGAAATGAACCCGACCTTATTTCCCTGGATGATAGCCGTGCCATTGGGCGTTTCGCCGCTGGTGTACTTGGCAGGGCGACTCGGTTGGCACAAGGCGGAATTGAATGGCCGCTCGGTTTTGGTGCGCGGGCTGGCATTGTTGGCCATGTTATCGACGTGGGTGCTGTTTGTTTTGAGTTGGATGGAGTTCACATCGCGCAATGAAAAGCTGCTTTTCAACCTTGAGTCGATTTGGTTGAACGCAGACGGGTTGAGTTTTTTGTTGGCGGCGATGGTGTTGGGACTGGGAACGTTTGTAGTTCTGTTTTCCGGGCCATATATCGCGGGAGAAGTGGGCGAGGAAAAATATTACGCCATGCTGCTGGCAATTGTGGGATTCATGATCGGCTTGGGATGCGCCAATGATCTGTTCAATCTGTGGATGTGGTTCGAAGCGATGGCGGTTTCCTCTTATTTGCTGGTTGCGTTTTATCGCGAGCGCACTGCTTCGCTCGAAGCTGGCATGAAGTATCTCGTGCAGAGCGCGACGGGATCGGTGCTGGTGCTATTGGGCGTCGCATTGGTGCTTGGGAATACTGGCACGCTCGACATGGACAAAATCCGTTTGGCGGTATCCGCTGCGCCGTCGGCTCCGCTAGGGTTGGTGCTGGCCGGTGCGCTTTTTGTGATCGGCTTTGGCGTCAAGGTTGCCTTCGTGCCTCTGCACACGTGGTTGCCCGATGCCCACTCGCAGGCTCCGAGCGGGATCAGCGCCATGCTTTCTGGCGTTGTCATCGAAGCAGGTTTGGTGGCGATGCTGCGTGCGCTATCCACGCTGGGCGGGTTCTCCGTTTCATGGGGCACGCTCCTGCTCGCCTTTGGCGCGTTGAATATGTTCTATGGGAACCTGATGGCGTTGCGGCAAATACAAGTGAAACGCATGCTGGCATATTCGAGTTTGAGTCACATCGGTTACATTTTGATTGGTCTGGGCATTGCCCTGTCCAATGGAAATCCCGCGGGGGCGCAGGGAGCGGCATTCCATCTTTTCAACCACATGATCATGAAGGGACTGGCCTTCCTGGGGGTCGGCGCACTGATGTTTGCGCTCTTAGATAAGAATGGCATCCATCGTCCGCTCGAAGTGAAAGATCTAGCTGGCGGCGCACGCAAATATCCGTTGGCGGCGTTGGCGCTAAGCATCGCCTTGTTGGCGCTGGGCGGGTTGCCTCCGCTGGCAGGCTTTATGTCCAAGTGGCAGATTTTTGTGGCAGGTTTTCAGGGTTCCAATGGCTGGTTGATGGGACTGGTGATCTTCGCCGCACTGAATAGCGTCCTGTCGTTGGCGTATTACGCGCCTGTGGTTAACATGCTTTACCGTCGTGAGATGGGACGGGTCGTTGAGCTCGGCGCCCCTGTTCCACTTGCAATGCACATCCCACTGGTAATTCTTGCTTTGGCGATCATCATCATTGGTTTGTGGCCTGCGCTGATGAACTGGTTGACAGAACCCGCAGCTCAGGCAGTTTTGAGCATGTTTGGAAAGTAGGAGAAATTAAATGGCAGATACCCTTTTATCCCCGCTGTTTGCCTTCATCATTTATGGTGCCTTGGTTGGGATTCTTTCGCTGGTCGGCAAAGGGGTTTCCATGCGCGGCAAGGTGAGCAATATAAAAACCAGCAGTTATGCCAGCGGCGAGGCACAAGACACAGAACCAGCCGCGCCTGGCTACCGTCCGTTTTTCGTGGTGGCGCTGTTTTTTGCTGTCTTGCACCTTGGCGTGCTGATGCTGGCCACAAGCGGACTGGCGCCCGTGAGTCTTGTTTATCTTGGTGGGTTGATGCTGGCTTTGCTGGCGCTCATCCTTGGTTAGGAGGCTGGTCATGAACATCCAGCAAAATTACATCAATCAACTCATGGAAAAAATTACCACCTGGGCGCGGGTCAATTCGCCCTGGGCGATTCATTTCAACAGCGGCTCGTGCAATGGATGCGACATTGAAATTTTGGCAACGCTCACCCCGCGTTACGATGTCGAACGCTTCGGAATCAAATTACGCGGCAGTCCGCGTCATGCCGACGTGTTGATCTGTACCGGCCCGGTTACACGGCAAGCCCGCGAGCGGCTTCTCCGCACCTACGAGCAAATGCCAGAACCGAAATTTGTCGTGGCAGTTGGCTCGTGTGGAATTTCAGGCGGAGTATTCCAGGGTTGCTACAACATCGTCGGTCACATTGACGAAGTCCTGCCTGTGGACGCGTTCATCCCCGGATGCCCGCCGCGCCCTGAAGCGATCATTGATGGCATTGTGAAATTACTGGTACACATTCAAAGTGGCACCCGCCCGGCAGTGACTATCAAGCCTGGCGTTCAGGAGACTGCATGACCACCGATACAGACCTTCAACGCGCCGGAGAAATCCTTGCGCCGTTTGCCAAAGGCACGAACAATCCCGAAACCAACCGTCTGGATGTGCAGATTGCCGCCAGCGACCTTCCGAACGCCGTATCTGCGTTAACCGATGCTTCGTGGGGATTCCTCTCGGCCATCACCGGAATGGACCTCGGCGCTGAAGCCAACGAACTCGAAGCGCTTTATCATTTTTGCGAAGGCGCGGCTGTAACGACTCTGCGTGTTCATTTGCCGCGTGTGGATTGCCCGGAAATCCCCTCCATCAGCGATAAAATCCCGGTTGCATCCTTCTTCGAGCGCGAACTGGGCGAAATGTTGGGTGTGAAAGTTGTGGGAACGCCCGATCCGTCGCGTCTCTTTTTGCCAGATGACTGGCCAGCCGGCGTTTATCCACTGCGGCAGGATTTCAAACTGGAACAGGCGGCGTCCGTTGAACCGGAGAAAACACCGGAACCGGGAAAAGTCGGGAACAAATTCATCATCCCGATTGGACCGCAACATCCCGCGCTGAAGGAACCCGGTCACTTTGAATTTGCGGTTGATGGAGAGATCATCACCGGCGCGCGGATGCGGCTGGGTTATGTCCATCGCGGCATCGAAAAAGCCACCGAGGAACGAAACTGGATCCAGAATTTATATCTGCTCGAGCGTATTTGCGGAATTTGCTCGCACACCCACACCAGCGCCTACAGTCAGGGTGTCGAACAGCTGGCACAAGTTGAAGTCCCACAACGTGCGCTTGCCATTCGCGAACTGGTGGCTGGCCTCGAACGCATTCACAGTCATTTGCTCTGGTTGGGCATTTCCGCGCACGAAGCCGGTTTCGATACGCTATTCATGTACTCGTGGCGTGACCGTGAAACCGTCATGAACTTGCTGGAGGAAATCACCGGCAACCGCGTCAATTACTCCATCTGCCTGCTGGGCGGCGTCAAACAGGATATCAACGCCGAACACTCCGCCTCGATCCACAAAGCGCTCGATTATCTCGAAGAGCGGATCCGATACTATCTCCATATTGTCACTTCGGATACCTCTTTCCTGCAGCGCACACGCGGCATAGGCACAATGTCCCTGGAGGAGGCCAAACGCTTTGGCGCGCTTGGCCCAACAGCCCGTGCTTCCGGTCTGAAACGGGATGTTCGCCTCGACGCGCCGTACGGCGCTTATAAGCGTTATCCAGTCAGCATTATCACCGATGAGCGTGGCGACCTGGAAGCGCGCTTCGCCGTCCGCATGAAGGAATTGCTCGTCACCTGCTTCACCATTCGCACCATCGTGGACAACATGCCAGCCGGAGAGATCGCTACTCGCTTCCCGCGCAAAATCCCGGCGGGTGAGACCGTCAGCCGCGTGGAAGCGCCTCGCGGTGAAGTCTTCTACTATATCAAGAGCGGAGGCGGTGAAAGCCCGGTCAGGCTCAAGATCCGCACGCCAAGTCTGTGTAACTGGACTTCGGTGCTCAACAAAGCGGTTGGACATCAACTGGCCGACGTGCCTATGCTGATTGCCGGTATGGATCCATGCTTCTCGTGCAACGACCGCATGGTCACCGTCCGCAGGAAAAACGACTCGCATACTATGACCTGGTCCGAACTGCGCGAATACGGGATCAAAAAATACGGGCAAGGAAGGTAAGGATTGTAACAAGATGACCACCTTTACTGCACTCCTGTCACTCATGTTTTTTCCCGCGGGCATCACCCTCATTTTGAGCGGGATGCTTTACGAATGGGCCGACCGGAAACTGGTAGCGCGTTTCCAAAACCGCGTTGGTCCGCGTTGGTTCCAGCCTCTGGCAGACACCATCAAATTGCTCACGAAAGAGGAGATCAAGCCGCAGGGTTTGAACAGCCTGCTCTTTTATGGATTGCCGGTCGTGGCATTGACCGGTGCGTTGACCGCTGCGTTGTATGCACCCATCCTCGGCTTAGCTCCTGTATATTCCTTCCCCGGTGATCTGATCGTCACCCTTTATTTGCTCTCCCTACTGACGATGTGTACGGGTCTCGCGGGTTGGAATGGTTCCAGTCGCTTTTCCCTGATTGGCGCGACACGCTCGCTGACCCAACTATTCGCCTATGAAGCGCCCTTCCTGCTGGCGTTGCTTGGGCCTGCGATGGCCGCCAATTCCTGGGTTATCAAGGATGTCAGCGCGTATGCCGAAAGTCACTGGATGGTCTTCACCCAGCCGGTCGGTTTCGTGATTGCCTTGATCGGGTTGATGGGTAAGCTGGAGCTGCCGCCTTTCGATGCACCTGAAGCCGAGACTGAAATTGTCGCCGGCGCACTGACCGAATATTCGGGGCGCGGCCTGGCATTATTCCACATCGGCAAATCGGTGGAACTGGTGGTTGCCGTCAGCCTTGTCACTGCTTTTTATCTGGGTGGTATTGGGAACCCGCTGCTTTTCTTGGTCAAGACGTTAATGATCGTGTTCCTAATGGCCATGCTCCAGGCTATGCTCACCCGCCTGCGCATCGACCAAACCGTTGGTATGTGGTGGCGTTTCGGCGCATTGCTGGCGCTTCTGCAAATCCTGGTCCTGGTCCTCTTGAAAGGATGGCTGGCATGAGCTTCGGTTCCATGTTCAAAGACCTTTTCACCTCGTTCTTCTCGGCCCCGGTGACCGAAAAATATCCCTTCGAAAGACCCGATATCGCTTACCGCTTCCGTGGCAAACTTCATTACGATCCGTCGAAATGCACGGGCTGTAATTTGTGCTCCAAAGACTGTCCAGCGAACGCGCTCGAAGTCGTGATCCTCGATCGCGCTGCCAAACGCTTTGTTGCGCGCTACAACATGGCCCGCTGCATTTATTGTGGCCAATGCATTCAATCGTGCAGGTTCAAATGTTTGGACTTGTCAAACGACGATTGGGAACTGGCTGCCCTAAACAAAGAACTGTTTACTGTGAATTATGGAAAGGAAGAGGATATTGCCGCTTTCCTGGAAGGACTCGTTATCCCAACTGCTGAACCAGTCAACGGGGGATAACCACCTCGGAGATCATCCCCAAAGCAGGCTCCCCCGAACCTGCCTTGTTGGAATTGGCAGTGACCTGCGCGGAGACGACTCCGCGGGGCTGGTTGTGGCGCGTGCATTGCTGGACGAAGAACGCCTCCGCAACGCACCCGACCTGCTCATCCTCGAGGGCGGGCCTGCTCCCGAAAATCACACTGGAAAAATACGCGCCTTCCAACCCGAGCTGGTCCTGTTCATCGATGCCGCCCAGATGGACGAACCACCCGGCACGATCCGCTGGATTCCGCTCGATACCATCGATGGGATGAGTGCATCCACCCATTCCATGCCACTTTCTATCCTGGCACGCTATATCAGCCTCGAATTCAGTTGCGAAGTAGCCGTGTTGGGCATACAACCCGGTCAAAACGCGATTGGCTCCGAACTTACGCCCCCCGTCCGCGCGGCGGTGGATGAAATTGTAGATGAAATATGCGCTCTCCTCAACCGTAACCTCCGCGCAGAATAACTGCTCGGGCAGGATTAATTTCTTTTCTGGTCATCTAAATTTATTTGCAATCTGGCCCCCGCTTTATCTTCTACCCACTCAGGTCTGTAATCTAACGACTGGTGCCGGAAGTAGGTGTTGTACAGGTTGGCATAATGCCCGCCCTGCGCCAGCAGCCCTTCGTGGTTTCCCTCTTCGATGATGGTACCGTTGTCCATCACGACGATGCGGTCCGCGGCCTTGACGGTGGACAGGCGGTGCGCGATCAGGATACTGGTGGCATCTTGCAAGATGAGATTCAAAGCCTGCTGGATCTGCCACTCGGTGAACGGGTCGATGCTGGCGGTAGCTTCGTCCAGGATGAAGATGGCTGGTTTTTGTACCAGCACACGCATCAGGGCGACCAGTTGGCGCTGTCCCATGGAGAGATGGTTGCCGCGCTCGCCTACTTCTGTGTACAGACCGTCGGGCAGGGTTTCGAGCCATTCGCCCTCGCCGATGCGATGCGCCATTGCGAGCATTTCTGCATCGCTCACGTCGGGCTTGGCATAGCGGATATTGTCCGCCATCGTGCCCGAAAACAGAAACGGCACCTGCGAGACAATCCCCAACTGGCGGCGGTACTGTGTCAGATCAAAGGTACGGATGTCGTACCCATCAATGGTCAGCTTTCCCGATTGGAATTCGTAGAAACGCGCGATCAACTTGGCAATCGAAGACTTGCCCGCGCCGGTGTGTCCCACCAGGGCCAGATTCTCTCCAGGTTGGATGCACAGGTCGAAGTCTGTTAAGATCGGTTCCTTATCCGTATAGCGGAAGTGCAGGTCCTCGAAGCAGACCAGCCCTTTTAAACGGGGCACGTCACGCTGTTCCGTCTGGATGACGTTGGGGTCCGCATCGATCAGTGCAAAAGCGCGCTCGGCGGCGGCCAGTCCCTGCTGGATCTGCGCCCAGAACGCGGACAGGTTCAGCACCGGGAAGAAGAACTGGTCGAGGCTCAAGATGAACAGGTACCAGGCTCCGGCTGTGACCATGCCCTGCTGGATGCTCAAGCCGCCAGCATAAACCAGCATCGCCGTGAAGATACCGCCCAGTGCATTGAGTGTGGGAAAGACCAACGAGAGCACAAACCCGCGCCGGATGTTGACCTGATAAGATTGCTGGTTGGCAAAATCGAAGGTCTCGAAAATGCTGTTTTCCTGGCGGAAGTTCTTGGCAATCGAGATGCCGCTGACAGTTTCTTTGATGGCCGCATTGACGTCCGCCATGGCCTGCATACCGCGTTTGGTGACGCGGCGCGCCATAGCGC
>Ga0102851_10002907_pt1 | contig 10505 bp, 5 predicted proteins | sample Mud3Dept3metaG_FD_79558 | JGI IMG/M metagenome (GOLD analysis project Ga0102851, IMG submission 79558) | Freshwater wetland microbial communities from Ohio, USA, analyzing the effect of biotic and abiotic controls - Mud 3 Core 4 Depth 3... | ecosystem: Environmental > Aquatic > Freshwater >...
GAGGAAGGGATAATAGTAGGAATAACCATTGTTCCCGCAGCAGCGGTCATGGTGTTCGAAATGAATCTTCTTCTTTTCATACGTATATAATTTTGATTTTAGCGGTCGAATAGCTTGTCCCGCAAGGCGCGAGAACCTCCATATTTGTAAATTATATTCATGCTTATTTGTGTTTTTAAAACATGAAGGTTTCATATTATGTCACTGGTTTTTCTTTGATTATTTTATTTAGTAAAAATAGGTATTTCAATTAAAATTAAAAAGATAGAAGAGAGGATGTCTCATAAGTTGTTCTTTACCCCCAAACCCCCCAAGGGGGGCTTGGCAAGTATCTGTTTATCAATAAGTCCCCCCTGTGGGATTTAGGGGTGGCTGATCAGAAAATGCCTTATGAGATATCCTTCTCTTTTGTTACCTGGTCCCGGCTTTATTGTTCGACTATCTCTCCTTCACCAGGTCCGTCAACCCATTTCATGGGTGTAATATTTGTGTCATATCCCGGATAACCGAAGTTCTGATTAAGATGTCCCAGGCTGTTAGCATTGATAGCTGCTGCAGGTACAGGCCACAATACTATATAAGGTGCAATCCTGTACTTGTAGAACGGCGCCTGGACATTATCATGGTAGAATACATTTTTCTCAATGCACCTGTCGTACCAGAAATTATCCGTTCCGAAATTAGTCATTGAGTATGTTTTCCCGTTGTAGCATGCTTTTCCGGTTTTTGCATAGATATAAGCTATACGGGTAAGCTCTGTTTTCCTGGGCTCTTCGTAATACAGCTCACGGGCACGCTCATCAAGCAGGATATCCATATTTACGCTGGCAACAGGATAAGCTACAGCACCGGCTCTTGTCCTGACTGCATTAATGTCAGCAGCAGCAGATGTTGCATCGTCTTTCCATAAATATGCTTCAGCCCGCAGGAAATATGTTTCAGCAAGCCTGAAGGCGTACCAGTCGCCAAAACCTCCATCCGGTGTATTGTCAGTCGGATCAATGATGAACAGCTTGTAGTGAGGCCAGTCGAACCACGATCTGATGGTATCCGTGCATAACAGCCCGCCACCTGCATCACGGAAACGGACAGGTGCATTATAATATATGTCACCGGATGCTTTCAGAACAGGATTATTATAGACCAGGTTCTCCATTGTCATCCAGTTTGGATATTTATGGCGCAGATCGTTGGGATCGTCCCATAGACCGTGTTGGTACCACGGCGTGGGGCGGACACGTCCAATGCCTCTTCCGTATTTACCAACCAGGTCAATTTCAACCGGATATCCTCCAACCTTTTGTCCAAGGGGCTGGTCCGTGGTTCCGGTCTGGCCGGATGGAGTTTTGTTTTTGTTGGCACCTCCCCAATATGGTACAGCCTGCCGCATAATTCTAAGTTTCTCACTTGCCCCGTCTTCTGTCATTGTTTCACTGCAAACAAACAGCCAGATCCTTTCCGTATTTTCAACGAGAGCCTTATTCTCTTCCTGGTGAAGATCCCATATAATGTCGTGTGTCGGATCATTTTTGGCTGATCCAAACCTTGTGGTCATTAAATGATGGACTCCATCGTTGATAACAGCATTGGCTGATGCAATGGCATCATCGAATTCACCCAATGCGAGATTAACTTTTGTAAGCAGATGATTAACAGCGGCTTTATTAATGTCACCTGTCAGAGCCCCCTCGGCATCAGTAAAGACATATTCCGCCGCAAATTCAAGATCTTTCTTGCATTTCTGAAGAATGCTCTCACGTGTACACGAGTAAAAATCCAGTCTGGGTCCGGTAATTTCTTCAAGTATAAAAGGAACATCCCCATATTGATGAACCAGTCTGTAATACACATTTGCCCTGTGAAAATATGCCTTCCCCAGGATATTGTTACGCTGTGCTTCTTTGTTTGTCCAGTCCGCGTTATCAATACGTGAAATGACGACATTTGCATATTTGATTCTGTTGTATGCTTCTGTCCAGTATCTTCCCAGCTTGGTTACATCTCCGTAATCCATATTGGCATCAGGAAGGATAACTGCGGGCATATCCATATGTATTCCTGTCTTATCGGTGGTTCCTTCGACAGCCACATCTGAGAATATCATTTCAGAAACGAAAGGGGGAGTATCCTCATAATATTCGTGTCGTGCATTACGGAGACAGGCAATAAGAGCTGAATTAAATCCGTTAGCATCGACAAATGTATTTTCAGGAGCATAAAACGATAATGGTCTTGGTTTAAGGTAATCCTCTGAACAACGGGTACCTGCAAATGCCATTACCAGTAATAATAGATTTATAATATTATACTTTTTCATATCCTGTATTATTAAAGAGTTACATTCAGTTTAAATGAAAGGTAGGAAGGAGTATAGGTATTGGTTCGATTTTCCGGATCCATCCAGTTCCATTGAGGTGCATAAACCAAAGGATTATCAGCAACAACAGATACCCTGGCATTAGCAACTTTTATCTTTGAAAGCAGATTTTGTGGTATGCTGTAAGACAAAGAAATATTGTCAACCCTGATAAAAGAACCATTTTCCCAGACATTAAAATTAGTCTCATAGCTATCGACTCTTGCCCATTTGTTACCGGGATTTTCAGGAGTCCAGTATGGAACATCGTAATATGTTCCCCTGTCATAAAATGCCTCATTGTTTCTGAGAAAATTGTTTTGATAAAGCATACCCAGATAAGAATACATTTTAACTGACAGATCCCAGTTTTTATAGGTGAGATTATTTCTAAGGAAAACTCTCAACTTTGCCCTGCCGAAACCCAGAAATTGCTTGTCATCATTGGTATACTTACCATCATCATTCACATCCTCCAGTTTATAGTCACCGACGGAACGGGAATATGCAGCTGCCTCTGTAACTTCATCCTCCTGCCAGATTCCAAGTGTCTTGTAGTCCCAAATCTCATCTATGGCGTGACCGATAAACCATTCGTTCGTGATATCATCCACCTCTTTCTGTTCTCCCGTTACAGGATCTGTCGTATAATTCCCGTAAAGATGAACAATCTTACTTCTGTTATGTGATAAGCCAAGTTCGGTAGCCCAGGTGAAATCCTTACTGCTGAGATTGACAGAGTTAATAGTAGCCTCAAAACCTGTATTGTTGACTTGTCCCAGATTTGACATTACGCTTGAATAACCTGTTATGTTTGGCAGCTGCCTTGGGATAAGAAGGTCTTTTGTTACCGAAAAATAGCCCTCGAAACTACCTCTGAGTCTGCCTTTAAAGACCGAAAAGTCCAATCCTCCGTTATATGCTGTGGTGCGTTCCCATTTCAGGTTGGGATTAGCCATTCTGCTTGTATATAGCTGGGATACGTAATTTGTGGTACTTCCACTGATCAGGAGGAATTTTCCGGTGTTTAAGTTGGCAAGAGCATCGTAAATGCCAACGCCGCGGTTCCCGTTAACACCATAGGAAAGCCTTATTTTTAATTGATCCATCCAGCTTACGTCAAAGAAATTTTCTTCGCTGATGGTCCATCCACCGGCTAGTGAGTAAAAGCTTGCTCTGGGATTTGCCTGCCCAAAAGCCGAATAACCATCCCGGCGGTATGATGCCGTAAGATTGTACTTCGACGCCAGGGTGTAGTTCAGTCGCGCAAGCAGAGCATCTCCTGTACTATACTGATCATCGCTGTTTATATTGACATCGACCGTTGCAGCCTGTATCCTGTGGTAACCGAGAACATCACTCGGCTGAAAATTCTGTCTCTCAACATAATCGTACCAGTACTGGTATTTTTCAGCATTTTGTACAAGTGTAAGGTCAAACACATGTTGCCCGAAGGTCTTATTCCATTTCAGCATATTGTTTATTTGCCACTGGTATATTAAAGTATGTGATCTTGAAGCCCTTCCTCCCTGCAGAGCCCATAGAAGATGCCCTGAATTATAACTGTTAAAATCCCTGTTCCAGTCAAAGGCGGGCATAAATTCCGTGGTGAAAGAGAAACCATACGGCAAGGTTACAATACCGTATATTTTACTGAACAGGGAATTGTATTTCCGGGTACGGTCACGATATTTCATATCGAGCCAGAAGTTAGGTGCATTGATATATCCTGATGGTGTTATTACCAGTGTTTTTCCGTCCTCTTCGAACATAGATGAATAGGGAGTATTGTAAAAATTGACTCCGGGAGATATCGGACTCTCATCGCGGAAAGCCATCTGCGTATTTAACCCTACTTTAAAAAAGTTCGTAACAGTTGCCTCAAGATTGACACGTGAACGGATAGTCTTGAATTCTTCATTATAGTAAAGTCCTTCATTATCTGTATATCCCAGTGACCAGTAATAGGAAACTGCTTCTGAACTGCCTGACAGGCTAAGGGTATAATCCTGGGTAAGCCCTGTCTGCCATGTATATTGACTAAAATCAGTTGTTTTGCCTGCCTTGTAATTGTTGATCTCAATGGGAGCGAAACCAATCCTGTTCAGCCAGATATAATCCAGGTCGGTTGCAGCAGTGGAACCGTCATATGCTTTCCACGCATCAAGCGTCACTCCGGCCGGCAGATTTTCAGAGCTGTCGTAATACCCGGGACCAACTGTCAACTGGCGGCGTTCATTTGCTTCAAAGCCGGCAATCCTGCGGGCGATATGTTGTTCCCCATTCATCAGATTAAAACTGCGGTGTGATTTGAATGTCATACCCGTACTTGTGCTGATATTTATTACAGGTTTCCCTCTCACACCCTTTTTAGTGGTAATAAGGATGACCCCGTTTGTTGCACGGGCTCCGTAAATTGCGGCAGATGAAGCATCCTTAAGGATATCAAAGGCTTCAATATCCACAGGATTGATATCGGCAAGGTCACCGTAATAAATTATTCCGTCAACAACTATGAGAGGAGCATTAGCGCTTCTCTGGTCAGCATCATCAGATCTCAGGGATCTGTCTCCCCTGATAATCATTTCATTTGCATTGCTCAGACCCTTAGCCGATGTACTCATATTAACAATAACACCTGGTACAGATCCTCTGAGCATTGATGTCATATTGGATCTGGATTCTGTCTGCAGTTCATCAGCATCCAGGCGGGTAACAGCCCCGGTAAGGTCCTTTTTCTTGGCAGTACCGTAACCAATAACGATAACCTCTTCAAGCAAACCAACATCCACTGTCATAACCACGTCGAAATTTGTGCGGTCTCCCATTTCGAGATCATGGGATTTCATCCCTATAAAGGAGAAAGAGAGGATTTTGGCATCAGCAGGAACTGATAATCTGAATGTACCATCAGCATCCGTAAGGGTTCCGATGGTTGTTCCTTTTACCTGGATCGCTACTCCGGCAAGCGGATTCAGATCTTCATCCGTTACTTTACCAGTAACTACTTTTTGTGCTGTAAGACTCAATGAGAATCCTGTCAGCACCACAAGCAACAGTAGGATTTTTTTCATAGAGTTAATTTAAAGAGTTGATAAAAAGGATATTATGATAAAATTTAGCAATAATTGCCCGCTAATAACTTACTTAGTCAACAATTTCATAAGTCATGTTCATCAACAATAACAGAATAGGATCAATCACTACAGTGTAAAGAACAAGATTCTTCCGTGCACAGACCAATCAGGTAAAAAGTCTTATGTCAAATTTAGAAATAAAATTGAATTTTGCAACCGATTGCGATTTTTTTTTGACCACTCTTCAAATGTCCCTTATTTTTCAAGCCTTACGGTAACCTTTGGAGGGAATGCAAAATAATTCCATGCACTTTCGGCCTTTTCTTTTTCCACATGGGCGTTATATACCAGGAACCTGTATTTAAGCACATAATTCTGACGCGGTCTCAGCAACCAGTCCATATCTTTTGTGGGACAGAAGTTGGCAAACATGTCACCGCGCCCATACTGATTTTCCGGCCATATCCGCAGGGGTTCAGGGAAATTGTAATTGGTCGGGAACGACATCATCACAACACCCGCATAATCGTTGTCAATTTCACCCTGAACTATACACCAGCGTGCCTTGCTTCCGTCGGCATCCTTCCTTGTTTTTCCTTCAGAAGTCAGCACCATGCTGTTTTTATTGTCCCATTTTTCCGTGGTTCTCCATCCGAGACCGGCATAACGGTATTCCAGGAGCTTAACCGGACTTTCGCCGGCGCAATTGAGCTGAATATTGAAATCCACAATGAAGAAATCCTGATTTCCCCGGGGAGGATAAACCCGCACACTCTGCAGTTCCTTCATTGCGATCTTTTCTCCGCCACCTTTCTTAAAGACGACATGATCGTGAAGAGCTCCGAATCCGGAATAGACAGGTCCGTTTTCAACTGATACAAAATCGGCAAAACGAACCGTTCCCTGTTTTGAGTTGATATTCCAGAAATCGATCGTATCTCCTTCGTATGCGACATGTGTCCAGGGATTCCAGATACCGTAATGATGATAATGATCACGCGGTTGTATACGTGTAAGTACCTGACCATGAGGTGACCATAATGGATGTATGAATCCGCTTCTCTTATAGGCAGTATCCACACCTTTTGGGGGGTAAACGGTTTTAAACCAATACTGTAAAAGGTTTTTGTTTCCTTTATGAATGGTCAACGCCCCATCCCTGGCAGTGGCAGTTACCAATTCCTCCTGCTTTGCTTTATCCTGCATCAGCTCAAATGTATACTTTGCACCTGATACGGTTCCGGTGGTCACAACCCAGTGAAGCTTACGGGGATCCCCCTGTTCGATCTGAAAGGGGATTTCTGTTCTTTTATTACCGGTAACTTCAAACAGACTCAGCAAACTATCAGCTACATACGTCACGTCATCAAGGTTAACACTTACAGGAATATCCAATCCTGAAGTTGCCTTTGAGAACACTACTTCAAATGAAGCAATCTTCTGGCTGAAACTGGTCGTGGATAACAGAAAAAGAACTACCAGTGATGCAATCCTGCCGAACATTTTTCTATACATATTATTAATATGAATTAAACTGAAATTAAATTTTCAATAAAACTAATTAAATTTTTGTAAAGTTGCAATCGGTTGCAGATTTTACCCGAAAAATTTCTGTTTCTTCCTATTTGTTTTAATTTTGTGAATAATATGAAAAGCAGTAAGGAGGTCACTATTTATGATGTTGCGAGGGCACTCCACATCTCTCCCTCAACAGTCAGCCGGGGCTTAAAGGACCATCCTCATATCAGGAAGGAAACCTGTGTTAAAATAAAGGCTCTTGCCCATGAAATGGGCTATCAACGCAATAAATTCGCCAGCAGCCTCAGAAAAATGAGGACAGAAACAATCGGAGTGGTTGTGCCAAAGCTCAACAGTTACTTTATGGCGACGGCAATTGCCGGGATGGAGAAGGTAACCAATCAGTATGGTTATGGGCTGATAATCAGTCAGTCGCAGGAATCTGGCAAACAGGAGGTGTCATGCGTTTCAACCCTTTTCAACAGCCGGGTGGATGGATTGCTTATTTCGCTTGCCTTCGACACTGAAAAGATTGATCATTTCAACATCCTGTTTAGTAAAGATATTCCCATAGTATTTTTTGACCGCGTGGCAGAGTGCAAAGGATGCATGAGCGTGGTGATCGACAACTTCAAAGCAGGATATGAGATAACCAGTCATCTTATAGAGCAGGGATGCCGCCGCATAGTTCACCTTGGGGGCAACCTTCTCCGTAACGTTTATTCCGATCGGTTCAGAGGATATAAACAGGCGCTGGCTGACAACGGGATAAAATATGACAGCAATCTGCTTATTATAAGTGAACTTAATAATCAGGCAGGGATAGATACTGCAAATACCATAATTAAAATGAAATCCCGTCCCGACGGACTGTTTACCGCAAATGACACTTCTGCAGTTGCAGCTATCTGCGAACTTCAGAAAGCCGGGGTAAGAGTGCCGGACGACATTGCCGTTGCCGGTTTTAATAATGAGCCGATAAGCCAGGTGATCAAACCGAATCTTACAACTATCGATTACCCCGCCAGGGAAATCGGAGAAATTGCAGCTACTTCACTGATAAGCAAACTTAACAATACAGAGGCTATCAGGTTAAGTACAATTGTGCTGAAGCATATGCTCATTGTGCGTGAGTCGACTTTGAGGAATAAATAACATTAATGCCAAATAGTTTCATTAAAGGAATATGAGGTACCTTCTTAAGATTTTCCTTTGTACCGCTATCTTTTTTCTGATCACTGAAACAAAGGCTGAAGACGGCTACCGCCTGTGGTTGAGATACGACCCGGTATCTGATCTGGCGGCCCTTGCCGGATATACCGAATCTCTTAAAGGCTGGATTATTCAGGGGGATTCACCAACACTGAAGGCAGCCGGTATGGAATTGCAGACCGGGCTTAACGGTCTGCTCGGCCGTAATATTCCTGCATTGAATTCAGTTAAAAAGCATGGAGCAATCATAGCGGGTACTCCCTCAGCTTCGCCATTGATAGCGTCAATGAAATTAACAGGGAAGTTGAATGGCCTCGGTCCGGAAGGATATATTCTCTTAAATACAAAATACAGGAATAAAAGGATTATCGTTATTGCAGCAAACCATGATACTGGAGTTCTGTATGGTGTCTTCCAGTTTTTACGAATTTTACAGACATACCAGCCGATAAGCGGACTCTCTGTTATCAGCTCACCAAAGATTAAGTTCAGATTACTGAATCACTGGGATAATCTTAACCGGTCGGTTGAAAGGGGATATGCAGGTTTATCGCTGTGGAACTGGAAATCACTTCCTGACTCCCTTGATCCCAGATATGCTGATTATGCCAGGGCAAATGCTTCAGTCGGGATCAATGGTGCGGTACTGACCAACGTAAATGCAAATGCACTTATACTCACCAGTGATTATCTTGTAAAAGTTGCAGCCCTTGCAAATATCTTCAGACCATATAGCCTCAAAGTTTACCTGACTGCAAGATTCAGCGCCCCGGTCGAGATTGGGAAGCTGAAAACAGCCGATCCGCTTGATCCTGACGTTATTGCCTGGTGGAAGGAAAAAGCTGATGAGATTTACAGCCTTATTCCTGATTTCGGAGGATTCCTTGTTAAAGCCAATTCCGAAGGGCAGCCAGGTCCGCAGAATTATAACCGCACACATGCCGAAGGTGCCAACATGCTTGCAGATGCAGTTGCTCCTCATGGCGGGATCGTCATGTGGAGAGCTTTTGTATACGATAACAATGTCCCTGACGACAGGGCAAAACAGGCGTATAATGAATTTGTTCCGCTTGAGGGTAAATTCGGGAAAAATGTTCTGATCCAGGTTAAGAACGGCCCGGTCGATTTCCAGCCTCGTGAGCCCTTTCACCCGCTTTTCGGGGCAATGCCGGGAACACCGCTTATGCCTGAATTCCAGATAACACAGGAGTATCTGGGTTCTTCAACACACCTTGTATACCTCGCACCATTATACGAAGAGTGTCTTAAATCGGACACATATGCTAGAGGAAATGGGTCACTGGTTGCCAGAGTGATTGACGGTTCTCTCGAAGGACATGAGCTTACAGCTATGGCCGGAGTGGCAAATACAGGAAGCGTCAGCAACTGGACCGGGCATCCGTTTGCCCAGGCCAACTGGTACGCATTCGGGCGTCTGGCATGGGATCCTTACCTGGGTTCGGCGGAGATCGCTGGTGAGTGGATAAGAATGACCTTTACAAATGAAGAAAGAACAATTGCAGGTATCAGCAAATTGATGCTTGATTCAAGGGAAATCGCTGTAAACTATATGACCCCTCTGGGATTGCATCACATTATGTATGCCGGCCACCATTACGGTCCGGGTCCGTGGGTTAACAGGGGAAGGCAGGACTGGACTTCGGTATATTATCACCGGGCTGATAGTTCCGGGATCGGATTCAATAGGACCTTCTCAGGCAGTAATGCGGTTGGTCAGTACTTTCCACCTGTCAGGGATATTTATGAAAAAATAGAATCCTGTCCGGAGAATCTTCTTTTGTGGTTTCACCATGTTCCATGGGATTATAAACTTAAGTCAGGCAGAACCCTGTGGGATGAAATATGTCTCAGGTATGATTACGGCGTGAAATCAGTCAGGCTTATGCAGAGTGAATGGGAAAAGACAAAAGGGATCGTTGATGATGAAAGATTTGAACAGGTCAAAAGGTTGCTGGTAAACCAGGAGAGAGATGCAAGGATCTGGAAAAATGGTTGTATCCTTTATTTCCAGACTTTTTCAAAAAGACCAATACCTGCCGGAGTTGAGACACCCGAGCATGATTTGAAATATTATATGAACCATAAATACACTGACATACCGGGTATAAGATGAGTGCCTAAAGTGAACCAGAGTTTGGAGTGCCTGGAATTATTATTTTTAAATAAGTTAAATTCAATAAACTATGCTGTTACTTGGAATTGATTTAGGAAGTTCTTCGGTGAAGGCTTCAGTAATTGACGGCGAGTCAGGATAGTGCCTGGCTACTGCGTACTATCCGAAAGATGAGATGAAGATCATCGCTGAAAAACCGGGCTGGGCC
>Ga0102851_10002908_pt1 | contig 10505 bp, 12 predicted proteins | sample Mud3Dept3metaG_FD_79558 | JGI IMG/M metagenome (GOLD analysis project Ga0102851, IMG submission 79558) | Freshwater wetland microbial communities from Ohio, USA, analyzing the effect of biotic and abiotic controls - Mud 3 Core 4 Depth 3... | ecosystem: Environmental > Aquatic > Freshwater >...
CGGTGGAAACACGTAAGTGCAGAAGCACAACCTGTTGCTGCCTAAGGTATAGGCAAGCCGTTTCCCGGGTTCCCTCCTGCGGTTCCCGGGAAGCGCCGACCAGCAGGATAGCGAGCCAGGTTAGCCCTGAACGTGGTGAGTGAAATGCATCGAGGGCTGGCTGGACGGTGCTTTTCCTCTTCGAGCGCCGCCCGGCGAGATCAAGGAAGAGGATACGCATGTAGAGGCTTCTTGCTGAATGTCTCCGGACGCGGGTTCGATTCCCGCCGCCTCCACCATTTTTTCACGCTGAGCAGAATTGATAGGCCTTAACGAGACGACCGCGAAACACCTGGCCTGCTTCTGCCTTCTTTTCCTCTCCTTGATCTCCCTTGCGGCTGCCCAGCCTACGCTCCGGGTCTCGGCGGAGGACCATGACGACTACAGCCGGGTGATCGTCACCTTCCCGTCGTCGCTCGCCTATTCCATAGAGAAGGACGGTCCGCTGCTTCTGGTCCGGGTGAGCTCTTCCTCCTCCTTCCGGCTGAAAGCGGAGCCAGTCAAGAGCCGCTTCATCAAGGCCTTCAGTTGGGCCAAGGGCAACGATCTCTACATCATCATCATCGAGACCCGGCACGAGCGTTTCCGCCAGGAGACCTTTGAGATAGGCAAAAAAAGTCAGCTGGTCATCGATTTCTATGAGCTTGGCGAACTGCCGCGAGGCGAAGCCGCCCAGGCAGAAGCCCCCCGGGCGCCCTCCGGCGTGGAGAATAAAGAGGAACTCCCGCCGGCGGCCGAAGGGACCGCACCCCGGGTTGAGGGAGGCGCCTCGGGGGCCAGGGGCATCCGGACGATCGTCATCGACCCCGGCCACGGAGGGCTCGAAGTCGGAGCCCGAGGCAAGTTCGGGACACTCGAGAAAGACGTCACCCTGGCCATCAGCCTCAGGCTCAAGGCGCTCATCGAAAAAAGCCTGGCCTTCAACGTCGAGCTGACCCGGGACCGGGACCTGGACGTCAGCCTGGAGAACAGGGCGGCCATGGCCAACAACCATCGCGCGGAGCTCTTCATCAGCATCCACGCCAATAGCTCCTACCGCCGCAACGCCAACGGCTCGGAGACATTTTTTCTCAGCCTGAATGCCACCGATGAGGAGGCCCGCCGCCTGGCCTACCTTGAAAACAACTCCGCCGATTTGGAAAAACCCCTGGCCCCGGAGAACGAGGGCGATATCCAGATGATCCTGTGGGACATGGCCCAAGCCGCCTACCTGAAGCAAAGCCAGCGGCTGGCCGAGATCATCCAGGACGAATTGAATACTCTCCTGAACACGAAAGACCGCGGGATCAAGCAGGCGCCGTTCAAGGTGCTGACGGGTGTCGCCTGCCCGGCCGTGCTGGTCGAGTCGGCCTTCATCTCGAACCCCGAAGAGGAAAGAGAACTGGTTCGGGAGGGCTTCCAGGAGAAAGTCGCCCAGGCCATTTACCGCGGCCTGGTGCGCTATATCAAGCTGCTGCCATGAAGAAACGGAAGATCTCGCCTTCGCAATGGACCCTCCTGGGTCTCTCGCTGATCGTCGTCATTGTCCTGGCGGCGGTCCTTTTCCGGGGAGCGGGCGGAGAGAAAATCAAAACGGGCGTCGCTCCGCTGCCTGCCGAAAGCCCCCCCGAACCGGCGTCCCCGCGGCCGACAAAAACGATCGCTCTCTTTTTCCTGTCCGAGGAGGACAGCCTGCTTCATCCCGAGACCAGGGAGATCCTCGCCGGCCCGTCGATCGGCGAGGAGGCCAAGCAGGCCGTGCAGGAGCTCATCCGGGGCTCGGGGAAAGGTTACATCTCTCCCTTGCCGCCCGAAACCAAGCTGCGTCAGCTCTTCGTCACCAAGGAGGGGGTGGCCTACGTCGACCTCTCGCGGGAAGTCATGGAAAAGCATCCCTCGGGATCCTCCGCCGAATTGGCCACCGTCTATTCCATCGTCAACACGCTGGCTTACAATTTCAAGCCGATAAAGAAGGTCTTCCTTCTCGTCGAGGGAAGCGAAAAAGAAACCCTGGGCGGTCATCTCAACCTGAGCGAGCCGTTCGTCCCGCTCCTTTCGCTGAACGCCCGGTAGAAGCGGCATCGCCATGAAAAGCCTCCCCCAGGTCGCCATCGTCGGCTTCCCCAACGTCGGCAAATCGACGCTTTTCAACCGGCTGCTGGGGCGAAAGAAATCCCTGGTCCACTCGCTCGCCGGCATGACCCGCGACGCCGTCTCCGCGCTGGGGGAGATCCGGGGAAAAAAGCTGATCCTGACGGATACCGGCGGCCTGGGAGACCCCTCCGAGGCCCCGCTGGCCGCGGCGGTCATGGAGAAGGCCTGGGCGGCCGTGCGGAAATCGGATGTCCTCCTTCTTGTGCTCGACGGAAAAAGGGACCTTGCGCCCGCCGAGGAGGAGCTTTTCTTTTCGCTGAGGAAACTCGGGAAGCCCCTCCTCGTCGCGCTCAACAAGATCGACTCGCTCGTCCAGGAGGGCCGGGTGGGGGACTATTTTAACCGACTCAGGACGGACGCGATCATGCCCGTCGCCGCCGAGCACAGGAGGAACCTGGATGAGCTCGAAGAGGCTCTGGCCGCTCTCCTTCCCGGCGGTCCGGCCGAGGCCGAGAGCGCCCGGCCTCTTCGGATCGCCTTTATCGGCCGGATAAACACCGGCAAGTCCTCGCTCATCAACCGTCTCTGCGGCGAGGCGCGCCTGATTGTCAGCCCCGTGCCGGGTACGACCCGGGACAGCACAGACACCTATGTGATCAGGAACAAGAAAATCTTCTGCCTCGTCGACACCGCCGGAGTGAGACGGCTGAGCCGGACCCGGGATGACAGAGAGAAGGCCGGGATCATCCGGGCCAAAAAGGACATCGGCCGGGCGGATGTCCTCTGCCAGGTCCTCGACGCGGGAGAATTTCCCACGCGCCAGGACATGACGATTGCCCACCTCGCCTATGAATCGGGCAAGCCGCTCGTCCTGGCCCTCAACAAATGGGATCTGATTCCAAAGGGCGAATCGCCCCAGGTGATCAAGGCGGCTCTCTTCCGCGGGATGCCCTTCGTGAGCTATGCCCCGCTTGTCTTTGTCTCCGCCCTGACCGGCAAGGGAGCGGTCAAGATCCTCGACCAGGCCGAGGAGGTTTATGAATGCGGCTCCCGGGAGGTGGCGACACCGCGGCTCAATGAGTTCCTGGCCTGGATCAACGCCACCCGCCCCCCGCTGACCAAAACGAAGCGGCGTTTAAAGGTCAAGTACATGACCCAGAAGGGCGTCCGGCCTCCGACATTCATCCTTTTCACCCATTCTCCGGCCGCCCTGCTTCCGGCGTATGAAAAGTATTTTATCCAGGCGTTACGCGAGCGTTTCGGGCTGTGGGGAACTCCGCTCCGGCTTCTGATGAGAAAAAGTTGACTTGGACCCTGGTTCTATTATAAAGTGATCCTCTATTCGGGCACTGTTTTGACATTTTAAGGAGGCTGCGATGAGTCATAAGAGAATCGGCTCCGTCCTTGCTCTGCTGCTGGTTTTTGTCTTCGTCACCGCCTTCACCGGGTGTGAGAAGCTGAACGTGAGCAAGCTCAGGGCGAACTATCATTTTTCCAAGGCCAATCAGTTTTTTAAGGACGGCAAATTCCGCAAGGCCATGCAGGAATACGAGAATACCCTGAAATACAACTCGAACCTTATCCAGGCCTACCGCTTCCTCGGAGAAAGCTACAAGAGCCTCTACAAGGTCGGGGTCGACACGCCGGAAAACAACGATGTCGCGGCCAAAGCGCTCGATGCCTTCAAGAAGGCCTATGAGGCAGAGCCCGCCAACAAAGAGATCATCTTTTCGCTCGGCGATATGTACGACAAACTCAAGGACTTTGATAATGCCGAGAAGCTCTACCTCCGGATCCTCGACCTCGAGCCCGGCAACATGGGCAACTATTACGTCGTGGCCGAATTCTACAAGCGCTATGCCACCGACAAAGCCGAGTTGCGGGCCAAGGCCGAATCGATGTACCTGCGCCGGATCGAACTCGACCCGCTGAACCCCCAGGGGTACGCTTATATCGCCAATTATTTCGAAAACCTCGCTCCTTCCCCGGACGTCTATGATGTCGCGGCCGAATACTGGGACATGAGGATAGCGCTCGACCCCAAGAGCGCCGAGGCCTGGCTGGCCAAGGGAGTCAACCGCTGGTCGGTTTCCTACCGCTTCCAGAACCTGCCCCAACCCGAGCGGCTCAAAACCGCCCAGCAGGCTCTCGCGGCCCTGGAGAAAGCCAACGAGTTGGACCCCGAGTACCCGGAACCGTACAGCTGGCTGAGCGTTCTTTACCAGAGCGTTCTGATCAAGCTCGAGCCCGATAAGGAAGCCCGGTACAAGGCAGAGGCCGACCGCGCGATGGAGCGCTGGAACGACATGCGCAAGCGGGCGGCCGAGAAGAAGAAGCTGGAAGACGAGCTCAAGAAGACCCAGTAAGTACGCCGGCCCGTCCAATTTCCGTTTCCGGGGCGGGCTTCTGCCCTCGGATAATAAATCATGTTTATCCCTCTGAGGGATGAAAACCCGACCCGCCGCTTTCCCGCCGTCACCGTCTTTCTCGTCGCCCTGAACATCGGCGTCTTCCTGTTCCAGGCGCTCTCTCCCCAGGGCTTGGCCCACTATGTTCAAAGGATGGGGGTCATTCCCTATGAGATCACCCATTTCCAGACCCTGGCCGAAGGGGTCAGGCTGCCCCCGCCGCTGACTCTCGTCGCGGCCCTGTTCATCCACGGCAGCCTTTTTCATCTCCTCGGAAACATGCTTTTCCTCTGGATCTTCGGGAATAACGTCGAGGATTTTTTGGGCCCTCTCCGGTTCGCCCTTTTCTACCTCTTTTGCGGCCTGGGCGCTTCGCTTGTCCAGGTGCTGGTCAGTCCCCATTCCCAGGTGCCCATGATCGGGGCCAGCGGAGCCATCGCCGGGGTATTGGGCGCCTACTTTCTCCTCTATCCGTCCGCCCGGGTCATGACCCTGGTTTTCCTGTTTTTTTTCATCCGGGTCGTGCCGATACCCGCGGCCTATGTCCTGGGCCTTTGGTTTGTGCTTCAAATCCTGAACGTCGGATTGGGGGGAGGCGTCGCCTGGTTCGCCCACATCGGCGGCTTCCTTATCGGCCTGGCCCTGATCAGGCTCCTGGGCAGCCTGGGGCACCGGTCGGCCCGGGCGAATTGACAATTTCCCCAATATCTAGTATTTTATTCCCCTCATTCGCTAAGAGTTTTTTCTATCCTTCATACGAACTAAGGAAGAACACGATGAAAACCTTTGTCCCTAAAAAGGATGACATCGAGAGGCGTTGGTGGCTGGTCAACGCCGAGGGAAGAGTCCTGGGCCGTTTGGCCACCCAGGTCGCCGTCCTGTTGCGCGGCAAGAACAAACCGCAGTTCTCCGCCTCCTGCGATACCGGCGATTTCGTGATCGTGATCAACGCGGAAAAGATCACGGCCACCGGCCGGAAAGCCGAGCAGAAAGTCTATTATTCTCACTCTCAATACCCCGGCGGCTTAAAAAGCAAAACCCTCAAGGGGCTTCTCGCCGACAAGCCCGAGGAAGTCATCCGGCGCGCCGTCTGGGGAATGATCCCCAAGAACAAGCTCGGCCGGCAGGTCTTCAAGAAGCTCAAGGTCTATCGCGGGCCGAACCATCCGCACGCCGCCCAGGGACCCCAGGAATATCAGTTTTAGGAGACGCCCATGAGTCTGATCCAGTACTACGGAACGGGTAAGAGAAAGACGTCGGTGGCCCGGGTCTTCCTGCGCTCCGGAAAGGGAGACGTCACCCTGATCGTGAACAAGAGGCCTCGGCCCTTCGTCGAATATTTCCACCTCGACACCCATCGAAACATCATCCGGCAGCCGCTCCAGCTGACCGACACGGAGAGCAAGTTCGACATCTTCCTGCGGATCAGCGGGGGAGGGCTGAAGGGCCAGGCCGAGGCGATCCGGCTGGGAATCGCCCGGGCTCTGGTCGAGTTCAACCGGGAGCTCAAGCCGACTTTGAAGGACGCCGGCTTCCTGACGCGGGACTCCCGCATCAAGGAAAGAAAGAAGTACGGGCTTCTGGGCGCGAGAAAAGCGCCGCAGTATCACAAGCGGTAAGGGAGGGACGACCATTGGTTTCCGTGACGATGAAAGAGCTCTTAGAGGCCGGTGTCCATTTCGGGCACCAGACCAAGCGCTGGAACCCCAAGATGAAGGAGTTCATCTTCGGCCAGCGCAACGGTATTTACATCATCGACCTGCAGAAGACGATCAAGATCTTCAAGGAGGCCCTCCAGTTCGTCAAGGGAGTCGCCGAGGCCGATAAGCAGATCCTTTTCGTCGGGACGAAAAAGCAGGCCCAGGACATCGTCCGCGACACGGCCGGCCGGTGCGAATGCAGCTATGTCAACCAGCGCTGGCTGGGCGGCCTGCTGACGAACTTCGGCGTCGTCCGGGGAAGCGTCGAGAAGCTGGTCGAGCTCGACGAGATGAAGGAGGACGGCCGCTGGGAGCTTCTCTCCAAGAAGGACCAGTCCAGGACGGAGAAGCTCCACAAGAAGCTGACCAAGAACCTGGGCGGCATCAAAAACATGACCGAGCTTCCCGGCGCCATGTTCGTCATCGATTCGGCCAAGGAGGAGATCGCCCTGGTCGAGGCCCAGAAGCTGGGCATCCCCATCGTCGCGGTCGTGGACACCAACGGCAATCCTGAGAACATTGACTATCCCATCCCCGGGAACGATGACGCCGTCCGGGCGATCGAGCTCTTCACCTCCAAGATCGCCGAGGCGGTGATCGAAGGACGGAAGAGCCGGCTCGAGAAGGAGATGGAAGCCGCCAAGAAGGGGGAGGGGACGGAAGAAGCGGCCCCTCCAAAAGAAGAAGCCCCCGCGGCCGGGAAAGGCTGAGGGCGGGCGGCAAGGAGTTAAGGATGGAAATCACCGCTGAAAAAGTCAAAGAGCTCCGGCAGAGGACCGGGATCGGCGTCATGGAATGCAAAGAGGCTCTGGCCGAGTGCGAGGGCGATATCGAGAAGGCCATCGCCGCCCTGCGGAAGAAGGGGGCGGCCCGGGCCCAGGAAAAAATGCACCGGGAGGCCTCCCAAGGGCTTGTCCACGCGTACATCCATATGGAAGGCAAGCTCGGTGTCCTTGTCGAGGTCAACTGCGAGTCCGATTTCGTCGCCCGCAACGACGAGTTCAAGGAGCTGGCCAAGAATATCGCCATGCAGATTGCGGCCGCCAACCCGAGGTACGTCTCCTCGGCGGACATCCCCGCGGCCGAGCTGGAGCAGGAAAAGGAGATCATCCGCGCCCAGCTCCAGGACAGCAAGAAGCCGCCCCAGATCATCGAGAAGATCGTCGAGGGGAAGCTCAAGAAGTTCTACGAGGAGGTCTGCCTCCTGGATCAGCCCTATATCCGCGATGACAAGCAGACGATCCAGCAGATCATCGCCTCCACCATCGCCAAGTTCGGAGAGAACATCAAGGTCCGACGTTTCGCCCGGTTTGAGCTGGGTAAGAGCTAGAAGACCGATGGCGAGTCTAAAGGCGGCCTACGCGCGCGTCCTGATCAAGCTCTCAGGGGAATCCCTTCTGGGGAAACAGCCCTACGGGATCGATTTCGAACGGGCCATAAAGATTGCCGAGGAGATCAAGGAAATCCACGGCCTGGGCGTCCAGGTCGCCATCATGATCGGCGGGGGGAACATCTTCCGCGGCATCCGCGGGACCGAGGCCGGCCTGGACCGGGCGGCCGCCGACCACATGGGCCTGCTGGGAACGGTCATCAACGGCATCGCGCTCCAGGAAGCCCTGGAGAAGGTCGGCCTGTTCTGCCGCCATGTCTCGGCCATCGAGATCAAGGCCCTGGCCGAGCCCTTCATCCGGCGCCGGGTGATCCGCCATCTGGAAAAGAACCGGGTGGTCGTCTTCAGCGCCGGCATCGGAAGCCCCTATTTCACGACCGACACGGCCGCGGCGCTTCGGGCGCTCGAGATCAGGGCCCAGGTGATCATGAAGGCCACCAAGGTGGACGGGGTTTTCACCGCCGACCCCATGATCGACAAGACGGCCAGGAAATTCCCGACCATCCACTATATCGATGTCATCAAGAAGGGCCTCAAGGTCATGGATTCGACGGCCATAACGCTGTGCCAGGACAACAACCTGCCCATCCTCGTTTTCAACCTGAATAAACACGGCAACATCAAGAAAGCCGTCCTGGGAGAGAAAGTCGGGACTCTGGTTTGTTAAGAGGGGAGAGGACAGATGGTCAAAGACGTTCTTCGGGACCTCGAGGCCAAGATGAAGGTCTCCGCCGACCACTTCCGGAAGGACCTCAGCAAGGTCCGGACGGGGCGGGCCAACCTCAGCCTGTTCGAGGACATCAAGGTGGAATACTACGGGACGCTGACGCCGGTCAACCAGCTCGCCAACCTGGGCATTCCGGACCCGACCCTGATTACCGTCCAGCCCTGGGACCCGACGCTCCTCGAGCCGATCGACAAGGCCATCCGGGCCGCCGACCTGGGGTTCAACCCGCTGAACGACGGGAAGACGCTCAAAGTCCCGATCCCGCCCCTGGATGACGAGCGGCGCCGGGAGATGGCCAAGAAGATCAAGAAAATGCTCGAGGACGAGAAGACGGCTCTCCGGAACATGCGCCGCGAGAGCAAGGAGCAGATCGAGAAGCTCGAGAAGGATAAGAAGATCAGCGAGGACGACAAGTTCAACGGCCTGGAGTCCCTCCAGAAGCTCGTCGACGACTACACCAAGAAAACCGAAGAAATCGCCGCGGCCAAGGAAAAAGAGATCCTCGAGCGCTGAGCGCTCCCTCGTCCGCCCGTTTCCACCCTCCCCGGCAAACGCTTCTGCGCAGCCCTCCTTTCAACATTGACAGAAATCCTGCGCGGGGGATATTCTTGCTTCGTTGGCGGTCAAGGAGAACGGCGGAGGCGCCGCCCGTCCGCGCCATATTCTTTTCCAGGAGGGTGACATGAGCTCTTATCTGAATCGCCGGACGTGGCTGAAAACGAGCGCCGCGGCTGTCGCGGGATGGATCGCAGGCCCGCACCTGGCGGCCTCCGGGGCCGGGCGATTCCTGCGGCCGGACCCGGGCCCCGGGAGGTTCGTCAAGCTCAACAGCAACGAGAGCCACTTCGGCATTTCCGAAGCGGCCCGTGAGGCCATTGTGAATGCCCTGGGAGGCTGCAGCGTCTACCCGGATGACGACTATCATGAACTCAAAGAACTCATTGCCGTTCGGGAAAACCTCGAGCCGGAGAACATCATCCTGGGCGCCGGTTCCATCGAAGTCGTCACGGCGGCGCTCCATGTTTATATGTCAAAAGGAGGCGCCCTCGCCAGCGACCCGACGTATTATGATTTTGCCGATTATGCGGCCAAAGCCCGTTGTCCCCTTCATCAAGCGGCCCTTACGGACCAGTACGACCTCGACCTAGAGGCTATGGAGAAGCGAATCGGCTCGTCTATCGGACTGGTCTATCTCTGCAACCCGCAAAATCCGATCGGAACAATAACTTCCCACCCGCGATTACGGCCGTTCTGTCGGACGGCATCGCGGAAGGCTCTCGTCGTCCTGGACGAGGCGTATGGTGATTACGTAGAAGACCCCGCCTATTCCTCGATGGTTGACCTGGTCCGGGAAGGAGAAAATGTCCTGGTGACGCGGACCTTCTCCAAGGCTTACGGCCTGGCCGGTCTGCGCATCGGATATGGGATGGCGAGGCCCGATATCATCAGGAATCTGTCACAGATGGAGAGGAATTTTGCCCCGGTCTCTTCCCTGGCTTTAAGGGCGGCTGTCGCCAGCTACAAAGATGCGGCGTTCGTCCGGAAAGTCAGGCAACACAACCAGGAAGTCAAGGCCTCCATGTACAAAGAGCTCCAAAGGCTGGGCTACGCTTTCATCCCTTCCCACGCGAACTTCATACTGATCAGGGTGTTGCCGGACAGCCGGGAGTTGGCTAAAAAATTGGAGGCTCGCTCGGTCCTCGTCCGGGCTTTTCACTTCGGGGACACGAATTGGATCCGCGTGAGCCTTGGGACAGGGGAAGAGATGAAGGTTTTCGTCGCCCATCTTGAGGACCTGGGCGCCGCGATGGAGGGGGGAGGCGTCCCGGCAAGAATCGATGCAGCGTCAAGATCCAATTGCCGGGGAAATCAGCCAGTCCAATCCGCCGGGGCCAGGGCCTCATAAGACGCACCATTAGAGCAGGGTTTCGTACTCCGAGGGATCGACGCGGGCCTCGATGACCAGGGGCTTGTTGGATTCGAGCCCCTGCTTCAAGGCCTCTCGAAAGCCTTCTTCATCCTCGGCCAAAATCATTTTTGCGCCTAAAAAATTGTCGCCCCAGGCGCAATTCGAGTTCGTGAGCTCGACTCCGGAGAAATGGAACTTCCGTCGGGCCTGCTTGACTCTGATCAAGCTCAGCCAGTTATCCCGAAAGACGACGAATACG
>Ga0102851_10002909_pt1 | contig 10503 bp, 8 predicted proteins | sample Mud3Dept3metaG_FD_79558 | JGI IMG/M metagenome (GOLD analysis project Ga0102851, IMG submission 79558) | Freshwater wetland microbial communities from Ohio, USA, analyzing the effect of biotic and abiotic controls - Mud 3 Core 4 Depth 3... | ecosystem: Environmental > Aquatic > Freshwater >...
AGAATTTTTTGTCCAGCCTGTTTGACTGACCACGAGTCGGGGGTACTGTAGTAATCGTTTAAAAAACTGACGACACAACAATGGCTGGCCTGTTTTTCGGCATCACTGCCACTCATGCCATCAGCAATGGCAACGGCTATGCCTTTGTAAACAAGCTGCGACCCTTCGGGAATTAATGAACCAAAAAAATCTTCATTATCGGCTTTGATGCCTTTATCGCTCGCGTAGCCGATGCTTACTTTGAGTATTGGTGTTGTCATGGCTGATTTTCATGGGCTGTTGAATAGTTTCAGTTCGCTGGGGGTAATTGGCTAAAACTGGATTATCGGCCATAATGACCCTGCTTGCAGTATAATTCGCCGGATTGTACGGTGGGAGGAATGGTTAGTAACGACATCGTAACTGGTGTATTTTTACCGGTATTTACATTCCAGGGTTCAACGACTGACGTCAGTTTCATAGGTGGGGAAATCCATCAAAACCAGTATAACCCTTGATGAGTTTCGCTGCCGCTCTATCCATTCCGCGCTCGCTGATAAATCCTGCCTTTAGTCACACCCACTAATAGATGGTCATCCGTGCTTATTTCCGATAAACAAAAAAAAATCCTTACCCTGCTGTCTGATGGAGAATTTCATTCCGGAACTGAACTGGCCGAGGCGCTGGGTGTCAGTCGATCCGCAATCTGTAAACAGTTTAAGGGGTTTTCTGAATTAGGCTTACAACATTCGGCAATCAGTGGTAAGGGTTACCGTCTGGATAAACCGCTGGAATTATTGGCACACTCCAAAATCAATGCAATTCTCAGCGAGCAGAATAAAGCCTTAATTTCAACGCTGGAAATCCATGACACTATCAATTCCACCAACAGTTATCTGGTGGAGCGTTCCCAGAATAATGCACCCTCGGGTTTTATTTGTTTTGCAGAACATCAAACGGCGGGTAAAGGGAGGCGAGGGCGGCAATGGGTTTCACCCTACGGCAGCAATATCTACGTGTCTATACTCTGGCGTTTTCAACAAGGCGGAATTGCCAGCACGGCTGGATTGAGTCTGGCTATGGGTATCGCCATCATCAGGGCCTTGAAACAGCATGATATCCATGATGTTGGTTTAAAGTGGCCTAATGATATTTACAGCCAGGGTAAAAAATTAGGGGGCATACTGATCGAAGTTTCAGGTGAAGCCGATGGACCCTGTGCCGCCGTCATTGGCTTGGGGTTAAATCTGTATTTACCTGAAATACAGGCACAAACCATTACTCAGGCCTGGACTGATCTTACTAAAATCATCGGCGAAAACACGTTAATCAGAAATAAACTGGCAGGTACAATATTGAACCATATCCTCTCCATTATTAACGGATTTGAAGTGCTCGGCATTAAAGCTTATCTTGATGAATGGCGTAGCTATGACTGTCTGAAAGGTCACACGGCAACACTGTTTATTGGTCAGCAACAGATCGAGGGCATTGTTGAAGGCATAGATGATAATGGCCTGTTGTTGATTAAACGGTCTGATGGCTCCATTCAGACCTTTGCTTCGGGTGAAGTCAGTTTTAACTCTTCAATATTATGAATTTACTGGTTGACTGTGGAAATACCCGGCTCAAATGGGCTGTTTTGCAAGATAGCGGACTTGATACGGGTCGTGCGCTGGTTAATCGACAGATTACCCGGCATAAACTTGTTGAAGCCTGGAAAATGCAAACGCCGCCTAAACGCCTTGCCATTGCCTGCGTTGGCTCAACTCCCTTGCTGGAACTGGTGCTGGCGGTTGCCGTTGAACTTTGGCCAACTATTGACATTTTTCCAGTAAAGTCTCAAGCCCACGCATTCGGTGTCTATAACGCTTATCAACAACCGGAAAAACTGGGGGTTGATCGCTGGTTAGCCTTAGTGGCTGTTCACAACCATTATCCGGTTCCTGCCTGTATAGTCGATTGTGGCACAGCCATTACCGTGGATTTGATCGATGCTCACGGCAAACATCAAGGCGGCCTGATTAGTCCCGGATTAACGCTGATGAAAAAATCTCTGGCTGAAGGAACCGAGGCGCTTGAATTTCATGAAGCAAACCATGTATTCGGACCTGCAAACTTTACGGAAGCCGCCATCTACAGCGGTACGTTATCCGCCGCTGCCGGCTTGATTGAGCATGTTTTAGCAATGCAATCGAACGCCATGCAATTGATATTAACAGGCGGTGATGCCGAGATTATCGCTACACAACTGGGGGTCAAAGCTATTATTGATAATGATTTGGTATTGCGTGGATTAGCCATAATCCTTGAGGGTCAGCCGTGAAAACTTCGTTTTTCTGGTGGCACTGACTAATGTTGCGCAGTTTATGTGGGAATATAAAACAGGTTCCTTGGCCCCGATTAGTGAAAATTCAGAACAGAATGCAGATTTGGATCAAAAACAAAATCTACTGGTAAGCGAGTTAAAAATATTCCGCAAGCTATAACACCAACACCTGTTTCAGAGCAATTCGTAACAGGAATGCCTTAATCGATGCAACCGATAAGTCGGTCCTGGTATCCAAATCATAACTCGCAATATCAGAAAGCATTGATAAACCGGCTTTAGAAAATCGACAGCCAACTATTCAAACATAAATTAAAAGACCTATAGCATCAGCTATATTCCAGATTTTGCCGATCTTTCATCTTTTCCTGGGTCATTTCCCTCATGCGGAATTTCTGCAGCTTGCCGGTAACTGTCATAGGAAATGAGTCTACAAAAAAGATGAGTTTAGGTATTTTAAAATGCGCCATATTATCCTGGCAGAAGTCCTTGATTTCAGCAACACTGCAATCGGCATCGGCATGGAGTTGAATCCATGCGGCCACTTCCTCTCCGTAAAACTCGTCGGGTATGCCGAATACGGCAACTCCAGCCACCTTCGGGTGGGTAAAAATAAAATCCTCGATTTCGCGTGGATAAATATTTTCACCGCCACGAATGATCATTTCCTTGAGGCGGCCGGTAATGGTGAGATAACCGTCTTTGTCCATCACGCCCAGATCGCCCGAGTGCAGCCAGCCTTGCCGGTCTATCGCTTGAGCGGTGGCTTCGGGATTATTGTAATAACCTTGCATCAGATGATAGCCCCGAAAACAGACTTCGCCGACTTGGCCTAACGATACCGTTTGATCGCCGGCAATATCGATAATCTTGACTTCCTGATGCGGAAGATTACGGCCCACTGTTTTGGTCCTTTTTTCGATGCTATCTTCAGGCGTGGTCAGGTGCGTCAGGGGCGATGCTTCAGTTTCACCATAACCGATCAGAATTTCCGGGCAGTGCATGGTCGTCATCACGCGTTCCATCAATGCCGGCGGGCAGGGTGCCCCAGCCATAATACCGGTACGTAGCGAATCCAGTCGGTAACGGCTAAAGTTTGGATGCTCAAGTTCGGCAATAAACATCGTGGGGACTCCATGAACAGCCGTGCATCGTTCCTGCTCAACAGCTTTCAGCACGGCCTCGGAGTCAAAATGTTCGCAGGCAATGACAGCGGTGGCTCCAACCGAAAAACATAACAGATTAGCCAGTACCATGCCGAAACAGTGATAAAAAGGTACCGGAATGCAAAGCCTGTCATCATGCTTAAAATGCATGGCCTGCGCTGAAAACCAAGCGTTATTCAAAATGTTGTGGTGGCTGAGCAGAACCGGTTTGGGAAAACCCGTAGTGCCCGAGGTATATTGGATGTTGATGGGATCATCTCTATCCAGGCCGGCGGTTATGGTACCGAGTTGCCCGGAAGTAACTTGATTGGCGGCTGATATCACTTCCTGCCAGACAGTGAAACCGTTGTCCGGACGTTTGGTAATATCGGGATTTATCGGATCGTAGACAACGACGCGGCGCAATGCAGGGAGACTGCTTGAGACAAAACGATCCGGGGTGCTTGTGCCCAGTTCCGGCAGTAATTTGGCAAGCATGCCGATATAATCGCTGCTTTTGAAGACTGGGATGGTAAACAAACACACAATCCCGGAATTCTTTAAAACGTATTCCAGCTCATGCAGCCTATAGGCCGGATTAATATTGACCAGAACGGCACCCATTCGGGCAGTGGCCATTTGCAACAACACCCATTCCAGATTATTGGTCGACCATATGCCGATACGATCACCTTTAGCAAAGCCGAGAGCAATGAGCCCTAGCGCCAGTTGATCAATCCGCCGGGATAATTCCGAGTAGTTCAGCCGCTGATGTTGAGGAATGCAAACCAGGGCCTCATGATCTGGAAAAAGGGAGACGATGTCAGCTAAACGCTCGGGAATCGTTTGTCCCAGCAGCGGGCTGTCTCCGCCTCGATGAAAGTAGCTTTTGTTATAAGCCATTTATCAGTCTCCGCCGATAGTGTTCCAGTAGTTGTCGATCCGTTCTTGTATTTCATTAATTATCGATTCGTTTCGGACGGGCGAGAACAAATGGGCAAAGCGACCCTGTGTTTTTAGATACTCCTCCACAGGCAACCGGTCGCCGGGGATCTTCGTATGCACCACTTTGCCGCCAATATATTCTTTCAGCGGCCAGACGCCGGTTTTAACCGCCAGCTTGCCTATCGCGATAGCCTCTTTAGGATCGAAGTCCCAGCCCGTGGGACAGGGCGATAGCGCGATAATCATTCTCGGACCTTTCAGTTTTACTGCCTTCTCGATTTTTCGGGCTAAATCGAGAGGTTCCGCTCCGATGACAGTGGCTACATAAGCCGGCTTGTTGGCTACCCACAAAGAGAATAAATCCTTTTTATAGCCGGGATATCCTATCGGACCTTTGCTGGTCGCCGTTTGGGCTGCATGAGGCGTAGCGCCTGAAAACTGCTGGCCGGTATTGCCGTAGCCTTCATTGTCGTAGCAGATGTATAAATAATCGAGGTTCCGGTCTATTGCCGCAGAGGTCGCGGAAATGCCCATGCCGTATGCGGAACCGTCGCCTGTTAACACCACCGTTGTTAAATCTTCATCAGGGGTGATGCGCTTTTTCTCCAATAAAATATCCAGTGCATCCCGGACACCTTGAGCACCAGCCGGCGCCGAACCCATCGCGGTATAAAGCCATGAGCCGCGAAACGGCGTGAAGGGATAGATGGTAAGCAAGGTCATGCAGCCGGCCGCATTGACGAACACGGTCTTGTCGCCCAGGATATCGTAAATTTCATGTAATACCTGGAGGCCGCCGCAGCCGGCGCACATCGGTGTACCGGCACCCAGTAGATGGGTTGAAGGTAAGTCTTTCATGCGAGCAAACCGTGTTTCAGTCATGATTGCGGCTCCTTGAGTTCCTGTCTTTCGACTTGTGCGATGGCGCGCAGTTTTTTGATTTCTTTAAATTCGTGTTCGGTATACAGCAATTTGGGCGGCGGAGTCTGTCCGGTTTTGACGGCATCGACCAGAATTTCAGCCATTTGAAAAAACTCCTGCTGAGAAATATCGCGCCCACCCAAGCCGCCGATAAAGCTGGCGATAATCGGTGGTGCCTCTTTCAAACCATACAAAACCGATGTGATTTCTGCATGCAGAATGCCGCCTTTGCCCATCGACAGGTTCTGGTCTATTACTGCTACGCCTTGTTTGCCGCAGACAGCCGCGGTGATGGCTTGGCCAGGAAATGGCCGGATCAGGCGCGGCCGGATCAGGCCGATTTTTATGCCGCCTTCTCTCAATTTGATGACGGCATCCTTGGCCTTGGTGGCAAAACAGCCCATCATGAAAAAAACATAGTCGGCATCCTCGCACTGAAAGCATTCCAGAATACCGTGGTATCTGCCGAATTGTTGGTTGAATTCTTCGGCAATTTCAGGATAGACCCGCAAAGCCTCAAGCATCGCCAAATGGGTTTCATAGCGAAAATACGAATAAGGCGAACCGCCCAGCACGGCCATAGCCTGGCTTTCCGGCATGCTGGCGCGAAAGCGGATATTGCCGGGATCAAATGTACCGACGAATTGTCTGGCTGCCGCTTGATCGGGAATCTCGACCGGCTCCCTTGTGAACGACAAATAAAAACCATCCAGATTGACAATGATCGGCAGGCGGATATTTTTGTGTTCGGCCAGCCTGTAGGACATCAATACGGTGTCCAGAACTTCCTGACACGTCGCGCAGTGGATTTGCAGGAAGCCGCTATCCCTCGCCGCCAATACATCGTTATGGTCGGGTTCTAGCGTAATCGGAGTGCTGAGCCCTCGGGAAACATTAACCAGAATGAAAGGCACCCGCCAGCCGGTTACCGCGTAAATCATTTCCATCGCATGCAACAAGCCCTGACTGGAGGTCGCAGTGAAAACCCTGACCCCGGTGGCGGCGGCTGCGCCTGCGGCAGTTATCATCGAATGTTCCGATTCCAGGACGGTCATTCGACCTTGAATGTCGCCGCTGTCAAACCAGCCAGAAAGCATTTCGATAATTTCAGTCTGCGGTGTAATCGGGAAAGCAGGAACATAATCGATATCGGCCAGCCGGGCGCCCCAGGCCGCAGCGGCATTGCCGGTCAAGAGTTTTCGGCTCATTTTTGTTCTCCCAGTTGTTCCAGATGTTGCGCTTTGGCTTCGGGAATGGTTTCTATGGCATGCGACGGGCATTGCGCCACGCAAATCATGCAGCCTTTGCAATGATCGTAATCGATAACCGGAAATCCATCCTTACCGATATTAATCGCGCTGTCGGGGCAAAAACTGCTGCATACCCACCAGCATTTATGACAGCTGTCATAATCGATAACCGGACGTTGTGTGCGCCATAAACCGGTTCTGACCAGCGTGCTGGTTTGAGAACCTTGTACGATCGGCGAAGACTGCTCAGACGGTTCCAACGGCAAATCGATCCAAGCCGGTTTTTGATAATTCGCTAATGAAACCAACTCGGTATCTTTAACCAGGCCTTTAAAGTTGCTCATCAGCTCATAAGTGTTTTGCGCCACTTGCAGATTTTCATTTAGCAATTCCGGCCCTATTTTGTCGAGTTCATCCCGGATCGCATCAATGAGGGTTTCGCAGGAAATAACGCCAGTCAAACAGGCGGCGGCACCGGCGCAGGCTGCGCTGATGAGAGCAGTTTCAGCGCGCGCGGAATCTACCGGAGGGATAACCAGAATAGGGCCTTTTAGATTAAGCCGGTTGCGCCAGATCGCCTCCTGTTCATGACTGACAATCAGCATTACGGTACTTTCCGTTATACCGGCCAATACGCCGGCCGCCGGGACCGGCACGAGACTGTCGTCAGCAACAATAACCAGACCCGGTTGCAGAATAACGCCTCTGGCATTGATAGGTTTACGATCTGCCCGGACATAAGCGGACATCGGCGCTCCTCTTCGTTCGGCGCCATAGCGGGGAGCATCCTGGACTTCGAAACCTTCCAAAAAAAATGCGCTCCCCAGCAGTCGACTGGCTGTTTTCATACCCTGACCGCCACGACCGTGAAAGCGGATAGTGAACATGAGTCTCTCCGGGTAAATAGTTAAATAAAATCAGGCGCCGATGAAAACAGCGACCAGCGCCTGAACGACATGGCTTTTTTTATACGCTCGGATGCCAACTCTATGGCTGCTTCCCTTGGCAGAATATTTTTCTGCCGTGAAATTTCCAGGACTTTCTCAGTGTTGCGGCTGATTTTTTCCTCTATCGCCTGCGATGCAGCTCTGGCCGTTGCGCCATGGTATTCCATCGCGGCGCAGATAACGCCGCCGGCGTTGGCGATAAAGTCCGGAATACTGACAACGCCTTTTTCAAACAGTATTTTTTCAGCGCCGAGGGTGATGGGAATATTGGCGCCTTGAACAATAAATCGAGTTTTGAGCCGATGCACATTATCTTCGTGAATCACATCAGGGCGGGCGGCAGGAATCCAGATGTCACATTCGATATCGATGATCTCGTCCCGATCCATTGCCGTGCCGCCGGTATATTCGAAAACGCTTTTACCTTCTTCCTTGAGCTTAAATAAGTCCATGATATTTAGTCCCTTGGGGTTGTAGATAGTGCCTCGGCTGTCATTGGCAGCAATTATTTTGGCCCCTTGTTCGGCCAGGAACCGGGCCGCATGTTTTCCGACCGAACCGAAACCCTGGATTGCGACCGTGGCACCGGTCAAGGAATGGTTCTGTTGATGCAATGCCACTTTGGTCGCATGAAGTATGCCCCAACCGGTCGCACCGATTTCATCCAGAGGAATGCCGCCAAGCTCTCTGGGTAAACCGACCGAGCGCCCGTTTTCATCTCTGACCCAGGCCATACATTCTTCATTAGTGCCCATATCAGGACCAAAGATATAGTCGTCTTCGTAACGTAAAGAAGCCGCTGCGGCGCGCATGAGTTGTTCCTTCTGCTCCTTGGGCATTTTAGGATCGCCGTAAATGACCATTTTGCCGCCGCCATGCGGTAAACCCGCTGCGGCATTTTTAAATGTCATTGCCCGCGCCAAACGAAAACATTCCTCAACGCTGACATCCGGCGCGATGCGCACACCGCCAATCGAGGGACCCATCGCCACATTGTCGACGACCAATATCCCTTTCATGCCAACTGACGGCTCGTAGATATGTATGATTTTTGCGGGGCCGAATTCATCGGCGTAATTAAAAAGATCCACCTTGTCCACCTCTGTTCTTATTGTTTATCGGTAGTTATAGTCTTTTTTTATTTAAATATCGAGAGCTATAATTGTCATTCAAACACTGCAACTATGAGTTAGATACAACTGTCTCTGCTAGCAAACGCATATCAAAACCTCAAAGTAGTTATGTCAATACGTTTTTGGAAAGACGTAGAGAAGAAAGCAAAAAAGACATTATCATTCCGAAACTAGTCCCATTCCGCTGGGCACTCACTTGAAGAATTCAGGGTTTCGTTGTTTGCCCAATAACTTAAAAACCGCTTTTCCGGTTTTTGTAAAACGCATGGATAAAGCTTGGGTTGAACATGGGTAAGGCTTGCTAATTATAAAAAAACAGTTTCGCTTGATGAGTGTTTGTACACAGAAAAAATCAATGACTTGGAGTTGCTTTCATTCGAGCCGTTCAGAATCGTATAATGGCTGCATATAAGATCATAACTTATTGATAGTTATAATAACTACCAGGTTGTCGTGTTTTTGTACAATTTAACAAAACCGTAATAAAAACCACAGTTAAGAGCTGGATATAACAGTTTATGCACAGAGTTATCCCCAGGATTTGTGGGTAACTGGCGAACCCCTTGTTTTAACAATTAAATCCGGATTTTTTTCTAGTTTGCCAGGAGGAGTCAATGAAAAAACATAACAATAGTTTTGCTTCATGCGTGTTTGTGCACAGAAAAAATCAATGGCTTGGAGTTGCTTTCATTCGAAGGATAAAAACCTCATTATTAATCGTAAGCAGATGATAATGAATATAAATATTAGATTGTCGTGTTTTTGTACAATCTAACAAAACTGTAATAAAAACCGCAGTTAAGAGCTGGATTTAACAGTTAATACACAGAGTTTTCCACAGGACTTGTGTATATCTGATAAATTTCTCATTTGTTAGCAAGAACACAATGAAAAAACATAAAACTTCGCCACTTTTTGTGTCATTCCAATACAACACATGGGTTTTCCTGTATTTTTGCCAAGTTTTTAGGTTAAAATAGTCGGCTTTCGAAGCTGGACGAGTGAGCGGCGATGGTGACTTTTAAAGTGCCACCTCACTTGGCGTTGAGTAAACTGCAAGTATCCGACATGTTTCATCCAAGCCTTGCCGCTATGGTCTTAGGTTTTAATGACTGTAGTTTACGGCAGGGTGTCACACTGCCCCAGTACGAACCCTCCTGAGTTGATACTCAAGGGTGGTCACCAAAAAAGATTTTTATGCCCAACTTTAGAGTAAAAACATGACAGATTTATCGCTTTACAGAAACATAGGTATTTTCGCGCACGTAGATGCGGGGAAAACCACCACCACCGAGAGAATTTTAAAACTCACCGGTAAAATCCATAAAATCGGTGAAGTGCACGACGGTGCAGCAACTACAGACTTTATGGAACAGGAACAGGAACGCGGCATCACCATTCAGTCTGCGGCAACAACCTGTTTTTGGAAAGATCATCGTTTTAATATCATCGATACCCCTGGACACGTTGATTTTACTATCGAAGTTTATCGTTCTCTGAAAGTTCTGGACGGCGGTATTGGCGTTTTTTGCGGTTCAGGTGGTGTAGAACCCCAGTCAGAAACCAACTGGCGTTACGCGAATGACTCTGAAGTTGCTCGTGTTATCTATATCAATAAACTGGATCGTATCGGCGCTGATTTCTATCGTGTAGTCAAGCAAGTTGAAGATGTCCTCGGAGCTCATCCACTGGTGATGACTTTGCCTATTGGTACTGAAGACCAATTCTCCGGCGTAGTTGATATACTGACTCGCAAAGCATGGATATGGGATGATTCAGGAGACCCATTAAACTACACAATCCAGGACGTTCCTGCTGACATGGTGGCTGATGTCGAAAAATGGCGCGAAAAAT
>Ga0102851_10002911_pt1 | contig 10501 bp, 8 predicted proteins | sample Mud3Dept3metaG_FD_79558 | JGI IMG/M metagenome (GOLD analysis project Ga0102851, IMG submission 79558) | Freshwater wetland microbial communities from Ohio, USA, analyzing the effect of biotic and abiotic controls - Mud 3 Core 4 Depth 3... | ecosystem: Environmental > Aquatic > Freshwater >...
ACATCTAATCCCTTATCCCTTACTCCCGGATTTATTAAAGCGTCTATTGGCTACAGCAGGCTTGATCGACGTGGAGGGGATGCCGCTCCCAGAACCAACGCGCCTCTTTCTGGAAGCTCCCCGCGGCGAAGCCTTGGCTACACTGGCGCGTACCTGGCAAGAAAGTGTGGAGTTCAATGAATTGCGCCTGTTACCAGGTTTAGTCGCGGAGGGGAGTTGGCAAAATGATCCACTGCGCACGCGTCAGGAGATCTTAAAATTTGTCTCAATGGCGGTTGAAGGTGGATTTGTGCAATTTGAATCATTTCTTGCCGATATTAAAGAGACCTATCCCGATTTCCAGCGCCCGGCGGGGGATTATGACTCGTGGCATTTGCGGGACATGACGAGTGGGGAATATTTGCGTGGTTTCAAGCATTGGAACGACGTGGATGGCGAATTGATCCGCTTTATCATCGCTGGGCCAATGACCTGGTTAGGGATGGTCGAGCTGGCTGCTTATGACGCTCCACCGCCGGGAGAGGTTACTTCTTTTCGTGCGTTTTGTCTTTCCAGTTGGGCTGGAGATCTGCTCTCTGGTAAAGTACCACCAGGCATCAAGGATGAAGACGAGAAGATAGCGGTTAAATCAAATGGAGAAATACTGGTGAGCGTGGCAGCATCACGTGCGGCGCGTTATCAAACAGCTCGTTTTTGCGATTGGGAAAGATTCTCAAGAGACGTATTCCATTTCCAGATAACCCCGAACTCGCTATCGCGCGCCCAACAACAGGGATTGCGTACCAGCCATCTGATGGCACTTTTACAGCGTTATGCAAAAACCATTCCACCCACCCTGATGAAAGCAGTGGAGCGTTGGGAAGATCATGGTAGCCAGGCTCACCTGGAGCAACTGGTGGTGTTGCGAACCGAGAATGCAGAGATGTTGCAAGCTTTGCGCAATTCACCCGCTGCGCGCTTTTTGGGTGATCCTTTGGGACCAACTTCAATAGCTATTAAACCAGGAGCCGTTGAGAAGGTGCGCGCGGCATTGGCCGAGTTGGGTTTCCTTGTAGATATTTCTTTAAGTTGAGAAAAACAGAGGGGGTGCAGCGACAGGTGCACGGGGCTTGGGGAAATGAAAAAGCCGGAGCGATCATCTTTCCGTTGTTTCAACGGTTTTCTTCTGGCTTTATTAGTCTTTTCGACTTATCTGGCTTTATGCCATATTCATTGCCAGCTTTATCAGATCGATGCCCCGGCTTTTCCTATTCAGTTTTATTAATCATAGCTTAATTCGCCCCTTGATTTCACGTGTCATCTATCACTTTTCAGGTGGACGAATGTAATATGACAAATGGGGTAAAATGGTATATTCAAAATTTCTATCAGGTGAAAAATGCAAGATAGTAAAAAACTACCTGTTCTATGTATGTTACCCACAGAGTCTTTGATCACCCATGAAGATGCCGATCCTCGCCGGGTGGAAAAGCTCTGCTTGCGTTTGCGCCAGGAGAATTTACTGAAGAACCCTCCGATTGTTGCACCGATACCTGGTCGTGAACAATATGTTGTCTTAGATGGAGCCAACCGCACCATGGCATTTGTATCCTTGGGCATTCCGCATATTGTCGCTCAAGTGGTAGATTACAATGATCCAGAGGTGGTGGTTGACACGTGGTACCATGTAGTCTCAGGCATGGCAATTGATCGTTTTGAAGAAGCCTTAACCAAAGCGTTAGGGTTGCACTTGGAAGCTTGCAGCTTGCAAGAAGCAAGGCGAGCCCTCGAAGCGGAGGAAACGATCGGATATATCATTTGCGAAGATGGCGTGCGCAAGGTCTACCAGAAGGATGCTTCTAAACCGCGCGATTTTCAGTTATTGAACCAGATCGTAGGAGCATATCGCGGCCGGGCGGATATCTTTCGTGCCTCGAACGATATCTGGGAAATTCAGAAGCCTTACTACCCGGACATCACCGCCTTGGTCATCTTTCCGCGCTATTGTCAGACTGATATCCTGCATGCGGCGATCAATGGTTACAAGGTGCCCAGTGGCGTAACCCGCCATGTCATCCCAAACCGGGCGTTGAACCTCAATATACCATTAGGCGTGTTGTGGGCAGATTGGCCGTTAAAACACAAGGAAGAGTGGCTGCACGAATGGCTGATGGAGCGCATGGCATCCAACGCCATCCGTTACTATGCAGAGTCAACGTTTTCGTTTAACGAATAGGAGACCAGCTTATCTACCCAGAGCATTGTTTATCAGATATTAATAAACTTAAATTTATGTCCCAAACAATAGAAGTTCTCCTCACCCAATCCTTCCACGATAACCTGATAGTGATATTACGGGAAGTGTCGCCTTCAATAAAAATTGTCGTTCACAAGGCGAAGAAGGCGGATGATGTCCCTGACGAAGCGTGGGAGAAAGCTGAAGTGCTCTATACCAGCGTGGTACTGCCTGAGCCTGAACAAGCCCCGAATCTGCGTTGGATTCAATTCCATTGGACAGGCATTAACCACGGTCTCGATGCAGCAATACTGCAAAAGCCCGGATTGGTTGCGACTACCTTGAGTGGGATGAGTGCTGGAAAGGTCGCTGAGCATGTGTTGATGTTGATGCTGGCTTTGAGTCTGCGCTTGCCGGATATGCTCGCCCATCAGGCACGCTCTGAGTGGCCTGAAGACCGCTGGAGGCGCTTCAGCCCGCGCGAGCTACATGACAGCACGGTTGGCATCGTTGGATATGGCAGCATCGGAAGACAGGTAGCGCGCCTGTTGCACGCTTTCGGAGCAAAGGTGCTGGCCTGCAAGCGCAACGCTTTGCAACCAGAAGACACGGGATTTATCGTTGAAGGTCATGGTGATCCACACGGCGATTACGTTCAACGATTGTATCCATTCCAGGCGGTGCGCTCGATGGTAAAAGAATGTGATTTTGTTGTGGTGACTGTTCCATTGACCTCCCAAACGCGCGGGTTGATTGATCAAGATGTATTCAAGTCCATGAAATCCAGCGCCTTCCTGGTGGATGTTTCCCGTGGTGACGTAGTTGACCAGTCTGCATTGATCGAGGCGCTAGAAGAAAAAGAGATTGCCGGCGCAGGATTAGATGTTTTTCCCGAAGAGCCGCCTGCTGCGGACAACCCGCTGTGGAAGATGCCGAATGTGATCATTACCCCACATATGGCTGGTGTGACGCCGCGTTACGATGAGCGGGCAATCACTTTTTTTGCCGAAAACCTGAGACGCTATTTAGCAGGCGAACAGCTTTACAACCAAATCGATCTTGAGAAGGGATATTAATATTGAATATATGCGACCATTTGAGGCGATTATTTTTGATTTGGGCAGCACACTGATCTATTTCGATGGTGTTTGGGCGGAAGTTATACCCCATGCGATAAAAGCGCTTTACCAAAGTCTGGTTGACTCTGGCTTAGAATTGAATGAAAAAAAGTTCCTTGAGGAATTTGACCAGCGGATGCAAACCTATTACCAGGACCGGGAGAGCGATTTCATTGAATACACTACCCAATATGTCTTGCGCGATTTATTGCAAGAGTGGGGATTTTCAACGCCGAAAAATGTTTTAAAATCGGCGGTTGAGTCGATGTACCGGTTTACCGAAAGATACTGGAAGATCGATGAAAGCACAATTAAAGTGCTGGCACAACTAAGGCAAAGAGGGTACCGTTTGGGGTTGATCTCTAACTCTGGGGATGACTCCAACGTACATCGCCTGGTAGATCAGGCAGATGTGCGCTCCTACTTTGAAATGATCCTGACCTCGGCTGGGGAAGGCATCCGTAAACCTAATCCGCGCATCTTCCAGATAATGCTGGAATATTGGGGATTGCATGCAAACCGGGTGGCGATGGTCGGCGACACCCTGGGTGCTGATATCTTGGGAGCGCATAACGCAGGCATTTTCGGCATCTGGATTACGCGCTGGGCAGATACTTCAGCCAACCGCGCCCATGCCGAGACCATCCATCCCGACGCGATAATCACCAGCCTGGATGAGTTACCCGAGCTATTGGATAAATTAGCATAGCAATTAAGGAAATACTTCTTGAGTATCCGGCCTGGGTTCCAGCTTTACAATGATGTCTCTAGGCTGACCATCACGTAAAACGGTAAGAGTAACTTCCTGGCCAGGAGTTGTCTGCAAGGCAATATAGATCAAAATATCAGTAAAGTTATGCACGGGAACACCGTCGATAGCCGTGATAATATCGCCTCCGATCTCAACGACACGACCACCAACCGAGACCGTGTCGCTCGAACCACGCAAACCAGCCTTGATAGAAGGTCCATCGCTAAGAACTTCTGAGATATAAGCGCCGTCTTGCACACTCAGATTCATAGCTTCAACCATCACAGGGGATAACGATCCACCGGAGACACCTAACCAGGGCCATTGGTATCTACCTTCCTGGATTAGCGCCGGTACGACTCGCTGGACAATGCTAACAGGAATGGCAAACCCAACACCGCTGTTGCTTTGATTGCCCCCGCTGGTTTCAATTTGTGCGTTAACACCGATTACTTCACCTTTCAGGTTGAGTAATGGGCCGCCTGAGTTACCTGGATTGATGGCAGCATCGGTCTGGATCGACTGGGGGATATAGAACGGTGTGAGAGCTGGGATGGAACGACCCATCGCGCTCACAATGCCTCGGGTGAGTGTGCCTTCCAGGCCGAAGGGATTACCGATGGCGACCACGGTCTGGCCGACTTGAACGTCATTCATATTGCCCAATGGCAATGGCTGAACGCCTTCGGGGAGTTGGTTAACCCTGACAACAGCTAGATCGCTGTGAAAGTCAATGCCAACCACCAAGGCACTCCGAATAGCTCCGTCCCAGAAGATGACTTCGACTTCGTCAGCGTCCTGAACCACATGAGCATTGGTAACAATATCGCCCGTTTCGTCAAAGACGAAACCCGATCCCTGGCCTTCAGGGCTAACATCACCACCTTGATGGATGTAGAGGTTGATGCTGACTACAGCAGGGTTCACCTTCCGGTAGAGTTCTATAAGAACGAGATCTTCATCGGTTATAACATTGGGGAGAGAGACCGTTACCGGTGTTGGTTGTGCGGTGGGGCGAATAGCCACAGTTGGAATATTCTCTGTTATTGCCTCTCTTGGGATAGTCAACCCGCATGCCAGAGCCAAAATAGCCAGCAAGATAACGATCAATAGAACATGTTTATGCTTTATTTTCATGATTTTTCCTGGGTCATTCATTCTCCATGTAAAGCTGTCCATTGATATCAAGCGATGTTCATTGAGCCTGTCAACGAATGACCAGTATATTATGAAACATTAAGTAGGGGGTGAGATGAGTATAAAAATTAGTCGAGTTATTGGATCATATACGCATACATAAACCGCATGTTGTGTTCGTAGCGGTTGATTCCACCTGTCCAGGCATCGAAAGGGGAAGGGATGGGGGCATGTGCTGCATGGTCGGCAGAATCGCCTGTAAGGTGCGCTTTAAGTGCCAGGTTTTCAAGTTCCAGGATGTATTCTTTGAGCAGTGTGATTTCAGTTTTAGTACCAGGTGGACCGTGACCAGGGATGAAGGTATCGATATCGGATTTTTCGAATTCTTCGAGGATTCTTACCCATTGCGCTGGATTGCTATCTTGTATGTAGGGATGTTCCCCCAAAAAAGCCAGATCGCCGGTGAAACAGATTCGTTCTTTTGGCAGAAGGAGATAGCAATCGGAAGCAGTATGCCCATTTGTTGCAAATAGCTCAACCTGGCGATGTTCGCCGTGAAATGATAGCTTGTCTTCGAAAGTCAAATTTGGAGGGCAGGGCTGAATATTGGAGAGATCAGCTAGTATATATTGAGATCTCCTAAGAGAATATTCCAGGTTTGTACGCCAGCGTGGATCACTTTCAACTAACAGGCGTTGTTTTTTCTGCTCTGACTGCTCCCGGATTTCTGCGGTTAATCCGGCTATGTCGCGATAGCCTATTGCACCCTCGCGGATAAGATCCCTGTTAGGCAAAGTAGAGATAATTAGCGCCTCAGGTTCAAACACCTGGTTACCACCCCAATGGTCATCGTGCGAGTGGCTATTGATCAGGATATCTGGGGTGCAGCCGGTTAACTCTTCCGCCGCGCGGCGCAGATCAGCCGCTGCTATGGGCAATTCAAAGGCGTCAAAGACCAGGGTATAAGTGCCCAGCTTAATTATTCCGGCGTTGGAGCCAGCAGCCATGCCGGGCGTGGCAATAGCAGCGTAAACGCCTTCAGTTATTTGTAGAATTTCAAAATGCGGTGAAAATCCAGTCACAGTTATAAACGCGACCAACGGATGATAAGCTCATCCTGGCCTCCGAGAGCCTGGCGAAGCATGCGTAACAATTCGGGATCCACCCCCTGACCTTCGAAATAAGCCAGCTCCATTCCTGTTATTGAGTAATCATGATCTTCTGGGAACTCTTCTTCGAGTTGGTCGATGAGAAATTGAAGCTGATTCTGAGAGATGGTGCCAATGAGTGTGTTTGTGGATTGGTTATAGAGGTTTATCATGTTCTTTCCTAGATTTTCAAGGTGTTCTTGATAGTGCCAAAATGTGTTTGCGGCGACCATGTGCCACAATGGGTTGCCCTCCCGCCAGGCAAAGCGGTCAGGATCGAGCAGGTCGTCTTCGGATATAGCTTCGACTGTTTTTAGTGAAAGTAGGTAAGAATCTTCAAAAGCCGACCTGACCGTTCCAAGCGGCTTATCTTTATTCTCTGCATAGATTTCCGCATTCATCCAGTCGAGCTCTTCTTGGGTGAAGCTATATGCCGGACGAGAAGGGATTTCCCCGCGCAGGGTTTCCTCCAGCCATTGACGCATCTTGATCTCCCATGAAGTGAGGTGTGCCAGGGTGTCTTTGATAGTCCATTCTCCTGGTGAAAAAGGTCGCTCCCATAAGGATTGGTCGATTTGTTGGATCGCCTCTACCAGCTCGTCGTGCTCCATGCGCATGAGCGCCAGGATATTTTCCTTTCCTATGACATCGTTCATCGGTCTTTTCCTCTCCTACCTGTTCATTAATGGCGGTGTCTATCGATGCTAGCAGCTCTCTGATCCCAGGTGGTGTTATAAGTTTACCTCTATCGTTGACTCACTGGCAAGTCTATCCAGGAACCATGTATTCGATTGCGGTGTACGGTGATCACCGGTATACCTTCGGTGGGAATGCGTGCGAAGGTTCCATCGTCATGACCCGCCAGGCTGAGCCGGATGCAGTGGCCTTTGCGCACCAAGGTCGAGGTGGGGAGCAGGCCAAAGGTAATCTCAGCTGGCTCACCTGGGACAAGCGGCATGGCGTCCTCCTGCTTAAAGGTGTGGTAAGGCATCTGCAACCGGTAAGGAGGCGATTGATCCGAAACCTTGCGGTGGATGGCGCGCAGCTGCCCTTCCGTGAGATACGTGACGCCTCCGCCTGGATCAACATCTTCCAGGTAGGCAAAGAAAGCGCCGTCCGGTTCGCTGCTGGAAACGGTTAGGCTCACCACAGGATAACCGGTGATCTCCAAATCTTGCTCTAAAGGTGCGGAAGTATAGCTGAGCAGGTGCTGATCAGATGCATGATCTGGGTAATACACGGTTTGGTTTAGAATGCTGCTTAGTTCCCACCAGCGATTGTTGAGGCCGGTGCTGGCATTGAAGTCCACTTGGTAGATATCCCCACCAGCGATATCTTCTGGGGCTGTTCTTGATAAAGCCTGGGCCTCCGATAGATACCAGCGTTGTGGTTGAACACCTGGTGGAGGCCAGGTGGAGGTGCGTTTCCATTTCTCCTCACCCATGGTGTAGTAATGCAAAATGCGCTCTGCTTGCAGGCCGTTATCTTCCCCTTTAAGATAGGTATCGAAGAACCGCAGCAATTCGCGCCATTGCACGTTTGGAGGGGGATTGCTGGGGATCGTGCGTTTCTGGTAAGGGCTGGCATGAAAACGCCCGCCGTGCTCCCAGGCGCCGATCACCGCTTGTTGAGCAGAAGGATAGGTATGGAAACGCCGCAGGACTGCGTCTGCGGTACCGGCGTCCATCCAGCTACCCCATCCCAATACTGCAGTATGCGTATTATGAAGTGCCTCGTGATATTTATGTATGGCGAGCTCATCGATCGCTTTGCCGATTTCCGGATGCAACTGGTCGCGGAAAACAATCTCGTGAGCGATGGCGTAAACATTGCCGTTTGAGGCGTGTTCCCGGACGGCTTCCTTTAGCAAGGCTTTCCCCGCCTGCCCGTCTACTGGCTTAACTCCGCGCAGGAGAAATTTGACCAGCCGTCCGTATTCTGCAGGAACGATATTGTTGTCCAGTGACAGGTCCATCAAGCCCCATTGGCGGATAAAGCGATCATTAAGCAAACCACCTGGAAATGCGATATCGATGTAGGCATCCGGGTGATTGAATAGGGGAGCCACAGCCAGCACCGCGGGGTGTTGCAAAGCTGCAAGTAGCTCGGCCGTAGTGCCCACATAGGAAACCCCGATACCGCCAACTCTGCCATTGCTCCATGTCTGCGAGATGATCCAATCCACAATTTCCCTGGCATCCTCGAAGGATTCTTCTGGCCAGGGATACGACCAAACGCCGAAAGAAGCCCCGGTGCCGCGCACATCAACATAGACCATAGCATAACCATGACTGGTGAAAAAAGGCTTGAACTCTTTCATGTCAGGTGCTAATGCTTCGGGGCTAAAAAACCACTTGAAAGGCAAGCGCAATTGCTCGTATCGCCAGTATCGGGTTTGAATCAGTAGGGCTGGGATTCTTTCACTCGAAGGGAGGCCCTTTGGCAGGAACAGCTCCACAGCCAGCCGGACACCATCGCGCATGGAGAGGTAAAATGACTGCCTTTGGAATCCGTGAAATCTTGGGGAAGAATTGTAGCTACAGAAGTCCATTTGATTTTAGAGTTTATAGCTCAGCGTGACCACTCCAGCAATATAAACACCCCAGCGCCAATAGCAACCACGTTCATCATCATCTCAATGCCGGGGATTGGGTAAAAGGCGGTCAAGCCGCGCACGATTAACCATAAAGCGAATAGAAATAAGCCAAATTTACGATATGTTCTCGTTTTCATTATTGAGTTTGCCCCCGAGGCTAACGTCCAAGCAGGATCAGAACACCAGCGGCAATAGCCAGGACGTCCAGAACCGTCGCCAGCTCGCCGATATCGACAAAACCCGATAAACCGTAGAGAATTAAGTAAATCCCTAATACAAGTAATCCGAAGCTTCTTTTCACAGCAGTATCCTTTCTTTTCCTTAGTTTAGTTTTTATTTTACCTCATCGATTGCGGCCATACTGTTCGTGGCTGGAAACCCAATCCGTGGATGAAATGGCGCATGCTAGGGATAGATCACCGGCCAAAACCACTCCAGCGATAATTTCAGCCAGTTTCATCACCTTACCTTTGCCGTAAGCACCGAGCAATTCTAGGCACTCCCTTTGCGTAGGAAGACCTGTGCCACCGCCAAAGGTGCCAACAATCAGGGAGGGGATGGTAAGGGAGCCATATAGGTCTCCTTCGGGTGTCAGTTCGGCATAAACCACACCTGCGGACGATTCAGCGACATTGGCAACATCTTGCCCGGTGGCTATGAACATAGCTGTGATGCCATTAGCGGATTGTAATCCGTTGTTGTTTGCACCCGAGAGCAACGAGCCGACATTGCTAATGCCATAATGATAAACCAGGGTTTCAGGCTCGACACGCATGTGCTGTATCAGTACATCACGTTTTATTATGGCTTCAGCCGTGACGCGCTTGCCACGCGTGCGCATGATGTTGATCTGCGAGGCTTTCTTATCGGTTGCCAGGTTAGCTTCCAGGTAAAAGTGCTTAATGCCCGGGTAATTATCCATGATCCAGCTGCAAGCTACAAAGGTGGCGCGTCCGACCATATTTTGACCGGCAGCGTCGCCAGTGGTGAAATTGAAGCGCAAGTAGACGAATTTGATTGCCAGGAAGGTGTCAATGTATTGCAACCTGGCGACGTGGGAAGTGGCTTCAGCCTCATCACGGATTTTATCAAAGTTAGTCCTTACCCAATGTTCGAAATCGCGAGCCTGGCGGGCGTCTTCAAATACAAATACTGGGGCGCGCTGCATGGCGTCGCCGACAACGGTACACTTCACACCACCGCACAGATTGACCACCTTTGCGCCACGATTATAGGAAGCGACCAATGTGCCTTCTGAGGTGGCTAAAGGGATAAGAAAATCACCCTGAGCATGCTCACCGTTGATACGTATTGGTCCGGCGAAGCCAAGCGGTATTTGGGCAACCCCAGTGAAATTCTCGATATTTCCCTGGGTGAAATGAGGGTCAAAAGAGTAATGTTTGATATGGGTCAGGGATTTCCCCGTGAACTGCTCAACGAAAGTCTGCCGTTTTTGGATGATCTCGTCGGAATAGTTGTCGGCTTGATCGCGTGGGATGCGCACGATACTCTCATCAGGTTCTGAAATTGAATCCT